>SXGT01808769.1_pt1 | contig 14247 bp, 14 predicted proteins | sample 3176221 | NCBI WGS metagenome assembly SXGT01 (sample SAMN11356862, study PRJNA531348) | freshwater metagenome | isolation source: freshwater sample F1-120 | place: China: Fuxian Lake, Yuxi | collected 2017-12-25 | reverse complement strand
CTTCGAGCGGGATGGGCGGGTGCATCGAGCGGGTGCGGGTGGGCGGCGCGGCGGCCGGCAGCCTCGGCCGCCTTCGGGACGGTCGCGGGCCGCCGCCCTCCGGCTCAGCCCACCAGCTCGCCCCGCAGCCAGAACCACGCCAGGCCGAGCGTTCCCGCAGCGGCCACCAGGTCGCCGCGGCGGCCGCCGAGCTGCCCCGCCGTACAGCCGAGCGCCAACGCCGACAACGTCACCAGGGGCACGAAGTAGTGCGTCGGGGAGTGGTCGATGGTGCACAAGAGCAGCGAGTAGAGGGCGGCGGTGCCGAGCGCCACCCGCGTGCCCCGCGGCCACGCGAGCGCCGCGAGGAGCGGCGTCCCCGCCGCGTAGGTGAACCACGTGCGGTAGAACTCGGGCGCACGGCCGAGGAGCACGGCGGGATCGTGCTCGCCGTGCCAATGTTCGGGTCCGGACTCCCAGGCCACGGTGCCGAGCCACCCGTCGAGCTCGCCGGTGACGGCACCGCCGAGGCCGAACAGGGCGGCGACGGCGGCGACCAGCGCCCCCAACCGCAGGGCGGCGCGGCGGTCGCCCGCCAACAGGGCCCCGAGCGCGACCACGGCGGCGCCTGGGTAGCGGAGGAGCTGCGCCGCGAGGCCGAAGCCCTCGTACCGACCCGCGAGGCCCGCGACGATCGCAACGCCGTACAAGGCGTCCGGCATGCCCGCGCTGCCCGGCTCGAGCACCAGCTTGCCGACGACGACCGCGGCCGCGCCCGGTAACAACCACGCCGCGGTGGGTGCGTCCGGGGCGTGGCGCTGCAGGAAGCCCACGCCGCCGAGCACACCGACGGCGAGCACCAACGCGAGCAGCACGTTGACCGTGGGCTGGCCGCCGCCGGTGAGCGCGAGCGCCGGCGCGAGCACGCGGGTCCACAACGGGGGCTGCACGTCGGTGACCCAGCGGGCGTCGGCCCACCGGAGCTGCTCGACCATGTTGAGGAGCTGGTAGTAGTGGACCCAACGCAGCTCCCCGCTGCCGTGCAGGCTCCAGACGCCGTCCTGCGCCGCGACGACGTAGAGCTGCACGTCAGCGTCGGGCTGGAGGTGCAGCGCCTCGCCTTCGGCCAGGCCGTCGACCCACCGCGCGGCCACGCCGGCGTCCTGGTAGCGCGCGACGGGGCCCTCGGCGGCGTCCTCCACCGGGTCCGAGCGAACCACGACGGGCGCACCGAGGCCCGTGGTCCCCTGGCCCACCGGTCCGTGCACCAGGATGAGGAACGGGTCGGGGTGGGGACCGGTGAGCGTGAGCGGGGCGCCGGGCTCCCCCCGGACGACGCCCTCGTCGGCCTCGCCGACGACCGCGTGGGCGCCGAGCACGGCCGGCGCGGCGCTGCGCACGGGGAGCCGGTCCTCGACCCCGGCCACGTACCAATAGCGGTCGAGCGGCCGCGCAACGTCGCCCGCCGAGCGGGCGAACCACGCCCCGAGCAGCACCGCCCCCGCGACCACCGCGAGCGCCGGCCGAGGTGCGGGCCGCACGAGCTCGGGACGCATGCGCCCGCTCGCCACCCCGCGGCGCACCCAGAGCTCCCCAACAACCGCGCTCGCCGTGGCCACCGCGAGCTGCGTGGCGACCCCGCCGCCGACACCGGCCGCCAGGGCGTGGCCGGCGATCCCCGCGGGCAGGCCGAACCAGAAGCTGTCGAACGCCAGCGCCACCGCGTCGACCGGGCCCCGCCGCGCGGCCCACCCCCGCGCCCACGCGAGACCGGGCGCGACGTACAGACCGGGGAGCGCCAGGAGGGCCAACCACGGCTCCCGCAGGCCCGCGGCCGCCGCGAGCGCGGCCACGACGAGCATCGTGGCGGGGAGGACGATCACCGCCGCGAAGGTAGCACGCGCCGCCGCGCGCATTCGGAATACGCTCGCCGACCTCGAGGTGCGCATGTGGTCGTTGTCCGGAAAGGTCGTACTCGTGACCGGCGCCAGCCGCGGAGTCGGCGCCGCCTGCGCCGTGGCATTGGCCAAGCACGGGTGCAAGCTGGTGCTCGCCGCCAAGACCGTCGAGCCCGACCCGCGCCTCCCCGGCACCCTGGTCGACACCGCGCGCGCCGTCGAAGCCGCCGGCGGACAAGCGCACGTCGTCGCGTTCGACGCGCGCGACTCGCAGGCGTGCGACGCGGTCGTCACCGAGGCGGTGCGCCGGTTCGGCGGGCTCGACGTGCTCATCAACCACGCCGGGGCGATCCACTGGGCGCCCGTCGCCGACTGGACGGTCAAGCGCTTCGACCTCGTCTTCGGCGTGAACATGCGGGCGAGCTTCGCCCTGAGCCGCGCGGCCATCCCCCAGCTCCGCGCGCGCGGCGGCGGCCACATCCTGATGATGTCGCCGCCGATGGTCGCGCACGCGCTCCCCGGGAAGGCGCCCTACCTCGTGTCGAAGTGGGGCATGACCGCGCTCGCACAGGCGATCGACGCCGAAGAGTCCTCACACGGCATCAGCGCCTCGGCACTGTGGCCGGTCACCGGCATCCGCACCGCCGCGACCGAGAACCTGGGCATGGGCGAGGCCAAGGAGTGGCGTACGCCGGCCATCCTCGCCGACGCCACCGTGGCGCTTCTGGCCCAGGACCCGCGCCACCTGCGGTTCCGCGCGTGGCTCGACGAAGAGGTGCTCGCCGAAGCGGGCATCAACGACTTCGCCGGCTACCGATGCGACCCGGACCACGAGCCGCTGCCGATGTCGATCGAGCTGGTCGATCCGGGGTGGAGCGCACGCAACGGGAGGTAGGGCCGCCGCGTCGTCCCGCTACGACGGGTGCCGGCACCGACAAGCGTGGCGGCAGAGAGCCGCCCCAACGCCGCCCGGCGCGGCGGCACCGTCAGCTCAAAACGAGTCCGCCCAGATTTCGAGCTGACGTGCGGCCTCGCGCGCGTCGGCTGCCACGCCGGCATCTTCCCGCTTCAGCAGGACGAGCGCGACCTGGCGGGCTTCGGGCGCGTCGAGCATCTGGAGCAGCTCGTCTTGCCGCTGGGGCGCGAGGCGAGATCGGGCGCGCGCGACGAACGACAGCACCGAGCCATCGGACAGCGTCAGTACCGGCATGAGATCGTCCTCGTCAGCATCAGCAGGCCTCGAATGTAGCGACGGGACACTTCCGCCGCCACCCGGTTCGGTGCGGAAGCGGCACACTTGACGGAATCACGGAGTCACCGCATGCACGCCGACGAGCACCAGCCGACCGCCCTCGGTGATGTGACGCCGGCCGTCAGAGGTCCATTCCTCGTCACGCTCGCGGGCCAGCGACAAGAGCACCGCGCGCGACCCCACGGGCAGTTCGATTTCGGTGGTGCCGCCGGAGGGGTCCTTCCACAACGCGACCGCGCGGCTCCGCGCCACACCCGCCACGGGGCGCGCCAACTCCATCATCCCCGCGCAGGTCAACGTCAACACCGAGCACCCGGGATCGTCCGCCAGCACCGTCGCGTACCGCGCCGACCAGCGGGCGGCGGTCTGTGGCCCGTCCATCAGCAGTGCGACAACAAGATTGGGGCCAACTGACCTCACCAATTGCGCTACGGGGTCCTGCCGGGCAAGGTCTTCGCACACCAAGGTGCAAAGCGTGAACCAGTCGTGGATGGTGACGAACTTCAGCTCCCGTCGACCAAGACGCGTGGCCTCCCACCATGAGCGGGCAGGGTCGAGCCGACCCCCCAATCCGTACTGGACGATCTGACCCCGATCCAGGCGCCATCGGTGGTGCTTGTGCTGTTCGAAGGCAACGGCGACGTCCCGTGCCTGCGGGGTGGTGGCGTAGAAATACACCAGGTTCTCACCCAGGGATGTCCCATCGACCGGGCGCCGGCCGACGCCCGCGATCACGAACACGCCCTCCTTCCGCGCGAGGTGCTCCACGTCCGACCGACCGCGCTCGTCCAACGCCAGCTCGGGAAACACCAGGCCGTCCACCTGGCCGACCATCTCCCTCGCGCGCTCGATGCAGCGCTGCGCCTCACCGGCCGCCGGACCGCCCCCTCCGGCACGGTACTCGAACAGGCCGAACCTCGTCTCGTCCATGTTGCCCGGCGGAGCCGGAGCGGGCGAGAAGCTGGACGGGCGAACGTCCATGGGAAAGGGCATCAGGAGCAGGTTCAGACCGTGTCGTGGGACGGCCGACGGCACAGAGTGCCAGAATGGGATGACGTCCGAATGGTGGATGAGGGCGAGGTGATGGGTGAGCGACCGGAGTGTCGCGCCGCACTGTGGCGTGTGGGACTTCGGCAACACGCGCACGAGGCTCTCGTCGACCCCACGACACAAGGTGGTGCCCGACTTCTGCGTCGTGAGCAACTGCAGCACGAGCTCGTCCGCGAGTTCGTCGCGCATCCGGCCCTTCGGGGCGGGGCGACCGGCGCCTTCACACGCTTCGTCGGCCGCGGCCGCGACCTCGACCAACGCCTGCCACACCGCTGCGAGCACGCCGATCTGGACGACCGCCTCCGAGCGCGCCGCGAAGATGGCTTGCCAGGAGGCCAAGACGGAGGAAGGCGGCGAGCGGACCTTCCTCCAGGAGCGTCCCGTCTGCACGATCTCGTCCACCCAAGGGGCCGATCGCCGCCCCCTCCTTCGCGGCGGCGTCGAAGGCGGCCACTGTTCGAGCACATTGACGTACGCACCGCTCCGATGCAGGAGGGAGGCGCAAACGGCGAAGGCATCGGGCGGCCACGCCGGGGGCTCCGCGGGCATGGCCCCGACACCGAGCAAGTTGCATACGTGACGTTCGATCGTAAGGGTCGCCAATGTGCCAGTCCCGACCGACCGTAACCGGGGTCGCCGGCTGACGGCAACCAACCCCGCTCACCCCGCCGCCAACACCCGCCACGGCGCCGGGAACCACACCCAGCGATCGTCGAGCCACACCAGGCCGTCGTAGTCGGTGGGCCGCCCGCCGCCGACCGGCTCGTACGCCCACGCGACCCACGTGCGTTCGGGCCGCAGGCGCGCCGCCACGGCGGCCCACGAGCGGGGGAACAGCTTGTTCATCGGCGCGTCGGCGCCGAGCATGCCGCCGGTGGCGACCAGGATGCGCAGCGCAACCTGGGCCGAAGGCGCCCGCACGCGCGGCGGATCGCGGGACCAGAGCGCAGCGTACCGAGCGTCGATGGCCTGGAGCTCGTCGGGTGTGCCGAGGAACGCCCGCGCCGCGTCGCCCGGACGCGGCGCCAACGAGGCCACGAGCTCCGGCGCCCGCGCGGTGTCCAGCATCGCTTCGAGCGTGGGCCGCACGGCGGCACCGATGTCCTGGAGGGCCTCGTCGAGCCGCGCTGCGGACTCGGCGATCGGCGGCTCGCCGCCGGGGCCCGGCAGGTGCGGCGCGGTGGCGTCGAGCAGGCCCATCATCTCGTAGCCGTCGAGGCCCTCGACCACCCGGAAGCCGAGGACCCGCTCGGACTCGTCCAGGCGCACGACCATCAGCGCTCCGCGGAAGCGCGGATCGCGGGACTCGATCTCGAAGAAGCGCACGCGGCCGCCGTCGGCGCGCACCTCGAGGATGGCGCGGTGGCGCCCCTCGCCGAGACCGAGCTCGAGCAGGTCGGCGAGCGGATCGCCGGCGCGCCCGCACGAGCGGAGGCGCGCGCGCTGCACCTCGAGCAGCGTGAACCCGTGCTCGACCAGCGCGGCGAGGGCGGCACGGCCGATCAGCGGCTCGACCGCCACCACCTCGCGCGCGGCGGACACCGTGAGCCAGGCGAGCGTGTACGCCGGGTGGCGCGCGAGGAAGCGGCCGTCGGGCGCGCGGGTGACCACCCCGAGGTCCTCGGGCAGCTCGTCGATGGAGAACGGCGCCGGGCGCAAAAGCGCCGCTTGCAGCGGCGGCGGCGGCAAGAAGGCGTGGGGCGGGAGCGGCAGCTGGGCCACCGGTCGCGCTTCGGCCAGCTCGGGCATCGCGCGGACCCACGCGCTGCGGCGAGCGTCGGCCCTCGCTCGCCCCGCCTCGGCCTCGGCGGCGGGCCCGAAGCGCAGCGCTTCGCCGAAGGCGTACGCGGCCAGCAGCAGGTCGGCCACACACCGACGCGCCTCGCCACGGACGAAGCCCAGCGGGGCCGCCGGCACCGACGCCAGGCACTCTGCGCCGACCTGGAGGAAGCCCGCGGCGTCGACCAGGCGGCTCGGGCCCTCGGACTCGGCCTCGACGAACGTGAGCTGGCGCGGTTCGTCGCGCCACATGCACTCCCAGATGTGCGCGCGGGGGCGCGGGCTGCGCGTGGTGAGCACCGCGTGACCGGTGAGCCGGCAGTACACGGCGGCCTCGGCCAACGAGCGCACGACGATCATGGCGCGCCTCGTACCTGACCGGCGAGCGCTCGCCGCCAGCGTTCGGCCTCGGCGTGCGCCTCGGCCTCGACGCGGAAGCGCGCCTCGGTGGTCGCGAGCCGGGGCGACCGCTCGGGCGCGTCGAGCACCAGGTGCACGTTGTACGACGCCGCGCCGCGGTGCGTGTCGCGGAGCACCTCGACGCCGCGCACCACGTCGACCGGGAGCGACTCGCGGCGCACCCACAACCACCCGAGCCGCACCTCGACGCGGCCCGCGTGGACGTAGGTGGTGCGATCGGCCTCGCGGAGCGCCAGGAGCCCGAACGTGAACGCCGCGCCGAGCACCGCGCCGAGGCCCGGCCGTCCACCCCGCATCAGCGCGCCGAGGCCGAGCGACGCCACCGGCACCACCACCAACAGCGGCGCGGAGAACAGCAGGTCGGCGGCCCCTGGGCTGAGCGGCGGCACCAGCACCACCGCCGCCGACTCGACCCGCGCGAGGCCCCAGGCGCTGCCGAGCACCGCGACGGCCCAGCCGGCGAGCGCGCCCGCGCCGAGGATCATCGCGAACGCCTGGTCCCACGGTACCGTGCGCGCGGGGCGCCCGATCGGCACCACCGCCACCGCCAACGCGAGCACCACCACGGCCAGGGCGACCAGGAGCGGGAGCGGCGCGGGGCCGAGGCGGGACAGCACGATCCGGTCCAGGATAACCGCGCGGCATGACCCTCGAGTCCGCCTACGCCGCGGTGGTCGCCGCGCCCCGGGAAGATGCGCCGCGCGCACGGTTCGCGGACCTCGCCGCCAGCCCCGAACCCGCGACGGCCGCTTTCGTCCGCGACCAACTCGCGACGGCCGGGCGCCGACGGAGCGCCGGGCGCCGCGACCGGGAGATCGAGCGCGCCGCACGCCGGGTCCTGGCGCCGCCGCCGGTGCACGAAGCTCGCTTCCGGCGCGCCCGCGCCCTGCTCGCGGGCACGGTGCCCGCCTGGGCGGAGGCGTGGGGGTACGGGCGCGGCTTCCTCGAGCGGGCCTGCGTCGACGCCGCCTGGTTCGCGGCGCGAGGCGTCGAGCTCGCCGCCGCGGCCCCGATCGTCGACGTGGTCCTGACCGGGCTCCCGCACGACGCCACCGAGTGCTTCGACAGCCCGGCCTGGGCCCACGCCCGCAGCCTGCGCTTCGCAGGTCCGCCTCCCACCGCCGCGCACGTCGAGGCGCTCGCCACTTCGCCCTACTTCGGCGCCCTCCGCAGCCTCGACCTGGGCGGCGCCGGTCTGCCGGCCACGGCGATCTACGCGGTCGCCGCGAGCCCGACCCTGCGCGGCCTGCGCTACGTGCGCGCCGACGGGAACGCCTTCCCCGACGTGAACCCTGCCCAGGATGAGCAGGACGGCCAGGTGTACGGTGCGCGGCCCAGCACCTTCGCGGCCGAGCTGCGGGCCCGCTACGGCCCGTTGTCCTGGCTCACCGGCGTGCCGCCGGAAGAGGAGCCCCCGCCGGAGACGTGGGGCTGACCGGCGCTTCGGGTTGCGGGGGCAAAGGCAGCGGCTCGGCCACCGCCGGCTCCGCGAAGACCGGGAGCACCAGCGGGTGCCCTCGCGCCGCGTCCTGGCTCAGGATGCGGGCGCAGGTCGCCCGGACGTCGCGCAGGTCGCCGGTGCGCGCCCGCTGCAGCGACTCCGCGGGCTCGCCCTCGACCACCAGGCGCGTCCCGAGCGCGGAGCCCCGCCCGCCGCGGGCCGCGGTGGTCAGGATCCACGCGCCCACCGCGACGACCAGCAGCGCCGCCGGCACCCCCCGCCACACCCGCCCGACGGCCGGCCACCGCGTGGCAGCGCGCCGGTGCAGCGCGTCGCCGAGGAACAACACCGCGGCGCTCCCCACCCCGAAGAGCACCGGCAACGACGCGCTCCCCAGCGCGAGTTGCCGCGGGTGGGGCAGCGTGAGCGCAGCGCTTCGCAGCAAGATCAGGAACGCCGGCGTGGTCGCCAGGAGCGCCAGGAGGGCCCGCGGGCGCCGGGCCAACGCGCCCACCGCGAGCGTGGCGGCGACCCCCAGCGGCCCCGCCCACGCCGCGATCTCGCGGCCGTTGGCGGTCATCAGGGCCAGGCGCCCGAGCTCGGCGGGCCGCGACGCGTCCACCGCACGCAGGTACCGGATCGCGTCGGGCAGCGTGGTCAGCTCGGTCTTGGACCACGCGAACGCGGGGCTGTGCTCCCACGCCGGGAGGGCCCACGCCTGCCCGGAGAGCCGCGCCGCGTCCTCCGCGTAGCGGAAAACCGTCGACTGCAACGTGGCCACCAGCGCCGACGGGTAGGCGAGCGCCCCCCACCGCCACGCCGCCCAGAGCGCGGCGCCGTGCAGGCCCAGCAGCCCTCCCCGCGCCCACCACGGCGCCCGCGTCGCGACGGCGCCGAGCCACGCCGCGGGCGCCAACGCGCACAGGACCAGGACGCTCCGGACGTCGGCCAGCGGCACCAAGGCCACCGTCACCGCCGACGCGACCGCCCACCCCCAGTGCGCCCGCGCCAACGAGCCCGCCACGCAGGCTGCCGCGAGCGTGTGGACCAGGGCGACCTCCGGGTAGAAGCTGACCGTGCGCGTGAGCAGGACGAGCGGCCCGAACGCCCCCACCCACACCACCGCCAACCACGCCGCGCGGCGCCCCGCGAGCGCCCACGTCCACAACCACGTGGCGCCGATCCACCCCACGGTGCTCAACAACGACCCGTAGACCAGGCCGCGCAGCACCCCGAACTCCACCGCCAGCGCGCCGGGCAACCACCCGGCGAACAACGACCGTTGCGACGGCCAGTGTTGCCAGTGGCCGGTCCGGTACGCCGCCACCGCGGTGCAGTAGTCCTGGAAGTCCGAGGTGCCGAGCGGGTAGGGCCCGACGCGCAGCGCCGCCACCCACCCGGCGACGAAGAACGCCCCGAGGAGCCCGGCGACGAGCGCCTCCAACAGCCGTGACCGCACCCCACCCCCGCGGCAGTCTACCACCCGGGGGCCCGCGCCGGGACCCACCGGAAGCGAGCCGGGGCGTGCGCGCGGGCCGCCTGCGCTGCGCGCAGGCCCCTGATCCCTTCGGGCCCGGTCGCGGCGCAGCGCCCTACGGTGCCTTCGGCATCTTCGGCGGCAGCTTGCCGGAGGCGATGGCGCTGTCCATGTCCTTCAACAGGCCCGCGGGGTGGACCCGGTCGGGCAACACGTGGCTCGCCTTGCCGCCCGTCACCGGTCGGTAGAGGGCACCCCGAGCCCCAGGCGAGCCGCGTCGCGCTGTAGTTGGGCACGTTGTTCGTCCGTCAGCTCCAGCTTCACGACGTCGATCGCGCAACTCGGGCCCTCGACCCAGGGTCCGTTGCCGACACGATGGTCCATCCGGAAGGTGAGGGTCTCGGCACGCTTGAGGCGGAGGAGCTGGAAGTTCGTGCCGATCCGGCCGCGTCGGGTGCCCGCTTCCCACACGCCGTTGAACTCGCAGATCGTCTCAGGCGGTTCGGCCTCGCTCAAGCGCAGGAGCCGGTAGCGCACCTTCTGCGCCTTTTCCGGCGGCGGGCCTTCGCAGCGGTACCGCGCCGCCACCCCGAAGCCCGCATGTTGGGCCGGGAAAGTGAGCGCGGCGACCTGTTCGAGGCACGACACCAGCGTGAGGTTCTGGGTCATCGAGTCGTTGATGACCCGCTCGGCCAGCACCAGCCACTCGCCGCGGAGCTTCATGCGGCCCTCCCACCGGACACGCACAGGAACGTGGGCCGTGGGGATACCGGGTCGGCGGCCGTCGCGGGCACCCCGATCAATCCCGTGCCCGCGACCTGACTGACCGTGTAGCTCGGCGGCTGAAGCGCCTGGTCGAGCAACCGGCCGACGACGGCTTCGAGGTTGCCTGCATCGAGGCCCAGGTGCATCGCCCGCGCGGCACGTGCGCTGGTGACCCGCACCCAGACGTGATCCGGCTCATCTGCCCGCGCCTCGTGTACGAGCAGCCCGGCGGGAAGCCCGAGGACGCGGCCGAGGTCATGGACCATGCGCAGGGTGAGCGGCCGCTTGCCTGAGAGCACCTCGGACACGCGGCCGCCACCCCACCCGAGGTGGCGACCGAGCTCGCGCTGGGTCCACGCGAGCTCCTTGAGCTTGAAGCTGATGAGGGCGAGCGGATCGGCCGGAGGCAGGGCGTGGTGCCGCTTCTCGTACACCTCCACCAGGGTGGACATCACATCGAGTAGATCGGCCTCGGGCGTGCCTGCGGTGGCATCCCACAGGGACTCGATGACCTCGAGGGCGCGGCGGTGGTCGGTGTCGTTGTGGATCGGGAACGCGCGGGACATGGAGGCACTCATTCAGGCGGGTGGGATGTCTACTGTCTCGGGATCGATCTCGTCGTATTCGGCGTGGCTGCCAATGAACTTGACGATGACGACCCCGTTGTGCTCGGCGGACTCATCGGCGTAGCGAACCGCGACGATGACCCGGTAGGTGTTGCCCTTGACGTTGAAGACGACGCGCTTGTTTCCAATGGGACGAGCTGGGAAGCTGCTCGTGGCGCGGAGGTGCTCGGCGTCCCGCCACCGGGCCGCCTCGACCATTCCTGCCAGATCGGCGAGCGCCTGCCGGGAGTCCGCGTGCGCCTCGCCGAATCGCTCCAGGGTTCGACGGCTGAGCAGGCGCATGGCTACGGAGGGACTCCATCACGGGTGCTCCCGTCATGGGAGCATCGTATGGCCGTGTAGAGGGGCTGTCAAGGCGGCGCCGCGGAGGTGCGGGCCGCGCGCGGCGTGTTCCCGTGCGGCAGCGGCCGCCCCGACGTGCGCCGCGCCGCGCAGTGTGCGCCGTGCGCCGGACCCGGCCGCCTTCGCCGGCGGTCGCGGCATGGCGCCCCACCGGCCTGGTCGGCAGCTGGCCAGCCGACGCCGTAAGTGCTAACTTAGCACCATGTGGCTCAGCGCACTGGTGCACGACCCCCTCACGCGGATCATCGCGCAAATCATAGCGATAATCCTGGTCTCTCGCGTACTCGGACTCTTGACGCGGCGCGTCTCCCAGCCGATGGTCATCGCCGAGATCACCGCGGGCATCCTGCTGGGGCCGTCGCTGCTCGGGTGGTTGTCCCCCGACACGGCGGGGGTGCTGTTCGAGAAGGGCTCGCTCGGGACGCTCCAGGTCGTGAGCCAGGTCGGCCTGGTGTTGTTCATGTTCCTCATCGGGCTCGAGCTCGATCCGAAGCTCCTGCGCGGACGGGCCCACACCTCGGTCGCGATCTCGCACGCGAGCATCGTGGTGCCGTTTGGGCTCGGCGCGGGCCTGGCGTGGTGGCTCTACCCCCGCCTGTCCGATCCCAGCGTGCCGTTCGCGGCCTTCACGCTCTTCCTCGGCGCGGCGATGAGCATCACCGCCTTCCCCGTGCTCGCGCGCATCCTCAGCGAACGGCGGTTGTTGCGCAGCCGCGTGGGCACCATCGCCATCGCATGCGCGGCGGTCGACGACGTGACCGCGTGGTGCATCCTCGCGTTCGTGGTGGCCGTCGCACGCGCCACGGGCCTGGCCGCGGCGGCCACCACCACCGCGCTGGCGCTGGCGTACATCGCGGTGATGTTCGGCGTGATCCGACCGCTTCTCCAGCGGCTCGCGAGCCGGGTGTCGGAGTCCGGCGGGCTGAGCCAGAACGCGGTCGCGGTGGTCATGTTGCTGCTGTTCGGCTCCGCGTGGATGACCGAGCTCATCGGCATCCACGCCCTGTTCGGCGCGTTCTTGCTGGGCGCCGTCCTCCCGAAGGAGGGCGGGTTCGCGCACGCGCTCGCCGACAAGCTCGAGGACCTCGTGCTGGTCGTGCTCCTGCCGCTCTTCTTCGCGTTCAGCGGCGTCCGGACGGAGCTCGGGCTGCTCGACTCCGCGACGGACTGGCTCATCTGCGGCGCCATCATCCTGGCGGCGTCGATCGGGAAGTTCGGCGCGAGCGCCCTGGCGGCGCGGTTCACCGGCTTGTCGTGGCGGGAGTCGGGTGCGCTCGGCATCCTCATGAACACCCGCGGCCTCATGGAGCTCATCGTCCTCAACATCGGCCTGGACCTCGGCGTCATCAGCCCGACGCTCTTCGCCATGATGGTCGTGATGGCGCTGGTCACGACCTTCGTCACCAGCCCGGTGCTCGAGTGGGTGTACCCGCAGAGCCTGCTCGAGCGCGACGCGCTCGCGGCGGCGCCGGAGCCCGCGGACCTCGTCCCCGTCGCGCCGCCGTACCGGGTCCTGGTGTGCGTGGCCAGCGGGCGCTCGGGACCGGGCCTGGTCACCCTGGCGGGTGCGCTTCAAGGCCGCGGCGATGGGAACGGTGCGATCGAAGCGCTGCACCTGCTCCGCGCGAACGACCGGGCGTCGTTCATCCTCGAGCAGGAGCATGACGACGGCAACGACAACGGCCTGCGTCCACTGCTGGACCGCGCCCACCACCTCGGGCTCCGTGTCCGACCCACCCGCTTCGTCTCCGGCGAGCCCGCACACGACATCGCGCGCGTGGCCGAGGTGAAGCGCGCTGACCTGGTGCTCATGGGCTGGCACCGGCCGGTCGTCAGCCAGACCATGCTCGGAGGCATCGTCCACGACGTGATGAAGGGCGCGGGAGGGGCGGTCGGCGTGTTCGTCGATCGGGGCCTCGACGCGCCCAGGCGCGTGCTCGTGCCGTACCGCGGCTCCCCGAACGATCGCGCTGCGCTGGGCCTGGCGGCGCGGCTGATGACCCACGCCGGCTCCGAGATCACCGTGTTGGCGATGCGCGGAGCCAACCTGGCGGCGGGCGGGGGCGACCCGCTCGAGCAGGCCCTCGCCGAAGCGTTCGGCGCCGACCCGGGTCGGGTGGCGCGCCTCCAGTGCGACGCCGACAACGTGGTCGCCGCGGTCCTGGAGGAGAGCGGCCGGGGATACGACCTGGTCGTCGTCGGCGTCGGTCGCGACTGGGGCCTCGAACAGCGGTTGGTGGGCCTGCAGCCCGAGCGGTTGATGCACGAGTCGCCGACGTCGTTGTTGGTGGTCCGAGGCGCCGGCCCGAGCGCGGTCTGACCCATGCACTTCGGCTCCACCCTCCGCATCCTGCGCGTCGACTCCGGCGTCAGCGTTCGCGAATTGGCACGCCGGATCGGGGTTTCCAGCGCGTACCTCAGCCGCGTCGAGCACGGCTACGACGCCCCGCCCACCCCCGACCGCCTCATCGCCGTGGCCGACGCCCTGGGCTTGCCGCGCGCGGCGCTGTTGGAGCTTGCGCGCCAGACCGGTCCCGCGGTGACCGGCTACGTCCGACGCGTCCCGGCCGCGAGCTCCTTGTTTCTCGATGTGGCCCGCCGCGATCTCGACACCGCGCAGATCGCGCGGGTGCGGGCGTTTCTGGACGAGGCGTTCCCCGAGACCACGGCCCCACCACGAGCTCGCCTGACCGAGCGGCTCCGCGCAGACCGCGTCGTGCGCGGGTTTGTGGGCTCCACCGTGCGCGACCTCGTCGAGGTGGCGGTGACCCGCCTGCCTGGAGCGCGGACCGATTCCGCCCGCGCGATCGACGCGCTCCTGGCCGGGGAGGAGCACACCGGCAGCGCCCTGGGGGGAGGCTTCGTGGCGCCGCACGCGGCGGGATCGGGCCTCGCGGACGCGGCGGTCCTGGTCGTGATGGCGCGCCCCCTCCCCATCGCGACCCCCGACGGCCAGGCAGTCCGGATCGGCTGCGTCCTCACCAGCCACGAGCCCGGTCCCGACCACCTCGAGGCGCTCACCCGCGTGGCCCGGCTCGCCAACTACGAGCTCGCCGACGAGCTCTGCGCGGCCCGGAGCGCCGCCGACGTCCTCACGATCGTGGAGCGCATCGAGGGGCTCTGGTAGACGGGGGGCCGCGCCGCGACCGTCCCGAAAGCGGCCGAAGCCGCCGCGCGGCCCACTGCCCCACGCACAACCGCCGGACCGGAGCAACGCG
>SXGT01941948.1_pt1 | contig 14252 bp, 10 predicted proteins | sample 3176221 | NCBI WGS metagenome assembly SXGT01 (sample SAMN11356862, study PRJNA531348) | freshwater metagenome | isolation source: freshwater sample F1-120 | place: China: Fuxian Lake, Yuxi | collected 2017-12-25 | reverse complement strand
CGTGAACCACATGACCACCCCAAGATCAAAACCATCGACTACAAGCCAAAAAACAAGCACCGCAAACAGTGACTACCTTTGACTGACACTTTGTCACCACGCAACGCCGCGGGTGACTACCTTTGACTGACACTTGGCCTCTTATCCCTAAAGATGAGCGTGACCCCGGCCCTTCGGAAAACATTCTCCTGCTGAACCGCGTCATTCGTGTCGTGTGGCCTTGAAAAACGATCGCGTTGTGGGGTGTAAATGTGCGACACGGTTTTGTCGGCTGACACTCGCTCGATGAGCGCGTCCAATGCCGTCCGCGACTTCAAGTGACCTTGGACGATGTAGTCGAAATACAAGTCACCTTCGACCGGAGTCTGCGAAAGCCTCATGCGTTCGATGGCTTCCGGTGTGCCGTCGAATTTCAGTCCGAGTTCTTTGGCTTTGGCTTGAGCTTGGCAGACATACTGCGGAGGCGTCATTTCGTGTTCACCGCCGCTGTCTCGCAGATAGAACAACATGCGACCTTGGGTCGCTCGTTTCTGGTTCATTGGATTCTCCCTTTTGTCACATCAGCCGTTTCACACTGATCGACGAAGCGCCGCCTGAAAAACAAGTTCCACGACGGCATCGAGCAACACCTCTTCGTCGGCCGCTCCAGCGATCACCATTTCGACGAAGTCCTTGGAGTCTGTTGACGACCACAGCAGGTAGTCAGACACGATTCGAGTCATCGCCGCTAAAAGGGCATTGATGAACTGTTCCAGCCGCGGTCCTTGCATGTGAGTCGTGACGAATCGCATGACTTCGGTTGCCGAAGGCAGCCCGAACGCCAGATGGATCGGAAGCCCGATCCGCTCCCAGCGGTGCAGACGCAGGGCCAGCCCAAGCCCCAGTAGAGCCTCGCGCGGCAATTCGACTGACTGACGTTTCGGAGATTTCGCCGAGCATCGCATTGCGGCGCGGCGGATGAAATCTGCGACGTCTTCGGCATCTTGCTCTGCCGCTGCCTGCACCTTCGCGATCAACTCGGCTGGTAGTCTCGCCAGTTCCTTGGTAACAGTTTTGGCACGCATGGCATCCTCCTTGATGGGCCAAATAGTCGATCGACTTTGGACCGATCATTCGAAGCTACCACCCATGACGCGCGCTCGCAAGAATCTAAAAGTCACCGCTGAACCGAGTCGCGCTTGTGCTGCATCGCCGTGAAATGCTAGGCGCTTGAGGCGGAGCAACTTTGTGATGACCAGCCGGAATCATCGCGGCCCAAGCACGACGAAGCCGGAATCGCTGTCGAGCAAGAATAATGAGGGCCGACCGAATTCGGTCGGCCCTCGATCGCCAGAATGACTTTCAACCGATCAGCAGTCCGGCCAGCCGAGAAGCCGGACGAACCGGCCGATTAGCAGGGAGAGTTGCTCGGCGAGCGCGACCTGATGGGCTGGCTGACAGCTTTCAAACGGGATGTGATGCGCCCAGGCGTCGCTTTCCAGTCCGTCGGGCACATTGGCCAGCAACACAAAGTCCTCGGTGTCCCAGAGCAAGACGCCGACTCCCCCGGGAATCAGCAGCGAGGCTTGAACGACCTGTCCAGAGGCGTGGCCGCCAGCCATCGGAGCATACGGCCGCGTCTCGATCACGCGGCCCAGGATCGCAGACTGCGGCAGCAAACCGGATCGCCACAAGTCTCTCACGAGCTGATTCCAGCCCGTGACGCGGGCCTCCGCGATTTCCAATTGATGACGGAACCGCAGCATCCGCAGCCGGAGCAGTTCAAGCACATCGTCGATCTCGCTGACAAGGAACGAATCGGTGGTACTCATCGGGATTCCCGGTGTTTGAATTTCAGACGCCGTTCTCAACGAGAACGGCCAACAGCAGAATCCGCCTTGGTCTTGCCGCGACCGGGATCAGTCAGCGACTTCCAGGTCAATCAAGCTCGCACGACAGATCGGCAGGTCGGCCCCAACACGCTCGAACTCTGCCTTGAGGAACGCGATTGTGAATCGCTTCAGGTTGTACCCCACGACATTTGACCCAATGAGCAGGCTGCGGATGTGCCGATGCACGGTCGCAAATGACGGATTCCCACGGCGCGGCAACGTGCCGCGCTCAAACGGCAAGTCATTCGCCGAGTCCTGGCTGATCTGAATTCGCTGAACGTAGCTCGTGACGGCGTTGCTCGGCTCGATGCGCAAGATCGTGATCTTCGTGATCCGGTCCTGTGCCGGATTCAGGCCCGTGGTCTCCAGTCCGATCACGGCGAGCGGCTTGGAGCAGCGTGCTTTCACAAATTGATTCGACATTCCCTTAATCCTTCGAGTTCGATGCACAACCAGACTCAGGGGTTCACAGACCGTTCTGACTCCGCCGATTCGCAGCGATTCGATTGCTGCCGCAGCCAACGCCGAGCCATCAACTGGCCCAACACCCTCGCAAACTCGCACAGAGTTCCCTCTCGCGACGCGACCACTTTCTCACTCGTCTGCATCTCACCGACCGGCGCGTGGAATGAATCCGCTTCAGTCCGCTCATCCATCAACAGTTCCTCCAGAAATGAAATGAGCCGCCCACGATGGGCGGCTCTTGAGACCACGATTGGTTTTTACGAATGGCTACGCGGATACGGTTCTCATTTTATATTGACGCGAAAATGGTCTGATTTTAGGTCGCCCAAACCGCGAGTGATTCACGCTCGATTGAGGTCGTCTGGAAGTCCAACGCCGCAGCGCACCGAACACTGTTCGATCGGTGGCGAGTGAATTACCGCAACGATATCGTGGCCGTTGTCTTATCAACTCCTGCAACCTACCTCGTTTGTCGCGTCGGAATTGGACGACTTTATGAGTGTTCGCGTCGATCACTTGCGCGACAACGAACGCGATCCGAACGATGGCGTCACGCATTCCGCGGCAACAACGGTTCCGAATGCCATGTTCTCCGTCGGGATGCTCGTCTGCCTGCGATCAAACCCTTCGGTTGTCGCGCCCGTGATCGAGGTCGTCGCCGCGAATTCGGGCGAGCGCCGGTATCGGGTGTTTCAAAATGGCGTGAAGGCGACGTATTACGAGAGTCAACTTCAGGCTCTCGGTGCGAAAGATGAAACGCGACATGAGCTGTCGGCGGACGACTTCCATGCGTATCTGACCAGCCTTCAAGTCACCGCGCCTTCCAACGCAAATCTGTATTCGCTGCGATCCGGCCGAGTGAACTTCGTGCCGTATCAATACCGCCCAGTGGTGAAACTCATTCGAGCGGATCGGCCTCGGCTGCTAATCGCGGACGAAGTTGGCGTCGGCAAGACCATCGAAGCGGGATTGATCCTCAAGGAACTGCGGGCACGAATGGATTGCTCGTCGGTCCTCATCATTTGCCCGAAGGCTCTGATTATCGAGGAAAAATGGCAGCAGGAGATGCTGCGGTTCGACGAGCACTTCACGCCTCTTGATGGGCGGCTGCTCCGTCATTGTTTGAATGAAACACATCTCGAAGGCGAGTGGCCGGAGATGTATTCGAGAGCCGTCTTGCCATTTTCGTTGTTCGACCGAGATTTGGTGTTCGGCTCGACGGGACGCGGCCGGAAAAAAGATCGCGGGTTGCTTTTGCTCGATCCGCCGCCGAAGTTCGACTTGGTGATCGTGGACGAGGCGCATCACATCCGAAATTCCGAGACGTTCCTGCATCAAGGGGTGCGGTTTTTCTGCGATCACGCGGTCGCCGTCGTGTTTCTCACGGCGACGCCGGTGCAAATGGGGACGAACGACCTTTTCAATCTGCTCAATGTGCTGCGTCCCGATCTGGTGATTGATTCGGCGAGCTTCCACCAAATGGCCGAGCCAAACGGCAAGATCAACGCCGCCGTGAAGCACTGCCGAATTGCCAAGGATGGCTGGGCCGCCAACGCTCGCAACGAATTGGAGCAGGCCGCCGCAACGGAATGGGGCAATCGGTTTCTCCGACCGTCTCCGTTGTTCGAGCAGACCTGTGAGCAGCTCGCGCAACCGTCCCACGACGACACCGCCCGCGTCGGACTGATTCAGAGCATCGAAGAACTCTACACATTCAGTTCGTTCATCAATCGCACCCGCCGCCGCGACATTGGCGAGTTCACCATTCGCAAGCCGAACACTTATCCCGTCGAGTTCACTCCGCCACAACAAGCGGTCCACGACGGGCTAATCGAAGTCATCTCGCGCATCCTCCGGGAACGCCACGGCGACCGCAGCGTGAAGTTCATGACGAGCACGATCCGTCGTCAGGCCGCGAGCAGTCTTTACGGCTTGGTGCCGATGTTGGAAGACATCCTGAACCGGAATCTCGACAAGTTGGAGCTATTGGAAGTCACCGACGACGAGTTGGAAATCGACACTCGCGTGATTGACGAAATCAGAGCCGAGATTACGGACTTGCTCGAAAATGCGAGATCGCTTCCGCCGTATGATCCGAAGCTGGAAGCGTTCGTAGGCATCGTGAACGATAAGCAGCCGATGCCCAACAACAAGGTGCTCGTCTTCAGCACGTTCCGGCATACGTTGAGATATCTTGCTGGCCGTTTGGAGTCGGAGCCGCCGCGAATCGGCTTGGTTCATGGAAATGTGTCCTACGACGAGCGTGTGGATTTTCGTCGCCGGTTTGCGTTGCCCAAGGATGATCCCGACGCGATCGACGTTCTTCTTTCGTCGGAGATCGCCAGCGAAGGTTTGGACTTCCAGTTCTGCGATTGCCTCGTGAACTACGACCTGCCGTGGAACCCGATGCGTGTCGAGCAGCGCATCGGCCGACTGGATCGTTACGGCCAGAAAAGCGAGACGGTAGCCATCGTCAACCTGATCACGCCCGGCACCGTCGATGCCGAAATCTACGAGCGGTGTCTGCTCCGTATCGGCGTGTTCGAGCATTCGATTGGCGGTTGCGAAGAGATTCTCGGTGAGATCACTCAACAGATTCACGCCATCGCCGACAACCTCGAATTGACGGCGGCCGAACGGCAGCAGCGACTTGCACAGCTTTCCGACAATAGCATCCGAGAACTTCGCGAGTTGCAGGAACTCGAATCGAAGCAAGCCGAACTCTTCGGGCTGAGCATTCCGAATCAAAAGTGGAACGACGAACTCGCAGCGGCTGACAACTTCTGGCTGTCGCCCGCTTCGTTGCAGCGTTGCATCACGACTTACCTCGCGAACCGGCTGAGCAAAGACCAAGACTATTTGCTCGGCGAAAGGCTGCCCAAGACGCTGCGATTGAATCAGGACTTTCGCGCGAAGCTGCTGGAAGACTTCAAGCAGCTTCCCCGTTCGGCGGAAATCGCGGCGAGAGAGTGGGAGAAATGGCTCAAGGGACCGTCACCAACAATCGCCGTCACCTTTGACCAGGAAACAGCCACCGACCTGCCGAAGTCGATCTATCTGACACTCAGCCATCCGTTGCTTCGCCAAGCCGCCGCATTCGTGAATCGCCAAGAGCCTCCGGTTTGCCATCTCGCGGCGGCGACCACCGATGTCCCGTCGGGTAATTACCAATTCGCGATCTATCGCTGGTCGAAGGTTGGAGTCAAACACGACGAAGCGTTGATTGCGGTCGCCGAGGATTCGACGCTTGAAGCTCGGTTTTTCGAGTTGCTCGCTGTCGCGCAGACGGCCGACGCATCTGCATCGCTTGCCGCCGAAGACTTCGACAAGCTGGACGCTCGACATCACGAGAAATGGGCGCTAGCCCAAGCCAATCACGTCGCGATGAATCGGCAATTGGTCGAGTTCCGAAAGCAAAGCCTGACCGCCAGCCACGCCGCGCGCCGCAAGGTGCTCGAAGATCAACTCCAGCGCGCGACCAATGACAAAATCCAACTCATGAAGCAAAGCGAACTCGACCGCGCCGAAGCCGACTTCTCGGTGCGCATGGCCGAACTTGATCGAGCCGCAGGGACCGGAGACATTCACGCCTCGCCCGCAGCGTTTGGGACAATTCGTGTGGAGTAGTGGCATGACGTTTCTCAAGACAGTTTTCGAGGATCGGCAATACCTTGTAGAAGCACTTCGGAGACACCCTGGACTTCGCAAAGTTGTTGAACAGTGCTACCCAGACAACGCCCATTTCATTTATGAGCTTCTACAAAATGCCGAAGACGCGGGTGCGTCGGAAGCGTCGTTTGAACTTCAAAATGACCGCTTAATCTTCACGCACGACGGCAAGCGGGCATTTACGGAGAAAGATGTCTGGTCCATTACTGACTATGGCGAAAGTTCGCTTTCAGGTCAGATTGGAAAGTTTGGAGTCGGTTTCAAGTCGGTCTTTGCCTACAGCGAGACGCCGCGAATCTATTGCCGAACATTCAGCTTTGAATTCGTGAATTTGGTTCAACCGAGAGAACTCACGCCGAATTCTGCCATCGGAAACCAAACCCGGTTCGAGTTTCCGTTCAATAACCCAAAGAGGCCGCGCGATCGCGCTTTCAACGAAATTAACCGTGGCCTAAAGGAGTTGTCGGATTCGACGTTGCTGTTTCTTTCCAACTTGCACGTCATCCGTTGGCAAATCAACGACGGATCACAAACGACGATTTGTCGTGTCGAACGGCCGAACGACCAAATCCAGATCGATTTTGCCGTGAGAGCGGAGACGATCAAGAGCACACATTGGCTTCGCTTTTCAAACAAATGGGTGGATCAGAATCAGAAAGAACATTCGGTTGCTGTTGCTTTTTCGATCGCATTTACGAAGTACCGAAATTCGTTTGACGAGACTATCTCGCTCGCCGAGCAATTCAAAATCGTTGCAGCACCTTTCGGAAGGGTCTTCGTGTTTTTCCCTGCGGCGGGCGTAAACTCCGGTCTCTACTTTCATATCCAAGCGCCGTTTGCGACAGACGTGAGTCGTGCCAATGTCAAAGACGACACGGAAAATGGCCCGCTGTACGAGCGGCTGAAGAATCTCGCGGTCCATTCACTTCACCGCATCCGAGACCTGGGTTTGCTCACCAAAGACTTTCTCGCGGTACTGCCGAACGACGAAGATGATCTGCCTGAAGACTATCGACAGATTCGTGTGGCCATCCTCGCGGAGATGAACAATAAAGCGCTGACGCCAGCGCGAGACGGGACATTCTCGCCCGCGCGAGAACTCATTCATGCAAAGCCAGAATTGCAAGACTTTCTGTCGAAAGCAGACCTAAAATTACTGCTTGATACGCCTGGCCAAGATCAAGAATGGAATTGGGCGGTGGATTTTGGTTCGGGGCGGCAATTTCAGTTCTTGGAAAGCCTCGCCGTCCGTAAATACGGCATCAACGAGTTCCAGCAGCAACTCATCGCAGCATTTCAACCGTGTTTCACGCCGGCGCGAAATGCTCCGAATCCGATCTTTGCTCAGTGGCTTTCAAGACAAGATTCGTCATGGCATCAGAGGTTGTACGCTGTTCTCGAACAGGCACCTACATCGCCAGATGGAAGCGATCCGCTATCTGAACTTTCAATTGTGCGTCTGACAAATGGGAATTATGCCAAAGGTGGAGATTGCTATTTTTCGTCGACTTCGGTCGAGCTTCCGAAGCCGAGCAAGCTCAAGATCGTCGACAAACAGGTGTATTCATCTGGCAATGAATTCGGGCTACAAAATCGAGCCAAGAGGTTCCTGGATCGAATCGGTGTGACCGAAATTCAGGAAAGAGACGTGATCGAATGCGATCTCAAGCAGAGATATTCAGACCCTCGCAATCCGCCGGCCGACGACGCCATTTATCGTGCGGACCTTTTGCGCTTCATGCAGTTTTTGAAGAAGACTCCATTGGAGTCCCCGTTGTTTTCGACGGCCTATGTTCTCAAGACCAATCGAGAGAAATGGGTGACGCCAAACGATGTCTATCTCGATGATCCTTTCGAGACGACGTTGCTCAAGGCGTACTATGACTGTCTCGGCAACCACAACGGCGTGCGATTCCCCAATGAACCTAGTGTGCGTGAGTCACTTTCTACGTCGTATGACACTCCAGAGATTCCTCGTGAGAAGTTCATTCAGTTTGCAAAAGCGGTCGGTGTTCAATCGCGTCTGGAGATTGTCGATAGTGCCTGCCAAAACAATCCGAAGTGGGGAAGTCATCTTTCGCTTGCAAAGGGAAAACTGACTCAGGGCGGACATGAGCAAGACTTTTACATCCCGAACCTTGAGCGGTTGCTCGAAGGTCCAAGTCTCGACAAATCCAAGTTGATTTGGCAGACGATGTGCAACTATGTGAAACGACGTGACGTCTTAAAGGCCGAACGTCGGATGAACGCATCCGCCGATCCAGTAACCGTGGCTTCTCGGCTTGTGGCGGTCCTCAGTAGTCGAAAATGGATTCCACAAGAAATAGATGGGGACAGAATTGAATTTGTGGTTCCAACAGCCGCATCACGAATCAAGTTGCCTCCGGGTTTTCATTACGACGCAGGTTACGACTGGCTGCGAGAAATCGGGTTTGGCGATAAGCGAAAACAGGACACGGAAAGCGACAATCAAGAGGCTGCGCGGAATGAAGAGTTGCGTCAGCAGCGAAGGGACGCCGCGAACAGACTTGGTTTTCCGCCGGATACCGGAGAACTGTTAGCCGAACTCGCAAAATCATTTCCGACTGCTGACGCACTCAAACAGGCACTCAAGCAATTCGTCGCCGCGCAGTTATGCAGCTTGCCGGTGAACTCACCACTCAATCCCGAACGACGTAGGACGCTTGTGGCGCATGACGCTGGTTCCGCACCCGAACGAGTTTCAGAACAACGTCGTCGAGCCGTTTCAGTTGGGCTGAGTCTGGTCAAAGAGGAAGCCAAGGAATACTTGCGGCGACAGTACACCAACAAAGACGGAGTGATGACCTGTCAGATTTGCGGGCAAAAGTCCAACCTCTTCAAGTACCAACCACAAGACGGACCAGAGACGTACCATTTCGTGGCACGGGAGTTTTTGGGAGAAAACGAGGAACAACGTCGTCAGTATCAAAACTATCTCGCCTTGTGCCCCAATCACGCCGCGATGTTTAAGCACGCCAACAATTCCAAGCACAACCTGCGACGCCTCTTCGACAACATGCCGGGCCTGACGCTGGAAATCGTGCTCGCAAAAAATCCAATGACCGTGACCTTCACCGACACACACTGGCACGATCTGAGAGCAATCCTCGATCGCTAATGTGAGTCGAGCCTCGCGCTGATTTTGCTGTTCTCGAAGATTGCGCGTTTCATGCCATCCCTCCGACCTGAATCTTTAGCCAAGGACGGTTGGTGTAATCGCGAGACAGAGAAGGACACGAGCCATGCCCGCATCTCCGCAAACCGTTCACGACCTGCGCCGCCAATGGAAGCCGCACAAAGAACGGCTGGCGATCGAACGCAGCGAGCATCCCACCGCGATTCGCTTTCATCGAGCGTGCAGTTGGATGAGCGAAGTCGAACAGCTTGATCCGGTTCGCCACGCCGACCAAATCCTGCTCCACCAGTGGATCGCCTTCAACGCGCTCTACGGCCAATGGGATCAAACCGCTCTGGAACCCGCCGCCGATCGCCGCAGTTGGCAAGCGTTTCTTGGTCAAGTCCACGCGCTGGATCGCTCCTGCCATCTGGCCTCCGTGCTCCAGGACCACAAGCCGCTGGTGCTCTGCATTTTGGAAGACGAATACCTCAACCAATACTTCTGGCAAGACCCCTCCGCGAAGTCCGCCAGCAGAGCACGAAACGGCCGGCACAAGGCACAGAGTTGGTATGTCGAAGGCCGCTGGCTCAACATCCTGGAGCACCTCGTCACCAGAATCTATTTGCTCCGCTGCCAACTCACCCACGGAGCCGCCACCTGCGGCAGCCGCCTGAACCGCACCACTTTGAAACACTGCCGCACCATGATGGGCTGGCTGCTCCCCGCCATCCTGCAAGTCTGGATCGACCACGGCTCCGATGAAGACTGGGGACCAATGTGCTACCCGCCGGTGACGATGATTTCCGCCGTGCGCAACGGCAAATAGGACCACGCTTGAGTTCACAGTGCGTGACGAAAGCCGTTGTCCAACCACGATTATTGAGGGACTCCACAATATCCGTGGTTGGACATTGCAATGGTCAATTTGTGGTCGCGCCAAGTTGTGGGCCTGCATCTCCAAGGGCTAATAAAAAACGGCGGCACCACACGGGGGCGACCCGTGTGGTGTTCGCCGAGGGCGGGGGGACAAGTTAGGCCGATCGGCGTTTTCTCGTGGGATTCGATGACTCTGACTTCATCCGCTGTTGGATGCGGCGGACTGTCATGACTCCGCAGCCGACATGGTTGGCGATCTGCTTCAGGCCGAGCCTGTCTTCGAGCAGTAGTTGCTTGACCTGCTCCTGCTTCTCGTGGCCGATGCCAGACCTTCTGCCACGGTTCGGCTTCCGACCTTGTGCAACGGCTTCGCGGAACTCGTCGCGATGCGCGAAATCGTAGGCACGGCGGATCGTCGGCATCCCAATGTCCCAACCGAGCTTCTTCAACTCCGGCTGGATGTCCTCGAACGCCAGCTCCTTTTCGTCACGCATTTGGGCGACCATGGGAGCGATCTGCTTGTAACTGTCTCGTGGTGCCCGTGGCCGGGATGCCATTGATGAGTCCTTTTTGGGCTTCTTCTTGGGCCGCTCGCCGGTGTCGGCGAAGTGCAGGATTTCGGCGACTCGTGACCAGATCAGCCCATACGCGGCCCCGATCGAATTGACGCTGTTGCCCTTGTCACGAAGCTCCTTGAATTCAGCAGCCAGCCGTTCGTACTGCGGGACTTCGTCGATGACGATCTCAACGTAGTCCGTCGGCTGATCTGGCTGCTGCGCCGCGAATTGCCATGCGGTTTGGTTATCTTGATCGACTCGCTGACCGGCTTCGGCAATGAACGCAGCAATGTTCGGGCGGAAACGTGCAATCCACGGTTGGATTTTTCGGCCACTGGCGTCACCTTCGCGGACCTCAATCGGCCCAGTCAGCTTGGCCAGGATCGGTGCCGACAAAGCCACGTCTTCGGTGAGCAGGCCGTGCAAGTCTTGCAGCATCGCCTCGACATCGACGGGCGTCATGGCTTGCGGCGCTGACTCGCGAACCTCCGCGTCTTTGAGCTGTTGTTGCAGCTCCTTGATCCGCCGCTCATGCTGCCGGAGTTTGGCAACGAGAGCATCAAGCCCGTCTTCAGGTTCCCGATCGAACAGATCGGCGAGCCGATCTCTCAAGGATTTTACTCGCTTCAGTTCCGCGAGGATCGGCTGCGTGTCCTGCCGGGGGCGACGAGCTTGTTCGGCGAGGCAACGATTGGCGTCGGCCAAGGCGGTCTCGATGACCTCCTTCGTTAAGACGTGCTGTCGCACGAAACCGAGGATCTTGTCGTCCAAAAGTTTGACCGACTTGTACGTTCGCAGTCGGCAACCCTTTCCATGATTGCGCCCATTCGAGCAGAAGAAGCTCGCGTATTTGCCCGTGCGTCCCAACACCAAAGGCTGTTGGCAGTCCGCGCAATCGGGCCGGATCAGCAGCGTGGGATAGACCTCGGTTCGATTCATCTCGCGCTTGGCCGCACGTTTGGCCTCGATGGGGGCGTACGCCTCACTGCACACCTTCAGGCGCTGCTGAGCCTTCTCGAAGAGTTCGTCAGAAACGATCCGCAAATGCGGCACTTCGCGCCGCTGCCACTCCTCCTTGGGAAGGTCGATCACCGTCACCGCCCCGGTCACCTGATCGTGCTTCCATCGCGTCTTGTTGTCGAACTCGATCCCGATGTAAGTCGATCGAGTCAGTAGTTGCACGATGCAGAGGGGGTCCCAGGTATTGCGGCCTTTCACTCGCAGGTCGTTGAATCTCCGAGCGATCTTCTGTGGACTCTGTTTCTCGTCCACGAACAATCGGAAGGCTTCCTCAACATGGTGAGCGGTGGCGTCGTCGATGACCTTCTCCGACACCAATCGGCCGTTGGAATTCACCACGGGCGTGCCGTCGGCGTTGAGCTTCCGCACCAACTTATGGCCGACCGATGGAGGGCGAATGTTCTTTCCCTTGGCGAAAGCGTCCTTCATGCCTCGGTACACCTTCGCACGGAGCTGCTCCACGAACATCTCGTGGAACATCGCGAACAACGTCAATTGCTGCTTAGAAAACGGCGTGTCTGAATCAAAACCGTCGGCCGCGCCGACCATTCGCTTTCCAGACGACTCGATCAGACGCCCCAGATTCAGTGCCTCGATGACATCGCGGCTGAAGCGGCCGATTTCGTCCACATAGAGAACTCGGCACAACGACGACTTCGACTCCATGAGCCGCTTGCTCAACTGATAGCCACGCCGGGCCGCGATGGTTCCACTGACCGCGGCGTCGGCCAGCACGAAGTTCCAAGGAATGAAGACCCGGTCGCGAGCCGCACGCTCCAACACATTCTTTAGTTGCTGGTCGAGCGATCGCGGATTGGAGTTGTCACAAGAAAAGCGGAGGTAGGCCGCGCCGATTTGAACCGAAGGCTGACCTGCCGGCCCCCAATCCGGAGCTTCGATGGTCCCCTCCAGAAACCGTCGCTCAAGGCCATCTGCCATCGGTTGAATCACGGCGTCCGAGGCAGATGGCAACAATCCAGAGGCCACCAATTCAGGCCACAGACGTGTCTGGTGCTCCAGATACGTTCGCGCCAAATCTTGGCGCGAAGACTCGTCGGGCAATCCGCGATCAATCTTCCGCCGCCGTCCCCGCCGCTTCGGGACATGGCTTTCTTCAACTTCAGGACCAACAACGTACTCTGCACTAACTTTCTTTGAATCTTTCATTTCAAGATCTACCTGACGACCGGTCTTCCCAAGAAAACCGATAGAAAGGCTCGACAGAGACCCTCAGCCCGCCGTTCTACTTGCGTGCCGCGACGATCGAGTAATACTCGTCCGCTGTAAACTCCAGCACCCGGCTAACCACCGAATGCAAAAGTCGCGTTCCTGTCAAATCGTCAAGAAATGTATGTCGCCGGTCCGCGTGACGAGCCTTCTGTCGTTCGGCAAACATCCGTCAATCCGCGTTCCCGACAAATCGAGATTCAATTCCGAAAGGCTCGTCACGCGGAGCGATGACGGCTACGTAATTGCGGCTTCGCTCCATACACTGACTGGCCTATGTCCTCTCAGAAACTTGATCTGCCGATTATCGAGCATCCCGACCGCGACCCTTTAGCTGGGTTACATCCTCCAGCGGAAAAGTCGCGCCGTCCGCGCCCCTTGCCGATGACGATGGCCGAGGCTCGTGAACGCGGCTGGAACGAACTCGACGTCGTGTTCGTGACGGGCGACGCCTACATCGACCATCCCAGCTTCGCGATGGCGATCCTCGGCCGAGTCCTCGAAGCGGCCGGCTTTCGAGTCGGCATCGTCAGCCAACCCGATTGGCATTCGTGCGACGACTGGCGGACGTTCGGCAAGCCTCGACTGTTCTTCGCGATCAGCGCGGGGAACATGGACTCGATGATCAACCACTACACGGCCAACCGAAAGGTGCGCAACGACGACGCGTACTCGCCGGGCGGCCGCATCGGCCTGCGACCGGATCGCGCGACGCTCGCGTATTGCCAGCGCGCTCGCGACGCGTACTCCGGTGTGCCGGTCATCGCCGGCAGTGTCGAGGCGTCGTTGCGGCGGCTCGCTCACTACGACTACTGGAGCGACAAGGTTCGCCGCTCGATCCTGCTCGACGCGAAGCCCGATCTTGTCGCGTTCGGCATGGGTGAGGAAACGATTCTGGAAATCGCTCGGCGACTCGACGCCGGACAAACGGTGCGCGACCTGCGGGACATGCGCGGCATCGCGTATGTGCTCGGTGCCAAAGAAAGCACCGAACGCTTCGGCGACTCCGTTCATTCCCCTCTCCCTTCGGGAGAGGGTGGCCGAAGGCCGGGTGAGGGCTCGGAGACGATCGACTCGCACTCACCAGGTGCAACGACGTCAACCGTTGATCGCATCCCTCACCCTAGCGCTCTCCCAAAGGGAGAGGGGACCGCGGCATTCCTCATGTTGCCGAGTTACGAGGCCGTCGTCGCCGACAAGCCCACATTCGCCGAAGCCACGAAGCTCATCCACAACGAGACGAATCCGTACAACGCTCGCGGGCTGGTGCAGTTTCACGATCGGCAGGCCGTCGTCTGCAATCCGCCGTGCTTCCCGATCTCGCAAGCGGCGATGGACGCGATCTACGCGCTGCCGTACACGCGACGGCCGCATCCCAGCTACAAGGATAAGATCCCCGCGTTCGAGATGATCAAGGACTCGGTGACG
>SXGT01694078.1_pt1 | contig 14253 bp, 12 predicted proteins | sample 3176221 | NCBI WGS metagenome assembly SXGT01 (sample SAMN11356862, study PRJNA531348) | freshwater metagenome | isolation source: freshwater sample F1-120 | place: China: Fuxian Lake, Yuxi | collected 2017-12-25 | reverse complement strand
GAAATGGCAGAAAAAGTGTCTGCTGAACAATTTATGAAGGTCTTGCAATTTATGCAAAGAATGTATTCTTATGTCGTTGTGGATACTTCTTGTATTTTGACAGATGTGATTCTTTCCGCCATTGATTTAAGTGATGTTGTTGTTCTTGTTGCAACACAAGAGATTCCTGCGATCAAGAACTCCCGTTTGATTTTGGATTTGTTAAATACAATGGGTATCAGCAAGGAACGTATTGTATTTGCGATGAATAAGTTTGACAAACGGATTGCCATCACACCTGAACGGGTGAGTGAAAACCTGAAACACGAGATATCGGCTGTTATCCCATTAGATGAAAAAGTCGCTATTACAGCTGTTAATCGCGGTGTTCCTTTTATGTTGGATAACAAATCGCAGCCGATTGGGAAAGGTATCTTTTCTTTAGCGGAATCTGTGCGTGCCCGCATTATTGCTTTGGATGGTGAGAACGAAACCTCCGCGGCTAAACGATAAGGAGAAAGACAATGTCGTTGCTTAGACGTATTGAACAAGGACAAGGCTCAGGGAATCAGCAACCCCAAAACACACCATCTCAGGGAGCACCAAAACCAAGCGGTGAAAATCCTCCAGCTTCCGGTGGCGGAGATGCTTCTCGTTTATCTTCTTTACAAGCACGCAGAGTAAGTGCTCCAATTACTTCACCTCAAGCTGGATCCTATTTTGATCTTAAAACGAGAGTTCAAAATAAACTATTAGCAGAGATTGACCCCTCTATGGATGTTACTCGAACTGACGAAGTTCGACGTACCATTCAAAATCTATTCGAACAGATTTTGACAGAAGAGAATATTGTTCTTTCGCGACCTGAGCGTGCGCGATTGTTCGAACAGATCTCTGCTGAAATTTTGGGTTTTGGTCCCCTCCAATCACTTTTGGAGGATGACACCATTACAGAAATCATGGTGAACGGACCAAAAAATGTCTACATTGAGCGTAAGGGTAAGGTACATCGTGTGCCAATTACATTTGAGAGCAATGACCATGTAATGAGAATCATTGATCGAATTGTGGCACCCTTAGGCCGCCGCATTGATGAATCCAGCCCATATGTAGATGCCCGTCTTCCAGATGGTTCTCGTGTGAATGCTGTGATTCCGCCCATCTCGCTTGTAGGCCCGGTTCTAACAATCCGTAAATTTTCTAAGAATCCCATCACAGTGGATCAAATGATCCAGTTTGGATCGGTTAGCGCTGAAGCTGTTCAATTTCTTAAAGCCTGTGTAGAAGCACGTCTGAATATCATCATTTCAGGTGGTACAGGTTCAGGTAAAACCACTCTTCTTAACGTGCTCTCAAGTTTTATTCCTTCGGATGAGCGTATTATTACAATTGAGAATGCGGCAGAGTTGCAGCTGCGTCAAGAGCATGTTGTTACCTTGGAGTCGCGTCCACCAAATATTGAAGGACGCGGTGAAATTACAATTCGTGACTTGGTCATGAACTCCCTTCGTATGCGTCCTGAACGAATTATCGTAGGTGAGTGCCGTGGCGGTGAAACATTAGACATGTTGCAAGCCATGAATACAGGTCACGATGGATCAATGACGACAGCCCATGCGAATACCCCGCGAGATGCATTAGCTCGTATTGAGACCATGTGCTTGATGGCCGGTATGGATCTTCCGGTTCGCGCTATCCGTGAACAAGTTGCAAGTGCAGTTGATGTAATTTGCCAGCAGGAGCGTATGCGTGATGGTACGCGTAAGGTCACCACGATCACCGAAGTGAGTGGCATGGAAGGTGATGTTATCACCATGACTGATATTTTTGTCTTTGAACAAACAGGTACTGAAAATGGTCGTATTGTTGGACGCTTGCGTCCAACAGGATTGCGTCCGAAATTCATGGATAAAATCGAAGCCGCTGGAATTCACTTGCCGCCTTCAATCTTTGGGATTGGTGAACGAAGGCGATATTAATAAAATGATAAACAAGGCATATTGCCAGGAAGTAGTCCGATGACCTGGATCATCATTGTTGGTGGTGTCGTCCTAATTGTATTGCTGATCATTGGCGTTGTCGTTTCTTCAAACAGTGAACGCGCTATTGTGGAAGAACGCTTAAGTCAGTATCTTGAGGATGAAGACCAGAAAAATTTAGATAAGGAGGCCCAGAAGTATGTCATTACTGACTGGGTTTCAAAACGAGTTGAGAAGACATCCTTTGGGGATCGGATTGCCAGACAATTAGCTCGTGCTGACTTGAAATTTAAGGTTGCAGAATATTTTGTTCTGATTCTCTTAAGTGTTTTTCTGGTTGGTCTGATTGCTTGGTTTCTAGGGAACCGTCACCCTGTTTCTGCGTTGATCGGCATGGTTATCGGTGGAATTGCCCCAGGACAATACGTTAGGTCACAGCAAAAGAATAGATTGCAGAAATTTAATGACCAGTTGCCAGATATGCTAAATTTGATGGTAAATGGTCTGCGTGCTGGTTATTCCACTATGCAAGCGATGGAAGCTATCAGCAAAGAGCTTCCTGCCCCAATCAATGATGAGTTTCGGCGTGTGGTTCAAGAAATGCAAATTGGTATTTCCATGGAGACAGCTCTCGACAACCTGTTGAGACGTATTCCAAGTGAAGACCTGGACTTTGTTGTTACGGCAATCAATGTTCAACGTGAAGTCGGTGGTAATCTCTCCGAGATCCTTGATAATATTTCTTTTACTATACGTGAACGCATCCGTATCAAAGGCGAAGTGCGAGTTTTAACAGCTCAGGTTAGGACATCTGGCACTGTATTATCTTTGATCCCCTTTGGTTTAACATTAATTTTGTGGTTTCTAAACCCGGATTATCTTTTGTCTGTAACAGCGGGTGGTCCAATCTGTACTGCGATCATTATTTGTGTGGTGTTGGGTTTGATTACCTCCAGTTATTTTATTATGATGAAGATAGCGGATATCGAGGTGTAGTATGTCAACAGTGATTGCGATTGTCATCGGACTTGCACTGGTTGGTGGAATTGTCTTTGTGGTAATCATTGGCGCACGTTATGCGCGTGAAGCACAGGGAGTTGAGACAGACCCAGTTTTGGCACGTTTAGCAGAAGCTACACAGCGTGGTGAAAATGTCTCCCTTGAGGATATAGAACTTGAGCAACCGTTCATGGAGCGCGTTGTTATTCCGATCATCAAGAGAATGGGTGAGCTTTCTGCACGATTTACACCAGAAAAACTTCTTCAGGAAACAGCGCTAAAACTTGAGTTGGCCGGTAATCCCGGACGTATCGATGCTTCCACATTCCTTGCAACCCGTTTTATTGGTGCTGCAGTCTTTGGCGGGCTTTTACTATTGATATCGAATCTTCCGCAAGTCGATTGGCCTTCAGGGCGTATTTTCCTTGTGGTATCGATATTTACTTTGTTAGGCTTTTTCTTTCCTCAGCTTTGGCTCGGTAGTCGGATCTCGAGAAGGCAGAATGAAGTTCGTAAAGCATTACCCGATGCCCTCGATTTGCTGACCATCTGCGTGGAAGCGGGTTTGGGTTTTGAAGCAGCAATGTCTAAGGTTGCAGATAAATGGGAGAACGAACTTTCCCTGATGTTTGGACGTTGTATCCGTGAAATTCAGCTTGGTAAAACGCAACGAGAAGCACTACGTGATATGGCAGATCGTATTGGTTTGCCAGAGCTTACCAGCTTTGTTGCGGCAGTGATCCAAAGTCAACTTCTCGGTGTGAGTATGGCAAAGGTTTTGAGAATTCAATCAGACCAGATGCGCTTAAAACGCCGCCAACGCGCTGAAGAAGAAGCGCATAAAGCTCCGGTTAAGATGATCATCCCAATGGCACTTTTGACATTCCCGTCCATCATGATCATTCTTATGGCGCCTGCTGGATTCCAAATTGCTGGTGCGTTTGGACCATTCCTTGGAAACTAAATCAAGATAGAATTATTTAAGAAATAAATTCATCAAAGGGGGATTAAATGAATAATTTGAAATATAGAGTATATCGTTCGATTTGGACTGGACTTGACCTGCTTTTTCCGCCAGAATGCGGCGGGTGTGGCAGACCAGGATCAAGATGGTGTGAAACTTGTCATAGCAGCGTGAAAATACTGAATGGTATCGTTTGTGACGTGTGCGGTTTGCCGCAGGATAAGCCGGGAGTTTGCAATGCTTGTCTTGTTAGCAGACCGCGCTTTCGTTCCTTGCGGGCATGGGCTATATTTGAAGACCCGGTCCAATCTGCCTTGCATAAACTGAAATATCGACGTGACCTTTCAATGGGTGATGCGTTAGCTGCTGCAATGATGCCGTTTGTAGAAAACCTGAAATGGAAGTTAGACCTTGTTGTGCCAGTACCTTTGGGAAAACAAAGAATGAATGAAAGGGGATATAATCAGGTTGCAATGATCGCAAAACCACTTGCCATGGGTTTGGGCTTGCAATATACGTCTAAGGCGCTGGCGCGTCGTAAGGAGACGCGCTCTCAAGTTGGTTTGAGCAGGGAGGAAAGGCACAAAAACGTTCACAGAGCTTTTCAAGCTGAATCAGGGGTAAAAGGGAAGAAAATTCTAATCATGGACGATGTTTCTACAACCGGCTCTACACTATCATCAGGCGCGGATGCTCTTTATGCAGCCGGGGCTGATGATGTTTATGCGTTGACCGTCGCGCGCGCATTGTCTCATCATGATTTGAGGCGTGTGTAGCGCGTTTGTGTTTGTAACTTAACAACCTATATTCAAGGAGGACCTTATGTCCAACAAAGTGGAAGTTCAGACACGTCATATTCGTTTGACCGATCGGATCGAGGAATATGTATCCAAAAAGGCGGGAAACCTCGATCATTATCTGCCTGCGATTGATGAAGCTCGTGTGGAGTTATCTCACCACAAGGCTGCACGTGATGCCAACGACCGAAATGTGGCGCAGATCACCGTTTTTGGTAAGGGATTTACCCTTCGATCTGAAGAGCGAGCTGACGAGGCGCTTGCTGCATTCGATAAATCGCTGGATAACTTACAACGCCAGATTGAGAGGTATAAAGGAAAAAAGTATCATGGTCGTGGTGATGGCCGCTCTGCGGCGGAAGTCGCAGAAGATATCATTGACGATGAGACCGGGCAGCTTTCACCGTTGTTCGCGAAACGCAAGAAGTTCATCCTGTATCCAATGACTGAAGATGAGGCGTTGGTACAAATGAGAAATTTGGGACACGACAATTTTTTCGTATTCTATAATGCGGAGACGAGTAAGGTTAATGTGTTATATCGTAGACGCAATGGGAGCTATGGCTTGATCGAGCCAGAACTCGGATAGGTAAATCAAAACTGGGCTGACATTGTCAGCCCAGTTTGTTATTCTGAAACCGTTTTCTGTTTTACAGTTCTTAAGCGACCTTCCAACAGTATGAAGCAGGCGAGTAATGCTAACCATGCCAGGATTTGTTCCTGACGAAACGTGCCAAAAAGCAGGCTATAGTTGGCTTGAAATGCCTGCAATATGAGTTGAGAAATTGCTGTGAGGGATGAAAAAATTAAGAACGTAACCCCAGGGCGTGGATTTGGCTTGAAGCGCCAAAGCAGGACCAGAATGAGGGATGAGGCGAGCGTGTCATAGATTTGGGTCGGGTGGCGGGTGGCGTTCCACAAATCGATTCCCCAAGGTAAGTCTGTAGGAAGTCCAAATGCGGTGCCAGCAGCAAGGTGACTTAATCCAAGCCCGACGGCAATGACGGCAAAAAACAGCGTCAACGCGTCGAGGATGTTCCAGAGTTCTAGTTGTTTTCGCTGACCATATGCAAAGATAACAATGAACATGACGACGATCGCACCGAACGGGTCGAACAGGTCTGGGTTGATGGAGATGATGCCTAGCGGGCTTTTTGTGAATGCAGACAAGTTTTGGAGAATGTATGAGATTCGCCCGCCGATGACAAAGGCGATCAACCCGTAAAACGTGATGTTGTTGATATCTTCTTTGCTTATGCCATAACGTTCTGTTCGGCGCTCTGCGAGGTTAAGCCCAAGCCATGCAGCAATGACCAACAGGATCATGTGCCGCGGAGGGCTAAATAGATTTTGGAATGCTTCTATCATTTCAACGCCTCCTCGATACGGGTGCGGAGCAGGGCTTCAGACATGGGACCGCCAATAACGACTTCTGTGATCATACCCTGACGGTTGATGAAGTAAGAGGATGGTAGGGAGCGGACCTGATAGGCGCGGCTGATGTCAGATGTTTCATCCAGAAGAATTGGAAATGTGAGACCATAGTCTTCTATGAATGACGCAATTTCCAGAGGATTATCCTGAAATGTGCTATTTACTGCCAGCACGATAAACCCTTGGTCTTTATATTCGTTGTACATCTTTTCGATGGCAGGCATTTCTGCTTTGCAGGGTGGGCACCAGGTTGCCCAAACATTGACGAGGACAGCTTGCCCCTTTAATTCTGAGAGGGTATAGGTCTCACCTTCGGCTGTTTTGAGAGTGAAATCGGGAGCGGGAAACCCCGCCTGAGGTGCCGCGGCGACAGCTGTTGTTTCGCCAGTCTCGCTGGAGAGGACGATCCACGATGCACCAGCAATGAGCACGAGAATGTAGAGAATGATACGTTGGGTTTGGTTCATGAGATTTTAGAAGTAAAATAGGATTATCTATCTTTGTAATCGTTGTTCTTTCAAGAGCCAATCTTACTATGATTTTTACTGACACAGTCTTTGTTGGAATTGACCCCACATCCTCCCATAAGTCCTATACCTATGCGGCATTGGACAAGGGCATGAATCTCGTTGCCCTTGCAGATGGGGAATTGGATGATGTGACCTCTTTCCTTGGTGGGCAATCCTCAGCCATTGTGGCGATAAATGCGCCATCGGGGGTCAATCGCGGATTGGTTCGCGAAAAGAAAAAAGAAATGTTCAAGTCGTTGAAGACCCGCGCATCTGGTTTTCGTGTAGCAGAGATGGAACTACGCGATCGCGGCATAACCGTTTCTGGTACGCCTTCCACGATCAGTGCATGCCCGGCATGGATACAAGCCGGATTTGCCATGTACCGCAAACTGGAAAAGATCGGATTCAAGAAATATCCATCTGAAAATGCTCCACATCAACTCTTGGAGTCACAGCCACATGCTTCGTTTTGTGTGATGGCTGGCGCTGTGCCGCAATCGAAACCTTCTCTTGAGGGGAAGATCCAACGACAGTTACTTTTATTTGAGGCAGGCATCCGCATCAAGGACCCAATGGATTTCTTTGAAGAGATCACACGTCATAAAATGATCAAAGGCAACTGGCCGCTCGACCTTCTTTATTTGCCTGAACAATTAGATGCGATGGTTGCCGCTTATACAGCCTGGTTGTCAATTCACAAGCCCGAAAATATTACCACCCTTGGTGATCCAACAGAGGGACTGGTCTTTCTCCCTGAAAAAAATTTGAAAGAAAAATACTAACCGAATGGTAAAATACCGCCCATGACAAACCCCGAATTTCAAAACAAAGCAATCAACACTCTTCGATTTCTTTCCGCCGATGGCGTGCAAAAAGCGAATTCCGGTCACCCCGGTCTGCCGATGGGAGCCGCAGCAATGGCATTCACCATCTGGACCCGCCATCTACGACACAGTCCACGCAACCCCAAATGGATGGGACGCGACCGCTTCATCCTTTCGGGTGGCCATGGCTCAATGCTTCTGTATTCTCTTCTCCATTTGACCGGATACGACCTATCTTTGGAAGACTTGCAGAATTTCCGCCAATGGGGAAGCAAAACCCCTGGGCACCCCGAATACGGCTGGACCCCCGGCGTTGAATTGACAACTGGTCCTCTTGGGCAGGGACTTTCCAGCGGTGTGGGTATGGCAATTGCTGCTGCTCATCTCGCTGCAACCTTTAACAAGCCCGGACACGAACTTATCGACTCTTACATCTACGCCATCGTTACAGACGGCGATTTGATGGAAGGTGTTGCTTCAGAAGCCGCATCCTTGGCAGGACACCTCTCGCTTGGAAGGCTAATCTATCTATATGACGATAACAAGATCTCCATTGATGGTTCCACCGATCTTGCCTTCACCGAAGACCGTGCCAAACGGTTCGAAGCCTATGGTTGGCATATCCAGCGAGTGGACGATGGTAATGATATCGAAGCCATTGATGCTGCCATCAAAGCTGCCAAAGCAGACCCACGCCCATCATTAATTTTGTGCCGCACCATTATTGGTTTTGGCGCCCCGAATCGACAAGGCACCCAGAAAGCACACGGTGAACCCCTCGGGGATGAAGAACTCAACGCTGCAAAAGACAACCTTGGCTGGCCCAAAGAGCCGCGCTTTTTGATCCCCGACGATGTGCTTGAGTTCTATCGCAAAGCGGTAGATCGTGGACGTGAACTTGAAGCCGATTGGAAGATGCGTCGTGAAGCCTATTCACGCCTCTTCCCTGACCTTGGCTCGGAATTCAACCGTCGCGTTTTGATGAATAAACTACCTGAAGGTTGGGAATCTGCGTTACCAACCTTCCCTGCCGACCCGAAAGGCATGGCGACCCGTGCTGCATCTGGCAAGGTGATCAATGCTATTGCGGCGAAGCTTCCTGAGCTTATCGGTGGTTCGGCAGACTTGGCACCATCTAACAATACCAAGATCGATGGCGTGCCCGCTTTTCAAAAAGACTCACCGGCTGGACGTAATTTTCACTTTGGTGTGCGCGAACACGCAATGGGTTCCATCTTGAATGGCATGGCTGTATATGGTGGGATCATTCCTTATGGTGCAACATTCCTTGTCTTTGCTGATTACATGCGAGCGGCTGTTCGTTTGGCGGCACTCTCGCATTATCCATCCATCTTCATTTTTACTCATGACTCGGTTGGGCTGGGTGAAGATGGTCCCACACATCAACCAGTTGAACATCTCACATCTCTGCGCCTGATTCCTAATCTTGTTGTGCTCCGCCCGGCAGACGCAAATGAGACAGCTCAAGCTTGGAAAGTTGCCATTACTCGTCGTGATGGTCCCACTGTCCTGGCGTTGACTCGCCAAAACCTGCCGACCTTGGATACGCCCGCCTTGGTGGAAAAGGGAGCGTATGTCTTGAAGGATTTTGGCACCCCAGAGATCATCCTCATGGCAACGGGCTCTGAAGTAAGCCTCGTTCTTGAAGCCGCACAAAAGTTGGCAGACGAGGGTAAGGGCGTACGTGTGGTGTCCTTCCCGAGTTGGGAACTTTTCGAGAAACAAGATGAAGCCTACCGCGAGTCTGTATTGCCGAAGAACATCCAGAAAAGACTCGCTGTCGAAGCAGGGTCAAGCCTCGGCTGGGAACGATACGCGAAGTCCACGATCAGCATAGACCGTTTTGGGGCATCCGCTCCGGCGAAAATCATCTTTGAGAAGTTGGGCTTTACGGTTGATAATGTCGTTGCGAAAGCAAAAGAACTTTAATTGATCGTAGGGGCGACCCGCCCGGTAGGTCAGAAACCTGACATGACCGAGAAGGGTCGCCCTTGCATTTGGAGAATTATGAAAGTTGCAGTAGGTTGTGACCACGGCGGGTTTCCGCTAAAAGATGTTGTCCTTGAAGCTGTCAAAGCGATGGGACATGAAGTGATCGATGTGGGGACGTTTAGTGCCGACGCTGTGGACTTTCCTGACTTCACGAAAAAAGTTGGTGAGAAAGTGCAAAGCGGTGAAGCCGAACGCGGAATTTTGATCTGCGGTTCAGGCATTGGTGCAGCGATTGCGGCAAATAAAATGAAAGGCATTTTTGCTTCGATCTGTCATGACACATATTCAGCAGCCCAAGGGGTGGAGCACGATGCCATGAATGTGCTTTGCCTGGGCGGTCGCGTGATTGGACCGGAACTTGTCAAAGTGCTCGTGCCTGCCTTTTTGAATGCGGAGTATCTAGGTGACAAAGCTGGCGGCGAACGATTTGCCCGCCGTGTGGGGAAGATCAAGAAGATGGACGAAACCAGGGAGTAGTGGATAGTGAATGAGAGCGGTTCTTAAAACCCTTCTCTATTCACTTTGATCTATTCTTTATTCTAAGGAGCATTAGTATCATGTCTGAGTCGATCAAGAAATTAACCGCCCTTGGGCAATCCCTTTGGTACGACAACATTCAAAGAAAACTTTTGGTGAATGGGGAACTCAAAGCGATGATCAACCGCGGTGATATTCGCGGTGTAACCTCCAACCCGACAATTTTCCAAAATGCCATTGCAAAGACGAACGATTATGACGCCGCTCTCGTTCCGCTGGCGTGGGCGGGTTGGGACGCTGAGAAGATTTTCTGGCAGCTTGCTGTGGAGGATATTCAGGAAGCTTGTGATTTGTTCCGCCCGCTGTACGACGAAAGCAAAGGCGGCGATGGGTATGTAAGCATCGAAGTCAGTCCGCTTCTTGCACGCGATACTGCAGGGACGATCAAGCAAGCGCAGGAACTTTGGACGCGCGTCAATCGCCCGAATTTGATGGTGAAAATTCCTGCCACAAAAGAAGGTGTCCCTGCCATCCGGACAAGTATTGCGGCGGGCATCAATGTCAACGTCACGCTTATTTTTTCCCTTTCAAGATACGCCGAAGTGATGAATGCCTACCTTGAAGGTATTGAAGAACGAGTTTCAAAAGATTTACCTGTTCATCATATAGCTTCTGTAGCGTCGTTTTTTGTTTCGCGAGTGGATACCAAGATCGATCCGAAACTTGCTGAAGATTCACCGTTGCGCGGCAAGGCTGCCGTTGCCAACGCCAAGCTTGCGTATGAACAATTCGAAGCGATCTTCACCTCGCCGCGTTTTGCCACGCTCAAGGCTCGTTTCCGCGCGCGTGTGCAGCGTCCGTTGTGGGCATCCACAGGTACAAAGAACCCGAAGTATTCGGACACGCTATATGTCGATGAACTCATCGGTCCCGATACGGTCAACACAGTGCCGCCCGCCACGCTTGACGCTTTCCGCGATCATGGCACCGCAACCATGACCATCACCCGCGATCTTGATAGCATGCAGAAGATTTTTGTAGACCTCAAAGCGCTTGGTATTTCCATGAGCACCGTCACACAAGAACTTGAGGATGAAGGTGTGAAAGCGTTTGACGATGCATTCAAGTCTTTACTTGATTCGATTGAGACACGACGGAAAGCTGCGCTCGCCTCGATCGCGCCGCTTGCTGATTCTGTTGCAAAACGTTTAGCCACACTGGAAGCGGAATCCTTCTCTAAACGCCTCTGGGAAAACGATGTCACACTCTGGTCTGGTGCAGACGACCCCGAAGGTCAAGCCGAAGCTGCAAAACGACTCGGCTGGTTGGATTCCGTTGATGATGCTCGCACACGGCTTGAAGGATATCTCTCATTTGCGAAACAAGTCCACAGTGAAAAGATCGACCGCGTTTTGGTCATTGGTATGGGCGGCTCGTCATTGACTGCAGAGGTGTTGAGTTCTTTGCTCGCGAATTTTGGCATTACTGCCAAACTTTCACTTGCCATTCTCGACTCGACTGACCCACAGCAGGTGGCACAAGCTGTCAAAGATTATTCTCCAGATAAATCGCTGTATATCATTGCCAGCAAATCCGGCGGGACGGCTGAACTCATGGCAGCTTTTGATTATCTTTGGGAATTGAGCAAGCATGATGGCTCACGTTTCATTGTCACTACCGACCCTGGCACCTCGCTTGAAAAGATGGCGAACGAACGCGGCTTCCGCAAAGTTTTCAATGCCGACCCAATGGTGGGTGGACGTTTCTCTGCGTTGACCGATTTTGGCTTGGTCCCTGCCGCGTTGCTGGGTATGGACTTTGACAAATTCCTGGGCAATGCAGACCGCATGCGCAAACAATCTCTGGCAGAAGTTCCGGCTGCGCGCAACCCGGGTGTGGCGTTAGGCGCTCTCATTGCAGAATCCGCTTTAATGGGTAGAGACAAGCTTACAGTCCTGGCGGACGCGCCTGTGGCCGCTATGGCAGGTTGGGTGGAACAGGTCATCGCTGAGTCCAGCGGAAAGCATGGCAAAGGCATTCTTCCGGTCGCATTGGAGCCGCTTGGTAAGCTCGAAGATTACGGTAATGACCGATTGTTCGTGTACATCAAGAGCAACAGCGAATTGGAAGCAGGAATTTCCGAGTTGAAGAAGGCGGGCTTCCCCGTGATCGAATTCCCGATGGAAAGTGCCTATGATGCCAGCGCCGAATTCTTCCGTTGGGAGATCGCGATTTCAAAAGCCTGTCATATTCTCGGAATCAATGCCTTCGACCAACCTGATGTGCAGGATAGCAAATTGCGCACCATTGCCAAGATCAAAGATTACCAGTCCACCGGAAAGCTCGCTGAGACAGACTTGGTTGATCTAAAAGACGCCAAGAAAGCCATCGAAGAATTTTTATCCAAGCCGCAGGCTGGCGAATTTGTGACCATCAATGCTTACTTGCCGCGTACTGGTGAAATGATCGAAGCGCTTCAAACCTTGCGGACAAACATCCGCGCCAAAACCAAACTGCCGGTGACGGCTGGTTTTGGTCCGCGCTTCCAGCATTCGACCGGACAGTTCCATAAAGGTGGTCCCAACAAGGGGCGCTTCATTCAGTTTGTGTACGATGCTGAAAATGATATGGATATTCCCGGTCAGGGCTTGACCTTTGGAACTCTCATTCGCGCACAGGCATTAGGCGATTATGAAGCTTTGAAGGCAGCGGGACGCAAAGCGTTGCGCATTCGGCTATCAAAGCCAGAAGACATCAAAGGCTTGTTCTAATGTCGCTTGCTGAAGGAAAATGCATTCCCTGCCGAAAAGGCGACCCAGCCTTGACCGATGCTGAGGTTAACGAACTTCTCCTGCAAATTCCAGAATGGGAATTGATTGAAGGAGATGGCAGCAAGCGTTTGCAGAGAGTCTTCAAGTTAAAAAATTATGTTGAGGCGGTCGCTTTTACAAATAAGATCGCAATGATCGCTGAGAAAGAAGACCATCATCCACTTATTGTGCTGGAGTGGGGCAGGGTCACCATTCAATGGTGGACGCATGTGGTCAAAGGCTTGCATCAGAATGACTTTGTGATGGCAGCCAAGACTGATGAACTTTTCGGCTAAGTAATAAAGTTACCCCTAATTTACTATTGGACGCGGACGAGCGCAGTCTGACGCGGAAAAGGATTATAAATCCGCGTATTCAGCGTTTATCCGCGTCCTATTTGTTCTAATAGGTAACTCACCTGCGAATCCTTAATTTCGGGGTGAGTTTATTTTTATATCCTTGAAACACGTCCTCTTAATTTTCGATCATCCATTATTTTTAAGATTCGCAGAACGATCTTCCAGTTACCGAGCCAGCCAAGGAAAACACCCCAAAGAGCGGAAAGTCCTTGCGGCGGTTTGGGTAATTCCACCGCAGATGAAAAGTCCACAATCCGGTCATCGAGTTTGTAGACGTAGCGGCTGACTTGTATGGAGTCGGTTTCGGCGTCAAGAAAAGCGCGGACTTTTTCCCGCTCTTGTGAGGTCATCCATTGTGGGAGGTCAGAGGTGGCTTTGAAGTCGCAGATCAGAGCAAGGTCTTGCAATTGTTGTTTATGCTCATCTGCCAGTGAATTTTCTTTTGATTCAAAATATTCAACATCAGGGTCGATGTGGACGAGCGGTTTTAGCCACAAGCGATGAACCACGGTGCGGATGGCATTCTTTGTTCCGGGAGTAGCGAAGTTTTGTAAGAGAGTTTCGTTACGATAATTTTCCCATTCATGCGAAACATCTGGTCCGATGCGGATGGCATCGCACATGCCAAGAGCGGGGAGAATGGGTGTACCGCAAGTGAGGAAGAACGAGCCTTCGCCCATCGCTTCGCGCATATAGCGCAGGCATACACGGTATGCGGCTTCACGCGGCAAGTCTTTATAACGTTTGCCTTGCAGCGCACCCGCATAAAGGAAGTCGAGTTTGTAATAGTCAAAGCCCCAGCGGCGTACCAGCTTCATGAGCGCAACCAACCATGAGATTACGTCAGGATGCGTGGTGTCGAGCGCGTAAAGCTGCTGCCCCCAGTTGAATCCCGCCGAGACGAGACGTCCCTTTTCGTCGTGTAACAACCAATCTTCGTGTTCACGATAGAGGCGCGATGACTTAGCCACCAACAATGGCGCGAGCCACAATCCGGCACGTCGCCCGGTGGATTTGATCTTCTCTGCCAATGCCTGCATGCCAGATGGGAATTTTTCGTTCGCCTCCCAATCGCCAATGTCTTGCTGCCAGCCGTCATCCACCTG
>SXGT01131852.1_pt1 | contig 14254 bp, 14 predicted proteins | sample 3176221 | NCBI WGS metagenome assembly SXGT01 (sample SAMN11356862, study PRJNA531348) | freshwater metagenome | isolation source: freshwater sample F1-120 | place: China: Fuxian Lake, Yuxi | collected 2017-12-25 | reverse complement strand
GGTGAAGTCCTTGGGGTAGAAGAAGATCACCTTCCACTTGCCCTCGAAGCTGTCCTGGGTGATCGGCTCGAAGGCCGACACGCCGTTCTCTTCGTGGTTGTTGAAGCCGGGCTTCACGCCGACCAGTTTGAATTCAGGCAGTTTTGCGCCGACGCCGAGCATCGCGTTTCTCCGTTGCTTTTGTTTCGATTGATCGTCGGGGGAGGTGACGACCGCAACTGCGAGATGGACCTTGCAGCGCACAAAGTCAAACTGTCACAACGACGCATAACCATAAGATTTGGTTATGGCCCACATAGGCCGAGCCTCATCTCTTCATAAACATGTGCGATGACTTTTGATCTTCGCATAGAAAGAGCCTATGTCGCCCTCATGCTCCCCACCCTGCGCCAGCTCCAGTATCTGAAACTGCTCGCCGAGCACGGCTCGTTCAGCCGCGCGGCCGAGGCGGCGCACGTCAGCCAGCCCGCTCTGTCCGCCGGGGTGCAGGAGCTCGAGAAGGTGCTGGGCTCCCCCGTCGTCGAGCGCACCCGCGGCGCGGTCCAGCTCACCGCCGTGGGCGCGGAGGCCGTCAAGCGCGCCGAGGATGTGCTGGCCCGCACCGAGGATCTGGTCGAGGCCGCCCGCAACGCCGGCAAGCCCCTGTGCGGCCGCTTCCGTCTCGGCGTGATTCCCACCATCGCCCCGTTCCTGCTGCCCGCCACCCTGCCGCGTCTCAAGGACCGGCACCCGGCCCTGCGCCTGTTCCTGCGCGAGGATCTGACTCCCCGTCTGGTGGCCCAGCTGAAGAGCGGTCAGCTGGACGCGGCGGTGATCGCCCTGCCCTATGAGGCGGCGGGCATCGACCACGCCCGCATCGGCTATGACGAGATCCTCGCCGCCGCCCCCGCCGGCCACCCTCTGGCCCTGGCCGAAACCCTCGGGGCCGGCGATCTCGAGGCCTCGGACCTGATCCTGCTGGAGGACGGCCACGGCCTGCGCGATCAGGCCCTGGCCGCCATCGACATCGAGACGCCGCGCGGCGACGACGTCTTCGCCGCCAGCTCCCTGCACACCCTGGTCCAGATGATCGACGCCGGGCTGGGCGTCAGCTTCCTGCCGCGCATGGCCGTCACGGCTGGCCTGACCCAGGGCTCGGGCGTCGTCACCCGGCCCATCTCCATTTCCAGCGCCGGCTTGCCCCCGCGCCGCGAGATCGTGGTGGCCTGGCGGGCCGGCTCCAGCCGCGCCGCCGAGGCCCGCATGCTGGCCGAGGCCCTGACCCTGAACTGATTGCGGCTCCCCAATCCCGCCGCGCGGCGCTAGACCGGCATCGGTCCAGTTTAATGCGAGCCTGATCGGCCATGATGTCCCCGCGCCTCTCGGCCCTTCTTCCGCTCGCCGTGCTGGTGGCGTCGGCCGTGGTGCTGAGCCTGGCCCCCATTCTGGTGCGGCTGACCGAGACCGGACCCGCGGCGGCCGGACTGTGGCGCTTCATCTTCGCCCTGCCGCTGCTGTTCCTGCTGACCCACCGGCCGGGCGGCGAGGGCGTGGGGCGGCCGTCCAGATGGATGGCGCTGGCGGGGCTGTTCTTCTTTCTGGACCTGTCGTTCTGGCACTACGGCATCGTCATGACCTCCGTGGCCAACGCCACAGTGCTGTGCAACCTCACCCCCGTCGTCGTCACCCTGTTCGCCTGGCTCGTGCTGAAGCAGCGGCCGCGCCCGGTGTTCGTGCTGGCCCTGGCCTTCGCCATGACCGGCGCTTTCGCCATGGCGGCGGGCGCGGACGGCGGGCAGGGGACCGACCCGCTGCTGGGCGACCTGCTCTCCCTGTCGGTGGCGCTCTGGTACGCGGGCTATTTCCTGGCGGTGAAGGCGGCCCGGTCCACCGCGGGGGCTGTGCGGGTCATGCTGTGGAGCACCGCCATCCCCATTCCCCTGATGCTGGCCGCCTGTCTGGTGCTGGGCGAGTCCATCATTCCCGCCACCCTCGCCGGCTGGGCCGCCTGCGTCGGGCTGGGCGTCATGCATGTGGCGGGACAGGGCGGGGTGGCCTGGGCCCTGGGCCGGGTCTCGGCGGCCATGACCGCCGTGGTCATCCTGATCCAGCCGGTGGTGGCCGCCGTCCTCGGCTGGCTGATCTTCGGCGAGACCATGACCGCCATCCAGATGGCCGGCGGCGCCCTGGTGCTGTCCGCCGTGCTGCTGGCGCAATGGAGCGCGCGGGGACGCCTGCCGGCGGCCCTTGAACGGCAAACGGGCGCGGAACCTGTGGATCCCGCGCCCGTCCTGTCTTCAAATCCTGAGCCTTCCGGCCGGAAGGATTAGAGAAGCTTGAGGTTCACCGCGGCGGTCTTGCCGCGCTGCTCCTCCAGTTCGTACTCGATGCGGGCGTTCTCATCGAGACCCTGCAACCCCGCCTTCTGCACGGCGGTGACGTGGACGAACACGTCGTTGCCGCCGTTTTCAGGTTGAATGAAGCCGAAGCCCTTCGTGGGGTTGAACCACTTGACCGTGCCGGTCGCCATGTTGCGCACTCCGTAATGGCGCTTCTTCCAGTCATACGCCCCGACGGAGCGTACGGCGGTCCGACCTTTCAGAACCCGCCCGGATGAGCGGACGACGACACGGGATTGACCACGCGCAGTCTCGGACCACGCAACTTTCTCTCCCGTCTGTCCAGAACGGTCAACCGGGAAACGACTCGCGGATTTCAGCTGCAGAGGCTGCGCGGGGCGCCGTCGAAATGCAGGTGGTCCTCGTGGGCGGCGTTGTAGTCCGGCCCCAGCACGGTGGAGAACACCTGGCAGGCGCCCCGGCTGAGGCGGCGCAGGAACACCGAGCCCTCACGTCCGGCCGGGCCGTCGCCGTCCCAGTCCGCCGCCAGGCTGACCCGCCGTCCGTCCTCCAGCGTCACCCCCGCCACGTCCAGGGCATTGGCCCGCGCGTGCTCGCTGGGCCGGTCGCTGACCCGTTCCGAGCCATAGATGCGGCGGCAGGAATAGGAGCCGTAGTTGTCCACCCGGGCCACATCGGCGCCATAGGTCTCCTGCGCCGCGGGCCGCAGCACCTGCCGGTCCCAGATCACATAGCGCATGGCCAGGGGGCACTGCATGACCAGCCCGCCCGGCGCCAGCGGGGTCACGTCTCCGCCGGTGATGCGCACCGCCCCGCGCACGATGCAGAAGCCGCCGTCGTCCCGGTCTGGGGCCCGCTCGACCTCCACCCCCGCCTCGCGAAGCATCGCCATGCAGGCGTCGGTGACCGCCGTCACCTCCTCGGCCGCCGCGGTGCGGGCCAGCTCGAAGTCGGACACCTTGGCCGCCGTCGCCCGGCCGATGGGCGCTTCCAGATCCAGCGGCTTCCACGGCAGATCCTGGGGCGGTGCGAAGGCGTTCAGCAGGAAAAACCCCGCCGCCACGCCCAGCGCCAACTCCCACAGCAGATTCCAGAAGTCGGCCAGGTCGCGATCCATCGACCCTGTCTAGACCAAGGGCGTGACGGCGCCAAAACGGTTCGCGTCCGCCGTGTTCAGCCCTCCGGACGGATCAGCCGGGCGGCCAGCCCCTGGGTCGCGCCGCCGCCCCGGCCGTGGTCGTTGGAGGCGGCGACGGCGGCCAGGCCGCGCGCGGGCGCCACCACGGTGGTGACATGCCACATGGTGTTGGAGCCCTCGTGGGCCAGCATCGGGCCGCCGGTCAGCGGGCTGTTCGCCGCCACGGCCCAGCCCAGGGCGTAGTCCGCGCCCTCCGGCGGCGTGGTCAGCCGGGCGAGGGTCTCCCGCGTCACGAATCCGCCGCCGTCGGTCAGGAAAAACAGCGCCAGGAACCGGCCATAGTCCGCCAGCGTCATGTGGGCTGTGCCCGCCGGGCCCATGAATGGCGGATTGTCCGATCCCGGCTGGTCCGGCTCCACCGGCACGGGGCCGCCCAGGTTCATGTGGCCGCGCGGCTGATCGCCCACGGGCGGACCGAAGCCCGCGCTGGTGATGCCCAGCGGCTGGAACAGCCGCGCCCGCATGGCGTCTTCCCAGGTCGTCCCGGTCAGCCGCTCGATGGCCGCCCCCGCCAGCACATAGTTGAGATTGCCATAGGCGAAGACGCCCGGCTCGCCCGTGGGCGGCGCGGCCAGGGCGCGGCGGGCCAGATCGGTGCGCTGTTCGTCCAGCGGGCGCGGGTCGCTGAGCCCGGCGACGCGGGTCGGCATGTCCAGCACGGCCGCGTCCAGCAGGCCCGCCCGGTGGGCCATCAGGTCCTCGAGCGTGGTCTCCGCCCAGGCCGCATCGACCTCAAGGTCCGGAAACAGCTCGGGCAGGGTCACGCCCCAGCGGGCCAGGCCATCCTCCACCAGCCGTCCGTACAGCATGGCCGTCATGGCTTTGGTGTTGGAGCCCAGGTGCCACAGGTCCTGATCGGTGACCGCGTCCTCGCCGCCGGCGATCCGCACCCCCGCCGCCCCGCTCCAGATCAGGCCCTCGCGGCCGATGACCGCCCCGGCCAGGGCGGGCGCGCCGGAGCGCTCCAGCGCCTCCGCCAGCGCCGTGTCGCGCGGCGAGGGCGTGGCCAGAACCGGTCCGGCGGCGCCGGCGGCCGTCAGGGCGGCGGCGCCCAGCATCAGGCGGCGGCGGTCGAGCATGGCGGGATCTCCTGTCTCGGGACGCAGTCTAGCCGGATCGCCGACCCTGTCACCTCGCGCCCCGCTTGCGCCGCCGCGCCGCCGGCCGCACTGTGGGTCATGACAAAAAACGATGGTTACAAGGCGAGCCTGAAGCGGCTCCAGATCGAGATGGTCCAGACCCAGGCCTGGCTCATGGCCGAGGGCCGCCGGGTGCTGGTGGTGCTGGAGGGGCGCGACACCGCCGGCAAGGACGGCGCGATCCGCCGCATGACCGCCCACATGGCCCCGCGGAACACCCGCGTGGTGGCCCTGCCCAAGCCCACCGAGCGCGAGACCACCCAGTGGTATTTCCAGCGTTACACCCCCCACTTCCCGGCGGCGGGCGAGTTCGTGGTGTTCAACCGCTCCTGGTACAATCGCGGCGGCGTCGAGCCGGTCATGGGTTTCTGCACCCCGGCCGAGCACGCCGCCTTCCTCGAGGACGCGCCCGAATTCGAGGATATGCTGACCCGCCACGGCATCGCCCTGATCAAGCTGTGGCTGGATATCAGCCGCGAGGAGCAGGCCGCCCGGCTCGAGGCGCGCCGCGAAGACCCGCTCAAGAAGTTCAAGATCTCCGCCCTGGACGGCGTGGCCCAGGCCCGCTGGGACGACTACTCCACCGCGCGCGACCAGATGTTGTGGGCCACCCACACCGGCCACTCGCCCTGGACCATCGTGGGCACCGACCGCAAGAAGGACGCCCGGCTCGGCATCATGAGCCACGTCCTGTCCCGGCTGGAGCGCCCGGGCCGTGAAAAGCCGATCGTCCCCGACCCGGACATCGTCTTCCCGTTCCACGAGGCCGAAGGCCGCATGGCGCCCTGACCTCCGGCTTGGATCAGAAGCTCAGGCGCAGGCCGCCCATGGCCATGCGCGGCGCGCCCGGCCGCGCCCCGGCGGGCGAGAAGCTCACGTTGTAGACCTCGTCGGTCAGGTTCTGGACGCTGGCGAACAGGGCGACATTGTCGGTCAGGTCGAACGACCCGGCCAGGTCCACCAGGGTCCGCGCGTCGATGCGGTTCCCGGCGGCGATGGGTCCCGATCCGGCCACGGCGCGGGCCTCGCTGACCCGGTTCAGCCGCACGTCGGCGCGCCACCGGTCGAACCGGACCCCGGCGTTCAGGGTCAGCTGATGCGCCGGCAGATAGGGCGCCTCGTCCCCGGCCTGCACCTCGCCCCAGGGCTCGTAGCTGGACGAGAAGCTGGTGCGGAACTCGGTGTCGGTGAAGGTGTAGACCAGCGACACCGGCAGGCCGAAGCCCACGCCCACCGCCGGACCCAGGTCATAGGCCGCCGTCGCCTCCACCCCGCGCGCCACGAAGGCGCCGCCCGAGAACTGGTCGCCGATGGTGCAGCCGCCGCCCGTCGAGGCCGTGCAGGTGCCCAGCAGATTGTCGTAGTCGTTGACGTAGGCGATGACCTCCAGGTCCAGACCGCCGGACCGATGCCGCACCCCCGCCTCATAGTTCCACGAGGTCTCCGGATCCACCGAGGAGCCCGGGCCGGGGTTGGAGAAGCCCCGGTGCGCCCCGGCCACCAGCCGCAGGGACGGGGTCAGGTCATAGGTCAGGCCCACGCCCGGGATCCACACATCCACGCTGGACTCGACCACGGACAGGGGCGCGCCGCGCGGCCCGCCCACGAGGGCATGGTTGGTGCGGGTCAGGTCGATGGTCTCATAGCGCACGCCGGGGGTCAGGGTCAGGGCGCCGGCGCGGATCACGTCGCGCACGAAGAAGGCCCAGGCCTCGGCCTCGGCGACCCGGTTGGCCTGGGTCCCGTCCACGCCCGCGCTGGTCAGGACCATGGTTCCGTCGTCCATGCGGTAGAGGTCGTCCCGTTGGAACCGGTCCTCGGAGTCCCGGTGATAGCGGGCCGAAACCTCCAGCTGGTGGGACAGGGCGCCGGTGTCGAAGCGCGCGGTCAGGACCGTCTGGATGCCTTCCGCCTCATAGGCGCGGTTGTTGTTGCGCACCCGCAGGGCGCCGTCGGCGCTGGTGAAGCCGTCCGCCCCGACCAGCACCGCCATCTGGTCCGCATAGGCCGCCGGATCGGCCAGCACCGCGCTGATCCCGACCCAGCCGGTCCCGGCCGAGTTGCGCACGTCGTTCAGCTTGTACCAGGCGCGGGTGGTGTCCGTGCGATAGGCGACGGTGGTCAGGTCCAGGGCGCTGGAGAGGGCGATGCGGTGGGTCAGCTGCCAGGTGTCGTGGGCCACATCCATGCGGTCGGCCTGGCTGCCGTTGTAGCGCCGGAACGGATCGTCGCCGAAGTCCGCCAGGGTCAGGCCCAGATAGGTCTCGTGCGAGGTCTCGTCATAGGTCTGGTGCTTCAGCTCCAGCGACTGGGGCATGGCGGCGCCCGGCCCGGTGCGCAGGGCCAGCTTGAACACCAGGTCGTCGATCCCGAAACCGGTGGGGCCGCCGTTGTCCAGCGCCTTGAAGCCGTCGCTCTCCTCGCGCAGACCCTCGATCAGGCCGCCGATCTCCAGCCCCTGGCCCAGCGGCGCCCAGCCCCCGGCCCAGCCGTGGGCGCGCAGGGCGCCGTCGGTCCCGCCCAGCAGCTCCAGCTCGCCGGCCGCCGCCTCGGGGATGGGGGTCGAGAACAGGTTGATGGCGCCGCCGGTGGTCAGGGGGCCGTATTTGATGGCGCCGGGGCCCTTGGTCACTTCCACGCCCGTCATGCGCGCGAGGCGGGGGAAGTAGTAGGCGGCCGGGGCCGCATAGGGGGCCGGAGCGATCAGCACCCCGTCCTCCATCACCGCCACCCGGCCCGAGCGGTCGGTGCCCGAGCCCCGGATGCCGATGTTGGGGCGCAGGCCGAAGCCGTCCTCCTCCTGCAGGAACACGCCCGGGACCTGACGCAGCACCTGGTTGACGTCGGCGTGGCCGAACACCTCCAGCGCCGCGTCGTCCAGGAAGGTCGCCGACCCGCCCACCGTGCGGGCGTCCTCCGCCGAGGCGGTGACGATGACCGCCTCCAGCACCGTGGGATCGCTGTCTGCGGCCCACGCGGTCGGGGCGGCCAGGGCGGCGGCGAGGGCGAGGACGGAGACGGCGGCGCGGTGGGTCATGGGGCGGAGGTCCGGGTGGCGCGTACGCTTGATTGCGACGCATTCTTAAGATTTGGCGCTCTTAGGCGGCGGCGTCGCGAATGGCAATGCGATGCGTTCGCATTTCTCCCGCTGTGGCGCCGAAACGACGTCAGCCCACTCGCCCGGGCCGCAAAGCGGCGCTATGGCTCGCCCATGAACACCGCGCCGCTTCCCGACGCAGCCCGCGCCAACTGGGTGGACCGGTTCGCGCCGGAGGGCCTCAAGCCGTGGCTGAAGCTGGGCCGCTTCGACCGGCCCATCGGCATCTGGCTGCTGTTGCTGCCCGGGTGGCAGGGGATTGCTCTGGCTCTGTTTGAGCAGGATCGGAGCCGAACGCCCGAGCATACGATCTGGCTGCTCACCGCCTTCGCCATCGGGGCCTGTCTGATGCGGGCGGCGGGCTGCGCCTTCAACGACATCGTCGACCGCGACATCGACCGGCAGGTGGCCCGCACCGCCGCCCGTCCCGTGGCCTCGGGCCGCATCAGCGTGAAGGGAGCCTGGGCCTTCGTCATCGGCTGCTCGCTGGTCAGCTTGCTGATCCTGCTGACCTTCAACCTGACCGCCGTGCTGCTGGGGGTGGGCTCGCTGGTGCTGGTGGCGGCCTATCCCTTCATGAAGCGCATCACCTGGTGGCCCCAGGCCTGGCTCGGCCTGACCTTCAACTGGGGCGCCCTGATGGGCTATGCGGCGGCCCTTTCCACGGTGGCCCTCGCAGGTCTCGAACCGTGGGCCGAGGCGGCGAATGTCTGGACCCTGTTCGCGGCCGACCCCTACGCTGTCCAGCATCACTACTGGATCGCGTTGACCCTTGAAGGCTTTGCACCCGCACTCCTCCTCTATCTCGGCGGCGTGTTCTGGACCCTCGGCTACGACACCATCTACGCCCTGCAGGACCTCGAGGACGACGCCATGGTCGGGGTGAAGTCCTCCGCCCGGCGGCTGGGCGGCAAGGTCAGGACCGGGGTCGCGGTGTTCTACGGCCTGGCCGTGCTGTGCGCGGCGGGCGCCGGGGTGCTGGCCGGGCTCGGCCCGCTGTTCGCCCTGGGCCTGCTGGCGTATGCCGGTCATCTGGCGCTGCAGGTCGCCCGGCTGAAGCCCGACGACGGGGCCCTGGCCCTGCGCCTGTTCAAGTCCAACCGCGAGGCGGGGCTGATCCTGCTGGCCGCCGTCGCGCTCGGCGCGATCTCGTTGTAGGCTGGCCGTTCCTTCCCGAGGAGACCCTTGATGAGCCTGCCGTCCCGCGCCCTGATCCTGACCGCCGCCGCAGCCCTGACCCTGGCCGCCTGCGACCGCCGCGAGCGCGAGGCGCCCGCCCCCGAGGCCCCGGCCGAGGGCGCCGCCGTCACCCCCGCCGACGGCGCGGCGCCCATGACCTACGAAAGCGAGAACCGCTTCGCCCAGGTCAACCTGGCCCTGCCTGACGCGGTCCGCGCCCAGCCCGACCTGCACGCCCGCCTGTATGCGGAAGCCGTGCGCGAGCTGCGCACCTTCTCCGAGGGCGCCCAGGCGGACCGCACCGAATACGAAGGCGACATGGATCTGCCGCCCTATTCCAAGCACATCGACTATGTGGCTGCGGGCGAGACCGGCAAGCTGATCAGCCTGCAGCGCAACAGCTCCGAATACACCGGCGGCGCCCACCCCAACCCCGCCTATGGCGCGGTGATCTGGGACAAGGCCCTCAAGCAGTTCGTCCAGCCGGCCCAGCTGTTCCGGCGCGGCGCCGACCTGTCGGCCCTGGACCAGGCCCTGTGCGACGCCCTCAACACCGCCCGGCGCGGCCGCAATCCGGACGCACAGCCCATCGGCCTGAACCCGACCCAGGGCGGCTGGTCCTGTCCGCGCGCGGGCACGACCCCCTTCGTGCTGGCCCCGTCCACCACCCCGGGCAAGGCGGGCGGACTGATCTTCCTGATCGGCCCCTATCAGGTCGGCCCCTACGCCGAGGGCGGCTACGAGGTCGCCATCCCCCAGTCGGTGTTCCGGTCCCTGCTGGCCCCCGCCTACGCCGACGAGTTCGCCGGCCAGCCCCCCCGCACCGGCGACGTCACCGACCTGGGCTGATCAACGGCACGCCTTGACGCAGGCGGCCGCCAGCACCCGGCTGGTGTCGACCAGCGGCGCGTCCAGATCCCCCGGTCCCAGCACCAGCGGAACCTCGGTGCAGCCCGCCACCACCGCGTCGGCGCCCTGATCCACCAGCCGGCCGGCCAGCCGGGCCATGCCGGTCTGCACCGCCTCGCCCGTATCGCCGGCCTTGATGCGTCCGATCAGGTCCATGAACGCCGCCTGATCCGACGCATCCAGCAGCAAGGCGTCCAGGCGTTCGGCGTGCAGCATCCGCCCGGCGCCGGTGCCCAGCACGCCGGGACGCCGGGCTCCGGCCTCACGCACCGCCCGGGCCGTCTCCTCGATCATGTGGATCAGCGGCAGGCCCGAGGCCTCGACGATCGCCGCCGCGTGGGTGTGGGCGGTGTTGCACGGCATGGCCAGCACCTCGGCGCCCGCGTCCCTCAGGGCCGCCGCCATGCGCGCCAGTTCGCGCCCCGCCGCGTCCGGCTCCGTGTTGCGGTTGGGCACGCGGGGATTGATGTCGGCGATGACCCGGATGTGGTCGGCGTCGCCCGACGCCGGGGTCAGGGCCTGAAGCTGTTCCAGAAAGGCCACCGTGGCGGCCGGCCCCATGCCGCCCAGAACCCCCAGCACCTTGCCCATTACAGCTTGCCGTCCAGCTCGCTGTGATAGCCGAACAGGCCCTGCGCCCCGCCGGTGTGCAGGAACACCACGGTCTCCCCCTCGAAGCGGCCTTGCCCCGCCAGGGCGATCAGCCCCTTCATGGCCTTGGCCGAATAGACCGGGTCCAGCACCAGCCCGTCGGTGCGCGCCGCCAGCTTCAGGGCCTCGATCACCCCGTCGTCGATCAGGCCGTAGCCCTCGCCCACATAGTCGCAGTCCGCGACCACCAGTTCGTCCTTCATGCGCCCCGCATGGCCCAGCAGGGCGCAGGTCTCGTGGGCCAGCTTGCGCACATTGGCTTCCTGCCTGTCCTTCGGCGCCCGCACCCCGATGCCCAGCACCGGAATGTCGGCCCCCATCACCGCCAGTCCGGCCACCAGCCCCGCATGGGTGCCGGCGCTGCCTGTGGCGGTGACGATGCGGTCGATCTCCAGATCCAGATCATCGGCCTGGACCACGATCTCCCGCGCACAGTCCACATAGCCCAGCGCCCCGATCGCATTGGACCCGCCGCCGGGGATCACATAGGGCCGGCCGCCCCGCGCCCGCACCTGATCCGCCGTGGTCTCCAGCTCGGCGACCATGTCCGTCCCGCCGGGCACGGTGCGGATGCCCGCCCCGAACAGCCGGTCCAGCAGCACATTGCCGTTGCCCACATAGTCCGCCGCCGTGGACCCGGTGCGTTCTTCCAGAATGATCTCGCAGGCCAGGCCGCAGGACGCCGCCGCCGCCGCTGTCTGGCGCACATGGTTGGACTGCACCGCACCCTGGGTCACCAGGGTGTCGGCGTCCTGCGCCATCGCGTCGCCCAGCAAGAACTCCAGCTTGCGGGTCTTGTTGCCCCCGCCGGCCAGGCCGGTGCAGTCGTCCCGCTTGATCCAGATATCCACCCCCAGCGCCTCGGACAGGCGCGGCGCCGGCTCCAGCGGCGTGGGCAGATGCGCCAGACGCACACGGGGAAAGCGGGAAAGATGCATGGCTTTACGGTCCTGGCTCTGCTTCGATCAGATGTCGCCTTAGCCCAGGGATCCAGCAATGCCCACATCGACGTTCGCCGCTGTCCTGCTGCTGGTTCAGCCCACGCCCCTTCCGGATGTGCAGGTCGAAACCCTGGGCGATCAGGCTTATCGCCTCACGGTGACCGTTGAAGGTGAGACAAATCCGGGGAACGCACAGGCCGCATTGCAGCCGACGGCGGTGCGGCTCTGCGGGTCGGAGTCCTGGGTCTTCGGTCGCTACAGCTTCACCTCCAATGAAGCCGTGGAGTCGAGCGGCGATGCGGCCGGCGTGGACAGCGTGACCCTGGTCCAGAATGTGACCTGCGGGATGAGAGAGGCCGCACCGGCATCGAGTGCGACGACCGCCCCCCCGCTTTCAGAGACCGACCTCGAGCGCCTGACTCCGATAATAGACGGACTGACCGAGCGGTATTTCTCCGCCGTCGAGGAGGCGCGGCATGCCGATTCCCTCGCCATGACCTCCGAAGAGATGACCGGCGGCGCCTCGCTGGCGGAATGGACGCGCACCCGGGAACAGCACAGAGCCGAAGCGGGCGCCCCCGTCTCGCGCCAGCTGGCCCGCCTGACCTGGTACGCCAACCCTGACGGGGTTCCCCCCGGATACTACGCCGCTGTGGACTACGTCGCCTCATGGGAGCGGCGGGATGAGTGCGGCTATCTGATCTGGTTCAGCCCGGACGGCGTCATCCCCTTCACGCTCACGAGGCAGGAGCAGACATGGCTGGATCACGGACTGGATGATGAGACACGCGCCGCAATGCGCCAGCGGTTCTGCGCCATCCTCTAGGGTGAAGCCTTGGCCCGTCTCGCGCGTTGAGCGCCCATGACCGGCGCCGCCCTGATCGACCTGGACTGCGAACGCGCCTGGCTGCGCGATCTGGGCCGCGCCTTCGGCGGCGCCCTGCTGTTCGGCCTGCCGCTGCTCATGACCATGGAGATGTGGGAGGCGGGCGCCGCCATGGGGCCGGGGCGCCAGCTGGCCTTTCTGGCGCTCAGCGTCCCCCTGCTGTGGGGGCTGTCGTACTATGCAGGGTTCAGCAACGGGGGCGGCGTGGTCAGCGACGGGCTGGACGTGGCCGTCGCCCTGGCCGTGGGCTTCATCACCGCCGCCATGCTGCTGGTCCTGTTCGGGGTCATCCACTGGGGCGACCCGGCAGGCGAGGTCGCGGGGCGGCTGATGCTGCAGGCCGCGCCTGCGGCCATGGGCGCGCTTCTGGCCCGGCGTCAGCTGGCCGGCGGGGACGACAAGGACGACGGCGACGAGGACAAGGCCTCCTATCCGGGCGAGCTGTTCCTGATGGCCGCCGGCGCCCTGTTCCTGGCCCTCAACATGGCCCCCACCGAGGAGATGGAGCTGATCGCCTACAAGGCCTCGCCCCTGCAGATTCTCGGCCTCATGGCCCTGTCCGTGACCCTGATGCACCTGATCGTCTATGCCGCGGGCTTCGCCGGTCAGGAGGAGCACGGCCGGCCCGTCGCCGCCTTCTTCCACTTCACCCTGCCCGGCTACGCCATCGCCCTTCTGGTGGGCCTGTTCGTCATGTGGACCTTCGGCCGCGTCGCCGATCAGGGTCTGGCCGAGCTGGTGTCCGTGGTCCTCGTCCTGGGCTTCCCCGCCGCCATCGGCGCGGCCGCCGCCCGTCTTCTGGTGTAGCCCATGGCCGACTCCTCCAAATCCTCGACCCCCGGGCATCCCGTCCTGCAGTGGATCATGGCGGGGCTGGGTCTGGTCCTGACCCTCGCCGCCGCCGGGGTCATCGTCCACGCGGCGATCCAGCCCCCCAGCCCGCCCGACCTGACCGCCGCCGTCACCGTCGTGCGCCCCGCCTCCAGCGGCTTCGTGGCCGAGATCGAGGTGCGCAACCTGGGCCGCGACACCGCCGCCGCCGTGCAGGTGGAGGGCCGCTCGGGCGGGCAGACCGCCTCCACCACCATCGACTATGTGCCCGGCCGGGGCCGCACCGCCGTCGCCCTGGCCTTCCCCGGCGCCCCCGCCCCGGTGGAGGCCCGCGTCACGGGCTGGTCGGAACCGTGAGATTGGCGTAGGCTGCTCGCCTGTTCTCCCGGGGGCGGCAAGCGAGCCGCTGAGATAGAGGTATCCCTCTGACCGGTCGAACCTGAGCCGGGTCATGCCGGCGAAGGGACGGGAACGGGCGGCCCTCACGCCCCGGCGCCACAGGACCGCTCCGCCTTTTCTGATCGTCGGCGCACCCTCTTGCGAATGAAGAGGCCGCGCCATGAACATCAACATCACCCCGAACGCGCTCAAGCCCGAAGCCGCGCAGGACGAAAACGTCCTCAAGCAGCCGAGCGCCGCGCGCGAGGCGGTAGGACCCAAGAAAAAAAACCCCTCCCGTGCGCCCGAGACGGGCGACGTCACCGTCGGCCCCCGCATGGGCGGCAAGAAGATTTACGAGCCCGGCGCCCTCTTCCCCCACATCCGCGTCCCCCACCGCCAGATCGACCTGCACCCCACGGCCGAGGAGCCCCCGGTGGTGGTCTACGACCCCTCCGGCCCCTACACCGAGGACGCGCCGGCCATCGACATCGCGCGCGGTCTGGGCCGTCATCGCGAGGCTTGGCTGGCCCGGCGCGGCGACGTGGAGCAGGTGGCCGATCCCCGTCAGGTCAAGCCGGAAGACAACGGCGGCGCGTCCGGCGCCCATCTGGCCCCCGCCTTCGACGACAGCGCCCGCCCGGTCTGGCGCGCCCGCGGGGGCCGCCCCGCCACCCAGCTGGAGTACGCCCGCGCCGGCATCATC
>SXGT01072357.1_pt1 | contig 14256 bp, 14 predicted proteins | sample 3176221 | NCBI WGS metagenome assembly SXGT01 (sample SAMN11356862, study PRJNA531348) | freshwater metagenome | isolation source: freshwater sample F1-120 | place: China: Fuxian Lake, Yuxi | collected 2017-12-25 | reverse complement strand
GGGCACGGCACGGCCCCCGCCCTCGCGGGGCAGGGCAAGGCCAACCCGCTGGCGTTGTTGTTGTCGGCGAACATGCTGCTCGAGCACGTGGGCGAGTGGAAGATCGCGGGCCGCATCGAGCGCGCGGTGTGGGACGTGCTGGCCGAGGGCCGCCACCTCACCGGCGACCTCGGGGGCAAGGCCGGGACCGAAGAATTCACCGCCGCCGTCATCGACGCGCTGTAGGAGCCGCCATGGAAGTCACGCTCATCCCCGGACACGGCGTCGGACCCCAGGTGGCCGAGGTCACGCGGGCCGTGGTCGCCGCGCTCGGCGCCGACCTTCAGTGGGACGAACAGAACGACCTCGAGGGTGCGCTCGTCTCCGCCCGCCGCACGGGCCTGGTGCTCAAGGGCAAGTGGGTCGCCCCGATCCAGGCCGGCAAGCTGCCGCCGACCGTCGCGTTCCGCCGCGCGCTCGGCATCCACACGATCGTGCGTCGGGTCGCCAACCTGCCCGGCCTCCCCGCCCGCGCGCAGGGGGTCAACATCGCCATCTTTCGCGAAGCGAGCGAGGACATCTACAGCGGCTTCGAGCACCAGTCGGCCGACGGGGTGTTCGAAACGGTGAAGGTCACCACCCGCGCCGCGTGCGAGCGCATCCACCGCACCGCGTTCCAGTGGGCCCGCGACCACGGCCGGAAGCGGGTCACCACCGTGCACAAGGCGAACATCCTCAAGAAGGCCGACGGGATGTTCCTCGCGGTCGGCCGCGAGATCGCCCAGGCGTTCCCCGACCTCACCCACGACGACGTCATCGTCGACGCGCTGTGCATGCAGATCGTCCGCAAGCCCCAGAGCTTCGATGTCCTGGTGGCCGGCAACCTGTTCGGCGACATCGTGAGCGACTGCGCCGCCGGTATGGCGGGCGGGGTCACCGTCGCGTGTGGCACCAACTACGGACCCGGGGTCACGGTCTTCGAGACGCCGCACGGCACCACGGTCGAGACGGTCGGACCGGACGGGGCCAACCCCTACCCGTTGCTCGGCCTCACGGTCGACCTGCTGCAGCACCTGGGCGACACGGCCCGCGCCGACCGGCTGCAAGCCGCGTGTGTCGCGGCGCTCCAGGCGGGCGTCCACACCCGCGACATGGGCGGAACCGCCGGCCTCCACGCCGTGCGCGACGCCGTGCTCGCGGGCCTGTAGCCGCGCCGGACCGCAAAACGACACACGGCCCGGGCGTCGCCGCCCGGGCCGTGCCGTGCCGCCGACGGAGGTTAGTCGCGACCGCGGAAGAACGTCGGGATGTCGTAGTCTTCGCTGCGCAGCGTGTCGAAGCCGCTCGACATGCCGCCACGACCGCCCCGCGACGGGGTGGTGTTCGCGTTGACGGCCTTGGCGATCCGGACCTCGGCGGGCACCGGGGGCGCCCCACGCTGCCGCGCTTCCTGGAAGCCGGTGGCGACCACGGTGACGCGGACCTCGTCGCCCATCGTCTCGTCGATGACGAGGCCGAAGATGACGTTCTCGTCTTCCGCGGTCTCTTCGGCGACCATCTGCGCGGCCTCGTTCACCTCGTACAGCGACAGGCTGGGCCCGCCGGTGAAGTTGAGGAGCACGCTGGTGGCACCGGAGATGCTCAGGTCGTCCAGCAGCGGGGAGCTGATGGCGCGCTGCGCGGCGTCGACCGCGCGGTGCTGCCCGGCGCCCTTGCCCACGCCCATGAGCGCGCGGCCCTTGTTGGCCATGATGGTGCGCACGTCGGCGAAGTCGACGTTGATGACACCCTGGTCGTTGATGAGGTCGCTGATGCCCTTGACCGCCTGGTACAGCACGTCGTCGGCCATGCCGAACGCCTCGGTCATGAGCGTACGGTCGGTGCTCATGGCCAACAGGCGCTGGTTCGGGATGCTGATGAGCGTGTCGACGTGCTGCATCATGCCTTCCATGCCCTCTTCGGACTGGCGGCGACGCCGGCGGCCTTCGAACGAGAACGGACGGGTGATGACGGCGACGGTGAGCGCACCGATCTCACGGGCCACCTCGCAGACGACGGGGGCCGCGCCGGTGCCGGTGCCACCGCCCATGCCGGCGGTGCCGCCGACACGGGCGGCGCCCGCGCGGCGCTCGGGGCTCCGGGCGCGATCTTCGAGCGCGGCTTCCCGGCCCACCTCGGGGTCGGCGCCGGCGCCGAGGCCCTTGGTGAGCTGGGCGCCGAGCTGGAACCGGCGGGGGGCCAGCGAGCGCTTGAGGTCCTGGGCGTCGGTGTTCATGGCGATGAACTCGACGCCGTGCAGGCCCGAGCGGACCATGTGGTTGACGGCGTTGCCGCCGCCGCCGACGACGCCGACGACCTGGATGCGCGCGCCTACGAGTTCGTTCTCAACGATGTCGATCATGACTGCCTCTGCGGGGGGATTTCCGGCCAGCGTGCCGGGTGGGGAGTGCGGGGGACGGGGAGGGGAAGGGGGAGGGCTAGAGCGGGGTGACCACCGCGAGGCGGTCGGAGGCAAGGTCCACGCGGTGGGGAACCGCGAGGTCGAGACCACGGGAGGTGAGCATGCTCAGGCGGGCGACGCGCTCTTGACCGGTAAAGCCGAGCAGCACCTCGCCACCGTTGCGAAGGTACAGCGTGTAACCCGTTTCTGCGTCGAAGCGCAGCTCGGAGAGCTCGTGTTCGGGCACGCCCCCCTGGGCTTGTGCCGCGGTGAGCCAGTCGAGGCTCGTACGCAACACCTTCCGAGCCAACTCCGGCTCGGCATCGGCCAGCGCGCCGTCGAGGCCGGTGAGCACCGGGTGATCCAGGTCGTCGGCACCGGCGCGGGCGAAGACCGTCCCCGTGTCGTCGACCAGGTACAACCCGCCGCTCTGCTGCAACAACGCAACCGGACGCCGCTCGGTGACCGTGAGCACCACCGCGTTCGGGAAGCTCCGACGGGCCTCGGCGCTGGCCACCCACGGGTGGCGGCGGACGCCCGCCACCGCGCCGTCCAGGTCCAAGAGGACCAGCGCCTGCCCTTCCGGCAGGTTGGCCAGGTGGCGCAGGTGCGCGACGGGCGCGCGGGTGTTGCCCGCCACCTCGAGGTGCTGATACCGGAGCCACGGCGAACCGACCAGCGCCCACACGGCGCCGCCCAGGAGCACGGAGCTCCCGAGGATGGCGGCGGCGATGCGGAGGCGACGGACCATGGAGACCTGTAGCTCTGGGGATACAGGATTCCGCATCTCTTGACAAGCCAACAGCAGAACTTTTTTCTCAGGGTGGCATCTGGAGGCCATGGTGATGGCCCTTGGCCCCCGGAGCAGCTACCCGGACGCGGTGACGACCGAGCTGCATCGGCTCCGGGCGCGGGACCGCGCCGCCTTCACGGAGCTCTGCCACGCCCATCGCGACCGCCTCTACGGCATCGCGTGGTCGGTCACCCGCGACCGCCAGGAGGCGCTCGACGTCCTCCAGGACACGCTCACCAGCGCGTGGCGAAACCTCGATCAGCTCGACGACGGCGCGGCGATCGGGGCCTGGCTCGGCAGCATCGCGCTCAACCACGCCCGGATGCGCCTGCGCACCCGACGCCGCAAGCCGGCCGAGCCCACCGAGGACATCGACGCCCTGTACGACCAGGGGGGGCACCGCATCGGCGACGTCGCGCGCTGGCCCCAGGCCGACGACGCGCTGGAGCGCGCTCGGATGCGCCGACGGCTCGAGGTGCTGGTCGAACGTCTGCCCGACGACGCCCGCGAGCTCTGGGCGTTGGCCGACGTCCAGCACCTCTCGATGCAGGAGATCTCCGCGCTCACGGGCCTGCACGTCGCCAACGTCAAGACGCGCCTGCACCGGGTCCGCCTCCAGCTCCGCGAGTGGCTCGCCGCCGACCTCGGGGTGCCGCGATGATGACCTGCCGCGACCTCGCCGAGAAGCTCGGCGCCTGGAAGGCGGGCGAACTTCCCCTCCAGGCCCGGGCGCTCTTGAGCCTGCACGCCGCATGGTGCCCCTGCTGTCGCGCCCTGATGGCGACGTATGACACGACGCTCACGCTGAGCGCCGAGCTGGCCGATCAGCGGGTTCCCGACGAGGTCGCCGCCGCGTTCGACACGATGATCGACCGGGCGATGGACGGGTAGGGCCCCGCGCCGCGACCGTCCGCTCGCCGTGCCGGACCTTGCGCGCGGGGCGCGCGTTGCGCGGCGGCGCTGGAACCGGGAGCGGACGGTCGCGGCGCAACGCCCTCGTCACCTTTGGGGGCCCCGATCGTACTGGAGACGGCGCGCGGGGGTACCGCGCTCCCGATCTGACGCCGATCACACTTTTTGCGTTTCGGGGGGTCGCCGCCCCCGCGCCGCCATTACGATCCGCCTGCCCTCGCCCAAGGACTCCCGATGCGCTCCAGCCTGCTCGCCCTGCTCGCCCTCACCGCCTGCGCCGTCGACGACGGCACCTCCGCGGGCCCCGACGTCGAGGCCGCCGCCTACGACCACCTGTTCGCCGCCGACGGCGAGGCCAGCCACAAGCAGGTCGAGGAGCTGCGCACCACCCGGCTGACGGTCGACGCGCTGGTGGGCGACCACCACGTCCGGGTGCAGCAGTACGCCGGCGGCGTCCCCGTCTTCGGCGGCGAGGCCATCGTGCACGCCGACGCCGACGGCGCCGTCCTCGCGGTGACCGACGCCCTGCTCGGCCAGCTCCAGGTCGACACCCGCCCCGACCTCGACGCCGCCGACGCCATCGAGCGCGCCATCGGGGCCGCCGGCGGCTGGGCCGAGGTCAGCGACGAGCCGAAGGCCGACCTGTGGGTCCTCCGCCACGAGGGCGTCGACCACCTGGCGTGGCGCGTGCAGCTCCATCGCGTCCACTTCGACACCCACGACACCATCCCGGTGGTGTTCGTCGACGCGCACGACGGACACGTCGTGTGGCAGTACGACAACCTGCAGTCGGTGTGCGCGGGCACCACCAACTACTATGGGTCGGTCTCCCTGGACTGTTACGAGTCGGCCGGGACGAGCTACCTCGAGGACACCACCGATCTCCTCGGCACCTACTCCTGGAACTACACCACGTCCGGGCTCTACTACGTGAGCACCACCACCGGCACCTTCGGCACCACCGAGGTCGAGGTCAACGCGGTCGAGGCGGCCTGGGTCGCCCAGCAGGTGTACGACTACTACCAGAGCGCGCACGGCCGCAACGGCATCGACGGCGCCGGCGGTCCGGCGGCGATCACCTCGCACGGGGTCGACTTCATCGCGTCGACCACCAGCTACTCCAGCAACTACGTCAACGCGTTCTGGGACCCGTCGGGGCTGTACATGACCTACGGCGACGGCGACGGCGTCTACGCGAACTCCCTCACCACGTTGGACATCGGTGGGCACGAGATGACGCATGGCGTCACGCAGTACGAGGCCAACCTGACCTACAGCGGCGAGCCCGGCGGCATCAACGAGTCGATGTCCGACGTGTTCGGCGCGCTCGTCGAGCGCGCCGCCCTCGGCGCTTCGGCGGACAACTGGACCATCGGCGAGGACGCGTGGACCCCGAGCGTCTCGGGCGACGGCCTGCGGTACATGGACGACCCGGCCGCCGACGGTGTCAGCTACGACTACTACTCCTCGAGCCTCTCCAGCGCCGACGTGCACTACACCTCCGGCGTCGGAAATCTGGCGTTCTACCTGTTGTCGGAGGGCGGAACGCATCCGCGGGGCAAGTCGACCACCGTGGTCACGGGCATCGGCGCCGACGACGCGGCGGACATCTGGTACCTCGCGCTCACCTCGTACATGACGTCGAGCACCAGCTACTCGGGCGCCCGCACCGCGACCTTGTCGGCCGCGGCCGCGCTGTACGGCAGCTCCAGCACCCAGTACACCCAGGTGGGCAACGCCTGGACCGCGGTGGGCGTCGGCGGCACCAGCACCACCTGCACCACCGCCAGCTACTCGGGCACGTTGTCCAAGAAGGGCGCCAACGCCTACGCGCCGTCGAGCTCGGGCTCGTCGGTGACCGTGGCCGGCCAGACCGTCAGCCTGACCGGGCCGAGCACCGCCAACTTCGACGTGTACCTGGAGAAGAAGTCGGGCTCGCGGTGGTCGTCGGTGGCCAGCGGCACCGGCTCCACCTCCACCGAATCGATCACCTACTCGGGCAGCTCGGGCACGTACCGGGTGCGCGTGAACGCGAAGTCGGGAAGCGGCAGCTACGCCGTGAGCTGGTGCAAGTAGCGGTCTACCAACACCCCGCGTTGCGGGTGCGACCGTGCGAGTTCGGCTGGGGCGTCTTCACCACCAAGGCGCTCCCGGCCGCCACGCTCGTGGAGTGTGCTCCCTTCCTGATCCTCGACCTCGGCGCCGCCCAGGGGCCGCCGCTGTGTGACTACGTGTTTCGCCTGTCCGACGACGAAGGGTCCCCGCTGTACGACCAGCGGGCGCTGGTCCTCGGCTGGGGCAGCTTGTACAACCACGCGGACGACCCCAACCTCGAGTACGCGATGTACGAGGAGCAGCAGCTCTTCGAGTACACCACGCGCCGTCCGGTCCGCGCCGGCGAGCAGCTCTTCGTGTCGTACGGCCCGCGGTGGTGGGACGACCGGGCGCTCCGGCCGCGCTGAGGGCCCGACCGGCGGCCCGTGATACCTGCGCCCGATGCGGACCGTGTTCTTCGTCGCGCCGTTCCTCCTCGAGGCCACGCTCAAGTACATCCGGGCGGCCACGAGCGTGGCCGGCGTGCGGCTGGTGGTGCTGACGCAGGACGCGGCGAGCAAACTGCCGGCGGGCGCCCAGCACTACGCGGTGGCCAACGCGCTCGACCCCGACTGCCTCGTGGCGGCCTGTCGCGACGTGATGCGCCACACGGGCGGGGTGCACCGGGTCATCGGCATCCTCGAGAACGCGCAGGAGGCGATCGCCGTGGTCCGGGAGCGCCTGGGTGTCCCGGGGATGGACCTCGCCACTGCCGAACGTTTCCGCGACAAGGGCGTGATGAAGCAGGCCCTCCGTGACGCCGGCGTGCCGTGTGCGCGGTACGCCCGCCTGCACTCGCCCGCCGACGCGCGGAAGTTCGTCGCCGAGGTGGGCTACCCGGTGGTGCTCAAGCCGCCCGCGGGGGCCGGCTGCAAGGCGACCTACCGGGTCAACTCCGCCGCCGAGCTCGAAGCGGCCCTCGCCGAGAGCCAACCTTCGCCCGCGCGCGAGGTGTTGGCCGAGGAGTTCATCACCGGCGACGAGCACAGCTTCGACACCATCGTCATCAACGGCCAGGTGCGCTTCCACAACGTGCTGCGCTACCTCCCGGGGCCGCTCGACGTCACGCGCAACGAGTGGATCCAGTGGACCGTGCTCGCCCCGCGCGACATCTCGGGCCCCGAGTTCGACCCCATCCGCAAGGTCGGCGTCGCGGCCGTGCAGGCGCTCGGCCTACGCACCGGCATGACCCACATGGAGTGGTTCCGCCGCAAGGACGGGTCGCCCGTGGTCAGCGAGGTGGGCGCGCGCCCGCCGGGGGCGCAGTTCACGTCGCTGATGACCTACGCGTACGACCGCAGCCTGTACCACGCATGGGCGCACGCGGTGATCGACGAAGAGCTCAAGGGCCCCTTCGAGCGGAAGTTCGCTTCGGGCGCCGCCTACCTGCGTGGGCCGGGCCAGGGGCGCGTCGCCGCCGTCGACGGGCTGGACGAAGCCCAGCGGCTCGTCGGGCCCCTGGTGGTCGAGGCCAACCTGCCCACCGTGGGAGCCCCCAAGTCGTCCGGCTACGAGGGCGACGGCTACGTCATCGTCCGCCACCCCGACACCGCGGTCGTCCAGGCCGCCCTCCGTACCATCATCGAGACCGTCAAGGTCCGCTACGCCTAGCTCCGGAGCCCCCGTGCACGTCCTGTTCATGGCGCCGAACTTCCCGGCCAACCAACGCTTCTTCGTCCGCGCCCTCCACCAGATCGGCGCCAAGGTCACCGGCATCGGGGACACCCCGGTCGAGTACCTCGACTCCGAGCTCAAGAGCTGGCTGCACGGCTACGAGCACATCCCCTCGATGGCCAACGAAGGGGCGCTCATCGACTGCGTGCGCAAGATCCAGCGCCGCGAGTGGGTCGACCGCCTGGAGTGTACGGTCGAGGCGATCATGACGCCCACCGCGAAGGCGCGCGCGGCGTGCACGATCCCCGGTCTCACGCCCGAGCAGGTCAACCTCTGTCGCGACAAGTTCGTGATGAAGCAGTTCCTCCGCAGCCGCGGCATCCCGTGTGCACGCAACGCCGAGGTCGAGACGGTCGACGACGCGGTCCGCTTCGTCAAGGAGGTCGGCTACCCGGTGATCGTGAAGCCCCGCGACGGGGCCGGGGCGTCGGGCACCACGAAGGTCGAAAACGACACCGAGCTCAAGCAGGCGCTGGCCGAGGCCGGCCTCGGTGCGCGTCCGGCGAAGGTCACGATGGAGGAGTTCATCTCCGGCCACGAGGGGTTCTACGACACGCTCACCGTCAACGGCGAAGTGGTGTTCGAAGCCGTATGTCACTACTACCCGAACGTGCTCGAGGCGATGCGCACCCGGTGGATCAACCCCTACGTCATCACCACCAACCGCGTCGACGCGCCCGGGTACTCCGAGCTCAAGCACATGGGTCGGCGGGTCATCCACGAGCTCGGGCTGCACACCTCCCCCACCCACATGGAGTGGTTCTTCGGCGCCAAGGGTCTCGCCTTCAGCGAGATCGGCGCCCGGCCCCCAGGGGTTCGATTCTGGGACCTCTACTGCTGGGCCAACGACATGGACCTGTACCTGGAGTGGGCCAAGGCCCTGGTGCAGCGCCAGGCCCGGCCGCGCCCGAGCCGTCGGTTCTCCGCCAGCCTGCTCTCGCTGCGCCCCAACCAGGACGGGCGCATCCAGGGGTACACCGGGCTGGAAGAGGTGCAGCGCGAGGTCGGCGAGTGCATCGGCGAGGTGCACCTGCCCGCCATCGGCAGCCGCACCGCCGACGTCGGCGCCGGCTACATGGGGCACGCATGGATGCACCTGCGCCACCCGGACTACGACGAGTGTCGGAAGGTCACCGAGTACGTCGCGCGCACCGTCCGGGTGTGGGCCGGCTGAGTGGCGCGGCCCAACGTCGTCCGGCGAACGCTGGTCTGGTGGTTCGGCCCGCCGAACAACCCCTACGTCACCGCCAACTTCGTGGTGGACGTCACCCATGCGCGGGCCTGGCTCGTGCGCATCAACGCACAGGCCGAGCCCCGCGTGTCGCTCAACCACCTCGTCGCCGCCGCGATCGGGCGCACCCTCCGCGCACACCCCTACGCCAACGGTCGGGTGATCGGGCAGCGCATCGTGCTCCACGACAGCGTCGGCATCGCGATGCCGGTGAACCTGCTCGGCAGCGCCGCCGCCGATCGGGAGCTCTCGATGACCTCGGTGGAGCGCGTCGAGACCCTGACCGTGCGGCAGCTCGCCGAGCGCACCTCGCGCCGGCTCCTCGACGAACGCCGCGGCCAACCGGTACACCCGCTCATCAAGCCCATCTTTCGCATCGGCGAGGCGGCGCCGCACACCCTGTTCAAGGTGGCGCTCCACGCGCTCGATCGGGCGGCCAACACCTCCTACGTCGGCGATGTCTTCTACCGTTCGATGGGCGTCACCACCGCGTTGAGCAACGTCGGGGCCGCGATCCGACCCGGCGACGGCGTGTGGTTTCGTGGTGCCGACGTTCAGTTGCCCAACCGGCTGGTGCAGGTGGGGACGTTCTGGGGCACCAGCGTCGTCCAGGACGAGGTGGTTCCCGTCGACGGTGTCCCCGCCGTCCGGCCGATGCTCCCGGCGTTGTTCATCTTCGACCACCGGCTCATCGACGGAGTGCGCGCCGCGAAGGTGATCCGGACCTTCGCGGACGTCCTGCGCGATCCGGAGGCCGCGTTCGGCGACGGCGACCGTCCGATCGGGGCGTAGGCGACCCGGTCCAACCGCACGCGGGGCCCGCGCCGCGACCCGCCCGACGCGAGCGGGGGCCGGCGCGCGGTCCGCGGCTCCGGGAGCGCCGCGCGCCTACTCGACCCGCCCGGTGACCTCGAGCGTCGCCTCGCTGCGCCCGCTCAGGTTGTCCCCGCGGGTGTACACGGCCACCGCCGAGGTCGTGGTGGGCAGGGTGAAGTCCACGTCGTACAGGCAGTCGCAGCCGGCCACCTCGGTGGGGTTCATGTCGACGGGCTGGATGAGCACGCTCACCTCGTCGCCCTCGCCCACCCAGAACCCCTGGACCTTCTGCGCACAGCGAAACCCGAGCGGCCCGACCGCGACCTCGGTGCCGCTGTCCCTGGCCACCACGCTCGCGGTCGTCGGGGCGATCGCGCTGTCGTAGGCGCTCCCTTCGCAGTCCCGCTGCACGAAGTCCTCGATGAGCTGGGCGTTTTCGAAGTCCGGCGGCAGGTCGAAGCAGGCGAGGGCGAAGAACAGGATCATGGAGGCTCCGTGGTGCCCGACGAGGGTTGCAAGGGGCGTGCCGACGGGGCCGGCTTGCCCACGCGCGCGACGGTCCCGACGAGGCAACGCCTGCCTGACACTCCAGACAGCCCGACCACCCCGCCGGGCCCCACCGGATAGACGCGGCCCCATGGTCGTCCTCTGCATCCTCGACGGCGTCGGCTGGGGCCGGCGCGACGCCACCGACGCGGTCTACCTGGCCGACACCCCGCACCTCGACGCGCTGATGGCCGCGCACCCGTGGCGGCTCCTCAAGGCGCACGGCGTGGCCGTGGGCCTGCCCAGCGACGCCGACATGGGCAACAGCGAGGTGGGCCACAACGCCATGGGGGCCGGGCGGGTGGTCGACCAGGGCGCCACGCTGGTGGAGCGGGCGCTCCGCACGGGCACGCTGTTCGGGAGCGCCGCCTGGGGCGACCTGCTCACCGGGCGCACCCTGCACTTCTTGGGGCTGGTGTCCGACGGCGGAGTGCACAGCCATGTCGACCACCTGCGGGCCATGGTCGCGCGGGCCGTCCAGGACGGCCACCGCCGCATCCGGGTGCACGCGCTCACGGATGGCCGGGATGTATCCGCGCGCTCCGCGCTGACCTGGATCGTGCCCCTCGAGGCCGAGTTTGCGCGATACATGTCGCACGGCTCGGATGTGTCGTTCGCCTCGGGCGGCGGCCGGATGTCCATGACGATGGACCGCTACGAGGCCGACTGGGCGATGGTCGCGCGCGGGTGGGCCTGCCACGTTCACGGGGTGGGTCCGGCGTGTGCGCGCGCTTCCGACGCCATCCGCGACGCCTACGCGGCCGACCCCAAGGTCGACGACCAGTGGTTGCCGCCCTTCGTCGTGCATCGCGATGGCGCACCGGTCGGTCGGATCGAGGAGGGCGACGCGGTGTGCTTCTTCAATTTCCGCGGCGACCGGGCCATCGAAATCACCCGCGCCTTCGAGGAGGGCCCCGAGTTCCACGCCTTCGACCGCGGCCTTGTCCCTCGCGTCACCTACGCCGGCATGATGCAGTACGACGGCGACCTGCAGCTCCCCCGACGGTTCCTCGTCCCGCCCCCGGGCATCGACCACACCGTAGGCGAGCAGCTCGCCGCCGCGGGCCTGCGCACCTTCGCCATCTCCGAGACGCAGAAGTTCGGCCACGTGACCTACTTCTTCAACGGCAACCGCAGCGGTCGGTTCGACGAGCGCCTGGAGACCTTCGAGGAGCTTCCGTCCGACCGCGTGCCGTTCGACCAGCTCCCCGAGATGCAGGCCCGCCGCATCACCGACCGCACGTGCGCGGCCATCCGCGCCCGCGAAGCAGACCACGTCCGCCTGAACCTCGCCAACGGCGACATGGTGGGACACACAGGCAATATGGATGCCACAATTCGTGCTGTCGAGTGCGTGGATCGGTGTGTCGGTGCGCTGGCCGCCGCGTGCGCCGAGGTCGGGGCCGTGCTCCTGGTGACCGCCGACCACGGCAACGCGGACGAAATGGTGGAGCTCGACAAGCAGGGACGTCCGCTGTTGGTCGACGGGGCGCCCAAGCCGAAGACCAGCCATTCCCTCAACCCGGTGCCGTTCGTGCTCGTGGACGCCGCCCACCGGTGGGCGCTCGCCGACGTCCCCCACGCCGGCATCGCCTCGATCGGCGGCACCCTCCTGCACCTCTGCGGGGTCCCCGCGCCCCCCGAATACCTGCCCTCCCTGGTGAAACATGTGGGTTGACCTCCGCTCCGACACGCTCACGCGACCGACGTCGGGCATGCGCCGCGCGATGGCCGAGGCCGAGGTGGGGGACGACGTCTTCGGCGAAGACCCAACCGTCAACCGCCTCGAGCAGCGCGTCGCCGAACGTTTGGGCAAAGAATACGCCCTGTTCATGCCCTCGGGTTCGATGGCCAACCAGGTCGCCATCCGGTTGTACACCGAACCCGGCGACGAGGTGGTGATGGAGGCCGACGCCCACCCGTTCCACTACGAAGCGGGCGCCGCTGCGGTGGTGAGCGGCGTGACGATTCGGCTGGTGCAGGGGCGGCGGGGGGTGCTCGACCCGGCCGCGGTTCGCGCCGCGGTCCGCCCGCCCAACGTCCACCACGCGCCGGCGCGCCTGTTGTCGGTGGAGAACACCTCCAACCGCGGCGGCGGCGCCGTGGTGCCGGTGGAGCGGTGTCGGGAGCTGGCCTCGGTGGCGCACGAGGCGGGCCTGCACGTCCACCTCGACGGGGCGAGGTTGTGGAACGCCCACGTCGCCAGCGGCACGGCCTTGGCGGACTTCGCCGCCCCGTTCGACGTCGTGAACGTGTGCATGAGCAAGGGCCTCGGCGCGCCGGTGGGCTCGCGGCTGGTCGGCTCGCGGTCGGTGGCCGAGCGGGCGCGCCGGTTCCGCAAGATGCTCGGCGGCGGGATGCGGCAGGTGGGCGTGCTCGCCGCCGCCGCCGAGTACGCGCTCGATCATCACCTCGTCCGGCTCGCCGACGACCACGCCCGTGCGCGCCGCCTGTGGGAGGCGCTGGCCGCGGCCGGGTACGCGGTCGAGGCGGCGCCGGACACCAACATCCTGTACTTCGGCGTGGCCGACGCCCCGGCCTTCGTGGCCCGCCTGCGCGAGGCCGGTGTGGGCGCCATCGCCATCGCCCACGATCGGGTGCGCCTGGTCACCCACCTCGACGTCGACGACGCGGGCGTGGCCCGCGCGATCGAGGTGTTCGCGAGCCTGCGCGGCTAGTGTTCCACGTGGAACGCGCCGCGCGCCGGCGATCGCCGCGCGCCGGCCACGCCGGCACGGATGGTCGCGGCGCGGCGCCCTCGAGCGCACCCCTGCGGTGAAGGCCGCGGCTCAGATCCCGCAGTGTGCGTCGGTCTCCTCGCAGGTGCAGTCGCAGGTCTCTCCCACCTCGGACGAACACTCGGAGATCGCCATCCCCAGCGCCTCGTCGCTGGAATTCGCGCAGGGCTTGGGGGTGCCGATGGTGAGCGGCGAGCTGGACGCCGTCCAACACTCACAGCTGTAGATCGGGTCGGGCTCCACGTTGCAGTCGTCGGCGCCGAGCAGGAGGAACACGAGGGGGAAGGCGAGGAGGATTTGCATCGGGGGCTCCGGGGGTCCGGCTACGGCGTATCCGACCCGAGGGTCGGGTCACGCCTTCCCGCCGCCCGCCAGCTCCCGGTGCAGCCGCGCCACCAGCCCCGGCCCTTGGAACACCAGCGCGCTGTAGAGCTGTACGGCTGAGCAACCCATCGCCAGATATTCGCGCACATCGTCCGCAGTGCCCACGCCGCCCACGCCGATCACCGGCGCCCGCCCGCCCACGGCGCGCAGGACCACCGCGATCTTCTGCTTCGCCAACGGGCGCAGTGGGGTGCCCGAGAGCCCGCCCGACTGGTCCAGCCGCGCGGTGTCGCCGGGGCGGGTGATCGTCGTGTTCGTGGCGATGATGCCCGCGCAGCCGGCCTCCAACGCCACGCCCACCGCCTCCTCCAGGGCGTCGTCCTCGAGGTCGGGCGCGAGCTTCAAGAAGACGGGTGTCCGTTGCGCCGCGGGAACGACACTTCCGAGCAATCGGGTGAGCGGCTCCTTGTCCTGGAGTGCACGCAGGCCCGGCGTGTTGGGCGAGGAGACGTTGACGACGAAGTAGTCCGCCTTCCCGCGCAACGAGCCCACGCTGTCCAGGTAGTCGGCCACCGCCTCCTCGTTGGGGGTGACCTTGGACTTGCCCAGGTTGACGCCGACCGGGACCGACGGCCACCCGCCCGCGTCCCGCAAGCGCGCCAGGCGCGCCGCCATCGCCACGGCACCGGCGTTGTTGAAGCCCATCCGG
>SXGT01291757.1_pt1 | contig 14258 bp, 11 predicted proteins | sample 3176221 | NCBI WGS metagenome assembly SXGT01 (sample SAMN11356862, study PRJNA531348) | freshwater metagenome | isolation source: freshwater sample F1-120 | place: China: Fuxian Lake, Yuxi | collected 2017-12-25 | reverse complement strand
CCCCGAAGAGGAAAAAAGGGCGATGGCTGCATAGCGGTTAAGGCTCCGGTCGCGCACCGGGGCGATTTCTGAGGGTTTTGGCGCGGTCGTCTTCGTCGCCGCTACGCCAGTCTATGCCGGTGTAATAGCGAAACACGAGTCCGAACAACGCGTTCAAGCTGTGCGGGAGGAGTCTCCCGAGCTCGTTGATGTACTCGAGTGGCTTAATGGCCAGAACGCTCAGGGCTACCTCGAGCATCTTCGCGCGAGCCTTCAACAACGTCCGGATTCTGACCCGGCCATGGATCTCGAGAGACTTCAGCGAACCGGGGTCCTCCGGGTGAACCAAGGAGAGTACTCCGTTCCGGATTTGTATGTACCTGGCCTCAAGATGAAGCGGCCCGGACCGAAGTAGACGATCGGGGCGCTCGCGGCGGCGACGAAATGGGCTGAGCCATGGCGCTGTGCGGGATCGTGCCCGGTGATCTAGGATGGCCGGCGTGAAGGAAGAACCCAGGGGCCGTATCCAGGAGCGCATCGAGGCTGCGGCTGCAGAGAGCGGGGGCGGGGTGCTGGCCTTCGACGGCGACGGCACGCTCTGGAGCGGCGACGTGGGGGAGGACTTCTTCGAGGCGCTGCTCGAGGAGGGGGTGTTCTCGAGGGCCGCCGACGAGCGCTTCCGCGCCGAAGCCTCGGGCTTCGGCCTGCCCTCGCGGGGCACCTCGGTCGAGGTGCTGAGGGGGCTCTTCCGTGGTTACCAGGAGGGCGAGGTCCCCGAGGAGCGCATGTGCGAGATCATGGCGTGGGCGCCGGCGGGGATCGAGGAGCCGAGGCTCGCCTCGTTCTGCGACGCCGTGATCGAGAAGGTCGGGCTAGGGGCCAGGCTCCACCCCGAGGCCGTCTCCGTGCTCGGGTGGGCGCTCTCTCGTGGGCTCGAGGTGTTCCTGGTGAGCGCTTCGCCCAGGCCCATCGTGCTGGCCGCGGCGAGGTCTCTTGGCTTCCCCGAGGACAGGGTCGTCGCCGCGACCGCCGCGAGCGACCCGGCGGGGACAGGGCTCCCCGAGGTGCTACGGCCCATCCCCTACGGCCCCGGGAAGGTGGCTCGCCTCAGGGAGAGGGCCCGGATCGAACGCGGGACTCGCCCGCTCCTGGCGGCCTTCGGGGACAACGTGTTCGATCTGGCGATGCTCGCGGAGGCCTGCGTGCCCGTGGCCGTGCGCCCCAAGGCGCGCCTCCGGGACAGGGCCGGGGAGCTCCCCGCGCTGGTGGCGATCGTGCGCGAGGACCGGGGCGTGGTGGACACGTAGCCCCCACGAAAGTAAGAAGGTCTCATGGACTTCGACCTGACCGAAGAGCAGCGCCTGGTTCGCGACACGGCGCGTGATTTCGCGGCCCGCGAGATCGCCCCCAAGGCCTCCGAGATCGACAAATCGGGCCGCTGGCCCTCCGAGATCATCGCTCGCATGGCGGAGCTCGGCTTCATGGGAATGGCCATTCCCCAGGAGGAGGGGGGGGGAGGGATGGACGTCGTGAGCTACGCGATCGCCATGGAGGAGATCAGCGCGGCCTGCGCGTCGTGCGGGGTGATCATGAGCGTGAACAACTCGCTCTTCTGCGATCCCCTGCACAAGTTCGGCGACGCGGACCAGAAGCGGGACATCCTGGGGCCCGTGGCCCGTGGACAGAAGCTGGGTTGCTTCGGCCTCACCGAGCCCATGAGCGGCTCGGACGCCCAGACCATGATCACCACGGGCGAGAAGACCCCCGACGGCTGGGTCATCAACGGCGCCAAGAACTGGATCACCAACGGTCCTCATGCAGACTACATCCTTCTCTTCGCCGTCACGGGCAAGAGCGGCTCCAAGGTGAAGCACACGGCCTTCGTCATCCCCTCGGGCACTCCGGGCTTCACCAGGAACGCGCGCGATCACAAGCTGGGGATCCACGGCGCTCACTCCTGCACGGTGTTCTTCGAGGACTGCCGGGTCCCGGACAGCGCCGTCCTGGGGACCGTCGGCGACGGCTTCAAGGTCGCCATGACCACCCTGGACGACGGGCGGATAGGGATCGCCTCTCAGGCGCTGGGCATCGCCAGGGCGGCCCTCGAGTCGGCCGTGGCCTACGCCAAGGATCGAAAGAGCTTCGGGGTGCCCATCGCCCAGCACCAGGCCATCCAGTTCATGCTGGCCGACATGGCCGTGGAGCTCGACGCGGCCAGGCTCCTCACCTGGCGCGCGGCCAGCCTGGAGGACGCCGGGGTGCGCCACACGATGGAGAGCGCCCAGGCCAAGCTCTTTGCCAGCGAGATGGCGACCCGGGTGGCCCACAAGGCCATCCAGATCCACGGCGGCTATGGTTACTCCACCGAGTTCCCGGTCGAGCGGAACTACCGGGACGCTCGCATCACCGAGATCTACGAGGGCACGAGCGAGATCCAGCGCATCGTCATCGCCTCCAAGCTCCTCCGCGGCTGAGGGCGTCCCTTTCATGAAGCCCATGAAGCGCTTTCTGCCCGCGGTGCTCCTGTCCGTTCTCTCCCTCGCCTCCTGCGGCGGGCCTCCGCCCGTGGCGCCCGACGCGGTGAACACCCCGACGCCCTCGGGCGTGTCCAGGCCCGGGCTCAGCGTGTCCCAGGAGCTGGGGAAGATCGACCGGGCGGCCGCCGACCAGGCCTTCGAGAGGGTGAAGTCCAGGCTCGTGGCTTGCCACCAGGAGGCGCTCAAGCGGATCGACTACGTGGCCGGTGACGCCAAGTTCTTCGCGCGTGTGGATCCCCGGGGCAAGGTGAGGTGGATCTACTTCGAGGAGTCGACCTTCGGGGATCGCGAGCTCGAGAAATGCCTCCTCTCGGCGCTCTCCTCGGCGCCGTGGCCCTCCCCGGAGGGGGGCGACGGGGAGATCCAGAAGCCCTTCGGCTTCGACTCGGACGCCAGGGAGCCCACGCCCTGGGGGCCCGAGAAGGCCGCGGCGGGGGTGGCCTCCATCCAGGGCGAGGTGAGCCGCTGTCGGGGCGAGGCCTCGGGCCTCTTCCAGGTCACGGTCTATGTCGAGCCCAGCGGCAAGGTCGGCAGTGCGGGGATCGCCGCGCCCAACAAGGACGTGGCCGAGAAGGCCGACTGCGTCCTCCAGGCGGTCCGCACGATGACCTTCCCCAGCCCCGGGAGCTACGCCGCCAAGGTCACCTTCTCCCTGTGAGTCACATCTTCTCCCAGTAAATCATGCTTCAATATCCATCTGGAGTTTGGAGACGCGATGAATTTCGAGCTCACCGAGACCCAGGCCGAGATCCAGAAGACGGCGCGGGACTATGCCACCCGCGCGATCCTGCCCAGGGCCCGCGAGATCGACGAGAAGGAGATCTTCCCGGCCGAGATCCTGAGGGGGCTCGCCTCGCTGGGCCTGCTCGCCGTGAACGTGCCCGAGGAGCTGGGAGGCTCGGCGGCGGGCGCCGTGGCCTACGGCCTGGTCATGCAGGAGATCGCCAGGGCGTGCGCGTCCACCGCCGTGACGATGGCGGTGACCAACATGGTCGGCGAGGTGATCTCCACCTTCGGTACCCCGGAGCAGAAGGCGAGGCACTGCCCGAGGCTGGCCAGCGGCGAGTACCTGGCCGGGTCCTTTGCCCTGAGCGAGCCGGGGGCGGGGAGCGATCCCGGATCGATGAGCACGAGCGCGAGAGAGGACGGTGACTCGTGGGTCATCGACGGTGAAAAGCAGTGGATCACCAGCGGGGCTCACGCCGGGGTCCTCGTCGTCTGGGCGCGCACGGGCCCCAGGGAGACCCACCCGGGGACCCGCGGCATCACTTGCTTCCTCGTCGAGAGGGGGACCCCAGGCCTCCATGTGGGCAGGGCCGAGGAGAAGATGGGCATACGGGGCTCCAACACCGTGTCCCTCCAGTTCGACGGCTGCAGGGTGCCGAGGAGCGCCCTCTTCGGGGAGCTCAACGGCGGCTTCAAGATCGCGATGGTGGCGCTCGACGGGGGCCGCATAGGCATAAGCTGCCAGGCCATAGGCATCGCCCGCGCGGCCCTCGAGGAGAGCGTCGCCTACGCCAGGGATCGGAGGCAGTTCGGCAAGCCCATCGCCGACTTCCAGGCCATCCAGTGGAAGCTGGCCGACATGAAAACCCAGCTCGACGCGGCCCACCTCCTGGCGATGCGCGCGGCCAGCCTCAAGGAGGCGGGCGGCTCCTTCTCCAGGGAGGCCAGCATGGCCAAGCTCTACGCCTCCGAGGCGGCGAACCGCATCTGCAACCACGCCGTCCAGATCCACGGGGGCTACGGCTATATCCGGGAGTTCGCGGCCGAGCGCCACCTCCGCGACGCCCGGGTCACGACCATCTACGAGGGCACGAGCGAGGTCCAGCGCATCGTCATCGCCAGGGCCCTCCTCCACTGAGCAGCCACTCGCGCTTGCCTCCCTCGCTCACCCGGCCCGGCCAAGGACCTTCCCGATGACCTGCCGGAGGCCGGGAAAGGAGGTCTGTCCTTGAAGTCTTGCCGAAGGCGTGGCACTTCTCGACCATTGTGTCCGTAGCCATCACAGAAGGCATTCGCGTCACGGTGACGACCCAGTACGTGCCGGAGCAGTCCTCGCCCAAGGCGCACCGCTACGTCTTCGCGTACACCATCCGTATCCTCAACGAGGGCGCGGGCATGGCTCAGCTACGCAGCCGCCACTGGATCATCACCGACGCCAACGGCAAGATCGAGGAGGTGCGCGGCCCCGGGGTCGTGGGCCAGCAGCCCTCGCTCCGTCCAGGCGAGCAGTTCGAGTATACCAGCGGCTGTGTGCTGGCGACCCCTCGAGGCGAGATGCGGGGCACCTACCAGATGCATCGCCCCGACGGGACTCAGTTCGATGCTCTGGTCGCGCCGTTCGCCCTGGCGCTCCCTCACACGCTGAACTAGGTCGCCCGACCGACCCGCTCGACTAGACTGGGCCCATGGACGAGTCGACCTACTACAACCACGCCAAGAACGCCTTCTCCCACATCGAGGACGCCTTCGACGACGACGCGGTGGGCGACGGCGACGCGATCGACTGCGAGCGCGCGGGCGACGTGCTCACCCTCACCTTCCGCGACGGCAAGAAATGCGTGGTGAACACCCAGCGCCCCACCCGCCAGATCTGGTTGGCGGCGGACGCGCGTGCCTGGCATTTCTCGTACGACGAGGCCACGGGGAGGTGGTTGGACGACAAGGGGCAGGGGGTCGAGCTCTTTGCTCGGGTCCGCGACATCGTCCGGGAGCACACAGGGATCGCGCTCTCTCTCTGAGGTCTTTCACACGCCTTTCACACGGGCGAGCCCGACGTTTCACGGGAGGGAGCTCTCCCTTTCATGGGGAGGTCTCAGGCTTGGTTCAAAGGAGCCAACGCCATGCAGACCTTCGCCTCGCAGACCTTCGTCTCTCTCGTCGATTTCGTGAGCCCTCGCCCCAGGAGAGAAGCCCCCCAGAGCGCCGTGGAGCGGGGGATGCTCGCCGCGACGGCCGTGCTCTCCGCCGTGGTGCTCTCCGGAGTCTGGGGGCTGGCGGCCAACGCCACGGGGGTCGCCTCGGCCTTCTCCAACGTGGTCAGGGTGCCTGTCCTTCTGGTCGTGTCGGCGCTCGCGTCGCTGCCCGCGGTGCTCCTCGTCTGGAAGCTCGTGGGCATCCAGGGGGCCCGGGTGACCGACATGCTGGTCGCCTACGCGGTGGGCCTCTTTGGCGGCGCCCTGGTGCTGGGTGCCCTGTCCCCGATCGTGCTCCTCTACCAGCACTCCAGCGCTTCTTTTGGTCCGGTGGTGGCCAAGGTCTCGGCGGCGGCGGCCCTCGCGGCGGGGATCCTCGTGTTCGTCAGGGTCCTCGGGAGGCTGGTGTCCTCGACCGTCTCCAGGAGGCTCCTCCTGATTCCCATCGCCCTCCAGCTGGTGCTCCAGGTCGCCGCGCTCTCCCAGCTGGCCAGCACGACCTCCCCTGTCTTTGCCAGGCGCACCGTGCTGGGGCGCGGCATCGACGGCTGGGTCTCGCCAGAGGCCCAGAAGAGGGCGCCATGAACGCCGTGATGGTGACGTCGATCGTGGTGTTCGCCTTCGCTGTATCGGCCCTCGTGATCGCGTGGCGCCGCATGGCCCGCGCCCTCGAGGAGGCGCGCGCCGAGGAGGAGCTGGCCCGTGAGTTCGAGCGCTTCGAAGAGCGAGCCGCCGGCCAGGAGCGTGGGGCGAGCCGGAAGCCGAAATAAGAGGCCGTCCTTCCGGGGTTTGAACCCTTCGCTGAAGGGGAATTGTGGCAGTTCACAGGGAGGAGGCGAGGACGTTCTCCCCAATCCTCTTCCCTGTGATTTCCCCCTCGCCCGTCTTTGGGGAAGGGCTTAAAACTCGGAAGGACAGGCTCTAAGTTGCCTCTAGTCCCCCGTCGCAGGGGAATTGAAGGATTGATGGGCGACCGTCGGGAACGGCGCGGCTTGTGAACGGTGATCGCGGGGCAACCCTTCACATCCCCTGCGACGAGGCACTAGCGGATTTCCACCTTGTCCCCCGCGCCACGGCCAAAGGTCTCGGGCATGTACATCTCCTCGGCGCGTGGGGGGGGGACCACGAAGACCCCGGGGGTGGTTGCGCGTGCAACGTACACGTATTCGTGGACTCCCTCCCAGAGCAGCGAGGCGAAGGCCTCGACCCGCTCGTCTCTCATGTTCTCGTGCTCGTACCAGCGGCCCCACCACCAGTGGTTCTTGCTTGGCTGGTCGCGGCTGGCCTGATCCTCGGGGATGGGGCCCGTGGTGGCGAGCGCGGGGTTCATGGGCTCGAAGCCGGCCGGGAGCGGGTCGACCAGCGCCACGTGGTAGCGGCGCGCCGGGTTCACCATGGAGACGCGCACCCTCACCTTGGAGCCTGCCCGGACGTGCCATACCCCGTCGGCGTCGATCGACACGTCCTTGGGATCTTCGGCGCCCTCGTAGCTGCGCGTCACCACGAAGCCCCGATCGAGGGGAGGGGGCCTCAGATCGGAAGGGGCGTACTGCATGCCGACCCGGTAATAGAGCCTGCCCGGGCCCTCCTTGCCCACGACCAGGCTCTGGGGCCTCTGACCCTGCTGGGCGAGGAAGCTCATGGGGACGTCGGCGCGATCCCGCTCCGTGGTGCGGCCCCGAAACAGGTGCTCGGCGACCATGGTGGGCCCCAGCCAGGCCCTGGCCACGAAATCGGGGGTCGCCTTCTCGTAGGTATTGAAATAGCGATCCAGCGCCAGCAAGACGAAGGCGTTGTCGTTGGTGCTCCCCCAGTGGCCGCGCTTCCTGTGGGCGAGGAGCCCGGTGACGATCTTGGGAATGACCGTGTTCCTCTCGTCCACCCGGATGAGCGACTCCAGGAGCACCCCGTCGTCGCGGCGATCCGAGTGCAGCAGCACGTGAGCTCCGTCCGAGTACGAAGAGATGAAGTGGGCGGCCCCCGAGGTCTCGGTCACCCGATTGGCCAGAAACGCAAGGATCTGGGTGACGTCGCCCTTCATGCCAGGATCGCCGTTCAGGGTGGGCAGGAGCCAGCCCAGCGCTTCCATGGCCAGGCTCTCCACCCCCTTGGCTTCCAGGATGAGCCGGTGAGCTCGCTGGGGATCCGCGTTCCCCGCCAGCTCGCGGACGAAGAGGGCATAGGCGATGAGGGCCCGGCGAGACTCGGCGCTATACCAGGAAGGGAAGTGCGATTCGATGCTCTGGAGATAGGAGAGCGCCCTGGCCCTGGTGCTCGGATCCACCTTGAATCCCTTCTTCTCGGCGCGGACCAGGGCGTGGGTGACATGGAGGGTGACGAAGGGGGAGGGCTCGCGGGAGCGCCAGAAGCCCCAGCCGCCCGACCAGTGCTGGAGGGCCTTGAGCTCGTCCAGATCGATCTTCATCGAACCCAGAAGGGCCTCGGGCGAGGGCATCCCCTTGGCCTTGAAGGCCGACAGCACGTCGCGCAGAGCCGCGATGGCGAGGATACGAGACGCCCTCTGCTCGGCGCAATCGTAGGGATAATGGACCAGGTAGAGGACCGCGTCGGTCAGCGCCTGGAGGGCGGTGGACGAGGTGGAGATCTCGAGCCCCCCGAACTCGGTGACCACCCCGCCAGGCATGGCGACGGTCTGGGCGACGGCGCCCTTGTCGACCACCCCGTAGGTGGCGAAGGCCTCGGTGGTGGCGGGCGTCCAGACAGGGAGATCGACCTCGCTCGCGTCGGCGCTCTCCCCGCTGGAGGTGGCGAACTGGAAGCGCGCTCTCCCTGGCTTCTGCGCTCTGGCGGGGAGCCTGACCTCGATCCGGTCGTTGGGGGGGACCACCACCTTGCGCCCCCTGGGATCGACCATTGTGGCGTTGGTGGCTCTCGCCGCCAGCGACACGGTCATGGCCCTGTCGGTCTGGTTCTGGAGGACGATCGGGAGCTCGAAGGCGTCCCCGAAGTTGAGGAAGCGAGGGGGTGAGGGTCGGACCATGAGCGGCAGGCGAGCCGTCACCGTCCCCTCTCCCTTGCCGAACTCCTGCTCCCCGTGAACGGCGACGACCATGATCCGGTAACGGGTCAGGCTGTCAGGGAGCTTGAAGGCGATCTCCGCCCGGCCACGACCGTCCGCCTGGACCTGGGGGAGGAAGGCCACCAGAGCCCGGAAGTCCTTGCGGAGCTGGATAGGGGTGTTGTTCTCCTGGTTGTCCTCTCGAGAGAGAGAGTCCTTCTTCGCCTCCTCCTTGCGCTTGCCGTCGGGCTGCTTCATCGGCGCAGCCGTGGGGGCCGGCGGTGGCATGGACGGCATGGCCCTCTGGGCCATCTCGGCGGACTTGTACACGGGGCCCCCGTTTCGGGCCATACCCCGGCCGTAGCCAACGCCATCGCCCTCCTCGGGGGGCGCCTTGAGGCTCCCTGGCTCGGCGATACGGACGAGCGATCGGATCTCGTGCCCCACCGTCCCCGAGGAGCGAGAGGGATAGAAGGCGGACATGGGATCGGGCAGCTCGTAGCCGGCGAGCGCCAGGATCGACTCGTCGACCACGGCCACCGCCGCCCTGGCCTCCGGGAGCGGCTCCCCTGTGGAGCGCTGGAATACGAGGTCCGCGATCACCCGGGAGCCAGGATCGACGCGATCCTGGCGCGCCTTCACCGAGACGGTGACCTGGCGATCCTTGGGGGGGATGAGGAGGGAGGCGCTCCCCTGGCCAAAGGCGGGCCTCCTCGGCAAGGAGGGATCGGGCTGGTTCTTCTCGTTCTCGCGCACGGAGCTCCCGACGACGCGGACGCTCACGGTGGCGCCCGGTGCCCAGGCTCCGTCCAGCTTCAGGGATATCGACTCGGTCGATTTCTGGATACGGTAGCGCCTCTCCTGCACCACCCCGGCCCGCTCCACCGTGAGGAGGGCCTCCGCCGGGGCCACCGGGGACATCACCAGGATCTCGGCGGTGTCGCCAGGGAGGTATTCTTTCTTGTCCGGCACCAGGGTCACGGACTCGGCCCTGAGATCCCTGTCCCTGTCCGCGGTACCGTAGACATAGACGTCGACCTCGGTCTGGTTCCTGCGGCCCCACTCGTCGGTGACCGTGGCTCTCACCCGGTAGAGGCCTGGCTGCTTGGTGCCGAGCTCGCAGGGCACGGGCTCCCTGGCCGAGTCCAGCTCGCAAGAGGTCCGATCCAGCTCCCTGTCCACCCACTCCGCGCCCGTTTGCTCACTCTCCAGGCGGGCGCTCTCGACCTTGACCTTGCGTCCGGAAACGGATTTTCCGTCGAGATCGCTCACCAGGACCTGAGAGCGGATGACCTCGCCCTCGCGGAGATAGGTCTTTGGCATCTTCAGGCCGACGTACACGCTGGCGGGGTGCACCAGCATGGTCCCGTGAGCGGACCACTCCTGCCGGTTCACGTCCGCTATGCTGGCGTCCAGGGAGAGGGTGACAGGGAACGAGGGATCCACCGCGTCGAAATCGACCCTCACCCGGTGCACCCCGTCGGGGCCCGTGCGGCCCTTCAGCGGCTCGAGCGAGGGAGGCGCAGAGGAGCCTCGGCGCCCGTGGCGATCCCGCGCCCGGTGAAAATAGCTTTGCCAGAACCCTCCCGAGCGGCCGAAGAGGAAGTCCGAGCGATTGGGAGGGGTGAAGTGGGCCTCGGAGCTCTGGACCCGCCACGTGGTCTCGGCGTTGGGGAGCCCACCTCCCGCGAAATACTTGGCAGAGACCGAGGCGATCGCGTGTTTTCCCACCGAGTGAGGCCCCTCGCCGGTGGTCATCGAGACCTCGAACTCGGGGCGGCGGAACTCCTCGATACGGAACGAGTGCCCGGTCGACTCGCCCCCGCAGCGCAGGTCCACCCGGCCATGACCGAGGTTGCCATTGTCGGGTAGCTTGAACGAGAGATCGAAGCCGTAGGAGGGATCGAGCTCGGTGCGCCCCTTGGCCACCTCGTTGCCGCGGCCGTCGTAGGCGGTGAACGTCACCTCCTGGCCCTTGAGATCGCGGGGGAAGGAGACGTCCCCTCGCTTGCCCAGATCGAGCAAGCGCAGCCAGCCCTTGAGGTGGACCTCCTCTCCGGGTTTGTAGAGCTTCCGGTCGTCGAAGGTGAACCAGCGCACGTCGCGGTAAGGGGAGTAGCTGGAGTAGAAGGCGTTGGAGCGGCCTCCAAGGAAGACCACGTCGTCCCCTCGCTGGGCCGAGAGGAGGTGGATGGAGTCTGCGCGGAAGTGAGCGAGCCCGTCAGGTCCGCTAGGCCCGGCGTCTCGCCCGTCCACCAGCACCCTGGCCCCGGCGACCGACGCCCCGGTGGCCAGATCGGTGACCCAGGCGACGCTCTCCCCGGGCTCGTGGACGGTGGTGAGCCCCAGCTTGGTCACCTGGATCCACTGCCTCGACCACTGGTGGTACTCGGGTTTCCTTGGCTGGACGACGGGCTCGACGATCGCCAGCACGTTGCCCACCCCGCCGGTCAACGCGGGGGAGAGGTCGATCCTTGTCTCGACCAGGGCGTCCGCCTCGTTCCTCGGAGTGACCACCTTCTGGAGGAGGAGCTTGCCCGGAGGGGCGGTCATCTTCTGGTAGTAGTCCCAGTCGCGGCGAAACTTCTGGTAGGCGGCATAGTCCGTGGGCTTCACCGAATAGAGCCTCACCTTGAGGCCTCGGTGGTTCACGGTGAAGGCCAGCGCCTCCGGCGAGCTGGCCGGATCTTGTACCCGGAGCTCCCTGTCCTCCTCGAAGAACGCGGGGGTCGCCCTGCCCACGAACAGATCGGCGCCGGCGTCCCTGGAGAGCGTCTGGCCAAAGACGTCCCTCAGCCCCGCCTTGATCGTGACATGGTACTTGGTCTTGCCTTTCTTGCGTCCGGAGATGGATATGCCATTCCCTCCGGCGACGATCTTCGCGTGGGCGATGGGAGGGTCGATGACCACGCTGGCCGGCTCGAACGAGCCCAGGGCGATGGGGTTGGAGAAGCTCAGATAGAAGCTCGACGCCGGCTCGCAGGGCTCCTTGGCGGGGCACGAGCTATGGGAGAGCTGCATGGGCCCGTAGGTCGAGAAGCCAAGGGTGTAGTCCGCGGCCATGCCCAGCGGCCCCTCGGCCGAGGGCGTGCCTCTCTGGACGACCAGGGAGTAGCTGGTCGCGAGGGGCAGCGGACGATCGGCCTTGAACGCGAAGGCGCGGCCCTTCTCGGCGCGCTCCAGGCGCAGGGCGATGTCCCTGTCCTTCTCGATCTCGGCGTCGGTCGCCAGGTGGAGCTTGAGGGAGGTATGGCCTCCTCCCGAGAGCGCGACGTGAGAGAGGACCTTCCCGGGATCGATGGCCTGATCGAAGGCCAAGAAGAAGAGCGGATCTTCCTGGACCGACGAGCCGTGGGGGGCGATGCCCAGCACCTGGGGAGGGGGGGTCTTGAAGGTGAAGTGCTCGGCCCTGTCCAGCGTGCTCCCCGACAGGGCCCGCGTCCCTGCGGGGATGTCGACCGAGTACTCGGTGGCCATCGGGAAGCGTGGATCCGGCTGGAACATGACGGTCTGGGTGCCCAGCCAGCGCCACTCGCCCTTGGGCTGGGGCGAGATCTTCACGGGGGAAGGGAGCCTGGCCAGCTCGGAGTGCGAGGTGATGGGGACCATGGGTTGGGAGAAGGTGACCGCCAGGTGGGGGGCGATGGGCACATCCCCCTTGGGGAGCGCCCGCTCCACCTTGAGGGGGCCCCTCTGCACCTCCACGGGCGGAGGCCCGGCCGGAGGAGGGAAGGGCTCCTTCACGGTCTCCCCGGTGATCGGCGGGGGCAGTGACTTGGCGCGCAGCGCGAAGGGCACCACGTCCTCGGGCTCCGTCTTGATCGGAGGGACCCTCGCCAGGAGCCTCTGGGTCTCCTTCTCGTCGAGCGGTTGGGTCTCGGCGATCCTGGCGCGCTTCCCAGGCCCGTCGCCGTCCACCTGGGACAGGCGGAAGCCCAGGCCGCTCCTGGACATCTGCCAGACGATCTTCTCTTCTTCTTCCTTTTGAGCGGCCACGGGCCTCTCCGGGGATTCCGGAGGTTTCTGGCCAGGGCAACCGAGCGCCAGCGCGGAGATCGAGACACCGAGCAAACAGGGGTAGAGTCGCATCCGTAACCTCGGTTCGAAGGAGATGGCCCGAGTCTCCGGGTTTTTCTCGGTCCTGAACAGGAAAAGTTCGCGCCCCTGGCCCCCGGAAACCAAGATTACGGTGCTGGAGACGAGGAAACGCTCCGGACCTGCAAGGAAACGTTCCGGACTTGCAAGGAAATGCCCTGGACCTGCAAGGAAGCTCCTCGGAGGTGCAAGGAAATGCTCCGGATCTGCAAGGAAACGCTCTTGACTGCAAGGAAACGCTGTCGGGCCTACTCCTCGGGGCTCTTGGTCTTCGCCTTGCGGCGCGAACCGCGCACCAGCGACTGGCGATAACGGGATACGAACCTGGCTGCGAGCTTGGGTTCGAGGCGGAGCGCATAGCGGCCCCCTTCGCGCACCGTCTTTGCCAGAGCGTCGGCTGCCCAGAAGCAGCGATTCCGGAGATCCTGAGCGGAGGCCGCCGCCACGTCGCTCGCTTCCTTCTGCGCGGCGAGTTCGAGCTTGTCGGCCAGCGTCGTGGCGCGGGCAATGTCCTTGGGAGTGATGTCGGTGTTCTCGAGCTCGTCCGGGTGGACGGCCCAGAACGCCACGAGATCGCGCAGATCCTGGGTGGTGTCGGCGAGGTCCGAGCCTTCGGCGATGCGGGAGAGCTCCTTCTGATCGTCCGGGTCGTTCCGACAAGCCCAGCGGCCTCCGGCCAGGAGCTTGGCGTCGAGGGCCTCGGCCTCAACGAGGAGCTTCTTCTCGGCTGCGGTGAGCTTCACCGCGGCCCGCGCCTTCTGCCACGCGGCCTCGAGGGTGCGCAGGCGCACTGCGAAGCGAGCGAGCGTGTCGAGCGTGTCGCCCGAGATTCCCACCTTGGCGAGGGCGGCCTCGCGCGTCTTCGCCAGCCGAGCGAGCGAGCCCAGCTCCGCCACGGCGATGCCCACCGGCATATCCGGATAACCCGCATACTCTGCCCCGAGAGCCAGGAGAGCCTCCTCGGTCGTGGGGTCGCTCTGGGGAATTGCTGTCTTCTTGGCAGCCTTCGCGCGCTTCGCGGCCATGGAATGCTCCGAGGTGTGGATGAGACGATGCTCCGCGCAGGGGAACCCGCGCGTCAAGAAAACTCGACCGTGCGCGTCGTCGCTCGCAGGGACGTCCTGCGCGTCGGCCACCGGCTGGGCTCGCTCGAGATGGGACGAGGACCAAGCACCTCCGGCGCCCATTGTCGTTTCTTGCGATGATGGAGGACGAAAAGACTTGATGAGAGCCCAGCCACGACCGCTATCCTGCGAGCATGCGGAGGGGGACCGTCAAGGATGCTGGCCTCACGGCTCCTCCATCCCTCGCCCTCTTGACCGGCGATCCCACCTTCTCCGTGCCGCGGGCCTCACCGGTCAAGAGGGCTCACACCGCTCGACGCGCGCAGTTGCTTCCTTGGTGTCGATTCTTCTCCGCGGCGGGAGTGATCGTTGTCCGAAAGGGCCTGTACCACCTCGGCACAAGGATTGCCTCGCGCGGGGAGGGGCGATGACGGGCACGTGTGGTCGAACAGGGAGCTACGAAGCCGGCGGCCGAACAGGGAGCTACGAAGCCCGCTGCATGATGGTAACAGATTGGATGAACCGGTGGCCGTGATGGCTGCCGGACTGTCGCGAGCGTCGCCGCCAGGCACGGCGCCCGTCACGGGGCTCGCACCTCGAGATCGTGGGGGGCGTCTCGAGAGCGACCCCCGCGCCGAGCGCCGGT
>SXGT01273831.1_pt1 | contig 14259 bp, 17 predicted proteins | sample 3176221 | NCBI WGS metagenome assembly SXGT01 (sample SAMN11356862, study PRJNA531348) | freshwater metagenome | isolation source: freshwater sample F1-120 | place: China: Fuxian Lake, Yuxi | collected 2017-12-25 | reverse complement strand
AGCGCGGTGGCGCGCAACGAAGTCGTTGTCAGCGCGTACCCGGACTGCAGCTTCGCAGTGCAGCTTTGCGACGACGCGTCTGGGAACTTCGACCCTCCCCGGATCCGCGGCTACGTGACTCGGGAGCACCTCGACCGTGTCGACGCCATCGTCCCCGACATCGAGTTCCGAGCGATCCGCGCCGGTTCGTTCGACCCTCGGCCGGCAGGTCCGGATGGCTGGTACGAAGCCGCCCGAATGCAACCGCACGACGTTGGACAGTCAGATCCATACGTCGAACAGATCGTGTTGATGCTGGAACCGCCATTGATCGCCGATGCTTGGTATCTGGATCGCCTTGGTTTGTCGGGCGCCGATCGAGCCACTCTCGAAGTTGCTGGTGTGATCAGCCGCGCTGGGCGCGAGTTCGACTTCGTGTTCCCGACCGAGGAGGGCGACATCCGCATCTCGGTGCGGAGCGCGACGGGCCCGACGGATCTGTGGAACAACGATCTCCTCATGACCCCAGCCTTCGCGCGAGAGCAGGGCTTCGATCTGTTCGACTGGCGATACGTCGGAATCGCCCCGGCGGAGCTCACCACCGGTCAGCAAAGTCGGCTGAGCAACTTGTGTTGTGAGCATGACGAGGCCTGGCGGTGGGACACATCGATCCGTCAGCTAACGCCGACGAACGGAGTCCAATTGGACCTCCAGTACCAGTACGACACCTGGCAGCCGTCGCGCGCCTTGCTCGACGCGATCATCGTCACGGTGGCACTGCTGCTCGTCGGCTTGGTCATCGCGATCGGGCTGTCGTTGTCGGCGGTGGAGTCGCGCGACGAACGTGACACCCTGACGGTCCTCGGCGCGCGCCCGCGTGCGCTTCGCCGCCTCGCCGCGCTCAAGGCCGCAGTGTTGGTCGCGGCAGGGGGTCTCCTGGCGATCCCGGCGGGGTTCATACCCACTTGGCTGGTGATCGCGGTTTCGCGCACGTCGTTCGACGACGGATCGCCCCGGACCGTATTCGACCAGTTCGCGTTCCCGTGGCCGACCGCGCTGGGGCTCGTCGTCGTGTTGCCACTCATCGTCGGCGTCGGAGCCTGGGCAACCAGTGCGATCGCGCAACGATTCCGACCCGTGCGAGTGTCGACGATGGCCTTCGACTGAACGTGGGCAGCGGCGCGAGACTCGCCGCAGCTGACCGACGAACGAGGAGCAACACCATGGCACCTTCCCCCGAACAGATGCGCGCAACCTGCGATGCCTACGTCGCCGCGTACCGCGCCAACGACAAGGACGCGCTCCTCGCGCTCTACGCCGACGACTGCGAGTGGACCGACCCGGTCGGCACGCCAACTCATTTCGGGCGAGACGGCGTTGCCGCGTTCTGGGATGGTGCCCGCGCCATGGCCGACTCGATCGTGCTCGAACCCAAGGACGTGACGATCTGCGGCAACGAGGCGTGCATGCAGTTCGAGATCCACGCCACGATCGGCGGTAACACGATGATCATGGACGCGGTCGACGTCTTCGTGTTCGACGACGACGCCAAGATCAAGACCGGCAAGGCCTACTGGGACATGACCAAGGCCCGCTGAGCCCGCGCGGATCGCGCGTACCGCTCAACGCGAGGGCCCCAAACCCGCTCGGGCTCGCGGCGTCGGCCACAATGGGGTCGTGCAGGCAGGGGTGCGGCGATGATCGAGCGCGAGACGGTCGCTCCGTTCGAGGTCGCGATCGTCGATTCGCTGTTAGCGCATTCGGTAGATGTCGTCCTCGTGGTCGACGCGGCGGGCCTGATTCGCTACGCCAGCCCATCGGCGCCGCGCCTGTTCGGTTACAAGCTCGGCGCGAATGTCGGTCGCAGCGGCATCGAGCTCGTGCACCCCGATGACCGCGAACGGGCAGGCGTCGCGCTGCGAGAACGAGCCGGCTCGGCCGCGATTCGACCACCGTTCGCGGTGCGTCTTGCTCACGCCGACGGAACGTGGCGCGACTGCGAAATCGTCGCAACGAATCTGCTCGACGATGCCACCGTCGCCGGGATCGTGCTCAACGTGCGCGACGTCACCGAGCGCCGTCGTACCGAACGCGCGCTCGTCGAGAGTGAACGTTGGTTTCGCCAGATCGTCGAGACCGCAGACGAAGGCGTCTGGACCATCGACGCCGAGAGCAACACGACGTTCGTCAATGGCCGCCTCGCCGAGATGTTCGGTTACACCGCCGACGAGATGATCGGCGTCCACCTCATGAAGTTCATGGACGATGAAGCTCGCGTCGAGGCCGAAGGTCACTTGGAGCGCCGCCGCATGGGCGTCAGCGAGTACCACGACTTCCGCTTCGAACGTGCCGACGGCCAGGAGTTGCTCGTCACCATGAGCACGAGTCCGCTCTTCGACGTCGACGGGCAGTACGCGGGCGCGCTCGCGCTCGTCACCGATGTCACCGAGCGGCGGGCGGCAGAGCGAGCCTTGCGCGATGCGGAACTCGAACGGCAGCAAGCGCACACCGAGGCAGAGCGCCGCCGCCTCGAGATCGAGCTTGCCCGCGCCCAGCGCCTGGAGAGCATCGGACGGCTGGCCGGTGGTGTCGCGCACGATTTCAACAACCTGCTCGGCGTCATTCTCAACTATTCGGTCCTCGTCGAGCGGCGGCTCCCGGACTCCGATCCCATCGTCGCGGACCTCCACCGGATCCAGGCCGCGGTCGCGCAGGCAGCCGACCTCACGAAACGGCTGTTGGTGTTCGCTCGCTCCGACTCCGAGGTCGACGAGCTGACCTTCGATGTGAACGAGCTCGTGCGGGAAGCGGCGGATCTCGTCGGCCGAACATTCGGAGACAGCGTGAAGTTCAACTGTGACTTGGCGTCGGGCCCGCTCCTCGTTCGTGCGGATCGGGGTCGTCTCGCACAAGTGTTGATGAACCTCTTCCTCAACGCGCGCGACGCGCTTCCCGAGGGCGGCACGATCACCCTGGTCACCGATCGCGACGACCGCGGATGGGTACGCGTGGTCGTCGCCGACGATGGCGTTGGAATGTCCCCATCGACCGCGCGCCGTGCGTTCGAACCGTTCTTCACGACGAAACCGCTGACGCACGGATCAGGACTCGGCTTGTCGACGTCGCATGCAGTCGTCAAGCAGGCCGGCGGCAACATCGAGATCGACAGCACGCCGGGGATCGGGACGCGAGTGCTCATCTCACTCCCGCCCGCAGCCTGATCGCTCGACGGCGAAGGGGCGCGGTCGTGCGATCAGGTCGCGGCGAGATTCTCGAGAATCAGCTGGAGTTCGCTCTCGTTCGGGGCGCCCAGCACCCGGCGCGTTTCGCCGGAGGCGCTGACGAACACCCAGGCGGGTTGGCCGGGAACACCGAAGTGTCGCCAGAGGTCGCCGTTCGCGTCGACGAGGTTCGGGAACTCGATGCCGTACTGGTCGACGAAATCCTGCATTGGCTCGGTTTCGTCACGGCCGGCGATACCCACGAATTCGATGCCGAGATGTTGGCGTGCGGCCCGCACGACCTCGGGGGCTTCCCCGTTGCAGGTCGTTCACCACGGCGCCCAGAACCAGAGCGCGAGTTGTTTGCCCTGAAGGTCCGATCCGACGACCTGGTGGCCGTCGAGCGTGGTCGCCGAGAAGTCGTAGAAATCTCCGATGTCGACGATGTCGGTGTATCGATCGAGGATGTCGGCCGGGCCGTCGACCTGGTCCTCGGACCCAGATTTGTCCAGGTCAGCCGAACCGGCGCAGCCCGCGAGGAGGCTCACGCTGGTCAATGCAAGGAGGGTGACCGCAAACACACGAGGAGGCCGTTGCATCGCCGGGCACCATAGCGAGTTGGAGTCGACGGGTCGCGTCGGGCAAAATAGAAGGCCCATGAAGGTCGAATCCCGCGACTCCGTATCCCTCAAGCCTGCGGAACTCGACGAGTTCGGTCAGCTGCTCGCTTCGGTTGGCCTGAACTTCACCGAGGAAGATCTGGATCGTCAGGTCGCCGCGTTCCCGCTCGTCGTCTTCTGTCACGATGACGACGGCGGATTCTGTGGCTTCATGTTCGGCTCGCTCGAACGAATCGGCGGCACTCCGAGCATCCTCTGGGGGCCCGGAGCGGCCCGCAAGGGCAAGCTGTCGCCCGAGATCATGCGCCTCATGACGGGCGAGCTCGCCCGCCGCGCGGGGATCTCCTTCCCTGACGAAGATGTGCTCGTCGGCGTCCGGCTGCACCAGCCGTCGTGTTACAACATGTTGTCGACGTACTCGAACGTGGTGCCGCGACCCGGGTACACACCGAACGGCGAGGAGCGCGCCTGGGGCCGCCGACTCGCCAAGCGATTCGGGCATGAGTCTGCTTACGACGACCGCACCTTCATGATCAAGCACACCGGCCGCAAGCTTCCGGTCGTTCCGGTGCTCGACACCGTCGGCATCAAGACGACCGGCGGCGCCAAGGTCGTGCAGCTGGTCGGGCAGCTCGATGCCGCGAAGGGCACCGGGATGATCGCGTTCGCCTGGGCGATCGCCGAAGATCTCTCGGCGGGCGTGTTCAACGCCGCTCGCTGACCGGCCGCTCCCCCGAGCGATCACGACGCCGAATCATCGACGACATCTCGCAGAAACGCCTGGCCCGGCGGTTCGTCGGCGACGCGTTGGCGGCGAACGAGCCGCATCGGCTCGACGCCGAGCGCGAGGCCGAGGGACGTCCCGACCGGAAGGTCCCGATCGGCGAGCACCGTGACGCCGGCCGCCGACGTTTCGATGACTTCGACCGCGATTTGCTGAAAACCCTCGGGTTCAGCCACGAACACCGAAGCCGGCGGCGGGTCGACCGATTCACTCACGCCGCGACCTCGCTTCGGTGCGACGCCAAGACGTATGCCGCGACGGTCGCACGATCACGGCGAGCGATGCGGTCGAACGCGAACCACAGGTGGTCGTCGGAGGTGCGTTGCTCGGTCACGAGCAACGTCACCGACTGACTCGGCGACAGATGCAATACGCAGAGGGCGGAGCCGGCACCAGGCGGTCGGTCTGCATTGGGACAGCCGAATCCTCGAATGCTGAGGTCGCTCAGCTGAACTTCCGCGTCGTGGCGCGATCCGTCGCTCAGCCAAGTGAGGTGCGCGACCAACCGCGTTTCGCAGCGCACGTCGCGTCGCGGGAGTTCGCGGCCCCCGCTGAATGGTCCCAGTCGGACCACTGGGCCGGATTCCCACTCGAGAACCGGTGCCGAGCTGGAGCGAGTGCCGGTGGCGTTCGACCACCGAATGCGCAAACACGACCCGGGGCGAAACTGTCGTCGGAGGCTGAACTCATCGCCACCACGGATGATCGCGCGAACAACCTGGGGAGAGGCGGCGACGAGATCGATCGCGAATTCGCCGAGCGCGCCACCGTCGATCGTCGCGGTGAGTCCGTCCACCTCGCTCGTCGGAATGGTGTCGTCGTTCGGTGCCATCGGACCCCACAGTCCATGCGGCGCCCGTTCCGCGATCGGTTGTCTTGACGAGCGGGTTCACCCCGCACAGTTTGTGTCGGCAAGCGAACTCGACACTTGAATCTTTCGTCCAGGAGTCGGCGGTCGATTCGGTCGAATCAGACGCCGAGGGCGCAGAGTGCTTCGTCGATTCGGGCCGACAGCGCGGCCGGATTCGCCGCGGCCGAGGATTCCGACTCGATCGGGTCGAGCGCTGCCCGAATCGTACGAAGATCGTCGATGCCGGTCGGATCCGCCTCGACGCGATCGCGCAGTAGTGCGAATCGGCGCCAAGTCCGCTCGTCGCGCAGGACGTCGGGGAGGCCGACGACGGGATCGACCGGCACGTACACCGAAACGCAGGGGCTCCCGAGTGCTGCCCAATATCGCGGTGCGCCCTGCGGGCTTCGGGGGAGCCAGGCGATCACCGAACTCGTCGTCGCCTGGTAGCCGCGGACGTGCATGCACACCGTGACTCCCGACCAGTCGTCGTTGACCGTCGATGGGACGGCCGGGCGTGTGGGGCCGTGGTCTCGCAACGCGGTTGCGATGGACTCGAACGAGGCGGGTCGACGGGCACACGCGGTCGTGACCGCGAGGCGATGATCGGCGATGGCAGTGGGCGCCTTGGGATCACGCCACGCCTGCCAGTGCGTACCTGGTGCGATGTCGGGCGACGCCAGCGTCCAGTCGGTGTCGATCGACAAGCGATTCGAGATCGCCGCACCCGCGTGAACCGGGCGAGCAACCCACGAGCGTTGGCTGGTCTCGACGATCCACGCTCCGTTCGGGTCGGCGATCAAGAACGACGAGAAGTAGGGCTCGTCGTGATGCTGCCAGCCCGACCCGCCTTGACCGTACTGTTCGACCAGCGCACACAGTTCGGCGCGCGCGGCACCGGCCGTCGTGGCGCGCTCCAGCGTCAGTCGCACGAGATCCATTCCGAGCAACGCCGGGGGAGCGCCGTGGCGATCGTCGGTCGTGTACACGGTCTCGTTCCCGATCGCGACCCCATGTTCGTTGATGCCCGTCTCGAAACCCCAGAGCCATGTGGGTTGCGCAGCCAACGTGATGCGATGCGCACCGGGGTCGGGCCCGAGGTCGAGATACTGCGATCGCAGGGAGGTGCCAGCCGGGCGAGCCGCGTGCTCCACGAACAGTTGCACTTCGGTGGGTGGGCGATCGGAGTTCTTGGCGAACCAGGTGCCGTCGTCCGCAACGACGACCAGCGTGTCGCACACCGCTACTTGAACCAGATCTTCTGGTACTCGCGTGATTCGGGATGCGCGAGCAGCCCGACGAGTGCGGCATTGAAGATGAACGAGATCACGAGCGACGTGCCGAGGAACAAGAAGAGGCCCGGAGGAACGACGAAGAACATGATGATGTGGACCGACGCGGCCGCGAGTGCCAGCCAATAGCCCCACTTCTTGTCGTTCGCGACTCCAACGCCGCCGAGGCCGCTGCCCAGCGCAATGAAGAGGAAGACCTCCCGCGAGTTCGCCAGCGGACCGGTGTTGAGACCCAGCAAGCCGAGCAGCCCGGAGATCGCCTCGAAATAACACAAGAACACCGCGATCTGGAGCATCGGCGGGTGCGACCGATTGAGCCACTGGTTCATGGCGACAATCTTGGCACGGCGCCGGCCGCGGCCGAGCGCATCCGGAGCTGTCCACATGCCGCGTCGATGTCGGTGCCGCGGTTTCTGCGGACCGTCGCGTTCGTGCCGAGCGCGCGCAGTCGTTCGGCGAAGGTGGCGATCCGGCCCGAGTCGGGAGGTCGGCCGCCGAAGTCGCTCGTCGGGTTCAGCGGGATGAGATTGACGTGCGCGCCGCCCGGGAATCCGGCCAGTCGGCCGGCCAGAGCGTCGGCGAGGTGGGGATGGTCGTTGACACCCGCGATGCACGCGTATTCGAACGTGACTCGGCGGCCCTTCGCTTCGACGTAGGCGCGTGCCGCGTCGAGGACGTCGGCGATGGGATAGCGGCGGTTGAGCGGCACCAGCGTCTCCCGCAGGGCGTCGTCGGGTGCATGCAGCGAGACGGCGAGCGTCACCGGCAACGTGAACTCGCGCAGCCGGTCGATGCCCGGCACCACGCCGACGGTGCTCACCGTGATCTTGCGGGCCGACAGACCAAGATCGGCATGCAGGCGTTCGATCGCGGGCTCGACCTCATCGAGGTTGACGAGCGGTTCGCCCATTCCCATGAACACGACGTTGCTGACTCGTTGGGATGTCGCGTGTTGGGCGCGCAGGACTTGTTCGACGATCTCGCCGCGGTCGAGATGGCGTTCGAAGCCTGCTTGCCCGGTCGCGCAGAACGTGCAGCCCATCGCACACCCGGCTTGTGACGACACACAGACAGTCGCCCGATCAGGCGACTGCATCAACACGGTCTCGACCTGGTCGCCACCCCGAGCCTGCCACAACCATTTGGTCGTCGCGTGGTCGTGACTTCGGCGTTCCAGAATCGGTGTCAATGCGAGGGGAAGGCGCGCTTCGAGCTCCGCGCGCAGAGCCTTCGGCAGCGCGGTCACCTGATCGAGCGGGCGGCGCGTCTCCCACAACCCGCGCACGAGTTGGTCGGCGCGATAACGAGGCTGCCCGAGTTCGGCCACGATGTCGGCGAGTTCGCCCGCGGTTGCCGCGTAGCGCGTCATCCGGGCATCACCACCGCGGTGTAGGCGCGATCGGTGCGCGATGTCGTGAATCCCAACGACCGATAGAGGGCGAGTGCCGCGTCGTTGTCGGCCGATACGTACAGCATGCCGTGCTGCACGCCCTGCGCTGCGACGAGTTCGAAGCCGGCGATCGCCAATGCTCGCCCCAGACCTCGTCCGGCTGCCGAAGGATGGACTCCGATGACATAGATCTCGCCCGACTCCGGGGTGTCTCCGTGGGCCGGGTGGTGTCGCAGCCAGTTGAACCCCACCATCTGACCATCGATCTCGGCGACCAGGAACCAGGTCGGATCGAACCAGGCTTCGCGCAGGCGTCTGGTGAGGACGGCTCGGGTCCAGCCTCCTTGTTCGGAGTGGCCCGCGAACGCCGCGTTGTTGAGATCGAGCCAGGCGGCGTCGTCGCGACCGGGAACGAACGGGCGAATCACGAGCGCGGCGTCGACTTCGACCGGCGGGATGTCGACGAGCGGGAGGTCGACGACCATCTGATGGAGGGCGCGGTCGGGTTCGAGGCCGACGTTGCGGGCGACGCGGTCGTCGTCGGGTCGGGCGTCTTCGCGCCAGAGCGTCACATGACCACCGCCGTGATCGGCGACGTGCGCGAGGCATTGCATCAACAGTTCGGTCGCGTCGCCCACGCCGATCTCGCCGACGCCGGGCGAATAGCCGACGACCCAACTGCGGAGCGATCCGTGCTGGACCGCGGTCGGCGCGACGCGGGCGTACCCCTCACGTCCTGCGAACGCCGCCGATCGCGGATCGGGATCGGCGAGGTCGCGGCGGAGTTCGTCGCCCAACATCAGCAGTTGCGCGGCGGAAGGAGCGATCGGGACGGGCACCCGCCGAGGGTCTCGTGCGCCGATGGCCCGCCCGCGTGGTGCATCGGCCCGCGCGGACTCCGTGCGATCGATGCTGACCGACCTCTATCCCGACGTCGAGTGCGCGCTGCATCACCGCAACGCCTTCGAACTCTTGGCGGCGACGATTCTGTCGGCGCAGTGCACCGACGAACGGGTCAACATGGTCACACCCAGTCTGTTCGAGAGGTATCCGACGCCGGCGGACCTGAAGGTGGCCGACCCCGACGAACTCGAGACGATCATCAAGAGCACCGGCTTCTACCGAGCCAAAGCGAAGTCGCTCTTGGGCATGGCGGCCGCCCTCGAAGACCGCTACGACGGGGAAGTGCCGACCGAACTCGACGACCTCGTGACCATTCCCGGCGTCGGGAGAAAGACCGGCAACGTGGTGCGCTCGGTCGCATTCGGGTTGCCGGGACTGCCGGTCGATACGCATGTCGGACGACTGTCGAGACGGTTGAAGCTGACGAACGAGACCGATCCGGTGAAGGTCGAACTCGAACTCAACGGCCTCGTACCCGCGGATGAACGCGGACGCTTCAGCCTCCGACTGATCGAACACGGACGTCGAGTCTGCGACGCACGGAAACCCCGGTGCGACGACTGCGTGCTGGCCGGGCTGTGCCCGTCAGCTGGCGTCGTGGCGACGAAGAAGTCGACGGGTGCCGCGTCTCGCGCCACGGCGAAACCGCCCGCGAACAAACGACCGGCGAAGGCGTCGACGACGAACAAGGCGAGGGCGAAGTGAGCATCGAAATCCGCGACGGAAGCGATGCCGATCTCGACGAGCACGCGAAACTGCGCGAGCAGGGGTACGCATTCGATCCGCGCAACAGCCGATCGTGGGTCGAGCAGTGCAAGCGTGGTGGTCTTGCCGAGCGCATGTTGGGCGCGTACGACCGCGGGCGTCTCGTCGGGCGACTCTCGATCATGCCGTTCGGTCAGTTCTTCGGTGGTCGCCCGGTGCCCGCCGGTGGCATCGGTGCCGTCGTGGTCGCTCCCGAGTATCGATCGAGAGGCCTCGGCACCGCGCTGCTCGACGCAGCACTGAAACGAATGCGCGATCGCGGCGAAGCCGTCAGTCCGCTCGGGCCGGCGACGATGTGGGTCTATCGAAAGTGCGGCTGGGAGATCGCCGGTGACCAATCGGTGCGAGTCGTGCCGACGGTCGATCTCGATCGCTTGAACTTCGGGCCCTATCAGGAGCGGCCTGCGACCGAACGTGATCACGACGCGATTCGCAAGCTCTACATCAACGCGGCGTTGGCGCGGCCGGGGATGTTGGCGCGACCCGCGTGGATGTGGGACGAACACCTCCGACCCGAACCACACCGTTATGTGTATGTGGTCGAAGACAAAGGGCGCTTGGTCGGGTATGCCATCTACCGCCAGTTCAAGGACCGCGGCCCGAGCGGATACTCGCTCGTGCTCGAAGACCTCGCGGCCGAATCGTGGGACGCCGAAAGCGTGCTGTGGCGGCACCTGGGTGCCCACCAAGCGCAGGCGCGCGAGGTTCGAGTCCAGGGACTCCCGTTGGATGCGCTTGCTCTCCACCTGCCCGAGCAGCGCATCCGCGTGATCTGGGATCACCGTTGGATGTTGCGGGTCGTCGACGCGCCGCGCGCGATCGCTGCTCGGGGGTACCCGCTCGGGTTGACGTTGTCGGTGCCGCTCACCATCGACGACCCGCGCGGGCCCTGGCACACCGGCGACTGGGTGCTCGACGTCGCCGAGGGCAAGGGCGGCCTGTCTCGCGGCACCGGCGGCGGGCCGACGATCACCATCACAGGACTCGCCGCGCTCTACGCGGGCTACACGTCGGCCCGAACGCTGTTCGCGGCCGGACTCCTCACCGACGCCACGGCCGAACAAATCGCGGCGCTCGACGCCGCGTTCAGCGGCCCCCGCCCCGCCATGAACGACGACTTCTAGCTGCGTCGATAGACCCCAAGAATTAGGGTCTATCGACGCACCTAGGGGCGGGTGGCGTCGAGGTTCGCGCTGGCGCGATGCAGGGCCCGAGCGGCCGTCAAGAGCGCTCGTTCGACCGAGTAGAGGTCGGCGGCGATCGCGCTGTCGGGCGTTGTGCCGTAGCGCTCGGCCATTGCCGTGATCCGCGATTGGAGTTCGTCGAGTTGGGCGGAAATCGACGACAAGGCGGCCAGGTCGGAGCTGCTCACCCCGGCAGTTTTCCACCCGGAGCCCGGGAGCGGCGATCGGTAGCCTGCCGGAGTGCTCACCCGGCTCGATCTGCGTGGCTTCGACGCCGACCTCGGCGTCGCGCTGGCTCGCGATCCCCAGTCGGTGCCGGACGTGTCCGGCGACGTCGCCGAGATCATCGCTTCGGTACGCGAACACGGTGACGTCTCGGTCCGCGAACTCACCGAACGATTCGACGGCGTGCAGATCGACGACCTGCGGGTCCACGCCGACGAGATCCAATCGGCCTACGACGCCTGCGACCCCGACCTCGTCGCCGCGCTCGAATTCGCCCGCGACCAGATCCTCGCCTACCACGAGGCGCAGCGCGAGGCCGAGGCGCATCACGAACGCATGGGTGTCCACGTCCGCGAGATGATCCTGCCGGTCGATCGCGCCGGGGTGTACGTGCCGGGCGGCCGCGCCACCTACCCCTCGACCGTGCTCATGACGGTCGTCCCCGCGAAAGTCGCAGGCGTGCCGTCGGTCGCGCTTTGCACACCGCCGGCGCCCGATGGGGCTCCGCCGGCGGTCACGCTCGTCGCCGCCAAGATCGCAGGCGTCGACGAGGTGTATCGCGTCGGTGGCGTCCAAGCGATCGCCGCGCTCGCGTACGGAACCGATTCGATCGCGCCGGTCGACGTCATCGTCGGCCCCGGCAACGCGTACGTGAACGAGGCGAAGCGGCAGGTGATCGGCTACGTGGGCATCGACGCGCTCGCAGGTCCGTCGGAACTCGTCGTGGTCGCCGATGCGACCACGAACCCACGACTCGTCGCGATCGATCTGCTCGCGCAGGCCGAGCACGGACCTGGCGGCCAGGCCATCGTGGTCACGTGGCACGAAGCTGCCGCCGATGCCATCGACGCGGAACTCCAAGCGTTGCTCGCCAACGCGCCGCGGCGCGCCGACGCGACATCGACACTGACGACGGGTGGCCGAACTGTTCTGGTCGACGGTCCCGGTCAGGCGCTGGAGGTCGCGAACCAGATCGCCCCGGAGCACCTACAACTGATGTGCGACGATCCCGAGACGCTCGTGTCGCTCGTGCGACACGCTGGAGCGGTGTTCGTCGGCCCTTGGTCGCCCGCCGTGATCGGCGACTACGTCGCCGGCACCAACCATGTGCTGCCGACTGGTGCGGCCGCTCGCTATCAGAGCGCGCTACGCGTCGCGGACTTCCAGAAGCACGTGCACGTCGTCACGCTCGATCGTGCCGCCCTCGACCGGGTCGGGCCGTTCGCGACGATCATCGCCGATGCCGAAGGACTCGACGCACACGCCCAATCGATCCGCTTACGCGAGGCGGGTCGATGAGTCCTCACATCCAACCCCGCGACGATCTGCGTGCGCTCGAGGGATATCACTCGCCGCAGCTCGATGTCGACGTGCGTCTCAACACGAACGAGAGTCCCTTCGCTCCGCCGCGCGAGTTCGTCGAAGCCTGGACTGCCGCGATCGCTGCGCACGACTATCACCGTTACCCGAGCCGCAGCGCCGACGAGTTACGAACCGCGATCGGCGCGCAGTTCGACCAGCCCGCGACTCGAGTGTTCGCGGCCAATGGCTCGAACGAAGTGCTCCAAACGATCTTGCTCACCTACGGCGGAGCCGGCCGCTCCGCACTCGTGTTCGAACCGACGTATGCGTTGCACGCGCACATCGCTCGGCTCACCGCGACGACCGTGATCGAGGGCGAGCGCACCGACACGTTCGTGATCGACCCGGCTACCGCCGCGGCGCGGATCCGTTCAGAACGTCCGGCGATCTCGTTCGTCTGTTCACCGAACAATCCGACCGGCACCGTCGAACCACGCTCCACCGTGCTCGCGATGCTCGACGCGGTCCGCGAGGTCGAAGGCCTCCTGGTGGTCGACGAGGCCTACGGCGACTTCGCCGATTGGTCGGCGACCGAACTCGTCGGCGATGACGTGCCGCTCGTCGTCGTGCGGACCTACTCGAAGGTGTGGTCGCTCGCAGGTTTGCGGCTCGGCTACTGCATCGGCGCGGATTGGGCAATCGCCGAACTCGACAAGGTCGTCTTGCCGTATCACCTGTCGATCGAGAAGCAACTCGCGGGCGTGCTTGCGCTCGAGCACGGAGCGGAGATGCGCGCGCGGGTCGCAGCGTTGGTCGAAGAACGCGGTCGCCTGACGACCGCACTCGACGAACTTGGCGGCGTCACGGCATTTCCTTCGGGTGCGAACTTCATCCTGTTCCGCGTGCAGGGCGATGGCGCCACGGTGTGGAAGGCCATGGTCGCTCGCGGCGTGCTGGTCCGTGACTTCTCACGTTGGCCGCGTGTGGAGGATTGTCTGCGGGTCACCATCGGGACTCGCTCCGAGAACGACGCCATGCTTGCCGCCCTCGCGGAAGCACTGACAGAAGTTGGGATCGCATGACCCGGACCGCGACGATCAATCGAACCACGAAGGAGACGACGATCGCGTTGTCGCTCGATCTCGACGGCGACGGTAGCGACGTCGAGGTCAGTACCGGGATCCCGTTCTTCGATCACATGCTGGCTCAGATCGGCAAACACGGTGGGCTCACGTTGCACATCGTTGCGACCGGCGACCTCGAGGTCGACCTTCACCACACGGTGGAGGACGTCGGTATCGCGCTCGGCACCGCGCTACGGGACGCGCTCGGCGACAAGTTCGGCGTGCGGCGGTTCGCCAACGCGCTCGTGCCGCTCGACGAGGCCTTGGTGCAGATCGCGCTCGACCTGTCGGGTCGGCCGTTCCTCGCCTACGAGGTCGACCCGGTGGCCGAATGGATCGGTGCGTTCGATCCCCAGCTCATGGAGGAGTTCTGGAAGGGGCTCGCCGATGGCGCCCGCCTCACGTTGCACATCACCAAGCAGGCCGGAAAGAACGGCCACCACATCATCGAAGCGAGCTGCAAGGGATTCGCACGCGCGCTGCGCGATGCCGTGCGCATCGAAGGCGCCGGCGTGCCGTCGACCAAGGGCGTGCTGTGAGCTCGCAGGAGCGGAGCGCGACCGTTCGGGTCGCGTCCGGGTATCCCGGGCCCGAGCCGAGCGCGACCGTTGGGGTCGCGT
>SXGT01096248.1_pt1 | contig 14260 bp, 10 predicted proteins | sample 3176221 | NCBI WGS metagenome assembly SXGT01 (sample SAMN11356862, study PRJNA531348) | freshwater metagenome | isolation source: freshwater sample F1-120 | place: China: Fuxian Lake, Yuxi | collected 2017-12-25 | reverse complement strand
GGGCGATCCGCCCTCCGAAAAGACCGACCTGCACGACGCCATGCACGGCTTCGAGGTGGCATCTGCCGTTGCGACAGCGTGCGAGGAGGCGCAGCACCAAGCGACGCGGGGCGTGCTGCTAGCGCGGCGCGAGGAGGGCCGGCGCGATGGCAGCTGAATCCAAGTATACGATCGGCATCGAGGTCAAGGACGGCGGGAGCGTCAAGGTCTTCGATGCGCTCGGTACGGCAGTCAAGGATGCCGGCAGCGCCGCGGGTCAGGCGTCGCGCAAGTTCAGTTCGGCGGAGTCGAGTTTCTCGAAACTCGGCGCGTCCATCATCTCGATCAATCAGGGCCTCGACCTGGCGTCGCGCGCCTTCGGCATCGCGTCGTCAGCGGCGCGCACGTTCGCCGGGTTCCTGAACGACGCGTCAGCGCGCGCAGACGACTTCGGCGACCTCGCCAAGAAGGTGGGCCTGAGCGCGAAGTTCCTGAGCGAGCTGGAGATCGCGGCGCGCACCTCGGGCTCCAGCGTCGAGGGCTTGGCCTCGGGCCTCAAGGCGCTCGCGCGCAACGCCACGGCGGCGAGCACGGGCAACAAAGAATTACAGGGGCTCTTCCTTGCGCTTGGGGCCGACTCGAAGCGGGCGTCGTCCGACTTCGCGGGGTTCTTCGAGCAGGTGGCTAAGGGCTTCGCCGCACTCCCCGCCGGGCCGGAACGCACGGCCGCGGCGATCAAGCTGATGAGGGGCGCGGGGGCGGACCTACTGCCGACACTCGAAGAGATCGGCACCAAGGGCCTCGGACCTTTGCGCCGTGAGGCCGAGGCGCTGGGCCTTGTCCTCGAGGACACGTTCGTTGACGCCTCCGACCGGTACCAGGACGCGCTGGTCAAGATCGAGATGGCGTCACTCGGCGTAAAGACGCAACTCGCCGAGGGCTTCGTCCCGGTGCTAGCGGACCTGTCCGAGCGATTCCTCGGCGTCATTACGACATTTGACCTGGGCAACGGCGCGTTGACAAGGCTCGGCGAGGCCTTCGGGCAGCTACTCGCCGGCCCGGCCAGCGCGTTCATCGACTATCTCGATCGGGTCTTGACGGCATCGAAGGGCAACCTCGCGGAAGGTCTGCGCACGATGATCGTTGACGGCATCGCGATGGTCGCCGACGGCGCGATCGCCGCAGGCGCGGCCCTCGGGCAGGCGATCGGCGATGCCTTCGCGGCGGCGCTAACTACGCGCGGCAAGCAAGCGCTAGCGTGGATGCTTAGCCCCGCGAGCTGGGCTTCGCCGGCACCGGGCGCGACCAGCACGGGGGATACCGTCCGCGCTTCCATCGAGGCGGCGATGCCGCCGATCCCGCCGACTGTGGCGGCGGATACGGCAGCAAGCAATGCCACGCTAGACCAGCGCTCTGCGGCGCTCGATCGGCTCCGCGTTGCACTGGGGAAGGCTTCCGAGGCCGAGAGCGGAGCCGCCGCAGCAGTCCAGAAGACGACGGACGCGACGAAGGCCGAACTCGCGGCCTTAGATCAGGAGATCGCCAAGCTAACAATAACGCACGACACGCTCACGCGCGCCGCGGCAGCCGGGCACTCCTACGAGGAGGCGCAGCGCGAGATCACGGACGCTCTGCTTGTCAACGAAGCTGCGCAGCGCCGCGCGAGCGGAGCGACGGAAGAACAGACCAAGGCGTGGCTCGAGGCCTCGCGGCAGGCCGTCGCGTTGGAGCGCGCGATCGGCGACGCCGAAGAGCAGATGAAGCAGACCGAGAAGGCGTCGCAAGACGCGGCCAAAGGCATGGGCAGCGCTTTCGGGGGCGTTGCAGATACGTTCTCACAGGCGATCGGCGAGAGCTTCGACGCGGTGATCAGCGGCACCCGTGGGCTGGGCGACGTCTGGGAAGGGATGCTGCTGTCGATCGCAAAGCAGGGATTCGAGGATCTCACCGGTCAGCTCGGCGACGGTCTCGAGTCTCTGTTCGGGGAAGAACTCGGAAAGGAGATCGGGGAGGCAGCGGCAACTGCGGTCAAGGGCGCGGCCATTGGCTACGCCTCAACTAACGTATTCGGCAGCGTCATGGGCACCAACAGGGTGGTGCCGGTTGACCCGCAGAATGGCCAGATTCTGCCCGAGGCGATGCAGAAGCAGGCGAATATGATCGGCCAGACGGTCGGGGCCGTGGTCGGGGCCGCGCTTTCGATCTGGCTCGGCCCGATCGGCGGCCTTGCCGGCGGGTTCGTGGGGGGCGCCGTGCAGGGCCAGATGCGCGAGTACTACCTTCAGGGGACCCCGCCCGGCGAGTACCTGATGGGTGAGATCGCGCCGTTTTTCTTAGGGTTCACGAAACTACTTGACATTATCTTCGAGGCGGTGGTTGACCGGCCGACCTTCGGGACGATGCTGCGCAAGAGCGGCCTCGAGCAGATGTTCGGCGAAGAAACGGCCTTTGGCCGGGTGAAGAAACAGGCGGGCTTCGGCCCGCGCGCCGGCAATTACGACCAGACCGATTACGAGATCTCCCCCGAGAACGCACGCCGGTTGAACGCCTTCAGCTACATCTACGGCTCTAACCTTGCGATGGCCAGCGCCGAAGGAACGGACTACGGCAAGCCAAACTTTCAGGACAAGACGCGCGGTCTCTCCGAAGGGTTTTTCAACCTGATCGCACGGTGGATGGATAACGTCGGCCTCGACGACGAAGAGGTGAAGAGGCTACTCGCGCAAGAGATGGCGGACATGGGCATCGGCGCCGTCGAGGTCGTTGAGGGCATCAACCGTCTGTTCGAGTTCCAACGTCGCAGTATCGCCGGCCTGGTAGAGGGCGAGCCGATCGGAGTCGGCGCATTCGCCGACGTTCTGCTCGGCGGCAGCGAGATGGTTGGGATGAACCTCCCGCGCGGCGTCAACATGCAGTCGGTCGCACTCGGCGCCGTAGGGAAGAAGGGCGATGACGGCACCTGGTCGCACATGTTCGGCGACATGACGCAGGAGAAGCGCGAGCTCCTGCTCGCCATCACCCAGGACGCTAAGACGCTCGAAGAGGTCATGCGGCGCCTCGCAGAGGCCGGGTTCAGTATCGACGTCGAGCGCTTCGAGGCAGATCTCAAGCATGTGATCGCTAGCGCAACTGTTGTGGGAGCAAGCCTATCGGACGCGATCTTCAACTCCGAGAGCGCCAACGAGGCCATGGCGAAGGTGATGCAGTCCCTCGGCGATGACGTCCGGAGGAAGGTCGGCGATGGCGTGCTCGCGTCGGTGCTCGACGAGACGATGATCGGCGCGGTCTTCGCCCCGGTCTATGAGGTGCTCGATAAGATCAAGGACGTGGATTTTACGTCGCAGGAGGCGACAAGCGGGTTCATGGCCGAGCTCGTCCCGGCGATCGCCGCGGGCAAAGCAAACCTCGCGGAATACATCCCGATGCTCAAGCAGATGATCCTCGCGGCGAAGGAGATCGACGAAGCGCTGGAAGAGGCGCTCAAGCCAACCGAGCTCGAGGCGTTCTTCCTCGCTTACGAAGCGTGGATGGCGCGCATCAAGGAGTCGATACCGGGGATCATCAGCGGCGCGATCATGCAGGGCGTCGAGCAAGGGTTCACGCGAGAGCAGATCATCACGAACATCGGCGATAGGCTCCGCGAAGTGATCGGCGAGCAGATCCTGGAGGGCATAATCAACGGATTCATCGTTGCCGGCGGATTGGCCGAGCGCGCCGCCGCCCTCGGGGCCAAGACGTTCAAGTACTATTCGAACGACGGCAAGATCGACGCAAAAGAGCGCGCCGAGCTGGAGGCGGATTTCCGCGGGATTGGCGAGGCCGGCGTAGAGCTCATGGACATCCTCGAGGAGTCCGGCGTACTCGACATCCTCTACCCGAACAGAAATAACCGGCGGTCAAGCCCCGGGTTCGATTGGGAGGGCGTAACGTCCGAGATGGAGCAGCAGATCGTGGCCACGGCGCAGTCGTTCAGCGGGGCCATGTCGTCCGCGGTGTCGGATGCCTTCGTCGAGGGCATGGAGATGGGGCTGAGCGGCAACGCCCTTGACGAGCACGTCGGCAAGCGCATGAGAGACGTCATCCGCCAGCAAGTATTTCTGGGGATGCTTCAGGCGATCATCGCCGCCGTCGGCCTGAACGACTACATTGTCGCGTGGGGCCAGGCGCTCGGCAAGGCGCTCGCCGATGGCGTCATCACGGCCGACGAGCAGATGATTCTGGACGCCTTCGTGGCGGGCGCAGAGCACAGGATCCGGCTGATCGGCGACATGGTTGACGACTCCGGGATCGCGGATCTCGTCGTTACGAGCATTACCGTGGAGGACTCGATCGCGTCGTCCCTCAGCAGCGCCGTCGCGTCGGCCCTACAGGAAGGAATCAGGAGCGGGCTGACGGGCGAGGCCCTGAAGAAGTTCGTCGGGGATAAGGTTCAGACAGTGGTTTACAACGCTATGCTTGCCGGGCTGATCGACGCCATTCTGACCATGATCGGAATGGAAGCGTACTTGATCGCCTGGGCTAACTCGCTCGTCAAGATCTTCGCGGATGGCGTCGTCACGGCCGAGGAGCAGGTTCTCATGGACGCCTGGCTGAATGGCTTCAGGCTGAGGGTCAACGAAGCCGAGAAGATCGTCCAGGAGTCGGGGATCGCCGACCTATTCCTTCCCACCGAGGGCGAGGTCGAGCAGTCCCTCCGGCCGATCGAGGACCGCACCGATAGGGTCAATGAGGATATTTGCGCGGCCAGGTGCGACACCGAGCGCGAGCTGGCGACGGTCGAGGCCGGGAGGACGTTCCTCTCCGGGCTCGGGCGCTACGGCAACGTCGACATCGAGGCCTATCTTCCGCACTACGCCCACGGCGGGATCGCCACGCACCGCCAGGTGGCGGTCGTTGGCGAGAACGGGCCGGAATTGATCGTGCCGCTTAGCAGCGCGCGCGGCTCCGGGCTTGGCGGCGACCTGCGCGCACTGGCGGCGGCGATCGAGGCGCAGCCGTCGCACGTCACGGTGACGGTTGATCGCCAGGTCTTGCTCGACGTCATGGCGAAGACCGACCGGCTCGGGCGGAAGGCCCGGCGACCGATGGTCGAGGTGCGCTGATGCTCCTGACGTCAGGCGGATTCATGGCGACGAACCTCGCCGAAGCCGGTAGCATCGCGTATCAGTCCGACGCGGCTCGCGCGCTGTACCCGGCCACGAACCTCCTACTCGCCCACCGGACGCGGCGCTGGCGCGTGGCGTGGACGGGGACGAGCGGGGACGCGGTAGCCGTGGGAATTGACCTGGGCTCGGCGGTCACTCCAACGGCGTTCGCGCTGATCGATTGCAACGTCGTTTCGGGCTCGGTCAAGCTGACGGGCTCCGACGACGCGGCGGCAACGGCAAGCATCGTCTCGTGGACACTCCCCCTAGCCACAGCAACGATAAGCGGCGTGCGGCTCTGGTACCCGGCGGCCGGCGAGCAGGCGACGGGTACATACGGCGCGCGGCGTTACTGGCGGTTCGAGTTCGCCGAGTCGACACTCGGCCCGCACGGCATATCGTCCGACCTCGAGGTCGGGACGGTCTGGCTCGGCACGCACGACGCGATTCGCCCGGAGTCGGGCGCCAAGCTAGAGATTGAAGACCCGTCTATCCGCATCCAGAGCTACGGGGGAGCCGAGTGGATCGACGCGCTCACGGCGTTTCGCTCCGTCGAGTTCGATATTCGCGGCATCGACCACGCGACGCTCTACACGTTGCAGGCTAAGGCGTTCGGCGCGGCATCGTCGCACGTACTGGTCGACCTGCACGCCTACTCGCCGACAGCCGCAATCCGCGACGGCGGGCTGGTCTACGGCAAGCTCGACGCGAAGGGCGGCGTCACAGCAGCACTCAACTCGGTGGTCGAGAATACGCTTACGCTGCGCGTCGTAGAGGCGCGGCGCTAGCCATGGCGTCCTACGATCTTTTCTGGGCGGCGCAGGGCCGGAACCTCACGCACTCGACGTTCTCCGTCGCGCTCGGGGCCAACGTAACGATCGCCGCCGGACGGAACACCGTCACGCTCGCCTCCGCGCCACAAGCGACGGTCTACCCCGGTCAGACGGCACTCCTGCGCGACAACGACGGCACGCGCACGGCGTATATGCGCGTGCTCGCCGTACCGACAAGCACGACGTTAGAGGTCGAATGGTTGAGGCGGACGACGGGGGCAGACGCGCAGGGCGTCGACCCGACGAGCGTCGACCCGACTGGGCTCGTCTATACCGCGGCGGGGTCAAAGGTCGAGGCTACGGGCGACGCGTACATCGAGGCGGCGACACTGGTAATCGACCTCTCCGATGCACCGGAGGACTCGTACAACTACGCAATCGTTGGCCAGGGCTACCTGACGAGTACGACAGCGAACACCCGCGTTCGCTGCCGGTTGATCGCTGGGGCGCTCGTTGGCGACCCGTACTCGGGCACGAAGCACGGGCGTCTCGAGACCACACTCGCGAACACGGCGGGCAACTACACCGACACGGTGAACTATACCGGCTCGGCGATTGTCTCGTTGACGGCCGGCCAGCGCTACGAGTTCCACCTACAGTTCTCCAGCAGTTCGAGCACGGGACGCTACACGTCGATGACTCGGCCGCGGCTCCTCGCGTTACGGTACGACGCGGCGACGAGCTACGTCGCGGGCGACGGCAAGACGGCCGAGGCCTCGACCACGTCGGGGACGTTCACCGACTATCTCGCGCTCGCCCCGCCGGCGGGGACATACCTCATGCTTGCCACGTGGTCGGGCAGGAAGGGCGCCGTGGGCGGCGTCAATATCCACACCGAGTTCCGCGTTTTCAACGACGTCAATGGCGAATATTTCGCGCTCGCCCGCTCCAAGCCGCTCGACGCCAACGACTACATGACTGGGGGCGTCTTCCGCACGGTGACGCTGGCGGCCACGGGCGACATCGCGTTGCGTTACGCCAACACGGGCGCCGGGTCGTCGAGCTACATCCGCGACGCAACGCTAGCGTTGATTCGCCCGCGTGCCTTCGACACGTACTCGCTAGCCACCGTCGGCGTTGCGGTCTACGATCCGACGGCAAATGCAAATTGGGCGACGGGCGCCACGTCGCCATCGACCACGCTCACGGCGGGGCAATACATCGAGGCGATCTCGCTCGACGTGGTCGGCAACGTCCCGTTCAGTATCCGCCCGGAGTGGAGCCAACCGGGGCTGTTCAACCCGACGGCACGCGGCCTGCACGGGCAAGCGGTGGGGACACTCGGCGGAGACGGTCAGAGCACGTTCTTCCTCGAGCGCCTGACGCGAACGGCCGCGGCGACAACGAACGCAATCGGCGCGAAGGTAGCAGACGGGAACACCGCGATCAGTCTCATCCGTGTCGCGTTCAGCTTTCTACGCGAGGCGCCGACGTCTGCCCCGCTGCCGGATGCCGCGATCTCACTCGTCGCCGACGTGGAGACCGGGCTCTTCGTCCGCGGCTTCGACCCGATCGCCGGCGCATACCGGAAGCGGCTACCCGATGTAGCGAGCGTGTCGCGGGTATGCGTCAACGCGGTAGACCTCAAAAGCGTTGCGAGCTTCGCCGCGCTTGTCAACGACTCTTTCTTCTGGGACGCCGCGGCGCACGAAGTCTGGGTGAAGCTTACGGGCAACGCCGACCCCGGCACGCAGGAGAAGGTGACCGTTGTCGTCGAACCGCTGCGCATCGCGCGGTGGCACGAAGACTTGCTGGACGCTTCGGGTGCGGCGTTGCCCTACGACGCGCGCATGGGCGCCTCGCCGGCGATCAGCGAGGAGCTGACGTCATCTAACGGAAGGTACGGGGCAGCGACGTCGCTCGGGGTCGTCGAGATCATCGCACCGGATGGCGTACTCGACGACATGCTGATTCAACGTCAGTGGGAGGGCCTGCGCACGCGAATCCGTCGCAGCGTCGGCAACACGTCGGCGGAACTCGCAGACATGACGACTCTTGCCCACGCCGTCAGCGGTATGCCGAGCCTGAGTCAGGCGGGCGTGTCGCTCCGCATGTTCGACGCGGGCCTGCTGCTCATGCGGCCGCTCGTAGGCATTGCCGAGACAGACTCGATCGCGATCGAGTCCGGTCCGCCAGACGGCTACACAGTCCATCAAGACAAGGAGCTGCCCGTTGTTTACGGGCGGGTCAAGCGTCTGCCAGCCTACCGCACGACGCACGCGACGGCGGCGAACGCGACGAACTCCTTTCAGTTCGCACCGGCACAAGCGACGTGCAAGGCCGTGCTCGCCGTCTACCTCGAGCCGGATGCCACAGAGGCGACGGCCGCGGGCAACGTCACAGATGCGGCGGTCATCGGCGGAGTCGCCGTGCTGAATTCGGCGTGGACGCCGGCGGGCGAGACGTACGAGGCCGGTCAGGTCGGCGATACGGTATTTGTCGACATCGACGGGCGCTATGATTACACGACGTCACACTACCCGACGACGCCCGGTGCAATCGCACGCCACCTGCTCACCGTGCACGGCGGCCTAACGGCGAAGGCGCTGTGCGAGCCGAGCTTCCGGTTGCTCGATCGCACCTGGCGGCAGCAGCGCAGTCAGACGGCCATTCTGCCGCTCGCCCCGGAGCTCGGGTTCATCTTCGAGCCGAGCACGACCGTCGCTCAAGCATTGACGACGGTCTGCGAGGAGTCGTTCGCTTACTGGCGCGTTGACGCCGAGGGGCGAATCGCGCTGGAGGTGCCCGATCTCGACGTCGGAACGCTTGTAGACAACGGCGGGTTCGAGACTTCGGCGACCAGCATCTACCCGTGGAGGACGGCCAGCAACGCGACGGCGACGCTAACGTCATCGCGTACATTCGACGGCGTGCGCGCGTGCGAAATCAGCAACGGCGGGAGCCCCGTCGCTTACGCGGCGATCGAGCAGGATATCATCATCCCGCGTCCCGGACAGGTCGCCGTCACGCTCGTTGCCTCGCAGCTATCCGGCACGACCGGCACGTTCAGGATCAGCCTCTATTCGCCGTGTGACGAGGAGTACTTGTCCGACCCGTTCACCCTCGACTCGAGCGCGTGGACACGGGTAACGCACGTATTCGACGTAGCCAGCGGATGCGCCGGCCTGGCTACCGTGCGGATTTACCCGGCCTACGGCCAGACGTACGCCTCGACGGTATGCGTGGACAACGTTGAGGTCTTCCAGGTTGCCGCAGTCCTCGACAAGAACAACTCCGTCCTCGGCGCGGTCGAGCTCGACCCGGAATCGTACTACCAAGCGGCCGTGACGTATGACGTCAACCTACAAGACGACTACCCCGCGACACGGGCGCGCATAACCGACGTCGAGGCGAAGTTCCTGACCGGGGCCGTCTCCGAGGCCCAGTATGTCGTGGCATCTTCGGGCCGAGTCGACCTCGACACGGCGCTTGCGCGCGATGCATCATCGGCCCTTGCCATCGCGGCCCCGATGGCGCTGCACTACGGGCGGCAGCGCCACTCGATGAGCATCCAGGCGCTCGGGCTCGAGCGCATCCCGACGATCGGGGAGAGGATCGTCCACCGCGACTACCGCCGGATCCCCGAGACTCACGACGCTTACTCGATCTGGCGGATCGTCGGTGTCGACGGCGGCGAGGGCGCCGCGCAGACGGTGAGCTTGACCGTACAGCGGCAATCGGACCCGGTGATCGACCGCATGAGCATTGCGTCCGAGACCGTCCCGGTTGGCGCGATCGGCGTGACGCTCGGTGCGGGCGCGATAACCGGGTTTAGCGAATTGACAGCGATGCAAGGCTATTACGCTGTCGCGCACGCGATCCCCGATATCGGTCAGGTCTTCGGTACGGCGACGCACACGCACGACCTAGCGCACTCGCACACGGTCTCGTCTCACCAGCACGCGGTGACGCCGGTCGGCATGACCGAGGCAGTGGCCGGCCCGACGAATAGTTCGGGGTGGCCGAAGAGCTGGCTCGTGTCGGTGACGGGACACTTCACCGGCGATCACCCCTTCGGCCCGAATCCGCCGGACTGGACCCAGCGTAACTTGACGCTGAAGGCGCACACGCACCCCCTCCCGGCGGCCGTCACCGTCGCCGCGACGTCTACCGCGAGCGCAGCGGGTACCATCACGTCGGCGAGCGAGCCGAACGACGTCGATCACGTCCGCGTGCGCTTCATGCAGGCGTCCGGCGCTCTAGCGGCGACAATTCCGCAAACGCTTGTCGTCGGGTACGAGAGCGCGACCATACCGGCGGGGTGGGTGCGCGTGACGGCACTCGACTCCCGCGCGCTACGCGGCGCGACAGCGACGGCGGGTGAGACGGTCGGGACCGTGACCACGGTGTCGGCCCACTCCCACGGCGGGGCCATCGCCGCGCACACGCACCTCGCCGGGCACGACCACGACGCGAGCCCGAGTGTGAACGTCGCGGGCGAGACGGGGCAGACGGAGCTGTGCTGGTCAGACTCAAACGTCAATTGGGCATTCGACCCGCGCCAGCCGTTCTCTAGCGCTCACGGGCACGCATACCGTGCGAGTCTCGAGGGCGATAGTACGGCGAGCGGATCGGCGGCGGGATCGATCTCGGCGGTCAAGATGGCGTGTCCGCAGGCCGGGATCGTCTGGATGCAGCCGAGCGACGCCGCTCAGACTTACATCCCAGCCGGCGCGCTGATGCTCTGGTCGGCGACGGGAGAGCCGCCGAGCGGGTGGGAGTTCCTGGCTCTGTACGACGCGCTTATCCTCGGCGGGGCATCGGCCGGGCTGGGGGCGACGGCGAGCAACGCCGGGCACGTGCACGGCTTGACCCCGGCCGCTCACACTTACTCGCACTCGCACGGCGGAACCGAGACCGACGCGACAAGCGGGGGGAACGAGAGCTATGGCGTCCTCGGCCCGGCGATCGAGGGTCAAGTCTACCCGTGGACGCCCCAGTTCCCCACCGGCGCGACGACGACGCTCGCCAGCTACCGCGCCAGGAACCCGCCGGCAGGGGCCTACGAGACGCAGACCGACGGGCACGCCCACGACGTCACGGCGACGGTAGCGACGACTGCGGCGACGCTTGCCGCCGCCTCGTCTGACTCGGCCTCGTCGGGCTCGGCAAAGCCCCCACACAGGCGTCTGCGAGTCATCCGAAAGAAATGACGTAAGGCTGAAAAGCCTTATCTTTCTTGTCTTTTCGGCAGCAAGCGGCTAATCTAGCGGGAGGGGGGGCGCTTGACAGACGTTAGACTACGACTGGCGCCGTGGATTCCGGCGATTCGATCGGCCGCCATTGCCGCCGGGATCCCCCCCGCCACGCTCGGCGCGGTCGTCTACACCGAGAGCCGCGGCAATGCGTTTGCCCTGCGCGTCGAGCGCGGGTTCTGGTCGCGCTACCGCTCGGGCATCTGGCGTGCGATCCGCGGGAACAAGTACGCCGCCGATGACCGGTGGCTTGACTTCCCGGACCTGGTCGCCGCGTCGTACGGCCTCTGTCAGGTCATGCTACCGGTCGCTGTCGAGCACGGCCTGAAGCTCGCCTACCCGACCGAGCTGCTACACCCGGAGACGAACCTCGCGCTGGGCGCGCGTATCTTGCGCGAGCACCTCGACCGCTCGGGCGGGAACGAACGCGAGGCGCTGCTGCGGTACAACGGCGGGGGAGATATCCACTACCCGACGCGCGTTCTGGCGGCCAAGCAGCAGATCGACCAGCCTGAGGTATGGGCATGAACGACCAGTGGCGCTGGATAGTCGGCGGCATCGTCGCGATGGTCGGGACGATGCTTGCGTTCGTCCTGTCGCTTCAGGCCTCGGTCGACGCTTCCCAGGACGCGGCAATCTCGGGCGTCTCGGTCAAGTCCGAGCAGCGCGATACCCGTCAGGACCAGCTGATCGACCGGACCACGCAGCAGCAGTTCGAGACGGCCGCCGCTTTGCGCGAGGTCGCACGGGCACTCGACATGATCGACGAACGCGGCACGCGCGCATTTATCGAGGCGAGCAAAAAATGAACGTCCGAAGGCTCGCAAAGGCCGGGTTCAGCATCAACCTGCTCTCCGGCATCAGCGACGCCGCGGGGAAATGGAAGCTCTCGGGGCTGGGCGCGTTCGTCCTGAGACTGTTTTGGGGGAAGTGAACATGAGCACAGACAAGATTGGGCTTGCGCTGGCGGCATTTGCGCCCGTACTCGAGGCGTTGATCGTCAGCGCGGAACGCACCGGGGCGGCCGGGAAGGACAAGCACGCGGCGGTCGCGACAGCGGCCGAACAGGTCTACGGCGCGCTACAGAGCAGCGTCAAGGAGATTCGCGGCGTGCCCTGGGCGGCGGTCGGACCGATCATCGTCCCGATCACGGGCGGGCTGATCTCGGTGGTCGTCAATATGTGGAATAGGCTGTCCGGCAAGGTGTGGTCGTTCTTCGCGAGCGAGGACAAGCCCGGTGGGTGATATCTCGTGGCCGTGGGTGGTAGCGTTCGTCGGTCAGCTCGCGGCCGGCGTAGTTCTGATTGTCTGTGCCGGGGATGACGCGGGGACGCGCCAGCTCGGTCTCGCCGTCCTAGGCGCCGCCGCCGGGACGGCGGGGACAGCACACCTCACGATGCGACGAGCGAGTTAGCCGCTGAGCACCCTCGGCACGGCGTGGAGGCTCGTCGAGTCGTCCCTTGACGTGGGCGGTGCCGTGTCCGCGGCACGCCGCGTCTGGGCCGAGGGCGGGTCTGTGGAGGAGACTCTGCGCGCGTTCGCGGCGGAAACAGACGCCGAGGTCGACGACAAGGCGATTGACGAACTCAGCGCCGGCGTGGAACGCCTGAGCGCGGTCCTTCGCCAGGCCGCGATCGGCGCGCTCAAGCTCTCTGTACGCCTCGAGGTCCTTGCCCCGTCGTGGCTTGCCCAAGCCCGCGACGGCCTCGACCGCGGTGACGAGGCGCGGGAGAGGGCGGCTCAGTTTGCGCGCCTAGCCGCGACTCGGGCCAACGAGATAATCGGCTGGCTCGACGCGCTCGACGCGAGACGCAAGGCGTAGGTCATGGCGGCCCCGCTGTACCGACTAACGCGAGGGCAGCCGCTCGTAATTTTCTCCGATATCCACATCGGTGCGTCGCATTTCTGCGAACGACGCTTCGAGGAGGCGTTGCGCTGGGCCACCGACGCCCGCGCCGTCCTGATCCTGAACGGGGACATAGTCGAGAACGCGCTATGGTCGGGCAAGGCCGGCGGCGAGATGATTCTCGAGCAGGCGACGAGTCCGACCGAGCAGGTCAAGCAGGCGCGCGCCTACTTCCTCCCCTTTGCGCGCAAGGGCAGGATCGTGGGCATTACGCGCGGCAATCACGACGCGCGCACACGTCGGGCCGCGCTACTCGACCTCTGCGACGTGCTCGCTCACTCGCTTGGCGTCAACTACCTCGGCGTCGGCGGGGTCGTGCGGTTCGTCACGCCAAGCGCCAAGACGCACGAGATCGCGCTCCACCACGGCCGAAGCGGGGCTAAGAACATTTGGCTCGAGCTCGACAGGATGTTCACGCTCTACCCAACGGCGGAGCTCGTCGCGCTCGGCCACAACCACTCGCTCGACGCTAGGCAGGTCTTGGGGATAGCGATAGATGCGACCGGGAAGGAGGCGCTACGCGCGCGCTGGCAAGTGAGGACCGGGAGTTACCTCGGTTTCGCCGACTACGTTCGCGAAGGTTGTTTGCTCCCGTCGCCGGTGGGATCGCCGATCGTACGCTTCGGAGACGACGGGATCAGCGTGGACACGGAGACGCTATCGTGGGTAGAGCTATGAAATTGTCCGATGGGGTGGTGGAACAGCGTATGGTGAACAGGCCCGAAAAGCACCGTCGGGCACGGCTCCCGGACGTCGTTCCGGCGCGGGTCATTACGCGCGATCTCGTCAATGAAGCGAAATCCGCGGGCAGGCGACTCAAAGGCGAGTACCGCCACCAGACCAAGCGCAAATACGGCGTAACGCTGACGATTTCGTTCTCCGGTACACCGGAGATCGATCAGCTAATTCATACGATCGCGGTAGCCGACGGGCTGTCGCGTTCGGCGGTGATCCGGCAGGCGTTACTCCACTATTTCCTGGAGCGAGAGTGCGCCGGCGGCGCATAGGCCTGGCCGGGCACGAATGGCGCATCGTCGAGATTGCCGACGTCGCCGCGCGCGCACGCGAGCTCGGCCACGAGGACGTTAGGCGCAAGGACGTCCTCGACGGATTTTGCTCCTACGAGGAGCGCGAGATTGCGATCGCGAGTTCGCTACGGCCGCGGCGGAAGGCCGCGACACTCTTCCACGAGATGCTGCACGC
>SXGT01923329.1_pt1 | contig 14261 bp, 17 predicted proteins | sample 3176221 | NCBI WGS metagenome assembly SXGT01 (sample SAMN11356862, study PRJNA531348) | freshwater metagenome | isolation source: freshwater sample F1-120 | place: China: Fuxian Lake, Yuxi | collected 2017-12-25 | reverse complement strand
CGTCCTTCTGGACCGACTTTCTGGGCTGCCAACAAACAGTCTAGTCCTGCGCCTGAACCGAGATCGAGAACTGTCTGACCAGGTTTCAGTGATGCAAGGGTGATCGGGTCACCGCAACCATAACTGGTGCTGGATACATCGGATGGAAGCGTGGCAAGTAAATCTACAGGGTAGAGGCGGCTTTCGGTGGAGCAGCAGTCTGAAGGTCCGCAGCAAGAGGCGCTGCTTTTAATCCGCTCGGCGTAATGTTCGCGGACGGTTTCGTGGATGGGGGTGGGTGATTCAGTCATGATTCTTTCTCCTTATAAATAGGTTTTGACATCTTCGCCATTGTCTCTGCGGCTTTGGCGATTGTTGAGTACATTTTCTGTGGACTGTGTGAGCCCAAAGTGAATGAGGGCTGAAACGATAGATAACAATAAGAGTGTTTTCATGGTATTCCTTTTGCATAGAAGAATGTCTATGTGTTTTCGAAAAAAAATTTCATACCGATAATGTCTCTCTGGCTGCCAGATGGCAAACAGAGATCGAGCTTTAGCAACAACCGCTGGTGCAGTTGCCGCCTTCACAACATTCACACTCGCCACGATTAGGTTCGCAGCAATCGTTAGTGACGACAGGTAATTCGTTCATGAGGTGCTCCTTTCGTATAGAAGTTTGTCTATGGAACTGATTGCAAAAAACGGGATCATGTCACGGCCGTGGACATATCCCGGTTATGCCTTGAAGGTTTTCAACAGGTTTTCGGTTGTCACCGATTCGGGTGCAAACTTGAGCATGATCTGACCACAGCAAACGGCGATGTGTTCCTGGTTGAGGGTGTAGAACGTTTGCTTGCCTTCTTCGCGTACAGTCACCAGACCCGCATCTCGCAGAATGGCGAGGTGATGGGAAATGGTGGGCTGCGAAAAGCCGATCTTCTCGACGATCTCATTGACCGAGAGTTCACAGCAGCAACACTCGCTCATGATCCTCTGGCGGGTGTCGTCTGCGATGGCTTTGGCAAAAAGGACAGGGTCAAATTTCATAAGGTCATTATATAGAAGTTTGTCTATTTGTCAAGAGATAAATATGACCATTGACGACCGACCATAGACCATTGTCCATCGTCAATGGTCTCGTATTATTTACCTGTTAATTCGCCCAAGCGATCAATGTATTCTTCCAGCACGGTAAACGCATCTTCGATGGGTTGGGTGGAGGTCATATCAATCCCTGCGGTTTTGTACACATCCATTGGCGACATCGACGAGCCTGCTTTGAGGAAGTTGATATGGTCTTGCGCCGCACTGGGTATGCCATCTAGCACGCGCTTGGCAATGGCGTTGGCTGCGGAGATGCCAATGGCATATTGGAATGAGTAATAGTCGATGTAGAGGTGTGTTGTAAACGTTGCCCAGGTAATGCCGACGCGGTCTCGATCGAGGTACATTTCTCCGCCAAAACCTTCGCTGAACAAATCTGCCATCAGGTTGTTCATGGTTTCGGCAGTGAGAGATTGTCCCTTTTCAGCGCGCTGATGGGTTTCCAGTTCGAAGCGGGCAAGGGTAGGCATGATGAAGAAGTAACGGTGGAAATTATCCATGGCTTCTTCGAGCAGGGCGATCTGGAAGTATTTATCCTTTTTGGTTTTGAGCAAGTGAGCGCGGGTCATTGCCTGATTGAAGTTCGAAGCAGTTTCTGCAATGATGGACGGATAAAGATAATACATCATCGGCTGGGCGCGGCTGGCGTACCAGGCATGGATGGAATGTCCCAATTCATGCGAGAGCGTGCTCATTGAGCCGACGTCATCGGTGTAGCTCATCATGATGAAAGGATGCATGTCATTTGGCACGCGGGTGGAGAAAGCACCTTCGCGTTTGCCAGCGTTTGGAGACCAATCCACCCAGCGATCTTCAATGCAACCCTTGCGCATGGTGCTGACGTATTCATCCCCCATTGGAGCAAGTCCTTCGCAGATCCAATCCACAGCGGTTTCGAATGGAACTTTGTGTTTCTTTGTGGTCAATGGCGCCCAGACATCATAGGGATGGAGTACTTTTACTCCCAATGCCTTGCGGCGGATGCGCCAATATTTGTGCCACATGGGAAGCTTTTTCTTGAAAATATCCAATAGATTGTGGAACATTTCCACAGGCACATCGCCATTGAAAAGAGTCGCTTCAAGTGAGGAATTGAAATTTCGTGCATTCATGTTGAACACATTTTGTTTGATAGACGCAGCCAGATTTCCAGCCAAGGTGTTCTTGAATTCGAGGTATTTATCGTTGTAGTTTTCCCATGAGGTTTGTCGCACTTTACGGTCGGCTGACTCTATGAGGGCACTTCGCGTGCTTTGAGTTAATTCGAGCTTTCTGCCTTTGCTGTCTTTTGCAGGCTTGAATTTAAAATCAGCATTTGCCAACATCCCCGCTGTACTGCGCACCGCGCCGAACGGATCCCGCACCATTCCAAGCAATTCTTCCACCTCGGCATTGCGAACATGCGCCTGTTTGCGGAACAGGTCATTGAAGAAGTGCTCGTACAGTTTCATCCGTGCGTCTTCGCTCATCCATTGACGTAATTTCGCCTCACCAATGGACAGCAGTTCCGGTTCGAGAAAGGATGTTGCTGCCCCCACTTGAGCCAGCATGGACGTCGCTTTACTACTCATGGCAGCGCCTTGCTCATCGTTAGCATCCACAGAACTTGACATGGTGGCAAACACGCGGACTTTTGCCGAGCGCTGCTCGATGTTGTCTATCGCTTGAACGGCTGAAAGGAAAGTCTCGATGTTATCTCCGAGATGTCCCTGATATTTTTTGATCTCTGGCAGGCTTTCGAGAATGCTTTGCATTTCAACATCGAATGCATCTGGAGTGGTAAATACACTTTCGGCGTTCCAGGTTTGGTGTTTCTTTACTTTCGAACGGGGGAGAGGGGCGGGCATGATGTGACTCCTTTTGTCAGTAACTAAAAAGAACCCCGGTCTTCGCTGAAATTGATGTGAAGTTTCGAGGTTCTTTTTAAGATTTATTTGGTGATTGGTGAATGGGTCATTGCTTAATGACCGTCTTGATATCAGGCTGCGTAGTGGATGCTCCTCCGCCAGAGGCTGTTGCACTGTTCGATATCGAGGCGACGCCCATATCCGCTTGTGTGATGGTGTAAGTATTGGAGCAAGTCACAGTAGCACCGGGGGCTAGGGTGAAATTGGCTGCACCACAATTGAAGGGGTTGGGGCTGATGAGAATATCAGTGACTGTGAATTGAGCGGGTCCCAACGTGGCAGTGCCATTGTTTGTAATGACGTAATTGAATGTGATCGTCTGCCCGACTTGATTATAGTTCGTAGGACTTGGGGAAGATGTCAAACTGATCGAACTGACGCTTTTCACAATGCTTACATTCGCCGGAGCAGATTGTGGTACTCCACCACCGCCAGCCATCGGTTTGGTGGATACTGAAGCGGAGTTCATATCTACTTGGGTGATCGTGTAGTTGACGTTGCAGTTTGTCGTCGCAGCGGGGGCAAGGGTTGTATTGGCAGGTCCACAGTTAAAGGATGAGGCACCAATCAGCGGGTCTGTCACTGTGAATTGAGTTGGACCAAGATTTGTCGAACCATCGTTTTTGATCACGTATGTGAGAGTAATGATCTGCCCAACCTGGCTGTAGGTTGTGGGGTTGGTAGTGACTGAAAGCGAAAGTTGTGAAGTGCCTTTTGTGACAGTCGTTTTTACGGCAGGGGAGTTCGGAGCACCTCCGCCGGCTGCCAACGCATTGCTGATCACAGAGGCAGCACTTGCATCTGTGGCAGTGGTGTTGTAGGTTGAGGTGCACGTGACCGTGGCACCTGGGGCGAGCGTGGTATTTGCTGCGCCGCAGTTGAATGCAGTTGATGCACTGATGAGCGTATCAAGCACGGTGAATTGAGCAGGTCCTAACGAGGCGGAAGTATTGTTCTTGATGACGTAGGTGAAGGTAATTGCCTGTCCGGCCTGGCTATAGTTCGTAGGGGAAGCCGTAACGGTGAGAGATAAACCGGTGCTGGGCGTTGGGTTGAGCCCGGCTGTATAAAGCGGAACCTTGATCTTGTTACCGGGTGTCAGGGTATTGGCATTGACCATTTGTAAAAGGGCAGTATCTGCGCCGAATTTTGTGGCGATGGAACTCCACGTATCACCAGATTGGACGGTATAGATCTCCACACATTTAGGAGATTGCTGCGAGATGTAGACCTTTCCGTTACTCCCAATATTGGGGACGGTGACGACCATGCCTGCCTTGATCTGGGCGGGATTTGCCAATTGCTTGTTCGCCTCCACCGTTTTCTTGGGATCGGCTCCATAACAACGAGAGATCTGCCACAACCATTCACCTTCTGCAACCGTATGCTGGACGTTCGTTCCGCTGCTGATTGTGGTCTTTGATACAGTGACAGATGCGGGTTGTGACGTTGCTCCACTGCCTGATGCGGTTGCATTATTTTTGAAGGACGCATTGGTTACATCGGTTGCGTTCACTGTGTAGGTGCTGGTACAGGTTAATTCTGCGCCGGGTGCGATGGTGGCATCTGCATTCCCGCAGTTGAAGGGTGTGCCGCTGATGAGAGTATCTGTGACTGTGAATTGACCAGGTCCAAGCGGGGCGGCGCCGCCGTTCTTGATGGCATAGCTGAAAGTGATCGTTTGCCCTGCTGCACTATAAGTAGTGGGGTTGGCTGTGACTGCAAGTGATATCAGCTTTGATTGTACGGTGGGAACATTCGTTGTGACCGTGTTTGAATTGACACCATACACACTGACCGTTGCGACATTTGAGACAGAACCTTTATCAAGATCTGTCTGGGTCAGCAGATAATCGAATGTACATTCGAGACTTTCCCCGGCATCGAAGCGGTCATTTGCATTTCCAATGGTGTTGACTGCAGGGCAAATGGGAGTCGCGCCTGAAAATGTAACATTGGGTGGGAGTGTTTCAGTGAGATCGTTCTTCGTTACCTTGACGATGTACTTGAAACGCATGACCTGTCCCACTGCATTGTATTGAATGGAGGTATCCACCTGGACTGAAAGTTCGACTGTGACAGAATTGACCGGAGCTGTAGCAGTAAATTGTATTTCCGGCATTGCGCTTTCACCATTGTTGGTGGTATCGCCAAACAAACTACAGGAGGCGAGGACCATACCGGCAATGATGGCAAGGGTGAGAGAATAGGTAATTTTTTTCATTGCCACTTCCTTTCTAATGCGGGGAGAGATGAATAAACTTTCAGGAATGGACTTTATTAATATTATAACCCTCGAAAATGGCAGATTAAAAAGGATCAGGAAAATTGATGTCATAAACAGGTCATCCCGCAGTGGGTTGTTAGATCAACGACTGCGGGATGATATTCTGTCTTGTAGTTTCAATATTCTTATACCCCAACTTAAAATGGCGGATTTGTACGGCTAATGTTCCCTTCACGAACACAGATCCATAATTTTGAGCCGGCAGGGGCTTTGCCATGGAAATTCGTGGGGGAAACGTCCACCCAGGTCATGCCATTCGCATCTGTGTGCTTGGATGCGATGTCGTATTTGTACTCGGTATATTTTTGTCCCACAAGAAAAACGCTGGCTCCCACATTTGGAGCCGTGCGGATGTTCGACTCTTGGGTGAGAGAAAATGTCCCAACTTTGACCGAGGGAGGCGGGACGGGTTGAGGAGTACCTGAACCGGCAGGCGGCAATAGAAGCGTGGATCCACCACCGATGCGATCTTTGTTGACGATCTCTTGATACCAGGGAGTGCCTTGTGCATTGGGAGTGCCAGTCATGAGCAGAATGTCCACATGTAGACTTTCGTTCTTTAATTGTTCGCGAGCGATCTGTTTCAGTCCCTTATTTGCATCACCAGGTTGAAGTTGATATTCTGTATAGGTTACGATCTTATTGCCGCGTGGGATCCTGTGTTGTTGTCCTGTAGCCATGTTGTTTCTCCTATTTGATCATATGATTAAAATATTGAGGAATAGACCAAGTCATTTATTTTGGCGATCTTCTCCTCCTGCCGATTCGTTATTGACTAGGTATAGGATACCTAATTAGAAATGAAAGTCAATAGGTCGTACATTTTTGCTCTTTCAATTCATGGACGATCCTAAAGGAATGGGCAGGATTGTCTATGAATTTATTACGTATTGTCGCTTAGGCTTCGCCGTTCACGTGGAGGTCGAAGAATTCGCCAGATTGAGGGTTGTTCTTGAACTGGAAATAGCAGGCACCGCCGTCCAGGACAAAAACAAATTCTTTATTCCAGTTTTCGTTGAAACTTCTGCAAAAATAGTTGGCATAGATGACTTGATCACCATTTATCACCAAACCAATGTATTGACGTTGGTATTCTGAGAGACGTTCCCAGGGCGGAGATTGGGTCACAAAGAATTGATCTGAGTTCGACTGTAAAAAGGAGGGTAAGTCATCTTCCAAGGCACGGATATCTGCTTCGGTTGGGGTCCAATATTCGAGGTCGGTTGAGGCAGGCACGAGTCCGGTTCCGAAGCGGTTATTTTTGGCGTATTCTGCTGAGAAGATGACCCAATTTTCACCTTCCACATTTTCCGTGGCAGGAGCACATCCAATAAGAAATAGAGATGCAAGCAGTATTGAAAGAAAGGCGTAAACGATCCATTTATTCATGAGCATATCAGTTCTCCTGAAAGTAGAACGTTTTGTGCTGCAATTTGTTCCGGGTTTATTTGCGGAAGCCCAAGCCTTTTGCCATGATCGCATCAAGTTGACGTTTGGGCAAAAGGGACATGACCCAGCTCATGAAGGGATTCGGATTGATCGCGTATCGTACCCGCGGATTTGATGATGTGAGCGCTTTGAAAACAGCCTTGCTAACTGCTTCGGGCGGCAAGCCGCTGCGACCTTTTGCAATGGTGTACTTTTGGAATTTCTTTCCAGATTCATAATAGTCGGTGTGACGATATTCTTCGGCGTTCACTTCTTCGGCTTTGTCCCAGATGGGTGTGGCGATCGGACCGGGGGCTACAATGATCACATCAATACCATAGAGCATCAACTCGCGGCGCATGGATTCAGACAGACCTTCCAATGCGTGCTTTGAGGCGGCATATGCACCGAGGAATGGACTTCCATTCTTCCCGGATACCGAGGTGATGTTGACAATGCGCCCGGGCTTGCCGTTTAGTGAACGGTCTGCCCCTAATAATGGCGTGAACGCTTGGGTGACAATTAACTGCCCGGTGACGTTGATCTCCAATTGCCTACGGAAGTCATCTGGTTTCAGATACAACATCGGTGCAGCAACAGCAATGCCGGCGTTATTGACCAGCCCGAATAAGGTTTCCCCTTTCAACTGGTCGCGGACTTGTTTTGCTGCAGCATGGACGGCAACTTCATCAGTGATATCGAAGGTCAATGGGGTGAAGCCAGTTCCGAGGTCCGATCTGAGGCGGTCTGCATCGGTTTGTTTGCGAACGCTCCCGAAGACATGAAATCCTTTTTGGATTAGCATTTCGGCAATGGATTGTCCGATTCCCGTGGATACCCCAGTGACAACGATACTCTTCATGAGTGAATCTCCAATTTTTTAGCGAATTATACTTAAACCAAGACAGCCCCGGCAAAATGCTGAGGCTGTCTTAATGAAGTACTTTCTATTGAATATGAGGTGTGACCCAATCTTCGATCGGTCCGCTGTGATTGAGATAATTCTGAGGTCCGCTGACGGGCAGCCAGCCGGTGGTGTACCCTGTGGATGTTTGTGAGATGACCACTTCGACCCATGTACGTTGATAGGAAGCATCGTAGGTGACGGAGTTGATCCTGTAATAGTAGGTCTTTCCTTTTGTGTAATCATCTGCAAGAACGATCTTGCCTGTATAGCTGGGTTGGTTGCGGATGTTGACGCCTTTCCCGGCAATGACAGTCAGCACACCCTCAAAGCCTGCAGGTGCTGACACAGGCGGAGGTGGGGGAGGCGGCACATTTGGCGGGGTATAGGGCGGCGAATAAGAGCTCGGAATTGTGATGACTTGTCCGGGATAGATCAGGCTCGGATTCCAAATCTGCGGGTTGGCTGCTATAACCGAACCGAGACTTAAGCTGTAGGCTTTAGCGATATTCCCAAGAGTATCACCACGACGGACTGTGTAATAAGCGCCTGTCGGAGTTACTGGTGGGTATTGGGGAGAATAGGAGTATCCACTTGGAATATAGATGACCTGCCCGGCATATACCCACCAACCCAAGCCAGGGTTGGCAGCACGGATGGCAGAAACAGTAGTGCCGCAATAAGCGGCAAGCCCGCTGAGAGTATCGCCCCATTGAACGGTGACGTAGCCGCCACAGCCATACCAGGCATGTGCGCTGCCCGTTGTAGTGAAAGAAGCCAATAAAATGGTGAGGACAACGAAAACCTGAATTAACTTTTTATTTTTCATGCGACTCTCTTCCTTCTGGAGACATGAATTTGCTCCCATAATTTTAGAGTACTCCGAAAATGATGATTGTCAACTGGATATTTTTATTAAAATATGAACAACGGATATACCAGTCTGCACTCAGATTAGGCGGTTTGCAAGGAAAAACACGGATGTATTTTTCTGTTCCATTTATTGGTGTGGGATAAAAAAGTAGGTCACGCTTTATGCGTGACCTACAAGATCAATCAACCGTCAGGGTCTTACTTAAATTTCTTGGGAAATCAGGGTCAAACCCGCGCATCACGGACATGTGATACGAAAGCAATTGCAAAGGTAAGACGCCCAGCAACGCGGAGATCTGCGGGTCAGACTTGGGAAGCACGATCAAGTCGTCACCGTTGGCACGCAGGCGGGCATCTTCTTCACCAATGACGATCGTCCGTGCGCCGCGCACTTTCACTTCATTGAGTCCGCTAATGATGAGCGGAACCGCACTGCCGTCGGATACAAAAATAATGGGGAAGTCCTTACTGACCGCAGAGAGGGGTCCATGTTTGAACTCGGTTGAGAGCATCCCTTCGCAGTGGGCATAGGTGATCTCTTTCAATTTCAACGCACCTTCGAGTGCAATAGGATAGGTCGCACCATAGCCAAGACAGTACAGGTCATTCCAGCCGTTGATTTCTTTTGCGATCGTTTCGATCTGTGGCGCAACCATCTCAAGAGTCTTGTCCATCAAGTCGGGAATACTATCCAACTCTCGCACATCTTTGCCCGCCATTTTGTATGCCAAATACAAGAACGTCACGACCTGGTTGGTAAAGGTCTTCGTGGCGGGAACGCTGATCTCGTATCCGCAGCACAGAGGGAGAGAGAGCGAGGCGGCTTTCGTCAAAGTCGAGCCGACCACATTCGCTAATCCGAAACATGCCATGCCTTTTTTCTCCGCCGCTTCCAAGGCATTGAGCACATCTTTGGTCTCGCCTGATTGGCTGACGAAAATTCCCACATCCTCGTGATTGACCGTCGGCGCATATTGCGGGATGAACTGCGGTGCAAGCACAGGGATGACGGCGCGCCCAGCCAGCTGGGCAAAATAAACAGCGCCCACCGATGCGGCGTGATAACTCGTGCCGCAGCCGATGAAATAAAGATTGCGCGCACTCTTCATCTTCTCGACCAGAGTTTCAACTTCGCGATTGCCATTCAAGACATGCGACAATTCACGCGCGACTTGTGCCTGCTCGTGGATCTCTTTCAACATAAAATGCGGATAGCCGCCCTTTTGCACCGCATCCATCGTCTCTGTCACTGTTTCTTGTTTTCTGTCAATGAGTTTTCCATCCTTGACCGACCGCACCTCGACCTTATCTGCCCATAAGGTGACGATCTCCCCATCCTGCGGGCGTATGACTTCGCGTGTCAACGGCAAAATAGATGGCAGGTCCGATGATACACAGGTGAAGCCTTCACCGAGTCCGATCACCATACCGGAGCCTTTTTTGAAGGCGTACAGTTTGTCATCGTTCGCGCGCCCGATGACAAAAGCATAATCGCCTTCGAGGTCACCATAAGCGAGTCTGATTGCGTCGATGAATTCATATCCGCGGTTGATATAGCGTTCCACAGCATGAACACAGGTCTCACCATCATTCTGTGAACGGACGGTCATACCCTCAGCGATGAACTGTTCGCGGAGTTCAACATTGTTCACTACATTGCCATTATGTGCGCCGACCATGTCACCGTCTGAATCCAGATGTGGTTGAGAATTAACTTGCGAAGGTTCACCAAAGGTTGCCCAACGTAATTGTGTGATGCCGCGCTGCCCGCGCATTTCTGCGATGTTATATTTTGCCGCGACAGAATCCACTTTGCCGGTATCTTTGCGCAGATCGATCTTGCCGTCGTTGATGGTCGCCGCACCAACTGAGTCATAACCACGATAGGTAAGACGTTCTGCTGCCGCGATCAAAATGGGACCGAGTTCTGTTTCTTTATTAGTTACGTACCCGAAAATTCCGCACATGTATTCTCCTTAAGGAGCGAGGTCATCCCATCCTGATTGAGGGTAATTAGGACGAGGTCTCCTCGACCCTATAAATTTATTCCAAATTTAAATTTCCGTTTGCATCGAACAAAAAGAATGGATTGTATGCTACTTCCCAAAGATAATTATCGGGGTCGGCGAAGTAGGAGCTATATCCACCCCAGAAAACCTTTTGTGGTTCCTTTACGATCTTCACACCTTTAACTTTCAAGTCCGCGATGATCGCATCCACTTCGGTTTCGCTTTGCGCATTGTATGCTAATGTGATACCTGAAAACCCACTTCCTTCTGGGGAAACCAAAGCATCTTCCGCCAGTTTTTCACGCGGATATATCGCAAACACCACTCCGCTGGTTTGGAAGAACGCAACATCCTCCTGGCTCGCTATTGCAGGTTGCCATCCAATTGTCTTGGTGTAGAACTCGTATGATCTTTTGAAATCTTTTACGCCCAAGGTGATCAAATGTAAGTGTTGTTTCATCCATCGCTCCTATGGTTGTGATTATATTCCAGCGTTGTTCTCCTAAAGAAAAAAGATGACAGTCACTTTGCAGAAGTGACTGTCATCTAAAAAGCTGCCAGCATACAATATTACTAATTCTTAAACTCAAAATTTCCGGCATCTACTCCATTTACTTCCACAGAATATACGCCCTTTGGCAAACCCGAGGCGTTGATCGGCATCACCATCCGGAAGGATTGCGGGAACTCGGTGCAGATCTCGCCCATATCAGCCACACGTATCTCGATCCTGATATTTGTGATGTTTCCATCTTTTACGAAGGTTTGGGTCACGCCACTGATTTGCGAACAGGCATTGGGATAACTCACATCGATGGTGATTGTGACCGGCGTCGGAGAGCCCAGTCCCACTTCCACCTCTGCAAAATCGATCTTCGCCAATTCTCCAGATTTATCCTGGAATCCTGAAGCGGGAGCAGTGCACGCACTAAGCAAAATCAGCACTACACTCCAAACAGTTAACGAATACAACTTGGTCATCCTTAAGTTCATGGTTCTCTCCTTAAGCAATTTCAACTTAAGACAGCCAAAAACCCGAATTTGTTCCCGAGGTTAAATTAGAGAAGTACTTTTTTAGTTGCAGAAAATGCCAGCGGAGGCAGAGCATTCCGTTCGAACCATTCCACGGCATCGGCATCATCAGCTGGAGCCATATCTCCATTCAAAACTTCAGCCACATAGACGATGATGAAGTCTGCGCCGCGTTCGTGCTCACGTCCAGCAATGACATCATGCACACGCGTTACGCGCACGGTCAGCCCTGTTTCTTCCAAACATTCCCGGGCTGCTGCTTCAGCTGGGTCTTCGCCGCCATTGACGAAACCAGCAGGCAAGGTCCAAAGTCCGCGATGAGGCTCGTTCACTCGGCGTACAAGCAAAACACGGCTGCCCTCTTCTACAAGGACAGCCGCTGCTACTTTCGGGTCTTGAAAATGGATCCACCCGCATTGCGGACATACAGGGCGAAATGCGCCGAACTTTTCCTGTTTTGTCACCGCTGCTGCACACCGCGGGCAGAATTTGATGTAGTCATCTTTAGCCATGGATGGCTTTATATCACCATCCATGCAGATGAACAAGCTGGTTATCTAGGTACTTCGTCAGTTGGCTGTAAAATGATGACCGGGAACCAAGGGAAAAACCCTGATGACGGCTGTTCTACTTCTTCGTCATTGTTATTGTTATTTGGTTTATCGATCGTAGAAACCACCGGCATATTGAAATCCATTGTGATCGAACATAAAGGCAAACCGTTTGAATCCAATGCAGTTACAACCAATTGATAGCTTCCAACCTGAGAATAGTTTTCCAAAAAGAGGTCTTTGGCAGAACCATCTGTATCGTAAAAGACAGGTGAACTATTCGGCGTAACAAGGGTCATTTCATAACCGCTGGCCTCTGGGTGATCTGTCCAGTCAAATGACACCATACCGGTAGGGGGCATATCACCTGCGTTGGAGGATGAGGTCGGCGAGGTCCATTCCATGGGACAATCCGCTTTTGCTTGCGATTTTTCCTGTTGTTTTTCCTGTTTTTCCTGCTTTTCGGGGGCGCTAATGATCTTGGCTGATTGTGTAGTTACATTTTCACCACACCCACATGCGCTGCTTATTATTGCTACTACTGCCCAGAACACAGGGGATTTTACTAATTTCTTGTAATTCATTTTTTCTCCTGAGAAAAATAAGTTGTTTTGTTATTTGTATTTTCTCTTGATTACAAAAAAATGAAAATCCCCTAATTGGGGTGACCCAAATAGGGGACATAACCATTTGTACTATTTGAAGAAACTTGTTATCGCCACTTGTTACGTGCAGTCAGAGTCATGATCCATAAGACGCCTACACCAATGACGGTTATGACAAGGAAAAGAATTGTCCAATTGAAAGGTGGGGAGGGCGCTTCGTTCTCAACCTCGGTTTGGTCTGCTGCTTCGGGAGCCGATTCTTTCGCTGATGGTGTTTCCAAAATGCGAGATGAGTCAGGGGTGACCTCCACCGGAGCTATCGCTGCTGCGGCTGGGTCAGCTGTTGTGGTAGGAGCGATGTCTTGAGCAAGAGATTCTTCGGTTGCAGCAACTGGAGCTGATTCTGCTGCCATGGCGGCTTCCATTGTTGGGTCAGCGCCACCACCTCCGCCACAGCCATCACAACCGCCGCCAGACCCATACCCGACCGGTGCAGACATGCTGCTGAAGTTGATCATGGGTGCTAGAGTAGTCGCTGTGAACGAGAAGAGGAAGAGGACTGCCGCAAAGGCTGTTGCCAATCTGAACAGCGGATATGTGCGCGGCATCGGTGGTTTGAGACCCACCATTTGACGAGTAAGGGTGAAGTTGCGTGGAGCCTTGCGCGCTGGCAGTTTGCGGAGAATGCCGCGGGCAGCGCGAAGGTCATTCATAACGGAAGCAAGCTCGGGGTCGGTTTTGAGGCGGGCTTCCAAGCGGGCCGCATCCGATTCGTTGAGTTGTCCATCAATATAAGCAGAAAGTGTTTCTATATCTCGAAAGTTTTTCATCGGATGTTCTCCTCTTCCAGACGAAATGAAGAGGGTAAAAGTTCCTCGAACGAGCGCAAACACTCACGTAATCTTAATCGCGCACGAGCGAGTCGACTTTTTATTGTGCCCAAAGGCACACGTACTGCACTTGCTACTTCGGTGTAATCCATGCCTTGCACATCCGCAAGTACAACTGCGGTGCGGAACTCAGTGGGGAGAGCATCAAGGCAGTGTTGAATGGCATGCTCGAGTTCATCGGCTTCAGCTTTTTGGGCGGGTGTCATACTCGAATCTGCAAGCCATTTTGGAGAATCCATCTCTTCGCCGTCGCTGGTTTCGGGTTCGAGCGGCGTGGTTGGACGGCGCTTTTGGCGGCGCAGTTCATCGAGACAGGCATTGGTTACAGTTCGCAGGATCCATGCTTTGAATGATCCGCCGCGAAATGTCTTGATGCTTTGAAACGCAGAGATGAACGCTTCCTGTGCAGCATCTTGTGCCATATCTTCATCGCCAAGGATGCGCATGGCAGTGTTGAAGACTGCATCTTGGTAATGCAAAATGATCGTATTGAACGCGTTCAGGTCGCCTTGTTGTGCGGAGTGAATTAAAGCTGTTTCATCCATGCACTAATTTTACCCGTTCTTTTGGTTTGTCCGAAGAGCGATCATCGACGTTGGGAATGCGTTTTAGTGTGTCCATCCCTACCGAAAATATTGTCAAATGGAGACATCTTTCATAAATTCGAAGAACATTTTGGGAAACAAATCG
>SXGT01152092.1_pt1 | contig 14262 bp, 12 predicted proteins | sample 3176221 | NCBI WGS metagenome assembly SXGT01 (sample SAMN11356862, study PRJNA531348) | freshwater metagenome | isolation source: freshwater sample F1-120 | place: China: Fuxian Lake, Yuxi | collected 2017-12-25 | reverse complement strand
GGCGATCTTGGTGAAGATGCCGCCGCAGATGCGAAGAGCGCTCGCGCCGAGGCTCTCGCCGATGGCGAAGCCGATGAAGCATGGCCCAACGAGATCGGTCGGCAGGAACGCCAGGATGCAGATCATGAAGAAGAGTTCGACCGAGACAAGAAGGAGTCCCACGCTCATGCCGCTCTTGAGCGGAATGCCCAGGACTGGCAGCGCCGCACCGCTCAGGCTGGCGAACGCCGCCCGGCTGTTCGCGACGGTGTTGATTCGGATACCGAACCACGCCACGCCGTAGGAGCCGAGGATCCCGAGCACGCTCGCCGCGAGGATCATCGCAACACTCCCGACAGACTTGTGTTCGAGGACGCCGAAGTAATAGACCATGCAAACGGCGATCAGGATCCAAAGGCCGACGAGGAACTTGCCCTGCTGGAAGAGGTAGCTCTTGCAGGTTTCCCAAATGATGTTCGACACACTCGACATCGAGGCATGCACCGGGAGCGCCTTCGTCTGCTTGTACTGGAGGACGCCGAAGAATGAAGCCGCGACGCAAACGGCGAGCCCGAAGTACAGGATGTTCAGGCCGGTCACGGTGGTGCCGAGCACATCGAACTGCACATCGCCAAGGGCTGGCACCTTGAGGTCCGCTTCGCCGGCAAAAGCCGCGGGTGACAGGACGCAGAGAGTCAACAGCACAAGCATGATTCGAAGCATGGGTGGGGGGGTCCTTCCTAATCTGTGTTGAAAATGAGGGGGGAAGTGTAGCGGGATCTGCGAGAATGGCAACCGGACATCATGCTTGCCGCGGCCATGCTGACTGATCGGATTTCGAAGCGCTTCCGCCATCTTTCGAAGTGGTCGCGGCGCACCGATGCGCCGTGCTTTCGGGTCTACGAACGCGATATTCCAGAGTTTCCGCTGGTCATCGACTGGTACGACGGTGATGTCGTGTTGTGGATTCATCCGCGACGCAAGGACGAGACGCCAGAGCAGGAGGAGTCGTTTGCGAGGGCGAGCGCCGAGTCGGTGAAGTTCGCGCTCAAGGTGGATGACACTCGGCTCTTCGTGAAGCGGCGCATGCGCCAACGCGGACTTGCGCAGTACGAACGGGAGTCGGATCAGGGGATCCGCCGCGTCGTCATCGAGCACGGTCTCAAGTTCGAAATCAATCTCTCGGACTATCTCGACACTGGGCTCTTCCTTGACCACCGCGCGACGAGGCAGATGATTCGCGACCGCGCGCGTGGGCAGCGAGTGCTCAACCTCTTCGCGTACACAGGCGCGTTCACGGTCCACGCGATCGCCGGGGGCGCCGCCGCCACGCTGACCGTTGACATGAGCAACACCTATCAGTCGTGGACGCGACGGAATCTCGAACTCAACACGATGGCGCCGAGCGCCGAACACCGCCTCGAGGCTGCCGACTGCCTGCAGATGCTCGAAGCGGGGCCGAAGCGCGGCGAAGCGTGGGACATCATTGTGCTCGACCCGCCCACATTTTCGAACTCGAAGAGGATGGCCTCGGGCAGTTTCTCGGTCGACCGCGACTGGGCGCAGCTCGTCGCGCACGCGGTCGACTGGCTGAGCCCGCGTGGGCAGATCTGGTTCAGCACGAACTCAAGGTCGTTCAGGCCCGATGACGCGGCGTTGCCCACGGGGGTGGGGATGCGCGAGATCACCAAGTACACGGTGCCCGAGGACTTCTCCGGTCGCACCCCGCACCGTGCGTATCTCATCGCACGCGCAGGCGACACCGACGCCCTCGACCTGCGCGTCACTCGCTGGACGGCGCCTGCGGCGCGTGGGGGATCGTCGGCAAGAGCGACGCCGGAATCATGAACTCCGGTGCGTCGGGGAGCCGCGCGAAGGGTCCGTGCTCGGGCTCCGCCGTTGTGAGCTTGAAGCGAAGGATCTCCTTGCGCTTCCGATCACCGACATAGAGGTGTTCCTGGTCGATGGCGAGTGAACTCGGGAGTTCCGGACATCCGGTCGCGCGGTTCGCGAAGAGCACGACCGCGCCGGACTTCGTGTCAATCCGGAACACGCCGGGCATCCCGTTGTCGGTGAGGTAGAGCGTGTGGCCGTCAGGCGCGACAAGGAGTTGAATCGGATGAGAGAGTCCGTGCGACGCATCCGCGAGAACCGACTTTCGCAGTCCGGTCGCGGGATCGAAAGCGACGACCTGCGCGGCGTCCTTGTCGCACACATAGAGGAGCCCGTCGGCGGCGACCGCGATGCCGCGGACCTTGTTGACGCCTTGCGGTGACACGATGGCGCTCGGAATGATCGTTCCCGGCGGGATGCCGAGCCCAGCGATCTCCGGTGGCACTCCCAGCGGCGCGCCGGGGGTGATCGTGCCGATTCCCTTGTAGGCGCTGACCGTGTTGGTGTCTTGATTGGACGCGAAAACCGTTCCATCGGCGCCGACCGCGAGTGCGTACGAGTGCACGAGGTCGGGGTCCTTGAGTGCCTTGCTCGCGAAAATGTTTACGAACGGAAGCGTGCCGTCAGAGGCGGGGGGGCCGTACCGGATCAGCCGCGTGTTCGCAAGGTTTGCACTGACCACCAGAAGTCCGTGCTCGCCGAGGTGAATCATGCCGCGCACACCCTTGGCGGCCCCACCGGCGGACTCGGGAACATCCTCAAGAATGTTCCCGAGGTCGTGTCCCTCGCCACTGAGTGCGTGCACGGTGTTTCCCGCAGGTTTGCCGTGCATGGTGATGTACCAACGGGCCGCGGTCTTGGGGAGATCGTGGCCATGCGCGTGGCTGTTCGTGTGGCTGTCGCCGGCGTCCTTCTTCCCGTGGTGATGGGCCGAGGGCGCGTCGAAGGTGGACTCGTCGAGGGCGCGGCCCGACGCATGAGTCGGATCGTCTGCGGGGCCGCACGCGGCGGCGACAACGATTCCGATGAGGCCCACGCCGCGTCGAACCAGGGTGCACATCCGCATGAGAGCCCGAGAGGATAGCCTCGTCGCGATGGTCAGCTTTCCCGCGTGTCCTCCGATGCTCGCGCTCCTCGACAAGGAGACGGCGCTCATTCCGCTGTTCCAACAGCAGGCGGCGACAAGTTTCGGCGCGCATAGCCTGCAGAGCTCGCTGAGTCACTTCACAAACCCATGGTTCCTGTTCTCGCTGCTGCTAGGCCTCCTCGTTGCCGCCGCGTGCGGTCTCGCGATCGCGTGGCACCCGAGGCGCTCGGGCAAGGGGGACCCCGTCGAGGACCTTGAGCGACGCAACACGCTCATCGTGCTTGCCCTCGTCGGTGCGGTCGTCTCCGAACTTGTGCGCGTGGAATCGGCGATGGCGCTCGTCGTCTTTGGCATCGGCGGGCTCATTCGATTCCGCACCATCCTCGAGAACCCGAAGACCACCGGCAAGGCGATCATGGTGGTCGTGATCGGCCTCGCGTGCGGCCTCGGGCAACTTGCGATGGGGGTCTTCTTCACGGTCTTCGCGTGGTTGCTCATCTTCTGGCTCGATTCGAGCGTGGGCTACCGGATCCGCCTGAAACTGACGGCGCGGCACGATGCCAAGGCGGCCATGCTGGCCCTCCTTTCATGCGTTCGCTCGAACGGTGGACGCGTTTCGAGCGCGGAGGAGTACGAGCACAAGCGGCAAATCGTCGTGATCGGCAAGATTCCGTCCATGGTCGATCCAGTGAAGTTCAAGCAAGCACTTGCTTCGCGCCTCCCGCAGGGGGACGACATCGACATCAGCATGCAGATGGGATGATTGTTCCGGGGCGGTACGATTCCGTCATGCTCGTGCAGCGTGCGGCACTCCTCGTTGTAGCGCTGGGCACGACCAGCCTCGCCCATGGCCTGAGTGACCTCGGCGTCGTTGGCGCGCCGGGAACGCTCCACGCCCGCACCATCATCGTGCAAGACGAACTCGGGATCCCCGGCGAGTGGATAGCGCGCGTCGAAACTGGCCACCTCGTGTGTGTGGCGGGTTGTCCTGCCGAGACTGATCGCGGCGACGAGGTCGAGATTCCCATCCTCGTGATGGTGCCTGCGGACGGACCCGCAACGACCGTGGCGACCGTGACAGTCAGCCGTGGCGGGCACGCAATTGCGTCGCGCGTCTTCGTGATCGAGCGACGCCGCGAACGGGCCGATCTCAACGGCGACGGTCGCGTTGACTCCAAGGACATGGCGGCGCTGCTCGCGGCGTGGGGGACGGTGGCGCCGCGCGGCTCTTGCGACGCGGACCTCGACCTCGATGGGCGCGTCGACGGTCGGGACCTCTCCGTGCTGGTGGCCTCGTGGCATTCCTGAAGCGACCGCCGCTGCGGATTCAGCCGACGACGCTCTGGGAGTACCCGAGTCAACACTACGACTCGCCGCGGGGCACCATGCAGGGCGACAAGGCGTATGTCGGCGCGACGCCGTCGTGGGTGATCTGGCAACTCCTGCAGCGCTACACGCGCGAAGGCGACCGTGTCCTCGACCCGATGTGCGGAAGCGGGACCACGCTGGATGTGTGTGCGGATCTCGGCCGCACGGGAGTGGGGTTCGATCTGGCGCCATGCCGCGCCGACATCGCTGGCGCCGATGCGCGAGCGATCCCGCTGCCCGATGCGTCCGTCGACTTTGTTTTCGTCGATCCGCCCTATTCGACGCATGTCGACTACTCCAACGACTCCCGCTGCATCGGCAAGCTCGACGCCTCCGGTGACGATGACGGGCGCGCGTACTTCGACGCCATGTCTCGCGTGTTCAGCCAGATGCACCGAGTGCTCAAGGACCGCCGATACGCGGCCGTCTTTGTGAGCGATTCGTGGAGGCGCCGCAAAGGGGAGAAGGGCAGCGGGAACGGCACCTTCATGCCCATCGGCTTCGAGTTGTTCGCGCGGATGCGAAAGAACTTTAAGCCCGTCGACATTGTCTGTGTCGTCCGCCACAATGCGTCGATGTCGCAGGCGAACTACCGCAAGGCCGCCGAGGAAGGCAACTTCTTCCTCCGCGGCTTCAACTATCTGCTCATCATGAAGAAGGTGAACGAGCGACGCTAGCGCGCCGCGCGGGCGGCGTGGTCAACGCGCCTGAGCGACTGCTCGGCGAGCGCTTCCCGCTCGGCGGCCAGCCGGTTGAGCCCCGCGCGTGTGGGTTGCGCGCCGGGAGTCGCGCGAATGTCCGCCATGACGGTTTCGACAAGCGCGAGGTCGGCGCGCCGGAGTTCGCGCTCGAGGGCACCTTCGTTGCCGCCCCGAGCGCCCGCCGCAAGCGAGCGGGCGCGCGCACCGTCGCGTGCGAAGGGTGTCGATCCATCCGCGAGCAGTTCGGGGTACTGCTTCATGGCGCGCGCGTGACGCAGCGCGAGCGCATCATCGGCGGGCAGGAGTGCGCACGCCTTCTCGATGATGCTGTCGTTGAGGTCGGTGGAGGGCGACGCCGCGGCGAAGAGTTGCGCGATGACTGGCGCCACCGACGCCTGGGCTCGGAATGGACTCTCGCGTTCCTTCACCATGATGCGTGCCAACGCCCGCACCGCATCGACCTGGGCCGCACGCGCGACGCTCGCGGTTTCGAGGAGCGGGTTCTGCTGCTCGACGACGAGATCAGCGAGGACCCGCCGCGACGACACCGGCAGATCCTCGTCGAGGGCGAGGGCTGCCACCGATCCAAGTGCCACGGCGCCGAAGCATCGGAGTTCGCTGTGTCCGGCTTGGGCCCATGCGCGCGTCGGTTCAGGGAGAGCACGGAGCGCATTCCAGATCGCGAGCGCCGCTTCGGCCGAGCCTCCGAGCGATTGGACGCGCACGCGCAGCGAGTCCGCGATGTGCGCGTCGACTGCAGCCGCCGTGTGCACGGGGCGCTCGATGCACTCACTCACAACCTTTGCGAGCAGCGATGCCACGACCGAGGGTTGATCAAGCGCCGCTTCACCCTTGGTCTGCATCGCGGCGCCGATGGCCGCTTCCGTCTCACTGACGACGACCGACTGCGCGTCCATGAACTGCGCCCACTCCTGGAGCGAGTCATCGACGAAGAGCCGCGCTTGCTCGGCGTCGAGCCCCGACAGCCGCGCCAGCTCGCGAAGTTCGTGTCGTGAAGGGGGTCGAGGCACCAACGCGACGCCAGCCCAGTTGGCGTAGTGCCGCGCTGAGTCGGGGATCACCCCGTCTGTGTCATCGTCGGTGGCCGCTTCGCTCACCTCCACCTGGGGCCCCTTCGGCGGGGACTCGATCGCAGCCCGCACCTCCGGATCGGGAAACAGCGCCAGCAGGCGCGCCATTGCCGACCGCGCGGCTCCGAGGCCGACACCCATGCCCCTGTCACCGCCGCGCAGGCGCGCGAGCAGGTCGGCTCGCCACAGATCCCGTTCAGCCTCGACCCGGATCCGCATTTCGGCGGAGAGGTTTGGAAGCGCCAGCGCCGCCTTGGACGAAACTTCCACGGCGCGCATGGCGTCGGGAAGTTGGATCGAATCAAGCACCCGTTCTGCCGCGCGCACGCGGGCCTGCTTCGGGACCATTTGCGCCTCGATGAGCGCCGGCGGATCAACGACATCGAGGCTCGCGCGGAGGAACTCTTGGGCCGGCCCCACGGCAGCCTCCATGGAAGCTTGGAACCGCACCATGTCGTCGTCCTCGGCGCTCGGGGTCGGCGTGCCGTCAGCCGACGGCGGTGACGGCTCCAATTGTGTGAGCGATCCGCGCACCACTTGCTCCCACAGTCGCTCGCCCAAGGGAATGAGCCGTGCGCCCGAAGTCACGACCCACTCCGTGATGGCATCGACACTGCGCGGCTCGCCCGTGGGCCACGACTCCAGCGTCCACTCGACGGGGCGGGGCAGAACGGAGATCAGCGGCAGCTTCGCTTGGGCGAGCCCGAACCGCTGCGCGAGTCGGTCGAGGCGGCGTCGGACGACGAGGTACTCGGCGAACTCGGTCGCGACTCTGCGCTCGGAGGCAAGGCCTCTGAGGAATCGATCGTCATAGGTGGCGAGGGATCGCTCGAAGTCTCGCGCGATGGCCGCCGATGACTTGGCAAGAGTCCAACGCTCATGGGGAGTCAACTCCTGATGATCGTCGACGGGGCGATAGTGCTGAGTGATCCGATCGCGTGCACCCACGCGCTCGGGGAGTACTTGTGCGAGGTACTCGTCGTGGGCGCGGTCGATCGCGACCCAATCTTCGGCCGAGAGTTCGATGCCGGCCTCACGAACCCATTCGATCAGGTCAGTCGTCCGAATCGATGGAGCAAGAATCCGGGGTGGTTCTTGCGGCGCTTCGGAGCAGCCGACGAGCGAGGCCATCGTTGCTGCAATGGCGCCGAAAATCAGCAGGAATCGCCGAAAATGGGCCATTGACCCGCGAGGCTACCTCCGGTGGGTGATCGGGGGGATTCCTCGAGGTTGACGAAAGTCGGTCCCGCCATGGACCGATGCAGGTGCGTCATGCAACTTCGTGCGCGAATCCCGCGCCCGAGGTTGCGCGGCGTGGCGTTGAATCGGACTCTCAGATCAGGATGGATTGGAACCGAAATTGGAGGATCGACGGCATGAGCGACAACAGTCAGCAGCGGGGCGGTACAGGGAGAAACTGGGCTCATGCCGCGATCCTCCTCCTTCTCGGTGGCATTGCCGCGGGCTCGTTCTTTCGCGGCGCGTTCCTTTCCACTTCCGGCGCGGCGCTTGCGACGGCGCGGACCACGCTCCCCATTGCGGGTGTGCGCCAGGTTCCGTCGGAGTATCCAACGATTCAAGCCGCGATTGATGCCGCGCGATTCGGCGAAACCGTGAGCGTGTCCCCTGGCGTGTACGCCGAGCGGCTTGTGATCGACTCGAAGCGCGTGACAGTGCGCGGTGAGACGAGTCACGGCGTGTCCGTCGTTGGTGACGGGACTCTCGGGCCGATCGTCGCCATCTCCGGCATGGGGGCCAACGGCACGGCACTCGAATCGCTTTTCTTCACCGGCGGGGAGGGCCCCGACGGCTGCGGCCTCAAGATCGACCAGGCGGGCGTTGTGGTTCGCGATTGCGAATTCATGCACAACGACGGTGGTGGCGTCGTGAGCCTCACGGCCGATGTGGCTTTTTACGGCTGTTCGTTTGAGCACAACGCGACGAAAGTGGCCGGCGGTGGCGTACGGACCGAAGGCGGCAGCGCGACGCTCACCAACTGCGTCGTGCGGGCGAACTCGGCAGAGACCTACGGTGGCGGGATCTACAGCAACGGCGGCCAGGCAACGCTCGTCAACACGCAAGTGCTCGGGAACACGACCGTCAGCGGCGCGTGGGGTGGCGGCATTTACAGCGGCGCAGGGACCCTCATGGCGATCAACTCGCTGATCGAGCGAAATGGCTCTGTCGATGCTGGCGGCGGGGTGTTCGTCGCGGGCGGCGAGGCCACACTCGCCGGATGCGAGTTCCGCGGCAACTACAGCGAGCGAGGGTGGAGCGTCGGGAACTCCGGCGGCAAAGTCAGCATCCGCGATTCGAAGGTCTGCGGCATGCGCGAGTGGTCGACCGATGGCGACGGCATCGAAGCATCGACGACCGCGTTCGCGGCCGACTGCGGCACCGATCGCAATCGCAACGGCCGCGACGACGCCGAAGAGATCGCCCTCGGGTGGGCTCGTGACTGTGACGGCAACGGAACTCCCGACGAGTACGACCCCGACTGCAATGCCAACGGCATCGCGGATCGCTGCGAAATCGACTCCGGCTGGACCGACGACTGCAATGGCAACGGCCTTCCCGATTCGTGCGAGATCAGCATGGGACTGGCGGCCGACGCCGACGGCGACCGAAAGATCGACGGCTGCGGGCCGTGAGTCCAATCCATGCGCTATCCTTCTGGGCGCCGCATGCGTAGCTCAGTTGGATAGAGCATCGGTCTTCGAAACCGAGGGTCGTTGGTTCGAGTCCAACCGCGTGCGTTGCTGAAGCCCACAGAGACAAACGCCTCTGCTCGAGGACGATTCCACGAGCAGAGGCGACCGATGTGCGCGAGGTCAGCTGCCGGACTTGCCGGCGACGGCGACCCTGCACCACACCAGCAAGGCTGAACGACGCAAGGGCGCCGAGTCCGGGCACGACACTGGTCGAGATCTCCTGCGACGACAGTCCGGAGCCGCCGACTGAGACGCCGATCCGGACTCTCCATGTTCCCGTTGTTTCCTCAGCCATGCCGGAATTCTGATCACACACCCTCGCTCGGCGCGCATTCCGTTAGCCTTCCGCTCCATGGCTTTCATGCAGGGCTTGCGAGGCGTCGTGGTCGGTGTCGCCAACGAACATTCCATCGCGACGGGGATTGCGGCGAGCCTGAAGCGCGAAGGGGCCGAGTGTCTGTTCACCCATTTGCCCGGCGAGAAGAACGAGCGGCGCACCCGCAAGGCACTGGAGGCGATCGGCTACACGACACCCTGGCTCGCGCCGATGGATGCCGCAAGCGATGAGCAGATCGACGCGACTTTCGCGAGGGTGGCGAGCGAGTTCGGCACGATCGATTTCCTCGTCCACTGCATCGCTTTTGCCGACAAGGATTGGCTGAAGCCCGATCGCTTCGCGGGAACTCCGCGTTCGGTGTTCACGACGGCGTGCGACATCTCGGCATACACCTATGTCGCGATGGCCAACCGCGCGGCACCACTGATGACCAACGGCGGCGCGATGATCGCGCTGAGCTACTACGGGTCAGAGAAGGCAGTGCCGGGCTACAACGTCATGGGCGTCGCGAAGGCCGCGCTTGAGTCGTCGACGCGATACCTCGCGATGGAACTCGGGAGTCGCAAGATCCGCGTCAATGCCGTCTCTGCGGGACCCGTGCGGACCCTGAGCGCGATGGCGGTGGGGGGGTTCTCCGAAATCCTTGAGTGGGTTGAGAAGAAGGCACCGTTGCACCGGAATATCACGAGTGAAGAAGTGGGAAACGCGAGCGCGTTTCTCCTTTCGCCGCTGGCATCGGGCATCACAGGGCAAGTGCTGTTTGTCGACAGCGGCTACGGCATCATGGGGCTGTAGCGAGCCGCTCGTGGAAGAGCCATGGCGAAGGATCCCGTAGCGCCTCGTCGCTCACGAGCGCTTGGCGGACAGTTCGCGCAAGGTCACCGAGACCTGTCCGCTCCGTGGCGCTCACACACACAGCGGCCTCGCGGGACTCACGACTCTGACGCAGGGGATCGCGGTCCGCCTGTGTCGACACGATGAGCCGTCGCGAACTTGACGAGAGCGGCGCAAGAGGCATTCCGGGCGCACACACTTCGACAACGAGATCGGCACCGTCGACGATCATCGCGGCCATCCGCTGCGCAGCGAGTTCGATGGGATCGTCGGTTTCTCGGATCCCGGGCGTGTCGAACCAGTCCACATCGATGCCGTCGAGTTCGATGCGCGCGGCAACCGCGTCGCGGGTGGTGCCGGCGAAGTCCATGGCGATGGCGACGGTGCGCCCCGCGAGGGCGTTGAGGAGCGATGATTTGCCGACATTCGCCGCGCCCACGGCGACAACCCGCGCCGGAGAAAGAAGCCGCGCGAGTTCGCGTGTGCGCGCGGGCGGGTGTGGCGGACCGGGCGGGTTCGCCCAAAGCGCGGGCTGCGAGAGCAGCAGCGCGATAGCCCGTGGCGACGCGCCCCGAGCGATCGCGTCCAAGGCGAGTGCTTCACAGTCGCTCGTCGCCTCTGGGAAGGCCGCACGCACCGGAAGAGCCGTGTCGCAGGGCGCGCAGCGCGGCCTGAGCCAGGCATCGATGGCGGCGACGATCCGGTCGCCGCCATGAGGCATGATCCACGCGGAGTGTGCGTCGACCCTCGCGATCACCCCGTCGTCGATCCCCGCGAGCGACCGATGAACGATTGAGCCCACGGGCGGCGCCGCGCTCGAGCTGAGTGCCGCAAGGAGCGCGTCGAACTGTTCCCGATCGGAACCGATCAGACGGCCGACAGCGACGCCCCCGTGGCCGCGCGGACTTTCCCACGACACGCGGGGGCGCGTGTCACTCGTCGCAGGCGGCATCATCGACGAGATCCGACCCGACCGCCGCAGCAATTCCCATGAGGACGAGGTCGGGAACGATGCGGTCGACGAGTTCGGTGTCCTGCAAGAGGGTCTGCGCGTCGCCTCCGGTGGCGACGACGATCGGGAAGGCGCCCTGAGCCTCCGCATATCGCTCAACGAGCCGCTGAACGAGGCCACGGACGCCATGCACCACCCCTTGGAGCATCGCCTGTTCGGTGTTGCGGCCGACGGGCTCGGCATCAGGCTCTCGGAAGCGAACTTCGGGCAGCGCGGCGGTTCGCGTGTGCAGCGCGTCGAGTTGGAGTTGCGCGCCTGGTGCGATCGCGCCGCCGTGGAAAGTTCCCTCACCGTCGACGAAGTCAATGGTGATCGCGGTGCCACAGTCAATCACGACGCACGCCTGTTTGAGCGTGCGGTACGCGGCCGCGGCGCAGAGGAGCCGGTCCACGCCTGTCTTCACGCCTGGATCCAACCGCGTTGAGATCGGTGCCGAGAGATCGCGACCAATGCGCACGATCGTCGTCGCGAGGCGTCCTTCGAGCCGCGCCACGAGTGCATCAGCGATCCTGTCGTTCACGCTGGCCAGGGCGACAACAGCGTCGTCGGTGTCGAGCATGCCGAAGTGGTGCGCGACCCGCTCGACAATGAGGTCCGCGTGCGCGTTCTCAATCTGTTCACTGGCGGAGAGCCCCGCGCCAAGATCGTCAAATCGCCCGATGTGCGTGCGGGAATTGCCGACAGAGAGTGCAAGAAGCGAGGTCACGAGGCGAGTATAGGAGTCGCCCATGCATTGGCCGCAGCCGCCTCGCACTCGCGTCGGAGGCGGGCGAGCAGTGCGGCATTGGCGCGCTGCGCGAGCGGTCCCACGGTGCCGTCGCTGATGGGTGAGCCATCGAGTGTCGTCACGGCCGAGAAGATCCTCCGGCTTCCCGTGATGATGATCCCCTGAGATTCGCGCAGTTGTCGCTCACTCACAGCCCGGACATCGCAAGGGATCTGCGCCTCAACGCACGCTTCCAAGAGCCGAATCCGCATCACCCCGTGGAGGATCGGCGGGTCTGCGTCAACCGGCGGTGTCACGAGCGTGCCGCCAACATCCACGAAGACATTGGACGCGCACGCTTCGCTGAGCATCCCGTTTCGCAGCAGAATGACCTCGTCGATCCCCTTGTCGCGATGGGCGAGCATCGGAAGAAGATTTCCGAGGAGGGCCGTCGTCTTGATTTCGCAGCGGTGCCAGCGTTCGTCCGGTGCCGTCATGCACGCAACCGCTGGGACTCGCTCGAGGTCCGAGAGTGGTCCGCACGCGGATGCACACGCGAACACGGTTGGACACATTCCTGCCGGCGGCAGGTGCGTGCGTGTCGCCGCAGCACCCCGGGAGACCTGCAGGTACACAGAACCATCGCGAAGGCCGCTCGCTTCGAGGAGCGTGCGGCAGATGTTCGGAAACTCGTCGGCATCGAAGCCCTCGATGAACGAGAGGCGCAAGCTTCGCCGGAGCCTGGCCACATGAAGGTCCATGCCGATGGGAGCGCCATCGAAGAGACGGACGACCTCGTACACCGCGTCGCCGAAGAGGAATCCGCGGTCGAAGACGCTGATTGAGGCATGCGCGCCGTCGATGACCCGTCCGTTGAGCCATACGAGCATGAGGGAAATCTACAGCGCGTCGCGCGCGGAGACCACCGCGGCGACGCGTGCCGCATCGAGTTCGGCGGCCCAGTGGCCATCGCGCTTGAGCGCGCTGCCCACCACAATGGCGTCGGCGTGACGGAAGAGTGCGGCGAGGTTGTTGGGTGTGGCGCCACTGCCGACGAGAACGGGAAGCCGTGTCGCATCGCGCGCTTGAGCCAGCTCGACGAGGTTCGGCTCAACGCCGGTTTCGGTCCCCGTCACGATGACGCCGTCCGCACCGAAAAACTCGGCGCCGCGCACCCATTGGCCCATGTCGAGATCCGCGGTGAGCGCGTGCGATGAGTGCTTCTTTCGGACATCGGCAAAGATCGCGATGGACTCGGCCCCGAGTCGTCGCCGCTCGCGCAGAAGTTCGCCTGCGCACGCCTTCGCGAGAAGTCCTTCGTCGGCAACGGCCGCGAAAACGAAACCCTCCGCACGGAGGAACGACGCCCCAGCCGAGTGTGCAATCGCCAGCGCCGCAAGATTCGCTCCCGAGAGCAGCTGCACGCCGACGGGGATGCGGACCGCGTCGACCACCGCCGCGCACACAATGGCAAACGGTGCCACCGTGGACGCCGTCGACGCATCCGCGAGATAGGGCCGGTCGTGCATGTTCTCGACGATGAGTGCGTCGAATCCCGCCCGTTCGAGGGCTTGCGCCTCGGCGACGGCGGTGCGGACGATCTCAGAGACTGTCTGGCTCGCGTGCGGCGATCCGGGAAGGGCCCTTAGGTGCACCATGCCGATGAGCGACTTCGTGCGGGGCAGGAAACGGAGAGGCGTTGCGCGTGAGGTCACGGGTCCTCCGGTGGGTGATCCAGTTGTTGTGAGACGGTGACCCATGCTGGACTCTCGGTGGCGTCGAGGATCGCCGCGTTGATCCGATCCTCGAGGGCTGCGGAGAGCGCCTTCGACAGTCCGAATCCAATGAACCCGCGAAGCGCCTCCTTGGGGAGGACTTGCAGTTGCGGGTCGCGACGCGCGGCAACGCTCGCGCGAAGTTCGTTGGTCGGGTGAAGGACCGCCTCGACGCGCCCGTCGGCCAGCGCGCCGAACGCATCATCGACCGTCGGGAATGCCTTCGGGAGGATCCCCAAATGCCGCGCCGCGGCGCGCGAACTCAAACGGTCGACGATGCCAATCTGGTTGGGATCGAGGTCGCTGATCGTGAGCAGAATCGGCGCCAACCGACCCACGGTGATGGTGGCGACAACACTGGAAGTAAAGAGCGTGACGAGGACCAGCGAGAGCAGCATCCACGCGGCAGCGACCGCCTTCCCCACTCCGGTCCGGGGGACGAGGTCTCCGTACCCGACCGTGGAGAGTGTGGTGATGGCCCACCAGAATCCGTTGATCGGGTGGCTCTTGCGTCCGAAGTGTTCGACATTCCGGCGTCCCTCCACCAGCCGGATGACGATGCCCGCTACCACGGTCGCGGCGCCGATGAAGGTCACCCAGATCAGCACATCAAGGGTCATCAGCCGGCGGAGAATGCTCAATGGTTGTGCCGCGTTGCGCCTGTGGACGACGACGGAGTACCCGCCGGAATCAAAGGGCACTGAGAAGTCAATGCTCTTGTGAAGTTCTGCTGAGATCGGCACGCCGCAAGCGGCGACATCGAGGGTT
>SXGT01653776.1_pt1 | contig 14264 bp, 13 predicted proteins | sample 3176221 | NCBI WGS metagenome assembly SXGT01 (sample SAMN11356862, study PRJNA531348) | freshwater metagenome | isolation source: freshwater sample F1-120 | place: China: Fuxian Lake, Yuxi | collected 2017-12-25 | reverse complement strand
CGCACGGGCAACGTCGACCTCGTCGCCCTCGGCATCAACCTCTTCACGCAGGGCATCGACCCGCAGCTCGACTTCAGCGACCTCGACGAGATCAAGCGCACAGCCGAGTACTGCAACCAGCTCAAGGTTCACGAGCGCAGCCCCTGGGCAGGCGACCTCGTCTACACGGCCTTCAGCGGCAGTCACCAAGACGCCATCAAGAAGGGCTTCGAGGCGATGGATGCTCGGGCTCAGGCTGAAGGCGTCAGTGTCGACGACCTCGTCTGGGGCGTTCCGTACCTGCCCGTCGACCCGAAAGACCTGGGCCGATCGTACGAGGCGGTCATCCGCGTCAACTCGCAGTCGGGCAAGGGCGGAGTCGCCTACCTGCTCAAGACCGACCACGCGCTCGACCTGCCGCGCAAGCTGCAGATCGAGTTCAGCGGCGTGGTGCAGGCCAAGACCGACGCCGAGGGCGGCGAGGTCACGAGCGACCAGATCTGGGAGATCTTCCAAGACGAGTACCTGCCGTCGACCGACCCCGACGCCAAGTGGGGCCGCTTCGAGCTGCTCTCGACGCGCACGGCGAGCGACATGACGGGCACGACGCAGCTCAACGCGACCCTGCGCGACGGAGAGGAGATCGCCGCGATTGAAGCGACCGGCAACGGTCCGATCGCGGCGTTCCTCACCATGATGGAGGGCCAGGGCATCGCGATTCGCCTCTTCGACTACGTCGAGCACGCGCTGTCGGCGGGCGGGGATGCTCACGCAGCGTCGTACGTCGAGCTCGAGGTCAACGGCCGCACCCTCTGGGGTGTCGGCATCGACCCCGACATCTCGACCGCGTCGCTCAAGGCCGTCGTCTCCGCCGTCAATCGTGCGATCCGACTCGAGAGCCCTGACCGCGAGCTCGTCAGCGCGTAGAACCTGCGCCGCTCGGCGGTGGCCCGCTGGCGGGCTGCCGCGGCATCCCGTGCCTCGATCTCCACAATTCAGGAGTTCGGGGCGTCGCGAGGCGTCGCTATGCCCTCGTTCAGGCGTGTCGCGGCTCGTCCCGGTCGCGTTCTCCTGAATTGTGGAGACGATCGGGCTGGTCGAGCAGCGCGAGTAGTTGCGTGACGTGAGCGCGCGTACGGAGCCGCACTACTGGCAGGTCGGGGCGTTCCGACATCGCCGCGCTGATCAGACCCCGATACTTCTTCCGGGTCGCGAACGCCCACCGGATAATTCCTTCGGGGTGGACGATCGCGTGACGGATGCCGGGCTCACGATTGCCGTTCCACAGCTCTTCACTTCGCATCGTTCGCCGCACTGTTCTCCATACGACCCGAGCGAACGTGAGGGGGAATGGGGAATCGATCCAGACCAGCAACGTCGCGCGGTCCAGGATCGCGGGTCGCACAGCGCGATACTGCCACTCCGTGATCCAAGCTGGCTGTCGAACGAGCGCGGTGACGTCGTCGACGAACTGCGGTCGCGGAGTCCAGTCCGGCCCCCAGTGCAGAGAGTCGAGCTCGGTGTGCGGAAGGTCGAGCATCCGGCTCATCGCCTGGGCGAGAGTCGTCTTTCCGGCCCCGGAGACTCCCGCGATCGCGATGCGGGCTCCCGGATGCTGCGCCATCGTAGCCGCCGTGGCGACGTCGATCATCCCGGCCGCTGCACGCATGCCACGAGGCTACCCGGGGGAGTCGGCGCCGACCTGCTCCGCGGCGTCACGCTCGGCGGCGGGCGGCCGCGGCTCAGCATCCGGTTTCCAGGGTTGCGTGATCGCGAGCCACAGGGCCACCGCGACGCCCGCGTAGATGAGGTAGCCGGTGACCCAGGTCGCGAGCGCGGCTTCGACTCCTGCCCAGGCGAACGGCATGGGCATGAGCACGAGGAAGAACGACAGCAGGCCGACGGCGTAGAGGCCCGCCCACAGAGGCTTCGACCACATCCAGACCTCGTGGCCCGTGAGTCCGCGCACGGGCACGAGCGCGACAGGCAGGGCCGCGATGCCCGCCATCGTCATGGTCGCGAGCGCTTCGCGCAGCAGCACGAGGCCGAGCGGTGGGAGCCCATCGGGGCTGGCCGACGCGGCGTCGAGCACGGCGGGTTCGAGGGCCGCGTAGGTGATCCACGCGAGCAGGGCGAGGCCGTAACCCCACGCCAGCCCGGCGAGCGCGACGCGCACGCGCGCGGCGGTCGCGAGGGTCGCGCCGACCGCGACTCCGGCGACGAGACCGAAGACGATGCCCGGTTCGAACCCGGTGAGGCGGGTGACGATCACGGCGCCGAGCACGATCAACAGCGTCGCGGGGCGCACGTCGAGGCGAGCATCCACGCCGGCGATGAGGCGCGGCAGCAGAATCAGCATCGCGACCCACCCGAGCAGCACTTCGAGCGTGAAGCCCAACACGATCGACAGCAGCACGCGAGGCGTGCTCGCTCCGGTGCCGAAGTCGGGGTCGACGAAGCCGCTCATCACCGCGGCTGCGAGCAGGGTCGCGGCGGCGAGCGGCAGGCCCCGTTTCGCCGTGGATGCTCGCGCCCACCACGCCCGCACCCGCTCGCCGGTCGCGCGCAAGCCGGTCGGCAACCCGCTGCCGAGCTTCTCGCGCCGTGCTGCGACGCTCGCACGCCACGCCGCAACCTTCTCGGCCCCCGTGCTCGACGCGCTGTTGAGCAGCGCGGTCGGCAGCGCGAGCAGGATCACGAGCACGAGGGTCAGCAGCACCGCGGTCAGCACTTGCTGCGGCGCGAGGGTGTCGGCGGGCGCAGCCAGTTCGCTGAACGTGCTGGGGGTGCTCGGCGCGACCGGCGCGTCGACGGGCGCGGCGAGCACCACGGGCTCCGGCTCGGGCTCGGGGCAGAGCGACTCGTCGAGCACGCACGGGTCGCCGCTCGCCAGCGCAGTGTCGAGCTCGAGGTTCGACCCCCACCACTCCTTGCTGAGAGTCGGGCTGCACGAGACCAGGTCGCTCGGGGTCTCGCGCGCGGTCGCCGTGAGGCTCGAGGTCGTCGCTGTGGCGGTCCCTTCCGTGGCGGTCCTGTAGCGGTCGGGGTCGCCTTCCTCGGCGCACACGTCGCCGAATTCGGGCTCTGACCACGAGAAGTTCACGGCGCCGTCGACGATCGGAAGGTTGCTGTCGAACTGCAGCCACCGAGGGCCAGTGGTGATGGTGCACGCGCCGTCGACGCAGGTCAGCGTCATCGACACCGGGTCGGTTCGCCTGTCTTGTGTCTCACCGTCGCGCGAGAACGAATCGCGCGCCAAGGTTCCTTCATAAACGAGCTCGCCGTTGCCGAAGCTGACGGCGGGGTCGCTGGTCGAGTTGTCTGCACCCCGTGTGACTGACGTCGGCTCCGCAACGGCCGGGGACGCAGAGCCCGCGAGCGCTGGGCAGAGCACCGTCGTGCTCAGCAGGGCCAGTGCGAGCATCCGGAGCGTGCCGAAGACGTTCCCTCGCGAGTCGCTCACGAGATCCTCCTTGAGCGGAGTTCGGGTTTCCGCTGCGCTGATGCTAGCCCCGCGTGCGCGCGCTCGGTAGCCCTGCCCTGCTGCCCGCTCAGTCGGTCGAGCGCGCCCAGTCGGCGAAGCGGATGCCCGGGCCGGGCACCCCGGTCGTGTGCAGCCCCGCGCGGTAGGCGGCGGCGAGCGCGCCGGGCAGGTGCCACTCGACGACCCTGCGCTCGGCGGCCTCGGGCGCGGCGCCTCGTGCCCCGAGCCACTGGCGAGCAAGCTCGGCCATCGGCAGCACCTCGGGGCCGCCAAGATCGTCGACCCGGCCCTGGGCCGGCGCCTCGGTGACGAGCGACACGAGCCGCTCGGCGACCGCCGCCGTGCTGACCGGCTGGAACGGCACATCGAGCGTGATGAGGCGCGGCAGGCGTCGCTGTGCGGAGAAGAACCCCGCGACGAAGTCGTGGAACTGCGTCGCCCGCAGAATCGTGAACGGCACGCCCGACTCGGCCACCAGTTCTTCACACACAAGCTTCGCGCGGTAGTAGCCGAGCGGCACACTGTCGACGCCGACGATCGACAGGTAGACGAGGTGCTGCACACCCGCGGTACGCGCGGCCTGCAGCAGATGCCGGGTCGCGCGAGCATCCGACCGCCGATTTGTTGCCAGGTGAAGAACGGTCTCGACGCCATCAAGAGCTGCGGCGAGACCGGCCCCTGACTGCAGGTCGGCGACGACGTGCCCGTGCCCGGGGCGGCGACTCAGGATGCGCGGCTCGGCGCCCGCCGCGCGCATAGCCTCGACGGTGGGACGGCCGAGGGTTCCGGTGCCGCCGGTGATGAGCAGGGTCATGGTGCTCCTCTCGCGGGCGCGCCGATCGCGCCCTCTCAGAGTCGACCGGGCAGGTCGTCGATCTGTGACAGAGCCGCGGCGGCGAAGCGCGCGAGCTTGTCAGGGGCCCGCACGATGAGCACCCCGCGCACCCCCTCGTCGCCGATGTCGAGAGCCCAGAGCGCGACGGGCTCAACGCCGGTCGGCTCATCGGCGACGGCCAAGAAGGCGGTCGCGCCGTTCGCTTGTACCGGGATGCTGCGCACACCCTGCCCGAACTTTTCGAGCACCCCGAGCACGAAGCGCGCGACCTGCTCGGCCCCGTGCACAGGCCGGCGCGCGGCGCTCACGACTCCGCCGCCGTCGCTGATGGCCACGGCGTCGCCGACGAGCACCGCTTCGAGCGCGGCCAGGTCGCCGCCCTGCGCCGCCGCGACGAAGGCGGCGAGCACACGGTCGCGCTGCTGAGGGTCGACGGCCTGACGCCGGTGGCCCTCGAGGGCTCGGCGCCCGCGCGAGACCAGCTGGCGGGCAGCGGCCTCGCTCGTTTCCAGCACTTCGGCGAGGCTCGGGTAGTCGTAGGCGAAGGCTTCACGCAGCACGAGTGCCGCGCGCTCCGGGCCGCTCAATCGTTCGAGCAGCAGCAGCGTGGCGAAGTCGAGCGCCTCGGCACGCTCAGCGCCGAGGGCGGGGTCGGCGCTCGTGTCGACGGGCTCGGGCAGCCAGGGGCCGACATAGTGCTCACGACGCACGCGCGCCGAGTCGAGCGCGGTGAGCGACAGTCGCGTGACCATGGTCGTCAGTTACGCGTCAGGGTTCGAGATATCGGCGCTCGCGACGGCGCTCCAGCGCGGCCACGCATCTTGCACGACGTCTTCTGCTTCTGCCCACGAGCCGAGCATCCGGTAGGCCAGCCCGGTCAGCCGAGGTCGAGCCGACTCAAACACTTCGACTGCATCTGCCGTCATGCGCTCACCTGCCCTGTCGGCTCGCCCCGGGGATGGGGGAGCGGCGGCGGACGCGTGGCGCAGAGCCGACCACCGGGATCGATGAGGTCGTCGGGTGCAGGTGGATCACCCCTGTCGACGTAGTCACCGTGCGCCCGCGATCGTCCAACCGGTCGTCACTGTCGCGCCGCCCCCGCTTCGGGAGCGCGGGTAGCTTCGGCAGTCGCGTGATTGCGCGCTGCTCGGGCAGGCTCCAGCCGAACAGCACCGAGGCCATGCGCACGCCAAAGGTGACCGCCACGCCAATCGCGCCAGCGAGAAAGACATCGGTCTCGAATGCCAACAGCAGGGCGATGGTGCCCGAGCCCGCTGCCGCGGCGACGGCGTAGAGCGATCCGACGTGCATGAGCGCGATGGGAAGGTTCAGCAGCAGGTCGCGCAGAATCGAGCCGCCGACAGCCGCGAGTACCCCGACAAAGACGGCGGCGACTTCGGGCAGTCCGAGGGCGAGTGCCTTGGTCGTACCGATTGCCCCGAACAGGCCGATCGTGAGCGCGTCGAGCACGGTGATAAGCGGGTTGACCCGCGAGAACACGCGCTCAAGAAGCATGCCGAGCAGTGCGGCGCCGGTCGCGACAACGACGTACCAGTTCGACTGCAGCGGCGCGAGCGGCACGTTCAGCAGCAGATCGCGCAGCAGACCACCGCCGAAGCCGACGACGATGCCGATGATCGCGACCCCGAGCCAGTCGAGGCGGCGGTCGCGGAACTGCGCCGCGAACAACGCTCCCTGCAGCGCTCCGATGCCGACCGCGAGCAGGTCGGCCCAGAGGGGGATGACAAAGACGTCGGCCACACGCCCATTCTGGTGGGTGGATGCTCTCCGCGCGCCGCACGGGTCGGCCGGGTTCGTGTCATCTGCACCCGAAGTGCTAGACTCTGTTCAGGTCAGCATGACTATAACAACTCGGGCCGCACGGAGGGAGCATCCATGACCGACATCGCGATCGCCGTCTCGACGGTCATCTTCGCTCTCCGGCCCGATGCCTCGGGCGCACCGAGCGTGTGGCTGCCGCTCGTGCGCCGCACGCGCGAGCCCTTCCTCGACCGCTGGGCGCTGCCCGGCGGCATGGTGCGCCCCGACGAGAGCCTCGAGGGCGCCGCGCGCCGCAACCTCGGCGAGACGACGCTCCTCGAGCCGACCTACCTCGAGCAGCTCTACGCCTTCGGCGACGTCGACCGCTCGCCCGACCAACGCATGGTGTCGGTCGTCTACTGGGCGCTCGTGCGGCCTGACGAGGCTGAGCGGGTGACCCTCGGCGACAACGTGCGCTGGTTCGCCGCCGACGACCTGCCCGACCTCGCGTTCGATCACAACCTCATCGTCGACTACGCCCTGTGGCGGCTGCGCACGAAGATGGAATACTCGCGCATCGCCCACGCCTTCCTCGGCCCGCGCTTCACGCTCGCCGAACTGCGCGAGGTCTACGAAGCCGTGCTGCAGAAGCCGCTCGACCCCGCGAACTTCCGTCGGCAGATGGAGACGAGCGGCGTGATCGAGCCGACCGGCGACGTCGTCACGGGCGGTCGTCACCGACCGCCGCGTCTCTACCGCTACACCGGTGCCGTCGAACTTGTCGACGCCGGCCCCCTCAACCGCAGCTCCTCACCCGCAAAGGCCCTCGCATGACCACGATCGACGCCAGCGTCGCCACGACCATCCGCCTGATCACGAACGGCCAGGCTCCGGGCGAGACCTGCACCCCTGAACTCGATAAGGGCCCGTGGGAGTTCGACCCGACCCCCGGCTACGGCCCCGGATCGTCGATGTACGACGTCATTCCGACCGGCTCGCCCCGCCAGGGCGCTCTACCGCGCGAGTATCAAGACGCCTCGAACGACGAGCTGCACGCCCGCATCCGGGCCGCGAAAGAGACGCTCGGCGACCGCCTCGTGATTCTCGGCCACTTCTACCAGCGCGACGAGGTCGTGCAGCACGCCGACTTCCTCGGCGACTCGTTCCAGCTCGCCAATGCCGCCCTCACGAAGCCCGACGCCGAGTACATCGTGTTCTGCGGTGTGCACTTCATGGCCGAGACGGCCGACATCCTCGCGCGCGATGAGCAGCGCGTGATCCTGCCGAACCTGGCTGCGGGATGCTCGATGGCCGACATGGCCGACATCGACTCTGTGCAGGCGGCGTGGGACGAGCTGCTCTCGGTCTACGGCACCGAGCCCGACGCCGAGGGCCGCGCACCGATCATCCCCGTCACCTACATGAACTCCTCGGCTGCGCTCAAGGCGTTCTGCGGTGCGAACGGCGGCATCGTCTGCACCTCGTCGAATGCCAAGACGGTGCTCGAGTGGGCCTTCGAGCGCGGGCAGCGCGTGCTGTTCTTTCCCGACCAGCACCTCGGTCGCAACACCGCGAAGGCCATGGGCGTGCCGCTCGAGCTCATGCCGATGTGGAACCCGCGTCGCCCGCTCGGCGGGTCGACTGTTGACGGGCTGCTCGACGCGAAGGTCATCCTGTGGCACGGCTTCTGCAGCGTGCACAAGCGCTTCACCGTCGGGCAGGTCGAGCAGGCGCGCGCCGATCACCCGGGCGTGCGCGTCGTCGTGCACCCCGAGTGCCCGATGGAGGTCGTGGATGCGGCCGACGAGGCGGGGTCGACGGACTACATCCGGCGCGCTGTCGACGGCGCGACCGAACCCACGACCTTTGCCATCGGCACCGAGGTCAACATGGTCAATCGGCTCGCGGCCGAGTACCCGCAGCACACGATCTTCTGCCTCGACCCCGTCATCTGCCCCTGCTCGACGATGTACCGCATCCACCCCGGCTATCTCGCCTGGGTGCTCGAAGAACTCGTCGCCGGGCGCGTCGTCAACGAGATCGTCGTCGACCCGGCGGTGCAGGCCGACGCCAAGCTAGCGCTCGAGCGCATGCTCGCCGCGAAGCCTCGGGATTAGGTCATGGCGCACATCCTCGTCATCGGCAGCGGCATGGCCGGCCTCGTGGCCGCGCTGCGCGCCGCGCGGCGGCACGACGTCACGATCGTCACGAAAGACGTGCTCACCGCGGGCTCGACCGCCTGGGCGCAGGGCGGCATCGCCGCCGCCGTATTCCCCGACGATTCGGCCGAGCTGCACGCGTGCGACACGCTGCTCGCCGGCGCGGGGCTGAGCGATCCCGCCGCCGTCGACATCCTCTGCACCGAGGGGCCCGGCCGGGTGCACGACCTCGTCGGCCTCGGGGTGGCCTTCGACCCTGCGCCGGGCGCCGTCGCACCCTTCGACGACGTGAACGACTGGGCCCGCGGGCTCGAGGCCGCGCACTCGGTCGCGCGCATTCTGCACGCGGGGGGCGACGCCACCGGCCGAGTGATCGAGACGGCTCTCGCTGCCGCGGTGCGCGAGGGGCGCATCCGGGCCGCCGAATTCGCGCGCGCCACCGCGCTCCTCGTGCGCGACGGTGCGATCGCTGGTGCTGTGGTCGAGAGCCCGGCCGGCGTCGAGCACGTCGCGGCCGATGCCGTGATCATCGCGACGGGCGGCAACGGGCGGCTCTACCGGCACACGACGAATCCGCCCGTGTCGACGGGCGACGGCGTGCTGCTCGCCTACGCTGCGGGCGCGGCGATCGCCGACCTCGAGTTCGTGCAGTTCCACCCCACGGTGCTCGCCGGGGGAGGACTCGTCTCCGAGGCCGTGCGCGGCGAGGGTGCGACGCTGCTCGACGCCGACGGCCGGCGGTTCATGCTCGACATCGACCCGCGTGCTGAGCTCGCGCCGCGCGACATGGTGGCGCGCGCGATCGCCCGCCAGATGCGGCTGCAGGATGGCCATCCTGTGCTGCTCGACGCCACGATGCTCGGCGCTTCTGTCTTGGCCGAGCGCTTCCCGACGATCGACGCGCTCGTGCGTGCCACGGGCGTCGACTGGTCGGTCTCGCCCGTGCCGGTGACCCCCGCGGCGCACTACGCCATGGGCGGCGCCCTCACCGACATGGATGGCCGCACGACGGTTCCGGGCTTGTTCGCTGTGGGCGAAACCGGGTCGACGGGCGTGCACGGCGCCAACCGCCTCGCGTCGAACTCGCTGCTCGAGGCCGTCGTGGTGGGCTGGCGCGCGGGCGACGCCGTCGGCGCCGCGGGCTCGGCGCCCGCGCTGCCCCTCCCCGCCCTGCGCGACGCGGGCCCGGCGTCGACCTCCACAATTCAGGAGTCGCCGACGGCAGAGCAGCTCGACACCCCCGTGCCGCTCGTGCGCGAGATCGCGGCCGACGCTCTCGCTGACGGAACGGTCGCGTGGACGGCTGACCGCATCCGCGACCGCGCCTGGCAGGCGTTGGGTCTCGAACGCATGGGTGACGAGATGGCCGATTTCGCCCGAGAACTTAGCTGTGCTCGCCCTGCCGACGACGAGGCTCGCTCGCTGCTGCCGCTCGCGCGCTTGACCGCGGCCGCCGCGCTCGCTCGCACCGAATCACGAGGCGCGCACTGGCGCGACGACTTTCCCGAGACCGACCCCGCGCAGCGCGTGCGGCGTGTCGTCGTGCGCCCAGCATCCGAATCTCCTGAATTGTGGAGATCGGATGCTCGCGCGGAGGTGCCCGCATGAGCCACGACCTGCAGGGCTCGACGCTCGCGAGCATCACGGCCATCGTCGATCGGGCGCTCGACGAAGACGCGCCCTGGGGTGACGTCACGAGCGAAGCCGCGATTCCGGTCAGCGCCGCGGCCACGGCCCGTATCGTCAGCCGCGTCGACGGCGTCTTCGCTGGCGGCCTGCCGCTCGAGCTCGCCTTCACGCGCGTCGAGCCCAGCGTGCGCGTTGAACATCACCTCGCCGACGGTGACCCGATCGCGCCCGGCACGGTCATCGCTACGATCACGGGCACAGCGCGCGGCATCCTGCGCGGGGAGCGGGTCGCGCTCAACCTCGCACAGCGGCTGAGCGGCGTCGCGACCCTGACCCGGCGCTACGTCGACGCCGTGGCCGACGCCGTCTCCGCGTCCGGCCAGCCCGTGCGCCTCGTCGACACCCGCAAGACCACGCCCGGGCTGCGCGTGCTCGAGAAGGCCGCCGTGCGCGCGGGGGGCGGGCACAACCACCGCTTCTCGCTCAGCGACGCCGTGATGCTGAAAGACAACCACCTGGCGGTGCTGAAGTCGCAGGGGCTCGACCTCACCGAGGCTATCCGCGCCGTGCGGTCGCGCATCCCGCACACGATGCACCTCGAGGTCGAGGTCGACCGGCTCGACCAACTGCCCGCCGTCATCGCCGCCGAGCCCGACACGATCATGCTCGACAACTTCTCGCTCGATGACCTGCGGGCCGGGGTCGCCCGCATCGCCGGTCGCGCCACGGTCGAGGCGAGCGGCGGCGTGACGCTTGAGACCGTGCGCGCGATCGCCGAGACCGGCGTCGACGTCATCTCGGTCGGCGCGCTGACCCACAGTGCTCCGGCGCTCGACCTGGGGCTCGACATCGTGATCGACGCGGCACCGGCAGGCTCTGGGCCGGGCGACGGTGCCGGCGGCGGGCGTTAGCGAGCATCCGTGACCCTCATCGATCTCGACCAGGCCGCGACCACCGCGACCCGCCGTGAGGTGCTCGAAGCGATGTGGCCGTGGCTCACGGGCGAGCATGGAAACCCCTCGTCGACGCATGCACTCGGCCGCCGGGCTGCCGACGCCCTGGCGGATGCTCGCTCGCGCATCGCCCGCATCGCCGGCGTGCGCCCGGCGCAGGTCGTCTTCACGAGCGGCGGAACCGAATCCGACAACCTCGCCGTCATCGGCCTCACCCTGGCGGCGATCGCCCGGGGCCGCGATCGGCACGTGCTCGTGAGCGCCATCGAGCACGAGGCCGTGCTCGAATCGGCCGCGTACCTCGAGCGCTGGCACGACGTCGAGATCACGCACGTTCCGGTCGACGCTGACGGCGTGGTGGATGTTGATGCCGCGGTCGCCGCCCTCCGACCCGGCACGGCACTCGTGAGCGTGCAGGCCGCGAACAACGAGGTCGGAACCCTGCAGCCGCTCGACGCCATGCTCGCGGCCGCGCGCTCCATGGGCGCCGTCGTGCACACCGATGCCGTGCAGTACGCCGGGTGGTACTCCCTGACAGACCTGTCAGCCCTCGACGCAGTGACGATCTCGGGCCACAAGCTCGGCGCCCCGAAAGGCGTCGGAGCCCTGCTGCTGCCGACGGGCGCGCCGATCGAGCCCCTCATCCACGGCGGAGGGCAGGAGCGAGACCGCCGCTCGGGCACCGAGAACGTGGCGGGGGCCGTGGGGCTCGCCGTCGCGCTCGAACTGGCCGAGGCCGAGCGCGAGGCGCATCCGCTCGCCGCCCTCGAGGCGCAGCGCGACGGCTTCATCGCGCGCGTGCTCGAGTCCGTGCCCGGCGCGCAACTGACCGGCCACCCGACACGGCGGCTGCCGTGCCACGCCTCCTTCGTCGTGCCCGGCATCGGCGGCGAGCCGCTACTGATCGCGCTCGACGACCGCGGCATTCTCGCCTCGAGCGGCTCGGCGTGCGCGGCCGGTCGTGACGAGCCCTCGCCCGTGCTGTTCGCGATGGGCTACGACGCCGACACCGCCCGCACGGCGATCCGCTTCAGCTGGGGCGCCTCCACAATTCAGGAGTCTCTCGACACCGCCGCGCGAGAGCTCGCGGAATCAGCGGCCTCTCTGCGCGGCTTGGGCTGAGCATCCGCCGATTCTCCTGAATTGTGGAGACGCGCCCAGCGCGGCGAGTCCTGAATTGCGGAGACGAACCCCGCGAAACGGCCCCGAATCGCGGATGCCCGCCGCGCCGCCGGGCCGGTTCGCACCCGCGCGCGCGATACTGGAGCGGTGCCGACCTACCGTGACGAGATCGTCGTGCTGCGCACCCACACGCTGGGCGAAGCCGACCGCATCGTCACGATGCTGAGCCGCAACCACGGCAAGATCCGCGCGGTGGCCAAAGGCGTGCGGCGCACGGCGAGCAAGTTCGGGGCGCGTCTCGAGCCGTTCATGGTCGCTGACGTGCAGCTCTACGCGGGTCGCAGCCTCGACATCGTGCAGCAGGCCGAGAGCCTCGGCTCGTACGGTGCCGAGATCTCGAGCGACTACGGCAGCTACACCGCGGCCAACGTCATGGTCGAGACCGCCGATCGCGTCACGGGCGACGATGGCGGGGGAGTGCAGCAGTACCTGCTGCTGGTCGGCGCACTGCGCTCGCTGGCCCGTGGTGATCATCCGCCCGGGCTGACGCTCGACAGCTACCTGCTGCGATCGCTGTCGATCGCCGGATGGGCGCCGACCTTCGGCGACTGCGCCGTGACCGGCGCGCCCGGCCCCCACAGCGCGTTCGTAGTGCAGCTCGGAGGTGTGGTGTCTGACGAAGTGGCCCCGCCCGGCGCGCCGCGCGTCTCGGACGAGACGCGCGAGCTGCTCGGCGCCCTGCTCTCGGGCGATTGGGCCGCGGCCGAAGCCTCGTCGGAGCGCGCCCGCGCCCAGGCCAACGGCATCGTGGCGGCCTACACGCAGTTCCACCTCGAACGGGGGCTGCGATCACTGCCCCACGTCGACCGCGTCGATGCGCGCTACGACGCACGCGAGTCTGAGCGCGAGACCGCCCGCGCCGCGGCGCGTGAGCCGGCCGCCGCCGCGGCCTCCACAATTCAGGAGTCCGCGTGAGCAGAGACTCGCGACACGCCGAGCCGCTGCGTCCGCTCGACTGGACGGGCGAGCATCCTCCTGAATTGCGGAGAGAGGTCGTGCCGCAGCACGTCGCGATCGTCATGGACGGCAACGGCCGCTGGGCCAACCGTCAGGGCCTCACGCGCGTCGAGGGTCACCGCGCGGGCGAGGCAAGCCTGCTCGATGTCGTCGCCGGCGCCGTGCAGATCGGCGTCAAGCACCTCAGCGTCTACGCCTTCAGCACCGAGAACTGGAGCAGAAGCCCTGATGAGGTGCGCTTTCTCATGGGCTTCAACCGCGAGGTGCTGCGCCGCCGACGCGACCAGCTCGACGCCTGGAATGTGCGCATCCGCTGGGCCGGTCGTCGTCCGCGCCTCTGGCGCAGCGTCATCAGCGAGCTCGAAGAGGCGCAAGCCCGCACGGCCGACAACACGGGCCTCACGCTGACGATGTGCGTCAACTACGGCGGCCGCGTCGAGCTCGTGGATGCCGTGCGCGCCCTCGCCGCCGACGTCAAGGCCGGTCGCGTCGACCCCGCGCGCATCACCGAGCGCTCGATCGCGAAACACCTCTACGAGCCCGACCAGCCCGACGTCGACCTCTTCGTGCGGTCGAGCGGCGAGCAGCGCACGAGCAACTTCATGCTCTGGCAGAGCGCCTACGCCGAGATGGCGTTTCTCAACACCCTGTGGCCCGACTTCCGGCGCCGGCACTTGTGGGCCGCGATCGAAGACTTCGCGAGTCGCGACCGCCGCTTCGGCGGGGCGGTGGATGCTCCCACGGCGTGACCCCTCGCGAGGGCGGTCGCACGGCGCGCGCTCAGTAGACTTCACGCTTACGCGTTACTCGGCGCCGGGCATCCAGCTCGGCCGGAACAGGAGACTCCCTCGTGGCTGCACCCTCTCGGCTCGACACCGTCATCGCGCTCGCCAAGCGGCGCGGCTTCGTCTTCCAGGCCGGTGAGATCTACGGCGGTTCGCGGTCGGCCTGGGACTACGGGCCCCTCGGCGTCGAGCTGAAGGAGAACATCACGCGCCAGTGGTGGCGTGCGATGGTGACCCGCCGCGACGACGTCGTCGGGCTCGACTCAAGCGTCATCCTGCCTAAGCGGGTGTGGGAGGCCTCCGGCCACGTGGATGTCTTCAGCGACCCGCTCGTCGAGTGCCTTAGCTGCCACAAGCGGTACCGTGCTGACCACCTCGAAGAAGAGTACGAGGAGAAGAAGGGCCGCGCGCCCGAGAACGGGCTGAAAGACATCGCCTGTGTGAACTGCGGCACGCGCGGGCAGTGGACCGAGCCAAAAGAGTTCTCGGGGCTGCTCAAGACGTTCCTGGGGCCGGTCGAAGAAGAATCCGGGATGCACT
>SXGT01594326.1_pt1 | contig 14264 bp, 5 predicted proteins | sample 3176221 | NCBI WGS metagenome assembly SXGT01 (sample SAMN11356862, study PRJNA531348) | freshwater metagenome | isolation source: freshwater sample F1-120 | place: China: Fuxian Lake, Yuxi | collected 2017-12-25 | reverse complement strand
TCCCACAACGCCAGCTACAGACAGTAAAATAGAACGACCATCAAAAATAAGTCCTGGAGCAAACGTCACCGGGTTGAGCATGCCTAACAAGGTAACGCCACCAAACAATATTCCTAGGTATATCTGGCGATTCAGCGCGTTATTGTGAAATCGTCTGAGCACAATTTGCCCGGTCGTCACCAGAGCAATCAGGAATGCTATATTGTTAATCAGGTTAATTAGCATGCGTTTGTTTAGGCAGCAAGAGTTTCATATTTTTTTGCGATAAGGTTTGCTACACAAGGGAGACTCTTTTAATAATCTGCTTGCCTAATAGTAAACATTTGACTGGTTACAGGAATCTTTAATTATACTGCATTGGATAGTTACCCTGACCAGCTAGCTGCGACCGATTAGCATCTATGACACCTAACGGTACATGATAATCTCTTTAACGTACCGAAGCATTGTTCAACAATGCTTCGGTACGTTAAAGAGATTATTTTGTGTTAGCCGCGCAAGTTACTTTGGCACAATCAAGTTCAATGCACAAATGCTCTTGAAATCCATGTGCTTTAATCTGCTCAAAGCCGCGAATAAAATTCGACTTGAGCCGGAATTACAGGCAAGGTCTGCCTAAAATCTGCCTAGACCGCAAAATAGCGGTTGCAAAGCCAATAAATTGGGCTAATTTTTGGATTTCTCAGTTTTTTGTGATTTATTCAGTGATCTACATTTATATCTGTGGAGTAGTGCAGAGGTCTTGTAACGATTAGGCGGTATTTTAACAATTTAAGGTGATGTTATGGATTTTGGGCGGTTGTGCCGAGGTATTTGTCACCGGTTTATATGAATCCTGGGTTACGCAATGCCCCTTACGTTGAACGAGTCCGAATGCGCCGTTGAAACGTGATGTCTTGCGAACACTCCTACTGTCAATACTTTCTGCACATCAACGTTACGCCCATATCAATGCATTACGAGGCGAAGGAGTCAATCCTGAATTGCTAGGGATGACCAAAGTGGTCAGCGAAGATTCCGTTCGACGTAGCTTGCTCGCATTGGATGAAGATAGCGGTGTCCGATAGTTACAAAACAGTTTGGAGTAAGTGTATGGTCCTTTACTGAGTGTACCGTGGATATTAGATGCGGATACCACAGTCAAAACTTTGTAAAGACCTCTGCATAACTGACAAATTGTCATTGTTTATAAAATTTTATGCTTTGATTTATAAGCATAATTTTAAATTTATTTTTCAGAAATGGCAGTTATGCAAAGGTCTCTTGTACGGTAAACAAGTAGGGGCAGAAGTTGGTTACAACCCGCATAAACCTGGTCGTCCCTCATATACCTATCATGGATTTTGTTAAACTTTTCGACACAACCTGCACTATTCCATAACTTTTTTTAGAATTAAGGCTTCAAAGTGTTCGATCGGTATGGGCTTGCTAAATAAATAGCCCTGATACGCCATGCAGCCATTTTCTTTGAGAAAATTAAATTGTGCTTCGGTTTCCACGCCCTCAGCGATTACATTTAATCTAAAGTTTTTCGCCATATCGATAATGGTTTTCACCAGAACCGCATCACTTGGGTCAGACACGACATCACGCACAAAACTTTGATCAATTTTTATCTGATCAAGTGGAAGCTGTTTTAAATAGGATAACGAAGAATAACCTGTACCAAAATCATCGAGCGACAAGCGAATACCCAAAGTTTTTAACGCATGCATTTTTGAAATGACTTCGGCAATGTTATCCACGATGACCGATTCAGTGAGCTCAAGCTTCAACCGCGTCACATCAATTTGGTAGGTGTTGATGGTTTTTTCCACCATATCGACAAAGTCCGCTTGCCTAAATTGATTCGCACTCACATTCACTGCCAAAATTAAATTACAGACATCGTCCTGCGTGCACCATTGCTCCAATTGTGCACAAGCTTGCTTCAATACCCAACTCCCAATATCTAGAATAAGTGAGCTATCTTCAGCAATCGGTATAAACTGCGCCGGAGAAACCATGCCGCGTTGCGGGTGATTCCAACGAATCAAGGCTTCCGCACCAAAGGGGCGCTTTTCGTTATCCATTTGAACTTGAAAAAACAATTGCAGACATTGCTCCTTAATCGCTAAGCGTAAATCATATTCGAGCATGGCCCGAGCATCTAATGATTGCTGCATTTCCGGATCATAAAAACAGACTCTATTCCGCCCAGAATTTTTAGCTTGGTACATGGCAATATCTGCATGCTTAAGTATTTCGGAACTGGAAAGCGCATTCCCTTGATACAGAGATACGCCGATACTGGGTGAACTATGATGAATATGTCCATGCAATAGATAATCCTTTGCCAAGGTTTTTCTAATTTTTTCAGCGATCTGAATAACATTTTCAGATGCCTCTTTGGCATTTTTTCCGATGCTCTCCAATAAAATCACAAACTCGTCCCCCCCTAAACGCGCCACAGTACCTGTAGCTCTTATGACTTGTTTAAGACGTTCGGCAACTTCAATTAGCATTAAATCGCCAAATTCATGACCTTGGGTATCATTCAGCACCTTAAACTTATCCATATCCAAAAATAGTAAGGCACCATACTGCAGCGAGTGCACTGAATTTGCTAGAGCTTGCTGTACACTTTCAACCAAAAATCGGCGGTTAGGTAATTTGGTCAAGGGATCAAAATAGGCCAAATTTCGAATTTCTTCTTCGGCTTGTTTTTGGTCGGTAATATCAGTAAAAATGGCGACATAACCCGTAGTGATATTAGCCGCATCTCTGATAGCATTAATGGTCAGCCATTTAGGATAAACCTGTCCGTTTTTACGTCTATCCCAAATTTCCCCTGACCAGCTGCCTTTATCTAATAGCTGCCGCCACATATCCGCGTAAAACCTATGATTGTGCCGACCTGAACTTAGAATCCGCGGGTTTTTACCGTATACATCTTCGTGGCTAAACCCGGTGATATTTTGAAATGCTTTATTAACCTTGATGATATTGCCGTCAGCATCATTAATCATAATTCCCGCATCGGTTTCGAAAGTGACCGCCGCGATACGCAATTCTTCTTCGGCAAGTTTTCGCTCCGTAAAATCTATGGAAATTCCTAAAATATGCTTAGGATTGCCTTCCTGATCGCGCAAGGCGACTTTGCGGGTATACAAATAGCGGTTTTCACCATTGGAAGTGGTGATAATGCGTTCGGGAAACTCAATAATATCATGGGTAGATAATACCTGCCGATCACCGGACGCAAAAAAGTCCGCTTGATCTTTGGGAAAAAAATCATAATCATTTTTGCCGAGAATATCTTCCGCTGCATAGCCCAATAATTTTTCCCCCGAGCGGTTAAATAACTCAAATTGAAAATTAGTGGCGCTTTTCATAAAGACCATCGCAGGGATATTATCCACAATCGAATCCATCAATTGTTGCGCATCATGCAATTTTGCATCTTTACGTTTGCGATTGGTAATATCTCGCCAAATGCAATAAATCACCGACATATCATCCAAATCGATCTGGGTCAAAGTCACTTCGACTGGAAATAAGGTACCATCCTGCCGACAATGCTCCCATTCAAAACGATTTATGCCTTTATTTTTGACTATATCAAATGCCTCACGCGCTTTGATGGAGGATAATTGCCCATCGGGCTGATATTCAGGGGAGATATTAACGGGATGAATACGCAAAAAACTGGGTTTACTACTAAAGCCCATCGCATCCAAAGCCGCTTGGTTCGCATCGACAAAATACTCATCATGTATTAACCATGCAGGATCTGGCATTTGTTCGAATAATGCACGAAAACGCTTTTCGTTTAATTTAGATTGCTTTAACTCTTGTGAATAACGATCGCGGTAGCGTTTTAGACCTTCAATGGACAAAGACACCAAAAATCCGTCAAACAAAAATACCAGATTAGGCCAAAATGCATTTTGAAAGGCACTGAGTGAAAATGAATAATACGGCGGGGTAAAAAAGTACGAGGCGAACAACAGTCCAACGACAGTGGCAAACAACCCCGTTCTATATCCTCCCAATAATGAAGAAATAGTAATCGCGGGAAAAAACAACACATATTGCAAGCCTGCGTCTACCGGCGCCATCGCTAAGCGTATCAGCAGCGATACTCCCATGATTAAAATAGTTAACAAATAATGCGCAAGGTCTATGCGTTTCATTGTCGACAATCACTCCAGTGTGACTGATTTAAGAAAAAATAGTCTGTGCGACGATGGACACGATTAAATGTGCATTAACATGACGCCCATAAAGCTAGTGCATTCTGTCGCACTCCCCTTTTCCCGCCAGACGGTGGAGTTTGGAAACCATTACACTGCTTAACCAGATACTTTGTTGCAAATATAGTCGAGGAATGCCAACTTCGCGAGCCGAGTATACTCAACTATCCCAGCAGTACGCCACGCGAACACGAAGATCAACGTCAGCTAAGTGTCATTTGACAAGCACCAGCTCATTCCACTGCGTGGCATAGAGTTTTGACACACTCTCAGGATTAAACTGCCAATTTTTATATAATCCAGCGTAGGCGATTGACAGGCGCGCTGGAAACGATGATTGATCTTATCGACACAAGTCATTAACGCCAGCTCCTGCGTTGCTTCTACCTTGTTAATAAATCCAACGATTGTGTCACAAAGTTTAACAAAATTCATGAAACGCCTATCTTTGAGGATAAAATTCTGCTAAAGCTACAGTTTATATTCCGCTTCGTGTGTCGACTACTATAAGGAGTAATGCCTAAACATATGGAGCAATTAGCTCTTGAAAAAATTCTTATGTTTTAAACAGCTTAGCTTAGAACAAACACTTTTTGGGGTTCTTCCAGTGCACAGGGCAAAGTTGCACTGATCTTGTGGGTGAAAGTCACACTGTAGAAGGTTAGCTAGACCACTACATAGTGAGTCTTGCATCTTTAGCGGTAACAATGGAGACGAAGCTTAGACAGCAAAACATTAGAGCCGAAATCAATATGTACATGACAGCTCCGAAATGCCTATTGTGTTGTGCCGATGACGTTGGAAGGTCAGCAGCCCACGGTGATCGATTTTAATATCTTCCATAGCCGTTACAACGTTTGTTATACTAAAATCTGGCAATATGATTTAAATCAACACTTTAATATCATATCAGATTGATATAAAGTGTTTCTTAATAGGCAAGCACTAAGCCAGTATAAAATTTAACCATTACATTACCTGTTCTTTTGCCTTCGGTTCAGTTCTGAAAACGGCTTAAACCAATCTTTGAATTTAGAAGTTTCATGGCTATGCCCTCGTAAGCTCCAACTATTAAACCAAGTGATAGGATAAAAATTCATTTCAACTTTTAACGCAGACATAGCCCTGCTAAAATTCATCCCATTCAGCATCATAATTTAAATTCTCGGCAGGTTCGGGCTTTCTAGTGTGAGTAACATCTTTACTTGTAGACGTTGGTTTTGCAGGCTCGGATTTAATTGCCGGACGTATATTAGGTTTCGGTCCTTTTTCCGTATTACCGCCGCCAAGATTAAAGAAGGCCAATTGATGAAGCATATTGGTAGTTTGTTCCGTCATCGATACGCTTGCTGCTGCCGCCTGTTCAGCTAATGCTGCATTTTGTTGAGTAATCTCGTCCATTTGCGAAACAGCCATGTTCACTTGTTCAATGCCAGTAGATTGCTGGCGACTGGCTGAAGCAATTTCCGCAATAATACTGCTGACTTGCTTCACACCATCCACAATTTCATCTAGAGCTTGACCTGTCTGATTAACAAATTCGGTACCGTTTCGCACCTTTTGAATACTATTTTGAATTAATGCCTTACTCTCATGCGCAGCCGTAGCACTACGTTGAGCAAGATTTCTCACTTCTGTCGCCACAACAGAGAATCCCCGACCATTGTCACCCGCTCTAGCCGCTTCTACTGAAGCATTTAAGGCTAATAAATTAGTCTGGAAAGCAATTTCATCAATGACACCAATAATCGCTGCAATTTTGTTGCTACTTTCATTGATTTCCTGCATCGAAAATACTGCAGACTCTACAACCTTTCCACCTTTTTCTGCCAATTCACGGGCACGCGTTGCGACTTGGTTCGCCTGCTGCGCATTTTCAGCATTGTTCTTAACTGTACTAGTCAGTTCTTCCATACTAGACGCTGTTTCTTCTAAACTGGACGCCTGTTCCTCGGCACGTTGTGATAGGTTATTGTTACCACTGGCTATTTCATCTGAAGAATTACTGATAAAACCCGCTGACTCACGTATTTGGGTAAATACTTCACTTAATTTGTTCAAGGTAGCATTAATATCGTTCTTACATTCACCATATATCCCCTCATATTCATTTTCAATGCGTTTAGACAAATCCCCCGACGCCATACTTTGCATGACGTTGGCAATATCAAAAAACACTTTTTCAATCACAGCGGTTAATTCATTGATGTTAATGCTTAGCGTCTGTAAGAAACCTTGCTTATCAACGGTATTCAGACGCGTATTCAAATTTCCGGCCTTTACACCTTCAACAATAGCTTTAATTTCATTTTCAATTTTAATTTCACGCGTTCTATCTCGCCATTCCAAAACAGTTCCCACACGTTTGCCTTCAAGATCAATCACTGGATTTGCAACAAAATCTATATGCCGACCACCCGCTATAAAACTGGACTTAACTGTACTACGCATAGCATTCAACATTGAGCGTTGAAGCTCAGGATTTTTATGGAAAATATCAAGATTGGCGCCCAATAGCTTATCAACATCAAAATTAGATATTTCTGAACGAATATCGCCTTGAGCTTCACGAAACATTGTTAACAAGGCTTCATTAACATAAATAATGCGGGAATCTTCATCCGCCATCATGACATTTGAGTCGGCCTTATCCAAAGCCATTTGGATCCGTAGTGCATTAGCTTTTTCCCTGGCCTCCTGTTCCAAACGCGCCTTTAATTGCTGTTGCATATCTCTCAACGCAAATAGCAAACTGCTGTTGTCAGTAGCTTGTACGTCAATGGTGCGGCTAAAATCGCCACTGGCAATCTCTTTAGCGATGTTCTTCGCTTGCAATGGATCAATACCCAGTTGAATATTCAAATAGCGAACTAAATAATAGGCAATACTTAAACCAATAATCGTGCTTAACAGCGAGATCCATCCCATCACTTTAGACATAAACTTAGAGCTTTGGGCTAGTTCATGAACATGATCAGAGACATCCTTTACTTCACCATCCCGCAATGCATCCATCCGTCCAGCCAAATTAATCGAGGATTGATCAAACTCTTCCATGATTTTGTTGCCTGCATCAACACCCTGATTAAGGTAAGCTGCCGCCATTCGCTTACCATCCGTATAAAACTTATCAAAATCCTTTTCTAATGCCGGGAGTTTATTTAATTGATCAGTGTCATTTTGGTTTAACTCACGGAATTTTGCTAATCCTTGCTTAAAGGAGAGTGCTGCTTTTTCAGCCTCCTCGTAGCCACCGGGATTATGTGTCGCAGAAACATCACTTAAAAACTGCTGCACTTGTACCACGTCTGTACCCATCTCTGATGCGGTTAAAGCGTTGGGTAAATAGGCAGTATCAATTTGTGATAAATCGACTTCATTACGAGAGTTATTGACATAGGTAAAGAAACCCGAACCAATCATTAACAATAAAACTGCACTAAATCCCAGCAATATACGTAACTTAAAACTTATATAACCAAACATATCAATATCCTCTTAAGTAGTTAAACAAAAGTATTTAGGTGTAAAATTTAATTTTTTTGCATTAAAGCCATTCTGATTTAGTTGCCGACAACGCGCCCAAGCTATCTTGCTAAGCCATAAGAGCGATAAACTTAAGCAACTCCATGATATCTTAGATTTTGTTCGAGATGCCTTGAGTCAATTGTTAAATCGATTCGAAATGTCTGGTACTAATGGATTACATAACTTGCCCAGTTCAGGATGACCACTCATATCCACTCGAGATTAAATTCAACAATTAAAAAATATGATCGATGGAGAACCCCGGAAAATTAAACAGGCAAAAACCACGTTGGAAACTGCACCGCGGAAATCATCCAGCATACAAACTTTAAAACATGTTTTAAAATACTTAATAATCTTAGCTAGGTCTGCGTAAAAAGCTGAAATTGATTGTCCCGCCCAGGTATTTTTGATTCTGCGTCCAGTAACAACATAAACTCCTCAAGAGGCACTGGTTTGCTATATGCATACCCCTGATGAATGGAACAGCCATTACTCGATAAAAATTTTCGCTGATCCTCTGTCTCGACCCCTTCGGCAACGACAGATAAACCTAAAGTAGTGGACATGGCAATGATTGTTTTCGCAATAATAGAATCATTGACATCATTTGGCAGGTCAATAACAAAACTTTTATCGATTTTCAACTGATCCAGCGGCAATTTTTTTAATACTGCCAGTGACGAATGCCCAGTACCAAAGTCATCCATCGAGAAGGTCACTCCTATTTTTTTCAATGCATGCATTTTAGCGATAGTAATTTCAATATCTTCAATAATTGTTGTTTCAGTGATTTCGAGCTTAAGTTTGTTGGGCTCAATTTCTGCAGTGCGGATTGTTTCAGCTACTTTGTAGACAAAATCAGGCTGGCGAAATTGACATGGACTCACATTCACTGCCAACACCAAATGTTGCAGCAACAGATTATCTTCCCACTGTTTTAACTGCTGACAAGCATTGGATAATACCCAGTCGCCTATTTCACCAATCACGCCAATTTCTTCTGCAATAGGGATAAATTTATCAGGGGGAACAAAGCCTCGTTCCGGATGTATCCAGCGTAGTAACACTTCAGCCGCTATAATTCCGGTACCTTCAATTACTTGTGGTTGGAAATAGAGCTTGAACTGTTGTTTAACCAAGGCTTGAAATAAATCAATCTCTAGGCTAATGCGGTCTTCCAGTTGCAAAAACATCTCCTGATTAAAAAATCGTAGTGTATTGCGTCCAGCCGCTTTCGACTGATACATGGCAGTATCCGCCTGCTTTAACAGTTCATCATCATTGGAGGTGTGGTCGTATAAACTTATACCAACGCTGACAGTACAATTAAAATCCTGATTGATTATCTTGTAAGCTATTGAAGTAGCCGCCAATACTTTCTCACCCACTAACTCTGCTTGAACTTTAGCCTGATCCAAATCGTCACTTAAACCTTCAAGCATGATGACAAATTCATCCCCACCCAATCTAGCCACAGTATCATTGACGCGAACACAGGAAAGTAAGCGTTCAGCAACCATTTTCAATAATCGATCGCCAAAGTGATGCCCCTTGGTATCATTTAGCCTTTTGAAATTATCTAAATCAATAAACAACAAGGCACCGTGTTTTTCTGATCGCGCTAGGTTTTCTATGGCATGTTTTAAGCGATCTAAAAACAGACGGCGGTTAGGTAATGAGGTTAAAGAATCGTAAAAAGCTAAATTGTAAATGGTTTGTGTGTATTCCTTATCTTTCGAGATATCGGAAAAAATACCCACATAGTTGATAATAGCGCCCGCTTCGTCAGTAATGGCAGTAATTGTTAACCATTCAGGATAAATTTCACCATTTTTACGCTGATTCCAAATTTCGCCCTGCCAATAATGTTGGTTAGTAATAGCATTCCACATTTCCTTATAATATTTGCCATCGTGTTTATATGATTTTAGCAATGATGGATTCTTGCCTATCACCTCCTCGGCTTTATAACCAGTCAAGCGGCTAAACGCGAGATTTACACGTATAATGAGATTATCTGCATCGGTAATCATTACACCTTCCTGGACTTCGAAAGTAATGGCTGATAGTTTCAATTCTTTTTCCATCAATTTGCGGTGCGTAACATCGGTACGAATCGCCATATATCCCTGTATTTCCTCTTCGTTGTTACGCAATGGCGCAATGGTGGTCTCTAAATAAATTAAATTGCCATTTTTGTCGCGATTGCACATCTCCGCTTGCCATACACTACCTCGACTCAAAAAGGCATACATCTCTTGGAAAAATTGCTTAGAATGTTTGCGAGAATTGAGAATACGATGGTTTTGCCCTAAAAGCTCATCGCGGCTATAACCGCTAATTTGGCAGAATTTATCATTCACGTAAGTGATTTGACCTTTCAAATTACTAATCGACATTATTGTGTGTTGGTCAATCGCAAATCTCTGTTGCTCTAACAAAAATAAAGAGTTTTGAGCTGCTTGCTCACTCACTATTACAGCTTTTTCAGTGATTTTTTGCTCGGTAATATCAGTCCAGGAAATGACAACGTAATTCTGTCCATTTTCGTCGCGCATTTCTTGTTGCCTATCATGAATCCATCGGACACGACCATCCTTATGCAAAAATCTATACTCGTAGTCTTCCTGCACTAGGCCTGTTAGTAATCCGGAGGTTTTAGCAAGTACTGCTTCCTTATCTTCTAAGCAAAGGTGTTCACCCCACCAATTTGACTGCATCGCTTCTTCAATTGAATAACCCAAAATTCTGGGTAAATTTGCACTGACCCATATCGTTTGAATTTGCTCAGGCTGAATTTGTACAGCAAAAATTACTGTAGCGCTATGCTCAACAAAGTATTCAAGCCGACGCGTAGTGTTTTTTAACGCTAAGAAATCCAACTTCCTTTTACTAATATCCCGCAAAAACACAACAATGAAATTAGTTTCAACTTCAAGGGCTACCGAAGCCTCAATATCAATTATCTGGCCATTTTTACATTTTTGACGAGTTTCAATCGGCGTGATATTTTCAGTTTTTTCTATCTGTTGCAAAATGCTGTTGATAAAACTGGATGTATTGTTGGCAGATAAGTAATCGATATTGATCGACATTAGCTCATCACGGTTATAACCAATTAAACTGCAATACCCCTCATTGACATCAATGAGTTGTCCATTTCGATCAAGCAACCAGTAACCTTCCTGAAGGTTCTCCAATACACGCTCGGTACGACGCAGCCGCTGGCTAAATCCGCGCAACAACGGATAAAGTCCAGGTGCGATTAATAAGCTTAAAAATAATGAATCTGCTAGGCTTTCCAAAAACCTTTGATGATGCTGGGGCAAAACGTATGGCAAACAAGCCATCACGAAAAGTTCTCCCATAAAAACCATAATCAATATATACAAGAAGAACAGTGTGTTAAGTCCGCGAGGAAACCGCTTAATCCACAATATCTGTAAATTGTGTTTAATGTCTATTAAATTTTGCATTGTCAAACCTTAACATCATAATAATTGTGATCTTATTTACACAATTGACCGTAATCGACAATCAACTGGGCTATTTGCTATTCAACTACACATAATTTGACGGCTTTAAGAATTTCGACATAACTAGTCAGTTTAGCCTTGAAACAAAACTGAGCACCAACTGCATCTATGCCAGTAGCACTGTGATGAACTAGTGGTGTTTTCATAGTCCCCATTTATTCACTTTGGTATTAAGTCAAAACTGCCCGCAAGTATGCAAGCACTGCCGATTTATCTTCATTAACAATTAGATCCAATATTACTTATACAATGCGTCGATAAATCGATGGTGTAATCAATTTCAGTTCCGTATTTAAGCTATGCAGTGTTTCGGAATGACTGATAATAAAATACCCACCAGGCTGTAAAAAATCCTTAATCCGAGACAATATTTGTTTTTTTGTTGAAGTATCGAAATAAATCATCACATTGCGAAGAAATATGACATCGAAACGTCCCAAATTCGGTAGCGTTTCAATGAGATTTACGTATTTGAAATCTACCCTATTTCGCAAAGAGTCGTTAACACGAAAAAACCCCTCATAAGCGTCTTTCCCCTTCAAACAATATTTTTTCAATAACGCCAAAGGTATTTTCTCCGCTGCCGTCATTGGGTAAAAACCACTAGTAGCTTTTTCAAGTATCCTAGTTGAAATATCAGTACCGACAATTTCCCATAGCCCATGGACTAATGTTTCAGCTAGAATCATTGCTACCGTATAAGCTTCCTCGCCACTAGAACTGGCTGCACTCCAAACTCGAAACGTTTTGTGTCTTGGATGCAAAGGCAGTATCGATGAACGTATAAATTCGAAGTGCTTAGGTTCACGAAAAAAGTACGTTTCATTCGTCGTTAATAAATCAACCATCATTTGCCGTTCAATTGCACCTTCCGCTTGCTTGATTAAGCGAAAATATTCGGTATAAGTATGCATTCCCAAAAATCGTAGCCGTTTGTCCAGTCTTCCAACGACTAACGCCTGCTTGCCATTTTTTAATACAATGCCGGTGTAGTCATACAGAAATCGACTCAACCAGGTAAACTCCTCCTCTGTAATGTGCTGGGACAACGAATACTGAAGATTATTTGAGCAACTTGATGTCAAACTTTTCATTGTTACACTCTTAACACATTAACCCAGTTTTAATTAGGCCAGAACCATTCATACAGATTTGAAGATTTCTCAAAGTTTGGCAACTTTCTTTAGTTCCAAAATTGCATTACCTACTTCGCTAGAAGCCGAGGCATAAGCTGTGCCTCCAGCTAGCATGCGCTCGGCCTCTTCGTAATTCTTCGCATTGATAATTTTTGCAACTCGACCCGCTTCGACATGAAAAGCAGCATGTTTTTTCACGCAATTTTGATAGCTACTTAGATGGCTGTGATGCATTTTGGCTGGACCATACAACCATTTTCCCAAAATGCAGCAATCATCGCGGGAAATAGTGGCGCTATCCATTTGTTCTTTTCCGTTTATAGCGTGACGAAATTTAATTTTCCACTCTCCGTGTGCCTGAATCGCTTTAGTCAAATCCATTGCGTCCGTAGTATCTGCAACAGTGGATAACGAGCGCGTACTGAGTATTAATGTTGAACGTTGCTGATCAATTTGAAAGAAACTCATCAATGACTGAAGCTGTTCTGACTGCGCTGTCATTTCCTCGGCCGTGGCCGCCAATTGCTCACTAGCGGCAGCGTTTTGCTGCGTAATTTGATTCATTTGATTCATGGCGATGGAGACTTGGCTAACACCCGAGGCTTGTTCTTGAGAGGCTGCAGCAATTTCCTGTACCAGACCAGAAGTCTTGGCTATACTTGGGACTATTTCAATCAACAACTTACCCGCCATTTCTGCAGTTTTGACGCTTGATTCAGCCAGTTCACTGATTTCTTGAGCCGCCACCTGACTACGCTCAGCTAACTTGCGCACTTCAGCAGCAACTACCGCAAATCCCTTACCGTGATCACCCGCACGTGCAGCCTCAATGGCGGCATTCAATGCGAGCATATTGGTCTGATAGGCAATGTCGTCGATGATGCCAATCTTGTTGGCTATTTCTTTCATTGCATCAACAGTTTGCGCTACGGCTTGGCCGCCTTGTTGCGCTTCCTGATTGGCTTTGGTAGCCATATCATCGGTGATTTTGGCATTTTCTGCATTTTGGCTGATACTGGCACCCATTTGTTCGATGCTAGCGCTGGTTTGCTCAACACTGGCAGCCTGTTCGCTCGCGGCCTGAGACAATGACTGCGAAGTGGAACTTACCTGTTCCGATGCATTAGCTAGTTGATTAGCTGCGTTGACGACATCACCGACGGTACCTGCCAATTTATGCAAGGTATTGTTCGCGGCTTGCCGTAATTGTTCGAGTTGACCTTGATAAGGGGTATTAATTGTCTGGGTCATGTCTCCCTGTTCCATAGCTGCTAGGAGGTCTTGCAACGCACTCAGCGGGTTAATCACTGAATCCAGTGTGGCATTCACTCCTTCCACAATGGCCCGATACGCACCCCAATGCATGGCAGCATCGGCACGAGTATCCAGACGACCTGCGACAGCGGCTTCAGACAGCATATTGGCATCGGTGATCAGGGCATTGATGGCGTCAATGGCTTGATTAAGGTTGTTTTTAAGGGTGTTGAAGTCACCGTTATAGTGAGCGGTAATCTTGTTTGGTATGTCGCCTTTGGCGATACGTTCGACATAATCGGCCGCGACATTTAGCGGGCCAATAACCGCATCCAGGGTATTGTTAACACCTTGCACAATTTTTCGGTAGTCACCTTGATATAAGCTAACATCAGCACGTGTCGACAGTCGGCCTTCGATAGCCGACTGCTCCAGGCGATCGACTTCAGCGACCATGCGACTGATGGCGTCAATGGCTTGGTTGAGGTTATTTTTAATGGTGTTGAAATCACCGTGATAGGTAGCAGTGATTTTCTCGGGGATTTCGCCTTTTGAAATTCGATCAACATAAT
>SXGT01070215.1_pt1 | contig 14265 bp, 14 predicted proteins | sample 3176221 | NCBI WGS metagenome assembly SXGT01 (sample SAMN11356862, study PRJNA531348) | freshwater metagenome | isolation source: freshwater sample F1-120 | place: China: Fuxian Lake, Yuxi | collected 2017-12-25 | reverse complement strand
ATGCGCGCGGAGATCAAGGCGCTGCACCAGCGCCTCAAAACCACCACCGTGTATGTGACGCATGACCAAATAGAGGCCATGACCCTGGCCGATCGAATCGTGGTGATGAACGACGGAATCATCGAGCAGATAGGGACGCCACTCGAACTGTTCGACCAACCTTGCAGCCTGTTTGTCGCACAGTTCATTGGCTCGCCGGCAATGAATGTATTTGCCGGGGAGCTGCGCCACGCCGATGGTCAAAACTGGGTGCAAGCCGGTGATAACCGGTGGCCAGTCGCCGCCACTGCGGCCGGGTCTGAGGGCCAGTCGGTGAATTACGGAATCCGACCCGGCGATATCGTCATCGCCCCGCCTGGCAGCGGCATCCCTGCCCGGGTGATCGTCGTCGAGCCAACTGGTGCCGAGACCGAGCTGCTGCTCGAGGTCGGGGCCAGCCAGTTCACGGTGGTGCTGCATGGGCGCACCCAAGCTAAGCCCGACGATCTGGTGGGGCTACAGATCGACGCCGCAAAGACGCATTTGTTCGAGCAAGGCAGCGGCAAGCGGCTAGTGTGAATCCGCAGCGACCTGAGGGGCGATCGGCAGCGCGGCAGAGCCTGATCTGAATTGAGCACCCTTCTGCAAGCATTCCCAGGCCAGGCCCCGCGGCCTTTGCTGCTGCAAGCCCAGCAGAGAACCAAAACCGAGTCGGCCCGTTATTTAGCCGCTGTCAGCCAGGTGGTCATTCCTGGGAATATCAAAAGCAGGGCTACGCCTAGGATTTGCAGCATCATGAATTGGACCATGCCAGCGTAAATGTCTTTGAGTTGCCACTGCGGCACCACGCCCTTGAGAAAGTAGGCTGACAAGGCCACCGGTGGTGACAGCCAGGCGGTTTGCAGCGTAACCGCCACTCACGTACAAAACCAGATCATGTCAATACCGGCAGCACGAACCAGCGGCAGCACGATAGGTAATACGATCAACACAATCGGCACCCATTCCAGCGGCCAGCCCAAGACAAAGATCAGCAGAAGTATGGCTATCAACAGCAGCATGGGGGGAAGTGACAGGCTGGTCAGCAAACTGGCGAGAAAATCGGCGCTGCCCAGGCGGGAGAACACTGCGCCAAACAAGTTGGAAGAGACCACCAGTATCAAAATCATACTGGAGACCTCCAGCGCCTGAAGGGCTGACTTGCGGATTTTGACCAGCGTCATGCGGCCTGACCCAACGGTCAGGATGAAAACAGCCGCGCAACCTACAGCGCCAGCGTCGGTCGGTGTGGCGATGCCCGCCAGAATCACGCCCAGCGTGGCCAGAATGACCACGATAACCGGCAGCACACCGATCAGCAACTCGCGAACAACCGGCCCCAAAGAGGCCGGGCGCAGTTCTAAAGGCAGCGCCGGCCCGAGGCTCGGGTTGATCCAGCAGCGAATCAGACACCACAGCGCAAATAAGGTGGCCAACAAAACTCCAGGCACAAGTGCTGCAGCAAATAAATCGGTGGCAGATACGCCAACCACTGGCCCCATCACGATAAGCATGACTGATGGCGGGATCAGAATACCTAAGGTCCCACCTGCTGTGATGGCTCCGGCACTCAATCGCGCGTCATACCCGCTCTTGATCATCGAAGGCGCCGCCATGACACCAAGTAAGGTCACCGACGAGCCTACGATGCCGGTGGCGGCCGCAAAAATGGTGGCAGTGATCAGAACCGCCAGATACAGCGAGCCGCGCATACCAGCCAGCAATTGCTGGATGCTGGTGAACATACGCTCCATCAGGCCGGACTGCTCCAACATAAAGCCCATGAACAAAAAAAACGGGATCGAGGCGAGGACCGTGTCTTTCATCACCGAAAAAGTTTGCAAGACCGCGAGGTCAAACACCATGGGGCCAAAAGCGATAAACCCCGTCATCAGCGCAACCTAGCCCAGGGTGAAAGCTATAGGGAAGCCAATAAAAATAGCGGCGAAGAGTACCCCTAAAGCCAGCAAGCCCATGACCTCATTGCTCATGAGCTAACCGCCTCAGCTATGGGCGCGGTGCGATCCGGCCACTCTCCGGTAGACAGAGCATGCAGCGATTGCAGGACCTCCGAGACACCCTGTGTCAGTAACAGCACCCCAGTCAGTGGCATCACGGCTTTGAACGGCCAGGCCAATGGCATCCAGGGACTGGTGACGAACCTCTCGCCAGTGATCAGCGATTTATAGAAGTAGCCCCAGCCGATATAGGCAAACACCAGTACAAAAGGCAGGAACATCACCAGGTAGCACACCAGATCGACCATGGCCTGTCTGCGCACCGACCATTCGCCATAAAAAGAGTCAGTGCGGATATGGCCCTTACGCTGCAGCGTAAAGGCAGCGCCGAGCATGAAGTAGCTGCCGTACATCATGAAAGTCATGTCGTAGGCCCATAGCGTTGGCGCGTTAAACAGGTAGCGTGACCCAACCTCGAAGCTCAGGGCCAGCACCATCGGGATGATCAGCCAGGCCACAACCTGGCCAGAAAAGACGGCGACTGGATCAAGCCGTCGGGCCCATTTTAAAAACACCGTATCAGGACAAGACATAAGAGCGCCAAAACATGCAAACAATGACATCGCCCAGCTTGGGCGATGTCAAATGGAGATCGTCGAGGTTCAACGCTCAGTCGTTGGGCGAATCAACCCCCAAGTTGTGATACAGACCATTGATCTTGGTCCAGTACGGCACCACCAGAACGGCAAATTGCCGCTGAGACGCCAAAACCTCGGCAAAGAGCGGGTTTCGTGCCGCCTCGCGGTCGTAAACCACGGCGGTGGCTTTCATAAAAACGGTGAAGAATTCACGCGGCGTGTCATGGACGATGACCTTGTGCTCTTTTTTAAGTTTGTCCAGGGCAACAGCATTTCGCTGTACATTGAAAGTGTAGGTTTCGGCGATGGTGGCCATCACGGCTCCTTCCACCACAGCCTTCAGGTCAGGCGGCAACTTATCCCAGATGGTCTTATTGAGCAAGAACTCTCCCACATCGGTGGACTGGTGCAGTCCTTGAAGGTAATAGTGCTTGAACACATTCTGAAAACCCAGAAGCATGTCATCGGCCGGGCCGATCCACTCAGCTGCGTCAATCACGCCTCGCTGCGCTGCCGGCACAATTTCACCGCCGGGCATAGCCACCGCATTGATGCACATTTCCTTGAAGATCTCACCAGTCAACCCGGGAGGTGAGCGGTACTTCAGCTTCTTCATATCGGCGATCGAGGCTATCGGGGTTTTGAACCAGCCAAATGGATCTGGCCCCATGGGCTGCATCATGAAGGGTTTGATATTGACCTTGAAGCCTTGCGAATACAGCTTTTCATACAGCGCATTACCCCCACCCTGCATCAACCAAGCCATGTGCGACATCTGATCCATGCCGGTTCCTGCGCCAGCCGCAGGGTTGGAAAACAGGGCGGCGGCCGTATTCTTGCCCGACCAATAGTGGGTCCAGGCAAAGCCGCCGTCCACGACGCCCTTGTCGACTGCATCAAGGATTTCAAAAGCATTGACCACTGCACCATCTGGCAGGATGTCCATCTTGATGCGACCACCTGACATCTTGTCGACCCGGTCGGCAAAGCGCTTCATCAGATCGAAGTAAATGCTGGCGCTGGGCACCGCAGTCTGGATTTTCAGTCGGGTCACAGACTGTGCGTGGGCCGGCATACCGGCCACTGCCAGCGCGCTTGCACCGCCGGCAAGCGCTTTTCGTCGATTCAAAATTGTCATGCTGTCTCCTTGATTAGGTTTCACAAACAAAGCAGTAATTTCACCAAGTACATCACTTTTTTTCACGGCTGTTGGTCAGCTCGCATCCTTCCGGACCTCTTAGGCAGACATGTTTTACCTCGTGGGCAACCCAAGCGCATCGGCTCAGTATCACACCTCCAAAAATATTTAGTCCTAGGGTTAACCCTTTCTGCGACTGATGGAAAACAGGGGCAATATCAGGCTCGCAGGTTTTTGGAAAGACAAGGCCTCGCAGGAATACACGCAGTGGCATACGATTCGCCAACTTCAACAGGCGCTGAGTCACAGATTTAGACATTAAAACCGTATTTGCCGATGAAAAAAAAGCAGCCTAATATTGTGTTGATCATGGCAGACCAGTTGGCCGTGTCCGCACTGCCTTTTTATGGTCATGCTTTGGTGCAAGCACCGAACCTTTGCAAGTTGGCAGCAAATGGCGTGGTTTTCGACAGCGCTTACTGCAACTTTCCGATTTGTGCGCCTTCGCGTTTTTCGATGCTCTCAGGGCGTTTGCCGCATTCCATCGCAGCTTATGACAATGCCTCAGAATTTCCAGCCTCAATACCCACGATGGCGCACTATCTGCGCCGGGCAGGCTACCAAACCATCTTGTGCGGCAAAATGCATTTCGTTGGTCCGGACCAGTTGCACGGCTTTCAAGAGCGTCTGACCACCGACATTTACCCGGCAGACTTTGCTTGGACTCCAGACTGGTTGAAGGGGCCCGCCTACCGCCCGACCGGGGTGAGCATGCGCCCGGTTTTGGAGGCTGGGCCCTGTGTGCGCAGCATGCAAATTGACTACGACGATGAAGTTGAGCACAAAGGGGTGCAGTGTTTGTACGATCTGGCGCGAGCACCCGGAGAGAAGCCGTTTTTCTTGACTGTCTCCTACACCCACCCGCACCCGCCATTTGTCGCACCGCAACGCCACTGGGATCGTTATCGGGCCGAGGATATTGATCCTCCCCGCATCGGCCCAATCGCCTACCCGGATTTGGATGAACACAGCCAATGGCTGCATATGGCGCATGCGCAAGACATTTACAGCGTTTCGCAAGAACAGGTCTTAAAAGCACGCCACGCCTACTACGGCATGATCAGCTATGTGGATGAAAAAATTGGAAGCATCCTCGATACCCTAAAGGCCACCGGGCTTGATGAAAACAGTGTCGTGGTGTTTTGCGCAGACCACGGCGAAATGCTAGGCGAACGCGGCATGTGGTTCAAGCAAAGCTTTTACGAATCCTCGGTGCGCGTGCCCCTGATTGTCTCTAGGCCTGAACGGTTTATCCCTGCCCGAGTGTCGGCACACGTATCCCTGGTCGATTTGCTGCCCACCTTCCTCGACTTCGCTTATGACGAGCAGGCGCCAGAGCCCGTCGGCCCGCTCCACGGCAGCAGCTTGTTAGCCCTGCTTACGGGAGCCGATCAGGGCCAGGGGCGTCATGTGATCGCGGAGTACAGCTCGGAAGGTGTCCGGGCAGCATCCCGCATGCTGCGCGAGGGTCCCTGGAAATACGTGTTCACCCACGGTCTTGCGCCCATGCTGTTCAACTTAGACACAGACCCCGACGAACTGCTTAACCTTGCCGGGCAAGCATGCCATGCCCAAACAGAACAGGACTTGCATGCACGCCTGATTCAAGACTGGGAGCCTGTAGGCGTGCATGCCCGCATCCTGGCCAGTCAGCGCGAACGCCTGTTTCTGGCAGAGCTTGCCAAAGACTCAGCGGCATCGCCCAACTGGGCCTACCAGGCTTTTGTTGACGACACACAGCGCTTCATCCGTGGCTCGGGCCTGGCGGGACCTACCAACGCCAAGGCGCGGGCGCGCTTTCCTTATGTTGAACCGGCTCAAGCAGACAAGCCACCAGACCAACCGCCAGACCAGCCGCCAGACCAATCGGCTTGAGCCGAAACCGCGAAACTCATTGAGCCACACGATGCCTGCCGCCGCATTGGGGGTGTAATTCCAATCAAAAGCTCGGCAGAAATTGCGGAACAATAAACTGACCTTCGCCCCAGGCTTCGGTCTTGGTGATGGCGCCAGTTGCAGCGCCCAGTACCGCCTGGCGAACCTTTTGAGCGGCTTGGTCGAGATCAATGGCCCCTGCAATCAGCCCGCTCAAGTCCACATCGATGCCGTCCTCCCAGTGCTCGACAGTTTGTGGGTTGCCGCAGACCTTGATGGTCGGCGCCAGCGGGTTACCGGAAGGGTTGAAGACTCCCATTGAAAACAAGGTGATTTGGGCACCCGCGGCCACCATGCCGGTGATTGAGCAGGGGCTGAAAAAAGGCGTGTCCATGAAGTACAGCCCCGGCTTTGTTGGCTCCTGCCCAAAAGACAGGCAACCGGTAAATCTAGAGTTGCCAATCTTGCATACCGCACCCATGGTTTTCTCGATCAGGGTGCTCAGACCGGCTTCGATATTCTCTGCTGTTGGATTGATGCCGCGGTAGCTGTCGCCGTCCTTGCTCATGCGTGCTTCTGTGGCGGCGATGCGCTCGACAATGGCCTGTGCGACTTCAGGCGTGACAGATTGCTTGCGCACCAGCTCTTCAGCGCCAATAAATTCGGCGGTCTCCGAGACAACCACAGTGGCGCCATGCGCCACCGCAGCGTCGACGAAACGACCGATGGCTGGGTTAGAGCAAACCGAACTCGAGGCGTCGGAGCCACCGCACTCAAGCGCAATGCTCAGGGACGAAAAGCGGCAGGCCACCCGCTGCAATTGTTTGAGCGGCACACTCAAACGCCCAAGCGCTTGCAGCGCCCGGTCGATGGCGTGCTGCACGCCTTGGCTGTCCATGACGGCCAGCACCTCAATCGGTTTGTCGGCCCGGGCAAGGATGTGCTGCCAAGCCTGGGCCGCCCGTCGGTCATGACACAGCACCAGCGCCGCACCGATGTTGGGGTGATCGACCAGCTGTGCGATGACCCTGTCTTGCAGGCGGGCGTCTGGGGTTTGCAGGCCGCGCTGGAATTGGCCGTGTACGACCAGCACCGGCTGCTGCTCTTTGCTGCCAAAGCGCTGCGCGGCAATCACGGCGATCCGATTGCTGAGTGCCACGGTCGACACCACGGCCAGGTGGTTGCGCACGCCCACCCGGTCACGGCTTCGGGCATACCCGGCAAAGGTCAGCCGAGCCTCATCTGCAGTTGTGGATATGGACATGGGCTCCCTTTGGGATGTCTTGGGTGGCAATGCCGATAGGCGTGCCATATTTGATGATGGCTTGACCTTGCAAAATAGGTTTCAGGGCAGCCTTGTGGCCGAAAGCGATGGTCTCCTGCAGCGCCAAGCCAGCTTGGGTAACCCAGTCTTCTGTCTTGAAATCCAGCAGGGTGGTGACGTTGTCGTTTGGATGGACAGTGAGGCTGATTCGGCTCATGGCGTGGTGCGCCTAGCGGATGTAGGGTCTCGACATCAGGCGCATTTAGTTTTAAAGTCCTATATATGGTATCTTATGGCGGTTTTAAAAAAGGAATGATCATTTTTGCCCGCTGTCGTCATCTTGGTTTCTTGCTACTGCCCTGGTGCCTGTTGGTTTTTTTTTGGCACGCCATGGCCGTCTCAGGTATTGTCAACCCAGGGTTGATGCCCACGCCGACTCAGGTCGGCAGCAAACTAGTGGAACTACTCTTTGGCGGACGCCTGGGCATCGATATTTTGAAATCGACGCAGCGGGTGACACTGGGGGTTTTGCTGGGTATCGCCCTGGCTGTTCCAGTCGGGTTTCTGATCGGCTGGTACAAGGGCGCTCGAACTTTTCTCGATCCCTTGATCAATTTTTTTCGTGCTTTGCCGCCGATTGCATTGATCCCCTTGGTCGTGGTGTATTTCGGCATCGACGAGCCGGCCAAGGTGATCATCTTGTTTTATGCGAGCTTTTTTGCCGGCGTGATCGTGATGTACGAGGGTGTCGCACAAATCAGTCCGATCTTCATCAAAGTAGCCCGCACGCTTGGCGCTTCTGAGTGGGAGATTTTCTCGCGAGTGATCGTGCCCATGACCATGCCGCATATCCTGACTGCGCTGCGGGTCGCCCTGGGCGTGGCCTGGGCCACACTGGTGGCCTCGGAACTGGTGGCGGCCCAGCAGGGGCTGGGCGCGCTGATCCAAAGCGCCGGGTCTTTTTTTCAGATTGACATCATTTATGTAGGCATCGTATCGATCGGCGCGGTAGCCTTGGCCATGGACCTGGCGCTGCGAGCCATCACGCGCCGCCTGATCCGGTGGCAGGATAGGGTAGAGCTCCAATGAGCCAGCCGCGCTTGGTTTTTGACGGTGTTTGCGTGGACTTTCCCACAGAGACCAGACCCCTGAGTGTGGTTGATGATGTGTCGTTTTCGGTGCACGAAAACGAGTTCATCTGTGTTGTTGGCCCCTCTGGTTGCGGCAAGACCACCCTGATGAATGTTATAGCTGGTTTTATACCTCCGACCCGCGGGGTGGTGCTGCTCGATGGCCAAGCGGTTCGCGGCCCGGGGCGAGATCGCGGTGTGATATTTCAAGACTACGGTGTCTTTCCCTGGCTGAGCGTTGAACAAAATATTATGTTTGGTTTGCGTTTGGCCAGCAGCAAAACCCCTGCAAACGAGCGTGCGGCTGTCTGCCGTCAATACCTCGAATTGATGGGCTTGGCTGACTTTGCCAAGGCCTTCCCGAAAACACTCTCGGGTGGCATGCGCCAGCGCTTGGCAATCGCCCGCGCTTATGCAGCAAAACCAGAGTTTTTGTTGATGGACGAGCCCTTTGGCGCACTCGATGCGCAAACCCGCTCGAAAATGCAGAACCTGCTGCTCGAAGTACTGCAACGTGAGGGCAAGACAGTGATGATGATCACCCACTCAGTGGACGAGGCCATCTATCTGGCATCGCGTATTGTGGTGGTCACTGCGCGCCCGGCCCGTATCAAGGCAATTATCAAGGTCCCGTTTGGCTACCCACGCCACGAGGGCCTTCAAGAGACCGCAGATTTTATGAATATCAAGGCCCACCTGCGCGCGCTCGTGATGGCCGAATATGAGGCACAGCAAATGCTGGGCTCTGCCAACAGTTAAGCACCATTCCCCGCCCTGCCACCCCACCCCCTAACCAAAACTGAGGAGCCGTCCATGAACAAGACTTTCCAACCCCGCCGCCGCCAATTGCTGGTTGGCATGAGCGCTGCCGGCCTGAGCAGCATCGCCGCACCAGCCATTGCGCAGCAACGCGCCAAGATCAGAGCCGGCTATGTCGATACCTTGGCAGTCACGGGACAGTTGTGGACTGGTGTTCACCGGGGCCACTGGGCCAAGGAGGGCATTGAATTTGATCCGGTCAAGTTCAGCACCGGTCTGGAGCTTTTCAATGCCATGATTGGCGGCAGCTTGGACATGCTCTCCACCGGAGCCGTGATTTCTAACTTTCCAGCGCGGGGGCAGGGCAAGGCATTCTTGATCAACAACATTGAATTTGCCACCGCTCAGCTTTGGATTCGGGAGGATCAAGGCATCAAGACTTGGGCTGACCTCAAAGGTAAAAAGATCGCCACGACTCTGGGCACCACAGCCCATGTGTTTCTTGATGCCGCCTTGCGTGCCAACGGCATCGACCCGAGCAAAGACGTTGAGTTGATCAATCAGGGAATGCCTGTGGCGGTGACATCCTTTATCTCGGGCGCTGTGCCGGCGGTGGCCCTTTGGGTGCCATTCAATATCCAAGTGCGGCAGCGCGTACCTGCTGCGAAGATGCTGGTGGACGCGTCGGCCTACTTTCCCAAGTCAGCCATTGTTGGTGGCTGGGCCACCCGCGCTGATTATTTCGAGAAAAATCGTCCCTTGATTGCACAGGTGGTGCGGGGCTGGGCCGCAGCCAATGACGATTTGATCAAAAACTCGGCCACGATTCTGCCGGTCATCCAGGCTAACAACTACCAGCAGGTGCCATTGGCCGAGCTGCAGGAGCAATTCCAGGCCTCGAAATACTACAGCTCATCAGACTGGCGCAGACTCTATCAAGACGGAACCGCCGTGGGATGGCTGCAGCAAGTGACCGACTTTTATGCCCGTTTCGGCGGGATTCAAAACCCGGTGCCAGCCAAAACTTACTTTGACACTGGCCTGCTGCTGGAAAACGTCAAGGCCTGACCTATGCCGCAGCAAGGCAAGGGCCCCTGGGACCACATCGTGGTGGGGGCCGGGTCAGCAGGGTGCGTCTTGGTCAAACGGCTGCTGCAAGCAGGCCGGAGGGTTCTGTTGCTGGAAGCCGGCGGCTCAGACCGCTCACTTTGGCTCAAGCTTCCGGTGGGATATTTCCGCACCATTTTTGATGAACGGTTTGCGCGCCAGTTCGAGGTCGAAGCGCAAGAGCAAACTGCTATGCGCCGCATGATCTGGCCGCGCGGACGCATCCTGGGCGGCTCGAGTTCGATCAACGGGCTGATCTACATACGCGGGCAACATGCAGATTACGACAACTGGGCGCAGTTAGGCGCCACGGGTTGGTCATACCAGGAAGTACTGCCCTATTTTTTGAGGTCTGAATGCTTTGACGGACCGCCAAGTCCCTACCACGGCACCGGCGGTGAGCTGGGTGTCTCGGAGTTGCGCAACAAGGACCCCAGTTGCCAGGCTTGGCTCGACGCTGCCCAGGAGTACGGCTTGCCGTTCAACTCAGACTTCAATGGGGCGAGCGACTACGGCGTAGGCCGCTATCAGCTGTCGATCAAGGGGCGCTGGCGCTCCAGTGCGGCCCAGGCCTTTCTGCGGCCGGTACAAAGCCATTCTGGCCTGAACCTGCTGAGCGGAGTGCTTGCCACGCGAATCCTCTTTGAACACCACCGCGCGGTGGGCATAGAGTGCATCAAGGGTGGCGAGCGGGTCGAGTATCGATGCGAATCTGATCTGGTCCTTTGCGCCGGAAGCCTGCAGAGTCCGCAGTTGTTGCAGCTGTCGGGTATTGGCCCGGCTGATCATTTACGCGCCCTGGGCATCGCTGTGCGCCATCACGCGCCCGAGGTGGGGAAAAACCTGCAAGACCACTACCAGGCACGCACCATCGTTCGACTCAAAAACCCGGTGTCGCTGAATGATCAGGTGCGCAGTCCCATCGGGCTGGCGCGCATGGGCTGGCAGTGGCTGGCGCACTCGCGAGGCCCGCTGACAGTTGGGGCTGGCCAGGTCGGGGGCTTTGCCTGCACCTCAAACGCCAAGGACGGCCGAGCCGATGTCCAGTTTAATGTCATGCCACTTTCTGTGGATAAGCCCGGCACCCCGCTGCATGATTTTTCAGGCTTCACAGTCTCGGTCTGTCAATGCCGTCCCTCTTCCATAGGCACGTTACGCATACGCAGCACGGACCCCTCCGAGGCCCCGCGCATTGTGTCGAACTACCTGCATGAAGATTTAGATCTGCGTACCTTGCTTGAGGGGCTGCACATGTGCCGAGACATTTATCGGCAAAAGAGTTTTGCTGGCAGGTGGGTAGAAGAGAAGCTTCCCGGCGCTGTTGACCTGGAAACTTTTGCCCGCGGCCATGGCAGCACCGTGTTTCATCCGACCAGCACCTGCCGGATGGGCGCAGACCAAGCTGCAGTGGTCGACCCGCAACTGCGTGTGCGTGGTGTCGAGGGCTTGCGTGTGATCGACGCATCGGTGATGCCCAAAGTGGTATCGGCCAACACCAATGCGGCAAGCATCATGATCGGCGAGCGCGGCGCACACATGCTGCTGGAATAAACGGCCCTGCTGCCCTGCTGCCTGGCCGTCGTGGCCTGGCAGACCTGGATGGCTATGGCCATGGTTATGAAAATGCTCGGGCGTTGAACACTGGCGCTAACACCGGGGCTTGCAGGGCAGTAAACCAGCCTCCTCAGGCTGGCGCCGTCGCCCTGTCTTTTTGCCCTGACTGCCATCCAAAATCCTGCTCAATACCCACAGCCGGGTGATTGAAGCGCACCGGGCCGTCGGGGCGTTGGTTGATGTATTGGTACACCAGCGGATCGGTGCTTTGGTAGGCTTGAGCCACCGAGCCTTGAAACACCAACTTTCCTTGGTCAAGGATAAGCACGTGATCGGCAATTTTCAGGGTCTGCTTGATTTCATGGGACGCAAAAACGCTGGTCAAACCCATGGCGTCATTGAGTTGGCGGATTAGGCCTGCGATGACCATGACTGAAATTGGGTCGAGTCCGGTAAATGGCTCGTCGTACATCAAGAATTCAGGGTCTAGCGCGATTGCACGGGCTATTCCGATGCGCTTGGCCATACCACCCGACACTTCGCTGGGCATCAGGTCACGGGCGTTTCGCAGGCCCACCGCATTGAGTTTCATCAAAACAATGTTGCGGATCAGCGCCTCGGGCAGATCGGTATGTTCACGCAAGGGGAAGGCCACGTTGTCAAAAACGCTGATGTCAGCGAACAGGGCCGCAAACTGGAACAAAACACCCATGCGACGCCTCACCGCATAGAGTTGCGCTTGGTCCATGGGGACTATGTCCTGACCATCAAACAGCATTTGCCCTGACCAGGCCCGGTGTTCGCCACCTATCAAGCGCAGGGCGCTTGTCTTGCCGGCGCCCATTGGCCCGATCAGAGCGGTTACCTTGCCCCTGGGTATGCAAAAGGATGTGGATTGCAACAACGCCTGCTCACCATAACCAAAGCTGAGCTCGCGGAATTCGACAAGTGTTGGGTTGAGACTAGGTGGCATGAGCAGTCAGGTAGGGCGAGGCACCAGGGCTGGATCATAGTGGCCAAGCTCAGGCGGGCACAACCCTTTTGATGGTATTTTCAAAATGCAATTGAATCGCTTTTTGGAGCTTACTGACGTCTTTTTGCTCAAGTGCAATAGCAATTTTTTCGTGATCATCCAAGGCCCCACGCCAGTTTTCTGGCGTGCTGTTGCCGCTGTATCGCAAACTACGCATGCGTTTGCTGAGAGTTTTGTGAACCATGGCCAGAGAATCGTTCTGCGCCATATCGATCAGCGCATCATGGATTTTCTGGTTCAACTCAAAGTACTCAGAACGCTTGCCCTTGTCATAGAGGAGCTTCATTTTTTCGTGCATGGCCAGTACGCGATCGATCTTTTTTTGATCTGCCTTGCAGGCTTTTTGTGCGGCAAAACTCTCCAGCAATGCCATTACTTCGAGCATATCGGAAGCATCTTTCGGGCTGAATGTCTTGACCACCGCGCCGCGCAGGGGTAACAAATCTACCAGCCCCTCAGAGGCCAGCACTTTGAGCGCTTCTCGAATTGGCGTACGGGAGACGCCCAGTTCCCGGCTGATTTCAAGCTCCAGCACCCGCTCACCAGGTTTTAATTTTGCTTCAACAATCAAATTGCGCAGGCGGGTGGTGACCTCAAGGTGCAGGGAAGTTCTGGCGATGGGGTCGTTGGAGGGCATGGAGTTCCTGTGGCTGGCGCGAATACGTCCCATTGTAGTGGGCCAGTTTTGCTACAATGCGTAATTACAGATTACTGATTGATGGAGCCAACTTGACCCAAGCAACCATTGCATTGTTTGCCGGCGACCCTGCCGGGATTGGCGCTGAATTGGTGCAGAAATTACTCGACCAGCCAGCGCTCAGGCCAAGCGCCAGCATCCTGTTGATTGGCCAGCAGCGAGCGATTCGCGCCGCCGCAGATGTGCGCTGGCACCCCTGGTCCGGCATTGATGCGCCAGCATTCGAGCCCGGCATGGCCAGTGCCCGCAACGGCCGCTACATGCTGGACGCACTGGCTGAGGGCGCGCAACTCGTCGCCGATGGCAAAGCAGATGCCTTTTGCTTTGCCCCCTTGAACAAAAGCGCCCTGCGCTTGGGCGGTATGCACCAAGAGGACGAACTGCGCTGGTTTGCCGAGTTTTTAGACCACCACGGCGTTTGCGGTGAACTCAATGTTCTGCAGAACCTCTGGACTGCGCGGGTCACCTCCCATGTGCCTCTCAAAGAGGTCAGCCAAGGCCTGTCAAGCAGCAAAGTCAGTGATGCCATCAAGATGATTTCAAATGCGCTCAAAGCCGCTGGCAAATCGCAACCACGCATAGCGGTGTGCGGGCTCAACCCGCACAACGGCGACAACGGCAACTATGGCGATGAAGAGATCACAGTGATTGCGCCCGGCGTGCAACTGGCCGTAGCCGCTGGCTACCCAGCCGACGGACCCTACCCTGCCGATACCGCCTTTGTGCGCGCCATCCGCAAAGAGGCGGGCTACGACGGCGTGGTCACGATGTACCACGACCAGGGCCAAATTGCCATGAAGCTGATGGGCTTTGAGAAAGGCGTCACGGTGCATGGCGGCCTGCCAGTACCAATCACCACGCCAGCGCACGGTACCGCCTACGACATCGTCGGAACCAACCAAGCCAATCCTCAGGCCATGTTCAATGCCTTCGAACTGGCCCACCGAATGGGCTTGCACCATCGCCAATCAAACACCTCTCAGCTACCTGAACACCACACGGAGACATCATGAAGAAAACCTTTGCCTGTCTGT
>SXGT01718581.1_pt1 | contig 14266 bp, 17 predicted proteins | sample 3176221 | NCBI WGS metagenome assembly SXGT01 (sample SAMN11356862, study PRJNA531348) | freshwater metagenome | isolation source: freshwater sample F1-120 | place: China: Fuxian Lake, Yuxi | collected 2017-12-25 | reverse complement strand
GTGCGAGGACCGGGCATTATTCATTCAAGCGGTGATCGCCATCTTAAAGGCGGGTGGCGGGTTCATCCCCCTGGAATCGACCCTACCCAGCGCCCGGCTGGAAACCATTATCCAAATGACAGCACCCCGCTGGGTGCTGGTGGAAGCCATCGTGGACATCGGCACCTTGACCGCAAAGGCAAAGAAAAAGGCCACAAATAGCAGCATCTGCGCGCTCATGGCCAGCGGCACTTTGTGCCAAACCAAGATATCGAAACTGCCGCCGGACGCAAAGAACAGGTAGAGCATTGCCACCAGCATCAACAGCGAACCCAACAGCGTATAGAGGAAGAACTTAATCGCTGCGTAAACCCGGTTAGGGCCGCCCCAGATACCGATGATCAGATACAGCGGAATCAGCATCGCCTCGAAGAAAACATAAAAAAGCACGCCATCCAGGGAGGCAAATACGCCATTGATCAGGCCCGACTGGATCAGGAAGGCGGCCATATATTGCGCAACCTTGGTCTTGATCACCGTCCAACCCGCCAGCACGACCAGCAGGGTCACGAAACTATTAAGAACCACAAAGGGCATGGAGATGCCATCCACACCCAAAGCGTAATGGACATTAAAGAGGGGGATCCAATTGGCGTGTTCCACAAACTGCATGGCCGCCGTGGAAACATTGAAACCGGTCCACAAAGGCAAGGAGACGGCAAAGCCCAGTGCCGCACCCAACAGGGCTAGGGTCCGCTGCCCGTCCACGCCACCCGCGGCGCCATCCTTCCCGCCCGTGGCGAGGACAAGGAGGCCTGCCACAATGGGCACCCAGATAGTCAGGCTGAGGATTCCGATACTTTCAAACATGTGCTGTTGTCCGGTTAGGTCGTCGCTTAATTTCTCGCGGCTTAAAAATGTACGAACAAGGTCGCAAGCAAAGCCACGCCGACGATCATGGCAAAGGCATAGTGGTAAAGGTAGCCCGACTGGATCTGGCGAGTCCATGTTGCCACCCAACCGACCATGCGTGCAGAGCCGTTCACCACCCAGCCATCAATGACCGTGGCATCACCCCAGCGCCAGAGGCGACCTCCTACCAGTCGGGCGCCACCGGCAAAGAACCAATCATTAAAACGATCAAAGCCGTATTTCTCTTCGAGAATGGTGTAGAGCAAACCGGCACGATTCCGGATGGCCTGCGGCAAGTCCGGGCGCACCAGATACAGGTAATAGGCCGTCACCACCCCGGCCAGCGCCAGCCAAAACGGCAGCGTCGTCAGGGCGTGCACAGCCATCGCCGCAGAACCGTGGAAGTTTTCGGCCAACACGGCCATCGCCGGATGCGCCGCCGCGTTGACATGAATGGCATGGCCAAACCAGTCCCCCACCACCAGCGGGCCCATGGTCAGATAGCCGATCGCAACCGACGGAATGGCCAGCAGAATCAGCGGCAGGGTGACCACCCACGGCGTCTCGTGCGGGTTCTGTGAATGAGCGTGCGTATCGCCTTGCTCGTCATGTCCGTGGTGACCGTGGGCGTTGTGGAAACGCTCCTTGCCGTGGAAGACCAGAAAGTACATCCGGAAAGAATAAAAAGCCGTGACAAAAACACCCGCCACCACCGCAAAGTACGCAAACCCTGAGCCGGCCAGCGGCGAGGCGTGCACCGCTTCGATGATCGAATCCTTGGAATAGAAGCCTGCTAGGAACGGGGTACCAATCAAGGCCAGCGAGCCGATCAGGGAAGTGATCCAGGTAATCGGCATGTACTTCCTCAGGCCGCCCATGCTACGAATGTCCTGATTGTGATGCATGCCAATAATGACCGAACCGGCGGCGAGGAACAGCAAGGCCTTGAAGAAGGCGTGCGTCATCAGGTGGAAGATGGCCACTGAATAGGCCGAGGCACCCAGAGCGACCGTCATGTAACCCAACTGCGACAGGGTCGAGTAAGCCACCACCCGCTTAATGTCGTTCTGGATTACCCCGAGGAAACCCATGAACAAGGCCGTGATGGCGCCGATCACCATGACGAAGGACAGGGCCGTATCAGACAACTCAAACAGCGGCGACATCCGCGCGACCATGAAGATACCAGCCGTCACCATGGTTGCCGCATGGATCAAGGCGGAGATCGGGGTGGGGCCTTCCATCGAGTCAGGCAGCCAGACATGAAGCGGAAACTGCGCTGATTTCCCCATCGCACCGATAAACAGCAGGATGCAGATGACGGTCAAGACCGACCAGCTATGGCCTTCCCAGAGGGTCATCATGTGACCTTGCATGCCCATTGCGTTGTTGAAGACCTGCTGATAGTCCAGCGTACCAAAATAGGCCAGCACCAAACCGATGCCCAACAAGAAGCCAAAGTCACCTACGCGGTTAACCAGAAAGGCCTTAAGGTTGGCGTAGATAGCCGTCTCGCGGGTGTACCAGAAACCGATCAGCAGATAAGAGACCAGACCCACGGCCTCCCAACCGAAGAACAGTTGCAGGAAGTTGTTGGACATCACCAGCATCAGCATCGAGAAGGTGAACAGGCTGATATAGCTGAAGAAGCGCTGATAGCCCGGATCTTCTGCCATGTAGCCGATGGTGTAGATGTGCACCATCAAGGACACGAAGGTCACCACCAACATCATCAGCACGGTCAAGCGGTCAATCAGGAAACCGATCTCGAGACGCACATCGCCGCTAGCGAGCCAAGTATAGACCGAGCCATTGTAGGTATTGCCGGCCAGAACATCCTGAAAAATCAGCAAAGACCCCAAGAAAGCGATAGCCACACCGAGGATCGTTACTGTGTGCGCGCCGCGCCGACCGATGGTCTTGCCAAACAAGCCGGCCATGAGCGCACCGACCAAGGGGGCCATAGGGACCAGCAGGTAGAGTGTCTTCATATCCATGGCATCAACCCTTCAGGGATCCGAGGTCATCGACATGGATGCTGCGCAGATTACGGAACAGCAGCACCAGGATCGCCAGACCAATCGCCGACTCTGCAGCCGCTACAGTCAGGATGAAGAAGACGAACACCTGTCCGGACAGGTCGTTCAGATAATGTGAAAAAGCGACAAAGTTCATATTTACCGCCAGTAGCATCAGCTCGATGGCCATCAGGATGACCACCAGGTTCTTGCGGTTAAGGAACAGGCCCATGATGCTGATCGCAAACAGCAGGGAACCCAGAATCAAGTAGTGGTTTACGGTAATCATGCCTCGTCCTCCACGGGTGCGCCGGGTTTCTGCGGTTTCAAATTCACCATGCGCAGACGGTCGGCCTTCCTGACCACCACCTGGGTCGCAGGATCACGCCATTTCAGTCCGGGCCGACGCCGCAAGGTCAACGCAATGGCCGCCACAATCGCCACCAGCAGGATCACTGCCGCCAATTCAAAAGCATAGGCATATTCGGTATACAAGACGCGGCCCAAAGCCTTCGTATTGCTGTAGTCGACTGCTTTGGGCTCAGGCATCTTCAGGCCAAACTCTTGCCCACCCAGAACAACATACATCTCCAGCGCCATCAAGCCCGAGATCAACCCGGCCAGCGGCAGGTATTTGCGGAAATCAGCCCGCATCGTCTCAATATTGATATCGAGCATCATGACCACGAAGAGGAACAACACCATCACCGCGCCGACATAGACCAGCACCAAAGTGATGGCGAGGAACTCCGCCTCCAGCAAGACCCAAAGTCCGGCCGCCGTAAAAAAGGCCAGCACAAGAAACAAGGCGGCATGGACCGGGTGCCGCACGGTCACCACCCGTAATCCTGACAAAAGCAGAATAGCGGAGAGGAAGTAAAAGACAACGCTGGTAAATTCCATCGTAGGCATCCGTTAGCGATATTTGGCGTCTGCCGCCTTGTTGCGGGCGATCTCCGCCTCGTACTGATCTCCCACCGCCAGCAACATCTCCTTGGTGTAGTAGAGATCTCCGCGTTTCTCGCCGTGATAAGCAAAGATATGTGTCTCGACAATCGCATCGACCGGACAAGCCTCCTCACAATAACCGCAGAAGATGCACTTGGTCAGATCAATGTCATAACGCGTGGTGCGCCGCGTACCATCCTCACGCTGCGCTGATTCAATGTGAATGGCCAAGGCCGGACAGGCGGCCTCACACAGCTTACAGGCAATGCAGCGCTCCTCGCCGTTTTCGTACCGACGCTGCGCATGCAGACCCCGGAAACGCGGCGACATCGGCGTGTGTTGCTCCGGATACTGAATCGTGAGCTTGGGCAAGAACAGATGACGACCCGTCACGGCCATACCCTTCAGCAACTCAATGAGCAGGAAGGTCTTGAAGAACTGTTGGATCCACTTAAGCATCGTGTGTTGTCCTTATCCTTGACCGCTCAATGGAAGAACCGACCCAGCGAGGTCTGCATCACTGCGCCCTCCACCAAGAGCCAGACCAAGGTCACGGGAATCAGTACCTTCCAGCCTAGACGCATGATCTGGTCATAGCGATAACGCGGGAAGGTGGCGCGGAACCAGAGGAACAGGAACAGGATGAAGCTGGTCTTGGCCAACAACCAGAACAGGCCATCGGGCAAGAAAGGCACCGGGGACAGCCAGCCGCCCAAGAACATCAGCGAGGTCATCGCCGAAACCAGGATCATGTTGGCATATTCGGCGAGGAAGAACACCGCGAAGGCCATGCCCGAATAATCGACATGGAAACCCGCCACGATCTCGGACTCGCCCTCCGCTACATCGAACGGGGACCGGTTGGTCTCAGCCAGAATAGCGATTAGATAGACTAGGAACATCGGAAACAGGGGCAAGAAATACCAGTGCCAGAAGCCGCCCTGTTGCGCACGCACAATATCGCCCAGATTCAGGCTCTGCGCCGCCATCAACACGCCGACCAAGGCAAAACCCATCGCGATCTCATAGGACACAATCTGCGCCGCCGAACGCATGGCGCCCAGGAAGGCGTATTTCGAGTTGGACGCCCAACCGGCCAAAATCACGCCATATACGCCCATCGAGGTAATCGCCATCACATACAACAGGCTTGCATCGAGATCGGCCAAAACCAGCGTATCGCCGAACGGAATCACCGCCCAAGCCGCCAGGGCAGGGGCCAGCGCCAGTACCGGAGCAAGGATGAAGACCGATTTGCTCGCCCCGGTCGGGATGACAATCTCTTTAAACATCAGCTTTAGCGCATCGGCAATCGGTTGTAGCCAGCCCTTGGGACCGACCCGATTGGGGCCAATACGAATCTGCATGTAGCCGATGATCTTGCGCTCGGCGTAGGTTAGATAAGCCACGCCAATCAACAGCGGCAGGACGATGACCATGATCTTGACCAGGGTCCAGACCGGCAGCCAGGCCGGGCCAAGGAGGGTTTGAATCTGATCCATCATGCCTCCACCTCCAGCACCCCCATACGCGCCCCCAGCGACACCGTGTGAGGATGACCCGCCGCGATACGCAAGACTCCATCGGCCAAGCGGTCATCTTGCCGTACAGCCAGTTCGACGGCCAAACCAGCCTGCCGCACACGAAGAGTGGTCTTGCCACCCAAGCGAGCCAGCAGGCTAGCATTGGCTGTAGCGACGGGTGCAGCAGCCATCGCCGTGGCTTGCAACGCCGATGCCCGACGCGTCACCGCATCGACAGCGTAAATGGGTGTTTCCGCCAACCATTCGATCGCACCTGCAACGGCTGCTCCCAAGTCCACCGCCGGCGCGGCGTTATTCAAACCTTCCAGCCAGCCGTCCGGCAAGGCCTCGGCCCGCACTGCAGCGACCGTATCAAAATCGCACCCCTCCAAACCGAATTGATTGCCCAATACACGCAGCACCTTCCAAGCCGGACGAGCCTCGCCTTGGCAACGCGTCGCTGCGTTAAAAGTCTGCAGGCGACCCTCCATGTTGACCAGGCCCCCTTCGTTCTCGGCCCATGGAGCGATCGGCAACAGCACCGTCGCGTACTCCGGCGCACGGCCTTTGTAGGCCGTTAACCCGACCACGCATTCGGCCGTCGCCAAGGCCTGCATGGCCGCTGCGCCATCGACACAATCGAGCTCTGGTTCCAGGCCAAGTAATACATAGCCCTTGCGCGGTGCGGCAAAGACATCCCCAGACTGCGCCTTGACCACCGCGGCCCCAACGCTGTTGGCGCCCACTGGCAAGAAACCTAGAGTTGCACCACAGGCCGCCGCAATCGCCGCTGCCTTGGTGTGCAGGGCATCGGCCTGCGGATGTATCTGCGCTACAGCTCCTAGCACAACGGCCTTGTTTGCACCTGACTTGAGGCTGGCCGCGATGGCCTGCGCCTCGGCAGAAGCCGAAGCCCCCTTAAGGGCTTGTTCGATTTCGGTGAGCGCGGCCAACCACTGTGACGGGGCTGCGATCACCGCGTTGGCCACGGCACAATTTTGCGTATCGTTGGCAGCATGCAGGATGGAGAGTTCTGCGCTAGCCTTCACCGCCGCCCGCACCCGCGCCGCCAGCAAGGGCTGCTCGCTACGCAGGGTGCTGCCGACCAGAAGGATACGATCCAGGGTGTTAACCTTAGCTACCGGCATACCCAGCCAGCGCGCCTGACCGCGCCCCGCACTGCGTTCCAGCGGGTGCGATTCAATCTGGCTTGAGCCCAGGGAGCGGGCCAACTTTTGTAGTAAATGCAATTCCTCGACGGTCGCAGCCGGACTGGCGACAAAGCCCAAGGCATCGCCACCATGCGTTTCCTTCAGCACGCGTAAGGCACCGGCAGCTTGCGCCAGCGCGGTCGCCCAATCAACCTCGATCCAGCGGCCATTGTCTTTGATCATCGGCACGGTCAACCGGTCGTCGGCGTACAGGCCCTGGTAGGCAAAGCGGTCGCGATCCGACAGCCAGCCTTCGTTGACGGCCTCATTGTCCGCCGGCAGGACGCGCTGAACACGGCCATCCTTGACCTGCACGGTGAGATTGGAGCCCAGGCTGTCATGCGGACTGACGCCCAAACGGCGGCTTAACTCCCAACCACGCGCGTGGTAGCGGAACGGTTTGGAGGTGAGCGCCCCCACGGGGCACAGGTCGATGATATTGCCTGACAATTCGTTGTTGACCTGAGACTCCAGGAACGGCATCACCTCAACATGCTCACCCCGGCCGGGCATGCCCAGCTCCATTTGGCCAGCGATTTCCTGGCCAAAACGCACACAGCGACTGCAATGGATGCAACGCGTCATGTCGGTGGCGACCAGCGGACCAAGGTCTTTCTCGGAGACCACACGCTTCGCTTCGGCATAGCGGCTCTCGACGCCGCCATAGCCGACTGCAATGTCTTGTAACTGGCACTCGCCGCCCTGATCACAGATCGGGCAATCCAACGGGTGGTTGATAAGCAGGAACTCCATCACGCCCTTTTGCGCGTCGATGGCGTATTGCGAACGAGTCTTGACCTTCATGCCATCGGCGACTGGTGTGGCGCAGGCTGGCAGCGGCTTGGGCGCCTTTTCGACCTCGACCAGACACATGCGGCAGGAGGCGGCGATCGACAGCTTCTTGTGATAGCAAAAGTGGGGTATGTAGATACCCAGTTGCTGCGCCGCCTCAATCACCGAAGTACCCGCTGGAACCTCAATCTCTTTGTTGTCGATGGTAACTAGGGGCATCTCAGGCTCCGACCATGCAGCGTTTATGTTCGATGTGATATTCGAACTCGTTGCGGAAATGCTTGAGGAAGCTATGGACCGGACCCACCGCGGCGTCGCCCAGTGCGCAGATCGTGCGACCGGAAATGTTGGTGCCCACACTCATCAGCAAATCGAGGTCTTCCGGGCGGCCCTGACCGTGTTCGATGCGATGAATGACGCGATACATCCAGCCCGTCCCTTCGCGGCAGGGCGTGCACTGACCACAAGATTCCTCAAAATAAAAATAGGCCAGCCGCTCCAGCGCCTTAACCATACACACCGTATCATCCATGACGATCACCGAGCCGGCGCCCAGATACGACCCCGCTTTGGCGATGCTGTCGTAATCCATGGTCAGTTCCATCATGGTCGCACCCGGCAGAACTGGCACGGACGAACCGCCGGGGATGACCGCCTTCAACTCACGCCCACCCTTCACGCCACCGGCCATTTCCAGCAACTCACTGAACGGTGTACCCATGCGCACTTCATAATTGCCCGGCCGCTCAACATGGCCCGAGAGGGAAAAAATCTTGCTGCCTCCGTTATTGGGTTTGCCCAGATCCAAGAAGGCTTGCCCGCCATGCCGCATGATCCAGGGGATCGACGCCAGAGTTTCGGTATTGTTGATCGTGGTCGGCTTACCGTACAACCCGTAACTCGCGGGAAACGGCGGCTTGAAGCGCGGTTGGCCCTTTTTACCTTCGATCGACTCGAGAAGGGCCGTTTCTTCGCCGCACACATAGGCACCGTAACCGTGATGGGCATGAAGGTCGAAATTCCAGCCAGAGCCCAAAATATTGTTGCCAAGAAAACCCGCCGCCCGCGCCTCGTCCAGCGCCGCTTCCCATGAGCGGTATTGCTCAAAAATCTCGCCGTGGATGTAGTTGTAACCCGCCCGGGCGCCTAGCGTATAGCCCGCGATAAGCATGCCTTCGATCAGTTGATGCGGATTGAAACGGAGAATATCGCGATCCTTAAAGGTGCCCGGCTCGCCTTCGTCGCTGTTACAGACGATGTATTTGTCGCCGTCATAGTTGCGCGGCATAAACGACCACTTGAGGCCGGTTGGAAAACCCGCACCACCGCGGCCGCGCAGGGCAGACAGCTTCACCTCGGCGATGATGGCATCCGCCGGAGTCTTCTCGGTGAGAATTTTTTTGAGCGCCGCGTAGCCACCGTGGGCCGTGTAGGTCGCCAGAGCCGCAGGATGGTCGTAATCCTGCGTCCAAGTGCAAACCTTGTGGTTGGGGGCATTCAGGCTCACTTCATGCCCTCCAGAAAGGCGTCCACATTGTCCGGCGTTAGCCGCGTATGCAGCGTGTGGTTGTTGTGCAGGCAGAGCGGGCCGTCACCACAAGCGCCAAAGCACTCGCCCTCTTTCAGGGTGAAACGGCCATCCGCCGTGGTCTCGCCAAAACCGATGCCCAATTTAGCCTGGATCTTGGCGACCACCGCGTCAACGCCTTGCAACTGGCAGGAAATGTTGGTGCATACGGTCAACTTGTGAGCCCCCACCGGCTTCAGGTCGTACATGTTGTAGAACGAAGCCACCTCATAGACGGCAATCGTCGGCATGCCCAGGTAAGTCGCCAAAAATTCTAGGGTTTCGGGCGCCAACCAGCCTTTCTCCTGCTGAGCGATGCGCAAGGCACTCATCACCGCTGACTGCTTTTGCTCGGCCGGATATTTGGCGATCTCACGATCAATCTGGGCTAGGGATTCATTCGTCAACATGGTGTCATCCAATTAGCGATCGATCTCGCCGAACACGATATCCATCGTGCCGATAATGGCCACGGCATCGGCCAGCATATGCCCCTTGGCCATCTCGTCCATGGCCTGCAAGTGTGCGAAGCCGGGGGCGCGAATCTTCATGCGATAAGGTTTGTTGGCGCCATCGGACACCATGTAGATACCGAACTCACCCTTGGGATGCTCGATCGCGGCGTAGGCTTCGCCCTCGGGCACGAACATGCCTTCGGTAAAGAGCTTGAAGTGGTGGATCAGGGCCTCCATGTTGCTCTTCATCGCTTCGCGTGACGGCGGGCCGATCTTGCTGTTTTCAGTCATCACCGGGCCGGGGTTCTGGCGCAGCCACGCCGCGCATTGCGCAACAATGCGATTCGACTGGCGCATCTCTTCCATACGCACCAAGTAACGGTCGTAACTGTCGCCCGTGCGGCCGACCGGGATTTCAAAATCCATGCGGTCATAGACCTCGTAGGGCTGGGTTTTGCGTAGGTCCCACGCCACACCGGAACCCCGCAGCATCGGCCCGGTAAAACCCAATGCCTTGGCACGCTCAGGATCGACCACGCCAATGCCGACCAAGCGTTGTTTCCAGATGCGGTTGTCCGTCAGCAGGGTTTCGTAATCGTCACAATAGCTGGGAAAGCGACGGGTGAAATCTTCGATAAAGTCGAGCAACGAGCCTTGGCGATTCTCATTCAATCGCTTTGCCTTGGCTGCGCGGCGGTTAACCGTGTCGTATTGAGCCATCGAGTCCGGCAAATCGCGGTACACACCACCCGGACGATAATAGGCGGCATGTAAGCGTGCGCCGGTCGCCGCCTCGTACATGTCCATCAGATCTTCACGCTCGCGGAAGGCGTACAGGAACATGGTCATGGCGCCCACATCCAGCGCGTGCGCCCCGATCCACAACAAGTGGTTGAGAATACGGGTGATCTCGTCAAACATGACGCGGATGTACTGGGCCCGGAGCGGCACCTCAACGCCCAACAATTTTTCCGTTGCCAAGACATAGGCGTGCTCGTTGCACATCATCGACACATAGTCGAGACGATCCATGTACGGCATCGCCTGCACGAAGGTCTTGTGCTCGGCTAGTTTTTCGGTGCCCCGATGCAGCAAACCAATATGCGGGTCGGCACGCTCAATCACCTCGCCGTCCATCTCCAGCACCAGACGCAAAACGCCGTGTGCCGCCGGGTGTTGCGGGCCAAAATTCAATGTGTAGTTACGGATCTCAGACACGGCCAGCTCCATAACTTTCTTCGCGCACGATCCGCGGCGTCACCTCGCGCGGTTCAATGCTGACCGGCTGATAAATAACACGGCGTTGCTCGGGGTCGTAACGCATCTCAACATGTCCTGAGAGCGGGAAATCCTTGCGGAACGGATGGCCGATAAACCCGTAGTCGGTCAGGATGCGGCGCATGTCGGGATGACCTTCGAAAACAATGCCGAACAGGTCGAAACACTCGCGTTCGAACCAGTTGGCCGTTGGCCAAAGGGTGTGGACCGAGGGCACGACCGGCAGCACATCATCCGGGGCAAAGACCCGCACCCGCACGCGTTGATTGCGGCGCACCGACAACAAATGCAAAACGGCAGCGAAACGCGGTCCGCCTTTGAAACGGCTTTCGCCGCCGTCCCGATAGTCCAGATAGTCGATGCCGCACAGGTCAATCAGGGTGTCAAAACGCAACTCGGGTGCGTCTCGCAACTGGCGAGCCGCCTCCAGCAGGTTGGCAGCGTCTACCTCTAAGGTAACCTCGTCCAGCGCTACCGTGCTATTGACGATCAACTCACCCAGCGCATCTTGCAGGCGTTCGGCGAGGGCTTCAGCGGTCAGAGGCATGAGAATTCGTCCGATCAGCGAGCAATGGTTTGGGTGCGACGGATCTTGTTCTGCAATTGCAGGATGCCGTAAAGCAGGGCCTCGGCAGTCGGCGGGCAGCCCGGCACATAGATGTCCACCGGCACCACGCGATCACATCCGCGCACGACAGCATACGAATAGTGGTAATAACCACCACCGTTAGCGCAGGAACCCATGGAAATCACCCACTTGGGATCGGGCATCTGGTCATACACCTTGCGCAACGCCGGGGCCATTTTGTTGGTCAGCGTTCCGGCAACGATCATCACATCCGATTGGCGCGGGCTAGGGCGGAACACCACACCAAAACGGTCAAGATCGTAACGCGAAGCCCCGGCCTGCATCATCTCCACCGCGCAGCAGGCCAGACCAAAGGTCATCGGCCATAAGGAACCATTCTTGGCCCAGTTGATGACGCTGTCCGCCGTGGTGGTTACAAAACCCTTTTCGAGAATGCCTTCAATACCCACCCTGAATCACTCCCACTCAAGCGCGCCCCGCATCCACTCGTAGGCGAAGCCGACAATCAGGATAGAGAGAAACACGACCATGGACCAAAAACCAAAGGCACCAATCTCTTCCAAGACGATCGCCCAAGGGAAGAGGAAGGCAATCTCCAAATCAAACAGGATGAAGAGGATCGCCACGAGGTAATAACGCACATCAAACTTCATGCGTGCATCCTCGAAGGCCTCAAATCCACACTCGTAAGCGGAAAGCTTTTCGGGATCCGGACGATGCGGTGAGAGCACCCATCCGATGAGAATTGGGCCGATGCCGATCGCCAAACCGACCAAGACAAACATCAGCACCGGGAAGTAGTTTTCCAGCATGGTTTTCTGTGTTTCTTGCTTTATGAATCCGTGGAGCGGATTCTATGTTGACGGGCAACCGGGGTCAAATGACCTTATTGTGACAAACAAAGCCAAATATCTTACAAATCAAATGCCTGCCCAAAAAAACAGGACAGACATTAAAAAATTCGATGGTGCCGACGGCGAGACTCGAACTCGCACGACCTAGGTCACTACCCCCTCAAGAGAGCGTGTCTACCAATTTCACCACGTCGGCATAACGACTGACGGACCCGCTGACAGGCCCGCCAGAGAAAAAACTTATTTCGGAATAGCACCGGCCGGCGTTACTGGCGCCGATACCGGAGTTGCGGGAATGGCGCCTGCGGGCGCAGAGACCGGCGACACCTCCGCAGAAGCGGCCGCGCCCGGCATCTCAGTCCTCGCTGAAAGCGCTGTCAGGCCCACGCTGGTCAGAAAGAACAGGGTCGCCAAAACTGCAGTGGTCCGGCTCAGAAAGTTCGCCGAACCGGTCGCACCGAACAAGCTGCCGGAAGCACCACTACCAAAGGCCGCACCCATATCAGCCCCTTTGCCATGCTGCATCAGGACAAGACCAATCACAGAAATGGCTGTCAACACATGCACTACCCAGACTATCTGTTCCATTAATCTCTCTCGAATTGAACCAACATCGTGCCACTCAAAGCGTCAGACGGCACGGCAAATGGCCAGGAAGTCCTCAGCCACCAAGGCCGCGCCCCCAATCAGGCCACCGTCAATGTCCGGTTGCGACAACAACTCAGCCGCATTTGAAGGCTTCATGCTGCCGCCATACTGAATCACCACATTTGCGGCCATTGCTGAATCGTGCTGCGCCAAACGGCCGCGAATAAAGGCATGTACCGCTTGAGCCTGTTCCGGTGTTGCAGTTAGCCCCGTGCCAATAGCCCAAACCGGCTCATAAGCAATAACCGCCTTGGCAAAAGCCGCAATTCCCGCCACCGCCAGCACCGCATCCAACTGACGCGCCACAACCGCCTCGGTTACACCCGACTCGCGCTCCTGCAACGACTCGCCCAAACACAGGATCGGCGTGATACCAGCCCCCTGCGCCGCGACAAACTTGGCCGCGACTTGCGCATCGGTCTCACCATACAGGCTGCGCCGCTCGGAATGCCCAACGATCACATAGGCGCACGCGAAATCCTTCAACATGGCCGCCGACACCTCACCGGTATAGGCGCCCTTGGCATGCTCGCTCAAATTTTGCGCACCCAGACGAATCAGGGTACCGCTCAAGGCTTGCTGAACCTGAGACAAATACGGAAAGGGAACGCAAACGGCGACCTCGCAGTCGAGGTCTTGGACACCGGATACAACACCCGCCAACAAGGTCGCATTGTCGGCCAAAGACCCATGCATCTTCCAGTTACCGGCAACCAGTTTGCGAGGCATCGCAACCCTCCATTTTCAAAGACCGCGCATTTTAACCGGCGTGAACCATCCGGTCAATCCAAGAAGCGCCTGTTGGGCGGGAGTTTAGCGCCAGGCCTCGCGAATCTGGCGCCCCAAATCCAGCTCAGGAAGCCGTCTTATCTTCGGCCGCTTCGGCCAGGTATTTGCTTAAGCGGCGGGACTTTACATGCCGGTCAAAACGCCATTCGTCGATGAAGGTAATAGTGATGTTGTAGGCCTTGTCCTTCATGTTGTAGATGCTACCCAGATCAAAAGACTTACCCTGCTCCAGCGACTCACACAGGGACTGCATGATCCGGGCCTCCTCGGTATCAGGATTTTTTTTAATGTACTTGGCAATGTCCTTGATGGCAGTCATATCAGCACCCACTAATGATTAATTCATCCGGGATCATAGCCATGATTTTCATGGCTGTGGTTACACTTTTATGACAATAGACCCAGCCAGCGGCCGCCATCAACCAAAGCGGCCGGTAATATATTCCTCGGTCTTCATGATCTTCGGTTTGACGAATAACTCATCTGTCTTGCCGAACTCAACCAAGTCGCCCAGATACATGAAAGCGGTGAAATCAGAGATGCGCGCGGCCTGCTGCATGTTGTGGGTCACAATGGCAATCGTGTACTCATGTTTGAGCTCGTTGATCAACTCTTCGATCTTTGCGCTCAGCTAAAAACAATACCAAGCATTGAAAGGCTAAGGATTCATTCGAGATTTCCTGTGACTTTACCACAAAGAATT
>SXGT01095493.1_pt1 | contig 14268 bp, 12 predicted proteins | sample 3176221 | NCBI WGS metagenome assembly SXGT01 (sample SAMN11356862, study PRJNA531348) | freshwater metagenome | isolation source: freshwater sample F1-120 | place: China: Fuxian Lake, Yuxi | collected 2017-12-25 | reverse complement strand
ATGGGTCGCACCTTAAAGCAGACCTTGCTAATCTTACCGTTGAAATTTCTTATTGGCAGTGTCGCGGGCTATTCGATTCCCAAAAATAACATCGTATTTGTAGATTGGATTCAGGCTTCTTTGACAGCCATAGATATTCATATCGCAAAAACCCCACTCACCCATGGTTTACATCTTTATATTGTCTTGATGTGTAGCCTACTTATTATGGATTATCGGCAGCGGCAGTTACGTTTGACGCCTATATTTTTGGGAATATCGCTTGTCGCAGGCCTTTTGGGGTTAAATATTTTAACCACGCTATTTTCTCTTGCAGCTTCAGCGATTTTTACGATGAGTATCGCAGTCATCATTACCCTGGGGCAACTTTCTGCCAGTGTGATTGCGATTGCGGGTGTGTACGCTGGCGTGATAGCAATTACTTTGGAGAGCGGGGATCTGCTGCAAGGCATAGATGCCAGTTTAATTTTTGCAGGCTTTGCTTGTTATCTGCTCCTAGATACCCGAAGTGGCAAAGTACCTGCGAAATGGTTGCATATTTTAGGCGCTTTACTCAATAGTTGGGGCAGTACGCAATTTGCCTTTGCACGCTTACACAACGTCGATTTTACCCAGGCAGACTTGCAATATGCTCGCTTTAAAGATGCGAATATCCTCGGTTGTCAGTGGCAACACGCTAAAAATGCAAGCTTGGCGATTACCATGGGAACGGTCCTAGCGGAGAGTAAAGTACGTGATTTGATGATCCACGGGCAGCTGCTGGATCAGGATTTTTCACAGATGGACTTACATGGCTTAGATTTTTCTGGGATGGTGCTCATTGGGATCAATTTCTCCAATGCAAATCTTAGCTTGGCGAATTTTACGCGCAGCAATTTAACTCATGCTAATCTGAGTGAATGCAATGCGGTTGGCACCTGTTTTAATGCCGCACAGTTGACCGGAGCCTGTATCAAAAATTGGAACATCGATACCCGAACCCAGTTGGACGCTGTTATCTGTGAATATGTGTATTTAGCAGAGCAGCAACAGCAGCGTGATCCTCCAGAACACAACTATGCAGAAGGCGAATTCTCAAAGCTCTATCAACGCATCGCCGATACTATTGATCTGTTAGTGCATAACCATACCGAACTTGTGGCGTTAAGTACTGCGCTGAAGACTATTTTGGTGCAAGCAGGTAATGAGGACCTCTTTGTACAAGCTATAGAACGCAAACAAGATGCTATCGTCGTGCGTATCAAAACGCCACCTGAACGTGATCGTGACGCAATTTATAAAGCATTAAAGCTCGAACAACAACAAGAATTACTGCGTATCCAACAGCAGCACACCCAGGAATTACTTAGCAAGCAAACGTATTTAGAACAGGCCATGCGTGCCAATCAGGACAAATCAACCTTTATCGCCCACGCGACCCATGATTTACGTAATATTCTTGAACCCATCAATATTTTTCTCGATATAGGTGCGAAAGCTTTGGATAAGGGGGATTTACAGCAAGCTCAGCAGCAGTTAACCCAGGTCACCCAAGCCAATCAGCTCTTAAGTGCGAGTATCAATCAAATGCAAGCGTTGGCGGAATTGGAGTCAGGGTTGTTGGCAGCCAACTATCAAATTATCGATGTCGCTGGTTTACTACGCGAACTCGTAGCCACTTTGCAGCCATTAGCCTCACAACAGCAAGTGCAGTTAAGCTGTTCCGCTAATGGCACGCGGCCTATACTGATTCATAGCGACCCCCATCTACTGCAGCGTATTTTGCTAAATCTTGTGAGCAATGCCATTAAATATGCGGACTCCAGCAAAGCACAGCCAGCCTCCGTCATTTTGGCTGTGCTGGCGACCGCTGAATACCTGCGCATTGATATTTTGGATAATGGCGTAGGGATTGCGCCAGAGTTGCACGCGCAGATATTTAAACCGTTATTCCAAATCAATAATCCCGCGCGGGATCGAAATAAAGGTTCTGGCTTAGGCTTGGCGGTAGTACAGCAGTGTTTACAAATATTACCAGATCATCAATTTCGCTTCCGCTCCAGACCAGGAAAGGGAACGCATATCAGCCTATGGCTGCCAACAGCTAAAACGCATCCTGACTGAAGTAAAACGACGCGGTTAAAACAGCGTTTAATCGACGTTGGCTAATCCTAAGGCTTGCAAACTTGGGACCTGAATACCCAATTGCGTGACCTTGAGCAATAGCTCGGATTTATTGTTCACTGCAAAACGTTCAAAAATTTCCGCGGCATAATTGCGCACCGTACCCTCGGATAACTCCGCGCCATTTTTGCCTCTAAGCTGTTTGGCGATCACCTTGTGCGGATAGGCATGACACAAATAAACAAACACTTCTAATAAACGGCCACGGATGCCAAAGCTTTCTAACGAGGGAGGGGTATAACAGGCGGTATTCGTTGCTTTCTCAGTTACAAAATCCGGTAGAAATAATTTGCCAGCAAACACCGTCGCAAGTGCTTCGCGTAATACCCTGACGTTTTCGGTCGCTTTAGGGATATAGCCAAAGGCGCCCGCCTCCAAACATTGCCAGACCAGCTCATGTGCTAAGCCACCATCTGCGGAAAATCCCGAGAGCACGATCGCCCGCGTTATTAAGCCTTGCTCACTGATAAAATGCAGCACATCTAGCCCAGTTTTTTCCTCGGACAACTTGTAATCTAGCAGCGCAAATTGAATCGTGTTTTGGCTGAGGCAGGCTACTGCTTGTGCATAAGTCGCCGCCTCCAGCACCACGGCTTGTGGGAGCATGTCGTATAGCAAGGCCCGGTAACCTGCTCGCGTTAAGCCTTCATTTTCGAGTAATAAAATGTGTAATTGCGGCTGAGCATTCAAAACGAAAACTCCGGGGAAGTCATGGTAAAAGTGGTATTTTACACTGATATGACATAGGCGGGACTCGGTGTTCTAATACCCTTAGGAATGAATTGGTTACCGATAGCTAGCATGGAATGTACGTTGGTCAATTTATCGAAATTAGCTACGCTAATTGATTAGAGTAGTTAAATAATTCGGAGTTTATGGATTAACAATCAAGCATAAACACAAATATGCGCTGCTATGATGCAGGAATACCAATGGCCTAAAAGTAAAAATCTTAATTCAACGTGTTTAATTGTGACTGCGCTTTTTGGGCATTTTCATCATCACCTAGCCCCAGTTGTTGATACAGTTTTAGGCTTTTTTGAAAATAAATTTTGGCTTCTTTTTTATTGCCGTGTTTTTGATAGAACTCGCCGAGCTCGACGTATTCATCGGCAATGCCCTCTTTGTCATCCGTTTCTTCAAAAAGTTTAAGGGCTTTTTTATAAATTTCGATGGCTTTATCTAATTCGTTGCGAGCTTCGTAAACTTTGGCCAAGTCTAAATAGTCGCCTGCCATACTTTGTTTATTGCCTAAAAATAGATTTAATTTTAGGGCTTCTTGGTGGGCGTTAATGGCGTTATCCAGTTTCCCTTGGTCTTTATAAGCGAGTGCCAAGTTGGCGTATTCCTTGGCCATTTCTGCTTTGTTATCCAAAGTTTTATAAAGTTTTAAAGCCTCTTGGAAGGCTTCAATAGCTTTATCCAACTCGCCGAGTGTCTGCTGACCTAGTCCGATATCGGTGTAATCTTGCGCCATGTTGGCAGTATCTTGCTTCGCGCTATGTTGTGTGAGTGCCGTTTTAGCGGAGGCGATTTTTGCTTGAACTTGATCTTGGCTGATAGCGCTGGCGCAATCAAGGTTTCCTAGCAATAGGAGCAGGCTGACCATTATTACTTGAGTGTTCATGGATTGTCCTCAGGGTAGCGTTAGAGGCAGGGATAGATTTGGAAACCAAGGCAAAGGACGGCCTTAGGTAGAAATATTGACATAAAAATGGTTATTAAACAAACCTATTCTATGTGAGTGGCTTGCTTAAACTAGGCTTAGGCCGGGGAGAATGGTTTTGCATGTCGCGTTTGATTTAAGCTGCAAGCAGGTGGTTGGGGAATGCTAAAATTCAGGTCTATTTACACTGTGACTGGGAAATTAAGACGCGATGTTAGAACTTATAGCGATTAGTTCGGTGCTGGGGATGATCTCTGGCTTTTTTGCTGGGTTATTTGGAATTGGTGGGGGATTGGTGATCGTGCCAGTGCTGTCCCTAGTCTTCAGCGCGTATGGCTTTCCTGAGGACTTGATTATGCTTATGGCGGTGGGGACCTCGTTAGCGACTATTATATTGACGGCACTGTCCGCAATCGCAGCGCATCAGCGCTTGCAAGCGATCGCTTGGTCGCAGGTTTGGCATTTGGCCCCAGGAATTATGCTCGGAACGGCACTGGGGGCAGCGTATGCACAACAGTTGCCTACCGCGACGTTACGTGAGATTTGTGGTGTTTTTCAGCTGCTGGTAGGCGTGCAATTAGCATTGCAGTTTAAACCGATTGTGCGTGGTTTGCAGCGCTCTCGTTGGATCGATGCGACGGTAGGTTGGGTGATTGGTTTTCTATCGGCATTATTGGGCATTGGTGGCGGAACCTTGATTGTACCGTTTTTGTTGGGCAGGCAATTAGAAATGAAGTACGCCGTGGCAACCTCAAGTGCCTGTGGCTTGCCTATTGCATTAGTGGGTACTGTAAGTTTTGTGTTGTTAGGGTGGCAGGTGCAACACTTGCCAGAATGGAGTGTGGGTTATGTGTATTTGCCCGCGTTTGCAGGAATTGTTGCCTTTAGTTTCATTACCGCACCGATAGGTGCTCGCTTGGCACATCGTTTACCCGCTGGGCGGCTTAAGCGCTATTTTGCGCTGTTGTTGTTTATTATGGGCTTTAAGATGTTAGCGGCTTAGGTGGGCTAAGGTCGCCGCTAAAAATGTGGCTTGTAATTGCAGACAGTTAGTCAACAAGCAGTAGTGGTATTTCTTGGGTGAGGGTGTTGACTATTTTGAAGCAGCGCATTTCTAGCACCCCTTTGGTGTTTAAGGAGATGATGAGGTGCAAAGCTTCGGGGTAGGCGGTGAGTTGCACATCAGTTTTTGACGGGGTCGCAGGCCCAGTTGGGTGCGAGTGGTAAATGGCAAATAAAGTTTCACCCTGCTCGCGCATATGGGTAAGTGCCGCAATTTGTTGTTTGGCATCGAGTAAAAATTGCGTCTGAGGGTGATCTGCGGCGTTGCTGATGGGATAACAGTGGGTGGGGACATGGTTAACGCCACTGATTAAACCACATACTTCGATATTAGGGGTTGCTTGTGCAGTGTGCAATAAATGTTGCACTAGTTTACGCGGTAGTTTGACTTCCGGGGGCGCGGCAAGCGGATTGGGCAAGGGTTGATGCTGCGCTGCTGAGGGGGTGTCGGTTGCCGAAGCCGTTAACCATTGCCCACAGGTAACTCTAGGGTTGCCGCCTAAGTCTAAATAAGTTTCGACATTTTGATAACCGTGTTCATTAAACAAGGATTTCACTTGGGCTTTTTGATCGTAGCCATGTTCTAAGATTAAAAAACCATTAGGATTGAGATGTTGCCGCGCCCGTTCAATTAGATTGCTTAGGTCGTGTAAACCTTGTTTGGCTGAGATCAGGGCATTTTGTGGTTCAAAGCGTAAGTCACCTTGTTTCAGGTGCGGGTCATCGTGCGCAATATAGGGAGGATTGCTGATGATAAAGTCAAAATGGGTTTCGGGGATGGCATCAAACCAATCACTTTGAAAAAATTTGATGCGGCTGACATGGTGTTTTTTGGCGTTGATTTTAGCGATGTTCAAGGCGTGTTCGTTAATATCGCAGTCAAAGACTTCGGTTTTGGGGCGTTCGGCTGCGAGGGTCACCGCTATAATCCCGGACCCCGTACCCAGGTCGATAATTTTTAACGCGGTATTTCGGGGTATGCGTTTTAAGCTAAGTTCAACGACCAGTTCAGTATCGTGTCGTGGAATCAGTACATGGTGATCGACAACAAAATTTCTAGACCAGAATTCACGATAACCAATGATGTAGGCAATCGGTTCTCCACGTAAGCGCTTTTCTAGATACCCCTGAAATATATCCATTTGTTCCGGGGTGAGTGCTTGTTCTGGCCACGAGCGCAGATAAGAGCGTTCTTTGTTTAGCGTATGACTCAGTAACACTTCCGCATCTAAAGCTGGGGTATCAGAGATGGTAGCAAATTCTTTGGTCGCACGTATCAGAAGAAATTGAATGCTGGACATAACTAGTCATCGCCAAGTTGGGTGAGAAGTTCCGCCTGATACTCGCTAATCAGCGGCTGAATGACTTGTTCCAGATTGCCTTGCATTATATCCTCCAATTTATACAACGTCAGATTGATACGGTGGTCCGTTAATCTACCTTGCGGGTAGTTATAAGTACGGATACGTTCCGAACGATCACCACTGCCTACCTGTAGTTTACGGTTCGCAGATTGTTCTGCGGCGTGTTTTTCCTGCTCTGCGGCTAATAATCGGGATTGTAATAGCGACATGGCGCGTGCCCGATTTTTATGTTGCGAACGTTCGTCTTGGCATTCTACAACAACTCCAGTGGGAATGTGGGTGATCCGAATCGCGGATTCGGTTTTGTTAATATGCTGCCCGCCCGCCCCAGAAGAACGAAAGGTATCAACTTTCAAATCTGCTGGATTGATATCAAATTCGTCGATAGTATCGACTTCCGGCATAATTGCCACCGTGCAGGCGGAAGTGTGTACCCGGCCTTGGGATTCGGTCTCGGGGACGCGCTGCACGCGGTGGGTGCCTGATTCAAATTTTAATTGGGAGTACACGTCATTGCCGGAAATGCGCAGAATAATTTCTTTATATCCCCCATGTTCACCCGGATTTTCATTGATGATCTCAATCCGCCAGCCTTGTTTTTCGGCATAGCGATGGTACATGCGCGATAAGTCCCCCGAAAAGATAGCGGCTTCGTCGCCGCCAGTACCTGCGCGGACCTCTAAGAAGATATTACGATTATCGTTCGGGTCTTTTGGCAGTAGCAGGATTTGTAAGTCCTGTTGTAATTGGTCGAGTTGAGCTTCTGCGGCTTTGATTTCTTCTCGCGCCATTTCACGTATTTCGAGATCGCTATCTTTTGCCATTTCCTGAGCTGACGCTAAATTATCCATGGCTTTTAGGTAGTCATGATAGCACTCGACTAAAGGCGTGATCTGTGCGTATTCTTGCCCGAGTTGGCGAAATTTATTTTGATCGGACTGAATTTCAGGGGACGACATCAACGCGGCAATCTCGTCAAAACGGTCAGCGAGTTGTTCAAGTTTTAATCTTATGGATGCTTTCATGTGTTGTTGGTTAAATTAAAAAGTTCGCGTGCTGCCAAAATCAAGTCATGGCGTTCGTCATTACCAGCAGCGCGCAATTGAGCACACGGGGTATGGATAATTTTGTTAGTTAAAGAATGTGCCAGTTTAGTAAGCGTGTCTTCGGGATTCGCGCCATTTTTGAGGGCGAGCAATGCTTTTTCGAGGGCGTCATTACGCAGGCGTTCGGTTTGTTGTCTAAAATCGGCAATCGTACTTTGTGCACCTTGTGAGTGTAACCAAGCGACAAAATGTTGCACCTGGGTATCGATAATTTCTTCCGCTTGCTCGGCCGCTTGGCGTCGCGCTTGCATGTTTTGATCGATAGTGTTTTGTAAATCATCTACGGTGTAGAGATAGACATCACTCAGTTGACCAACCTCCGCTTCGATGTCTCGCGGAACCGCAAGATCAACCATAAACATAGGTTTACGTTTACGTTTTTTGATAGCGCTCTCAACCCGGCCTTTACCTAATATTGGGAGCTGGCTGGCAGTGGAGGATACCACAATATCGGCTTCTGCAAGGTGGTCGGGAATTTCGGCCAAAGCAATGGCGTAGCCATTAAATTGCATAGCTAAGGCATGGGCTTTTTCATAGGTGCGGTTAGCGATGATGATGCGACCAATTCCCTGCTGGTGTAGATGCCGAGCCGTCAGTTCAATGGTTTCACCTGCACCAATCAATAAGGCGGTTTGTTCACTTAGGCTGTCGAAAATTTGTTGCGCAAGTTGCACTGCGGCGAAGGCCACCGATACCGGGCTACTCCCGATGGCAGTATCAGTGCGCACTTTTTTGGCGGTGTTAAAAGTGTGTTGGAACAATCGACCCAACTGTTTGCTGAGGGTGCCAGCCGCACAGGCCGATTGATAGGCGGTTTTCATTTGCCCTAAGATCTGCGGTTCTCCAAGTATCATGGAGTCCAAGCCGCAAGCAACTCGGCAGATATGGCGAATAACAGCGTGATCTTTCAGGCTGTAGGTGTGTTGCGCAAAATCATGCGCTTGCAGTTGCCGATTTTTAGCGAGCCAGTCAATTAAAATCTGAGGATTGGGAGATTCTAGACGGCAATATAATTCGGTGCGATTGCAGGTGGATAAAATCGCAGCTTCAGTAATCTCCTGTGTTTGCCAAAGGTCTTTCAGTGCTGAATCTAAGATTTCAGCCGGAAAAGCTAAGCGCTCCCGTATGCTGACAGGGGCAGTACTATAATTTATACCAACGGCTAACAGCGTCATGATTGAATGAAGTAAGGTTTAAATTGTACTATTTTAAAAAATATAATGACTTTGTCCAAATAGAATAAATCAAACGTGCAGGAATAGTCAGAATTTCTGGTAATCTATTAAGCATGTTTGTGTCGATAAGTAGGAATTTACGTGCATAGTTATAAATTATTAGTGTTGCTCATGGTAGGGATAATGGCAGGTTGCGCTGGTGAAGGCGTGAAGGATGAAGCCACACCAGCTACCGATACGGAGGCGCCTTCGCAAGAAACCGCTCCAACCAATGCGTCATCGGCAACTATAGATGATAAAGGAAAAACCAAGGCTCAGGCAAAATCATCGGTAGAAACCAAAACCGCAATTGATGCTAAGGTTTTGTATTTACTCTTGACGGCGGAACTTGCTGGCCAGCGTAATCTTTATGATGTTGCGTTAGAAGGCTATATGCAAGCAGCCAGTCAGGTTCAGGATCCGCGGATTGCTGAGCGGGCAGCAAAAATTGCTGTGTTTTTACAGGACAATAAAAAAGCCGATGAAGCGGTAAATTTATGGTTAAAAGAAGATGGCAATAATCTTAATGCACAAATGCTCGCGGCACTCACGGCATTGCGTTCAGGACACAAATCCGAATCCTTGAAGCATCTTGAAGCTTTGCTGAAATTGGATCCAGCAGGGTTTGAAAATACCTTGCAGGAGTTGCTAAAAACTGTTGGTCAGACGGATAAGGTGGATTTTGTTATCGGTGTGTTAGATGAATTGGCGGTAAAAAATCCAGATCGCGCCGTGTTGTATTACACGCAGGCGTTGTTGGCAATGCAAAAAAAGGATAATCGCTTAGCGGAAGAGAAATTACAAAAAACATTACAATTGCAACCCGCTTGGGACAAAGCGCTGGTTGCTCAAGCGCAGTTAGCCGTGTTAAATGATGATTTAGATAAAGCAGAAAGCTTATTGCGCGCGGATATTGCCAAATATCCTGATGAACTCAGATTTAAGCGGATGCTGGCGCAATTGTTGATCAAAGCGGCAAAATTTGACGCGGCCATGGTCGTGTATCGTGAGGTTTTGGTTGCGCATCCGGATGATGGTGACAGTATATTTTCATTAGCACTGTTACATTTACAGTTACAACAAGATGCCGAAGCCAAAAAATATCTTGATCAACTCGTCAATCGCCCTGAATGGTCAGGACAGGCTAGTCTGTATTTAGGCAAGTTGGCGGCCAAAGAAGGGCAATTTACCAAAGCTTTATCCTGGTTTGATAGTGTGACGCGTGGGCCAGCAGAATTTGATGCGGCAATGTCTGCAGCATCGTTGTTGATGGAAGAGCGGCGGTATGAAGAAGCAATGCAGCGGGTGATTCGTTTACAAGACAAATTCCCCAGTCAGCGGGTACGAATTTTAGCGATTCAGGCAGAAATTTTTAATGCTCAAAAACAGTATTCTAAAGCGTATAAAGTTTTGTCCGAGGCTTTAGCAGAGATTCCCGAGCAAAAAGAACTGCTGTATACCCGGTCGTTAGTGGCAGAGCGTATGGGGGACTTGGCCTCAATGGAGAAGGATTTGCATTTGATTTTACGGGATCATCCTGATGATGTCGCCGCGCTTAACGCATTGGGATATACCTTAGCAAATAAAACTCAAAGATTAAAAGAAGCCGAAGGATATATTAAAAAAGCCTTGGCTCTGCAGCCTGACATGGCCGTAGTGATGGATAGTTATGGTTGGTTGTTATTTAAACAAGGTAAATTAGCAGCAGCGCATGAGTACTTAACTAAAGCTTACGAAAAGCAGGCTGAGCCTGAGATTGCGGGGCATTTGGTCGAAGTCTTGTTACGTCAAGGGCGAGTCGAGGAGGCGAAAAGTGTTTTAGAGAAAGCGCTCGCAAACGCGCCTAAAGATGACTATTTGTTAGAGATTAAAAAACGGCTATTGGGTGGTAAAGGTGTTTAAGTGAACAGATCTCTCGTTTTAGGCTTGCTGTTGCTCGGACTGGTAGGGTGCGCTACACCCCCGCAAACATTTGAGCAGGACGATTATGCCTCTCTGTCTAAGCAGCATTTGGCGGCAATTAAAATGTGGCGCTTTGAAGGGCGTATGGCACTGACTGGGCCGAGTGATTCCTGGAGCGCAAATGTTAAATGGCAGCATAAGCCAGGTCTCGATAGGGTTAATTTATCAGGTCTTCTGGGGCAAGGCGCAACCGTTATCGAGTTGAATGATGAGTGGGTAACAATCGATGATGGCAAAGGACCCATTGCGCAGTCAAATGATCCAGACGAATTCGTCAGTGAAAAACTTGGAGTGTTTGTTCCAGTGCGTTCGTTAGTGAGTTGGGTGATTGGTTTGCCTGATAAGCAAAAAAAAGTGCAAGCAATTTCTCAAGGATTTGAACAGGACGGTTGGCAGGTTGGTTACAAAGAATGGATGAAACTCAATGAAGTTGTCATGCCACATAAGATTAATGTCAATAACGATAAAGTAAAATTAAAATTAGTTATCGAAAAATGGGAAACGTCAAATGAATGAAGGTGAATCTAGGGTAGCTTGGGGATTGACATGGCCTGCACCTGCAAAACTTAATTTGATGTTACGCATTGTCGGGCAACGTGAGGATGGATATCACTTATTACAAACCGTATTTCAGTTTATAGATTTGCTGGATGGCCTTAAATTCCATCAAACTGCAACTAGCACGGTTACACTCCGAAATCCAATTCCGGGTGTGCTAGCGCAAGAGGATTTAACGGTGAGGGCGGCACTGGCATTGCAGCAGTATAGTGGTAGTGATCTGGGTGTCGAGATAGAATTGGATAAGCATATTCCCATGGGAGGGGGATTGGGCGGCGGGAGTTCCGATGCCGCAACAACATTAGTGGTTTTGAATCAATTGTGGGGGCTTGGACTTACAAAGCAAGAATTGATGACAATTGGTTTAAAATTAGGCGCAGATGTTCCTATTTTTATTTTTGGATCAGCAGCTTGGGCTGAAGGCGTGGGCGAACAAATTTCAGCCATTGACTTGCCAGAAAAGTGGATGTTGGTCATTAAGCCAGAGTGTCATGTGAATACTAAAGAAATTTTTTGTGCAAAAGAGTTGACAAGAGATAGTAAAAGAATAACAATAAGCGACTTTAGAGCAGGGCAGCGGGTTAATGACTGCTTAGCTGTTGTAGAAAAATTTTATCAGCCGGTTAGAGAAGCGATAAATGATTTGTCACGTTATTCTTTAGCGCGATTAACAGGGACGGGGGCGTGTGTTTATGCTGAATTTGGTACGCTAGAAGAGGCGGAATTAGCAAAAAATGCATTGAGTACAAAATGGAGTGTTTATCTAGCAAAAAGTATGAATAAGTCTCCACTATATTCTATGCTGGAACAATAGTTTAGAGTAATAAAGTAATCATAAATGGGTCGTCGCCAAGCGGTAAGGCACGGGGTTTTGATCTCCGCATACCTAGGTTCGAATCCTAGCGGCCCAGCCATTTATTCCCACTGTGTAAAATTTTTTTCAGGAGTGCTTGAGGGTGAGTGACGTCTCATTGATGTTGTTTTCGGGGAATGCAAATTTAGCCTTGTCGCAGGGAATTGCGAAAAAACTGAATATGCGGCTCGGAATGGCAACTGTTGGGCGTTTTAGTGATGGTGAAGTAGTGGTTGAAATTCAGGAAAATGTCCGTGGTAAGGATGTTTTTATCTTGCAGCCAACATGCGCGCCAACTAATGAAAACCTGATGGAATTGCTAATCATGATTGATGCTATAAAGAGAGCGTCAGCAGCAAGAATTACAGCGGTAATACCTTATTACGGCTATGCGCGTCAGGATAGGCGAACAAGATCGGCGAGGGTGCCTATCACGGCAAAACTTGCCGCAAGAATGATTGAAGTGGCGGGTGCATCTCGCGTATTGACGGTTGATTTGCACGCAGATCAAATTCAGGGTTTTTTTGATGTGCCAGTAGATAATGTCTACGCATCTCCGATTTTATTGGGGGATGTTTGGCGTCAAAAATATGAGAATTTGATGGTGGTTTCACCGGATGTCGGTGGCGTCGTGCGGGCAAGGGCGTTAGCTAAGCGATTAGATGATGCTGACTTGGCGATTATAGATAAGCGCCGACCTAAGGCAAATGTATCCGAAATAATGCATATTATAGGGGATGTCAAGGGTCGTACGTGTGTGCTGGTAGATGATTTGGTAGATACTGCGGGTACCTTGTGTCATGCGGCAAATGCACTGAAAAAAGAAGGTGCAATTAAGGTTGTTGCTTATTGTACGCATGCGGTGTTATCCGGAAAGGCCATGCAAAATATAAATTCATCTAGTTTAGATGAGTTGGTGGTGACAGATACTATACCGTTGAATGATGAGGCTATGGCGTCGGTCAAGATTAGGCAGTTGAGTGTTGCTGAGATGTTGGCGGAAACGATAAGGCGGATAGCAGCGGGTGAATCTGTTAGTTCACTTTATGTAGATTAAGTTAAATTATAAATGCTATAAAAGCATATGTTTTTGGAGAGAGAGATGTCTAACGTTTTTGGATTTGTTGCAGAAAGTCGCACGAAATCAGGCAAGAGTGCAGCAAAAGCAATCCGTCGTGAAGGAAGGGTTCCTGCTGTTTTATATGGTGGGCACACTGATCCTGTGATGTTAACCCTCAATCATAATGATGTGATTAAGCATTTGGAGCATGAGGCGGTCTATTCTCATGTTTTAGATATAACCATTGACGGCAAAACTGAGCAAGCGGTACTTAAAGGCTTGGCGCGTCATCCTGCAAAGCCTGTGGTTTTGCATATGGACTTTTTGCGCGTTAATATGCAAGAAGAAATTAAAGTGCATGTGCCTTTGCATTTTAAAGGTGAGGCGGTAAGTGTTGGTCTTAAAGCGGGTGGGGTGTTGATTCCACTGGCGGCAGATGTCGAGGTGATTTGTTTGCCTGGAGCTTTACCTGAATTTATAGAAATTGATATTACCAATTTGGCGGTTGGTGAGTCTGTGCATTTGCATGATTTGGTTCCGCCTGCAGGTGTGCGTTTTGCTGCGCTGTTGCATGCACACGATGATGAGCAGGATTTGGCATTAGTTAAAATTGCAGCTTCATCGGTAGCATCTGAAGGTTAATTATGTTGAAGGTGATTGTTGGCTTGGGTAATCCGGGTCAGCAATATGCAAGAACTCGGCATAATGCGGGGTTTTGGTTTGTTGATGAATTGGCTTTGCGTTTTACTCAAGCATGGCAAAACGAAAAAAAATTTAAAGCGCAGATTGCGCAAATTATCTGTGCAGGCCAGAAAGTAATATTGGTTAAGCCAGATACATTTATGAACTTAAGTGGATTGTCGGTTGCGGAATTGGTAAATTATTATCAATTAAAGCCTGAGAGTATTTTGGTGGTTCATGATGAGCTTGATCTTTTACCTGGTCAGGGTCGGTTAAAAGTTGGTGGTGGTCATGCAGGGCATAATGGTTTGCGTGATATAATTGCTAAATTAGGTGAAAATGGATTTAATCGCTTGCGTTTGGGTATTGGTAGGCCGCAGGGTAAAATGGCGGTTGCGGACTACGTATTGAGTGCACCAACACTAGATGAGCATGTCGATATAGAAAATGCGCTACAAAATAGTATGCGCTATATCGATGAACTTGTGCTCGGACATATGGATGTGGTTATGAGAAATCTACATATAAAAAAATGTTGACTAATTATTTATTGACGTTATAATGGTCAAATTTTCCAGT
>SXGT01434886.1_pt1 | contig 14270 bp, 12 predicted proteins | sample 3176221 | NCBI WGS metagenome assembly SXGT01 (sample SAMN11356862, study PRJNA531348) | freshwater metagenome | isolation source: freshwater sample F1-120 | place: China: Fuxian Lake, Yuxi | collected 2017-12-25 | reverse complement strand
GGCCGGCCCGAAGGACGACTATCTCTGGATCCACGTCCCGATCGGCTACGGCAAGACCATGTTCCACCCCGAGTACAACTGGGGCTTCCATACCGAGCCCGAGCCGACGATGGACGACCGCAAGATCTACTGGCCGCGCGGGCGCGGCCTCGGCGGCTCGTCCTCCATCAACGGCCTGATCTACGTGCGCGGGCAGCCCGAGGACTACGACGCCTGGGCCGCCGCCGGCAACCGCGGCTGGGGCTGGAAGGACGTCCTGCCCTACTTCCGAAAGCTCGAGGACAACTCGCGGGGGGCCTCCGAGTTCCACGGCGCCGGCGGCCCGATCGCCTGCACCGACGTCCCGGCAGGGCACGAACTGATGGACGCGATCGTCGCTGCGGGCCAGGAGCTGGGCGTGCCGAGGACCGACGACTTCAACGCCGGCAACCAGGAGGGCGTCGGCTATTACCAGCTCTTCACGAAGAACGGCCTGCGCTGCAGCGCCGCCGTGGGCTACCTGAAGCCGGCGCGCGGCCGGGCCAACCTGAAAGTCGAGACCGACGCGCACGCCGAGCGCGTGCTGTTCGAGGGAACGAGGGCGGTCGGCGTGCAGTACCGGCGCGGCACCGTGGCGCGGGCGCGGTGCGAAGTGATCCTCTGCGCCGGCGCGATCCAGAGCCCACAGCTGCTGCAACTGTCAGGCGTCGGCCCGGGACCGCTCCTGCAATCCCTCGGCGTGCCTGTTGTGAAGGAGCTGCCCGGCGTCGGCGAAAACCTGCAGGACCACCTGCAGATGCGCGTCATCTTCAAATGCACCAAGCCGATCACCACCAACGACGACCTCGCCTCGTGGTGGCGCTCGATGAAGATCGGCCTGCAGTGGATCCTCGCGCGTTCCGGGCCTCTGGCCATCGGCATCAACCAGGGCGGGCTGTTCACCCGCGCGCTGCCGGAATCGCGCACGCCGGACATCCAGTTCCACTTCGCGACCATCTCGGCCGACCTGGCCGGCGCGAAGCCGCACCGCTTCCCCGGATTCACCTTCAGCGTCTGCCAGCTGCGGCCCGAGTCGCGCGGCTTCGTGCGCGCGAAGACGCCGAACCCGCTGGACGCGCCGGCCATGCAGCCCAACTACCTCTCCACCGAGCTCGACCGCCGCTGCGCGGTGGAGGGCGTTAAGTACGCGCGCCGCCTTGCCGCCACGAAGGCGCTGCAGCCCTACGTGTTGGAGGAATACCGTCCCGGCCCGGCGACGACTTCCGACGAGGACCTGCTCGGCTTCTGCCGCGGGCACGGCGCCACCATCTTCCATCCGTCCGGCACCTGCAAGATGGGCGCCGATCCCATGGCGGTGGTCGACGAGCAGCTGCGCGTGCACGGCGTCGGCAATCTGCGAGTGGTGGACTGCTCGATCATGCCCACGCTGGTGTCCGGGAACACAAACGCGCCGGTGGCGATGATCGCCGAGCGCGCCGCCGACCTGATCCGTTCCCAAGCGTAGCTCTCCGCGCATGCTATAACCGCGCGGCCATGCCTTCGCTCCTGCCGCCGCGCGCCGCGTTCTACCTGCTCTTCACCGCATCCGGCTTCGCGGGCCTGGTCTACGAGTCGATCTGGACGCACTACCTCAAGCTGTTCCTCGGCCACGCGGCCTACGCGCAGTCGCTGGTGCTGATCGTCTTCATGGGCGGCATGGCGGCGGGCAGCGCCTGGGCCGGCCGGCGCTCGACGCGCATCCGCAATCCGCTGCTCTGGTACGCGGCGGTGGAAGCCATCGTCGGCCTGTTCGCGCTGGCCTTCCACGTCGTGTTCAACACCGTCACCGACTGGTCCTACGCCACGCTGCTGCCCGCGCTGGGCTCGGAATGGGCCGGCCTCGCGGCCAAGCTCGTCGTCTCGTGCCTGCTGATACTGCCGCAGTCGATCCTGCTGGGGATGACCTTCCCGCTGATGAGCACCGGGCTGGTACGCGCGCACCCGTCGAGCGGCGGCGAGTCGGTGGCGATGCTGTACTTCACCAACAGCCTCGGCGCCGCCGTCGGCGTGCTGGTGAGCGGCTTCGTGCTAATCGCGGCGGTCGGCCTGCCCGGCACGCTTCAGACGGCCGGCGCAATCAACCTCGTGCTCGCGGCGGTGGTGTGGTTCCTCGCCCGCCCGGTCGCCAACCCGGCGGTGGCGGCGAGCGGCGACGAGGACCCCGGCGCTGCCACCCTGCTCCTCGCGGTGGCGTTCTTCACCGGCCTCGCATCGTTCATTTACGAAATCAGCTGGATCCGCATGCTGTCGCTGGTGCTCGGCGCGTCGACGCATTCCTTCGAGCTGATGCTGTCGACCTTCATCTTCGGCCTCGCGCTGGGCGGCTTCGCCATGCGCAAGCGCGTCGACTCGTCGGCCAACCCCGAGCGGCTGCTCGGCATCGTGCAGGTGGTGATGGGGCTGCTGGCCCTCTCCACGCTGCTGGTCTACGACCGCTGCTTCGAGCTGATGGAGTACCTGATGAAGGGCCTCGCGCGCACCGAGGCGGGCTACTTCTTCTTCAACCTCACCGGCCAGGGCATCGCGGCCCTCGTCATGCTTCCGGCGACGATCTGCGCCGGCATGACGCTGCCGCTGATCACCGGCGTGCTGCTGCGCCGCGGCGCGGGCGAATCGGCGATCGGCAAGGTCTACGCCGCCAACACGCTGGGCGCCATCGTCGGCGTGCTCCTCGCGGTGCACATCGGCCTTCCCGTGCTCGGGCTGAAGGGCGCGATGGTCGCCGGCGCGCTGGTCGACGCAGCGCTCGGCCTCGCGCTGCTGTACCGCTTCGGCGCCGGCCGCCCGCTCGCCATCGCCGCCGGCGCCTGCGTGGCGCTGTTCATCCCGGTGACGCTCGCCTTCGAGCTCGACGCCAACAAGATGACCGCCGGGGTGTTCCGCTACGGCGAGCTCTCCGGCTCGCGCGACGCCAGGATCCTCTTCAACAGGGATGGCAAGACCGCCACCGTGCACCTCGTCGAGTACCCCTCCGCCACCAGCATCCGCACCAACGGCAAGTCGGATGGCTCGATCAACATGGACAAGGACGGCGAGCGCGGCAGCGACGAGATCACAATGATCCTCACCGGCGCGATCCCCCTCGCGCTGAAGCCCGACGCGAAGAGCGCCGCGGTGATCGGCATCGGCACCGGCCTCACCATGCACACGCTGCTGCAGAGCCTCGCCATCGAGACCGTGGAGACGGTGGAGATCGAATCCGCCATGGCCGAGGCTGCGCGCGGCTTCGTGCCGCGCAACAGCTCCGCCTTCGCCGACCCGCGCGGCGCCATCCTGATCGACGACGCCAAGACCTTCTTCTCGACGCGCAACCGGCACTACGACATCATCATCTCAGAGCCGTCGAACCCCTGGGTGAGCGGCGTATCGAGCCTGTTCACGCGCGAGTTCTACAAGCGCGTGAAGAACCATCTCAATCCGGGCGGCATGCTGGTGCAGTGGTTCCAGCTCTACGAGATCGACCCGTCGATGCTCGCCTCGGTGATGCTGGCGCTGGGCGAGCAGTTCCCGCACTACTCGATCTACGCGCCGAGCGACCATGACCTGCTGATCGTCGCCTCGCAGTCGCCAGTGCCGACGCAGGTCGACGCGCGCGTCTTCGAGCATCCCGGCGTGGCGAAGGAACTGTGGTCGATCAAGGTCCTGACCGCCGGCGACCTCGATGCGCGGTACCTCGGCAACCGGGCCTCGCTGTCGCCGCTCTTCGCCAGCTACGGCATCGCGCCGAACTCGGACTACTACCCGGTGCTCGACCTCAACGCGGCGAAGAACCGCTTCATGGAGAAGAGTTCCGCCGAGATCGTCGCGCTGACCAACGCCGCCGTGCCGGTGCTGGAGATGCTTGATACCGCCCCGCCGCGGCGCCCTGTAAACCCGCTGTTCCGCGGCGCGGCCGCGTTCGAGCGCGTCGAGAACACGCGGCTCGCGGTGTACGCGCGGGACTACCTGCTGCAGGCGGAAGTGCCGGAGCCGGAGCGCATCGCCTCGAGTTTCGAGAAGGACCTGGAGCTCTCGAAGTTCCGCCTCATCGAGTGCCGCGACCCGCGCGACCGCGATGTCTGGCTGCACGGGCTGCTACGCATCGCGCAGCAGGTCAACCCGTACCTGCCCGCCGCCGACACGGTGCGCGTGTGGGACCGCATCGGCGCCTCGCCCTGCTTCGCCGGCCTGCACGATTTCCAGAAGCAGTGGATCGGCCTGTTCCGCGCCGTCGCCGCGCGCGACGCGCCCCGCATGGCGGAGCTGGGCACGAAGCTCATCTCCTCGCAAACCGACCTCGGCAGCGATGCCCGCGAGTACCTCCTCCTCGCCGCCATGACCGGCCACGTCGTCGCCAAGCAGCCGAATGCCGCAGCGCTGCTGTGGGCCAACTATCTCGACAAGATCCCCCGCGCTGCTGCCAAGCCGGCGTTCAGGTTGCTGCGGTGTCATGCCACGCCGGGTGACGCCCAGTCCTGCCGCGACGCCTTCGCCGCCTGGCGCTAGCCGCTTTGCTTTGCTCCCCTCGCCTCACTCCCTGGGGATTCAGTTCGGCGAAATTGGCGAAATTGGTGGCGAAATTGGGGTCTCGAAATTGGGGTCAGACACCAGTTCTCAATTCTTCGGCCAGTTCATCACCGCCGCGAAGTACCGGTAGCATCCGCGGATGCGCATCCGCACCGCCGCCCTCGCCTGCCTCCTCGCCGCCCTGCCGGCCACGGCCACCGCCGCAGACGACGGCGCGCTGCCCGTGTTCGACCTGCACTTCGCGGTGGTGTCGGGCAATCCGGGCCCCACGGCAGCGGCGACGCTGGAACAGTTGCGCAGGGAGGTCGACATCCTGAACACCTACTTCGTAGCGCTCGACCGCTCGCCGATCGTGCGCTTCCGCTTCAAGTCCGCATCCCTGCATGCCGACATCAAGGACTCGCGCTGCGACTTCGTGCGCCACGGCGACCTGTCGCAGCCCTTCGGCTCGCGGCGCGCCGAGTAGTTGTTCAACGCCTGCGACGACCCGCGCGCGATCAATGTCTACGTCTACGACAGCTACGCCGAGCGCGGCGGCTTCGCCGACGTCACCTCGCACGGACGGCGCAATTCCAACCGGCCCTACTTGCTGCTCGACTGGGAACGGCTCGGCCACAAGGTGCAGGGCGCGGAAGAGCACGAGATGGGCCACGCCTTCGGCCTGGAGCACGTCTGCGCGCCGGGAGCAAAGCCGAAGACGTCGACCAACATCATGGCCAGCGCGGATTGCGGGCTGGGCAGCGGCGGCTACCACCACAGCGACACGATGTAGCCGACGACCGCGAACCACAGCGCCCATTTCGCGTAGTAGACCAGCATCGCCTTGCGCGCCTCTGCCTCGAAGCGCTCGCCCGCCTCGGCGAGTTCGGCGAACGCCGGTGCGGCCTTCTCCGGGCCGCCAAGCGAGTTCATGCCGGCGCAGGCCAGCAGCGTCCAGGTAAGCTCGGGATTGCTGCCGAAGAGGGAATACGTGCCGATCAGCTCCCGGTTGGCATCGAAGCGCAGCCATGCCCCGCTCCTGCGATACGGCGGCAGCCTGATCCCGCGGCCAGCGAGCTCCCGGGTCGCCTTCTGCCACATCGCCATCGGTGTGTCTTCCCCCCGGCGCGAAAGCTGCTGCCACCACGCGCCGGACGTGGGCGGCATCAGGAACAGCGTCCGGTCGAGCAGCCCGGGGTGCTCGAACAGGTAACCCACCTCCCAGAGCGTGCTCGGCCGCGGCAGCGGCACCATCACGATCGCGAACGACCGCGCCGCGCGGTCCGCGAGCAGTTCGCGCCAGTGTTCGTCATCCACAGCGAGCTTCGCCGCGCCCTCGCCCTCGTCGCCCCCGCCGATCGCGAGCAGGCGGGCGTGCGGCTCCACGGCGAGGGACAACGCGAGCTCGATGTCCCAGTAGCTGCCGATCAGGAACCGGTCGGCGCGCTTCTCCATGCCGTTCTCGACCCAGAGCCGCGACGCGGTCATGAAGGGCCGGAGGTAGAGCACGTACAGGAACGCGGACTCGAGGATCTCCGCCGACCGCGCATTCAGCTCGAGCTGCGTCTTGTGCCGGCTGTAGCGGTAGGCCAGCACGAGGCGGTAGATGATCGCCCACACCAGCAGCCACGCGACCCACGCGAGCGGCGTCTTGAAGTAGCGCGCGACAAGCAGGCTCAGCGGCGCCGCGACCAGCAGGAACCCGACGATGGCGCGAGCCTCGGGGCTGGGGCGCAGCGACGGCGTCGAGGGATCGTTCCCGGCCATGGCCGCCCATGGTGTCCGAGTCGGCGCCGCTCGCCTAGGCTGGCAGCGACAGGCGCTCCGGTCGCGAAGCCCGCCGGACGATTGCCCCGGGAAAGCCGGCGTAGAATCCGCTCCAACCTGTCGAGGTGCCGCATGCATTTCCATGACGGCGAGGAGATCGGCCCCCGCATGCTCGCGCGGATCGCAAAGCGCACCGGGCTCAGGCCAGAAGACCTCTAGGTCCGCCCCGCAACCACGCAAGGACACCCATGCCCCTGAACATCTGCCTCGCCGGCGCCACCGGCTGGGCCGGCTCCGAACTCGCGCGCGGCATCGCCAAGACCCAGGACCTTGCGCTGGTCTCGGCGATCTCCCGCACGCACGCCGGCCGCACCCTCGGCGAGGTGCTCAATGACCCCGCCCTCGCCACCCGCGTGTTCGCCACTGCCGGTGAAGCCCTCGCCAATCCCTGCGACGTCTTCGTCGAGTACACCAAGCCTGGCAGCGCCAAGGGCAACATCCTCGCCGCGCTGGCGCATGGCGCGAACGTGGTGGTCGGCACCTCGGGCCTGACGGATGCGGACTACGCCGAGATCGACGCCACCGCGCGCCAGGCCGGCCGCGGCGTGCTCGCCTGCGGCAACTTCGCCCTCACCGTGGTGCTGCTGCAGAAGTTCGCCGAAGCCGCGGCGCGGCTGATCCCGCAATGGGAGATCATCGACTACGCGCACGACGACAAGGTCGATGCGCCCCGCGGCACCGCGCGCGAGCTGGCGTTCCGGCTGTCGAAGATCCGCAGCCCGGAGCCGACGGTGCCGCCGGAACGCTCGGTCGGCCCTCGCGAGGCGCGCGGCGCCACGGTCGCCGGCTCGCAGGTGCATTCGCTGCGCCTGCCCGGCTTCGTCATCAGCGCCGAGGTGATCTTCGGCATGCCGGACCAGAAGCTCACCATCCGACACGATTCGGGAAGCAGCGCGAAACCCTACGTCGACGGCGCGCTGCTCGCCATCCGCAAGGTACACACGCTCACCGGCGTGCATCGCGGGCTGGACGCCGTGCTCGACCTGGAGCTCTGAGCCCCGGGAAAGGCGACGCGTGGCGATGCTCGAACTGAAGGTCCCGCCGGTGGCGGTGTTCCTTTCGCACGGCGCATCGTACGAGGACTATCGCCGCTCGATACGCCTCTGGACCTGACGGCTCCATCGGGTAGAGTAGACGCCCGCAAAGGAGCACCGGCAGTGGAAGCACCCCAGGATTTCCTCGAACAGCTCCGTGCCATCAACCGCAGCGGCCCCTTCAACCAATGGAGCGGGTTCGAGGTCACGCAGGCCGGCCGCGGCACGGCGGAGCTGCAGATGCCGTGGCGCCCGGAGGCCGGGCAGTATTCCGGGTTCCTGCACGCGGGCGTCGTCGGCGCGCTGATCGACACCGCCTGCGGCTTCGCCGCGGTGACGATGGTCGGCCGCGTGCTGGCCTCGCACTTCTCGGTCAACTTCCTGCGCCCCGCGGTGGGCGAGCGATTCATCGCCCGCGCCCGGGTGATGAAGCCCGGCCGCGTGCAGGTGTTCACGGCCTGCGAGCTGTTTGCGGTCGCTGACGGCGGGGAAACGCTCGTCGCCACGGGCGAGGCGATCCTCGTGCCGGTGGCGGAGAGCCGCGCGTAGGCGAACGCCGGATGTCGCCGGGCAAAGCCAAGCCTCCTCCTGCCGTCGCGGACGACTACCGGCGCGCGTCGGATGACCTCCTGCGCCGGCTGGCTGCGGATGCCGGTGCGCTGGCGCTGGTGTCCGAGCTGGAGCACCTGATCCGGGTCGAGCAGGAGGCCGGCATCCCCGCGGAACTGCGCCTGTCGGCCCGGCTCGCCGCCGCACGCGCTCCGCTGCCGCGGCGCACGGCGCTGATCTCCGACATCCACGGGCACCTCCCCGGGCTCCTCGCCGCGCTCGCCGACATCGAGACTCAGTCCTGGGACGCGGTGGTCTGCCTCGGCGACCTCGTCGAAGGCGGCACGGACGACGAAGCGGTGGTCGAGACGCTGGCGGCGCGCGGGATACCATGCGTCCGCGGCAACCACGACGAGTTCAACGACGTCGTGCTGTCCGCCGGTGCCCGCGGGTTCCTCGCCGGCCTTCCGGAGCGCCGCGTCGCGGGCGAAGCGCTGTACGTCCACATCTCCCCGCGCCGCATCAACCGCAAGATCGACCACGTGGTCGAGGCTTGGAACGTCTTCGACGAGAACCCGTCGCGCCTGACCTTCGTCGGCCACGTCCACATCCCCCACATCTTCGGCAAGCGCTCCACGACGTACGGCGAGGCCACGCGCCATGCGTTCGCCTACAACCGGCCCTTCGCATTCTCCCCGGACGACAGCTACATCGTCAGCATCGGCGCCGTCGGCTACGGCCGCGACCTCGTCGGCAAGATCCGCTATGCGATCTACGACCGCGAGGCCGGCAGCGTGGAGATCCGCGCCATCGACGGCCCGTTGCTGCCGCTAGACCATGCCCTGCGCTAGGAACCGCACATGATCCCCGCCATCGAAGCCCTGCAGCGCCTGGTCGAAGGCAACCGCCGCTTCGTCGCCGAGGCGCGCGGCGACGACACGCTGCGCAGCCAGGCCCACCGCGCCGACCTCGCGGCGGCGCAGGAACCCTTCGCCATCGTCCTCGGCTGTTCCGACTCGCGCGTGCCGGCCGAGATCGTCTTCCACCAGGGGCTGGGCGACCTGTTCGTGATCCGCGTCGCCGGCAACATCGTCGCGCCGTCGCAGATCGGCAGCGTCGAATTCGCCGCCGAGCGCTTCCACACCCGGCTGGTGGTGGTGCTGGGGCATTCGCGCTGCGGCGCGATCCTCGCCACGATCGAGGAGCTCGACCGCCCCGCCGACAAGCAGTCGCGCCACCTGCACGCCATCGTCGACCGCGTGCGGCCCTCGGTCGAACCCCTGCTTGCCGCGGGCCTGAAGCACGACCATGACGCGCTGGTGCACCACGCGGTGCGCGCCAACGTGCGCGCGTCGGCCAACCAGCTCCGGCACGGCTCGGAGATCCTGGAGCAGATGATCGCGCGCGACGGCCTGCTGGTCGTGGGCGCGGAGTATTCGCTGGAGACAGGCGAGGTCGAGTTCTTCGACGGGATGCCCTAGGATGCCGAGCTACTTCTTCCCGGCCTTGTCCGCGTACGGGTTGCGGCCGACCTTGAACTCGATGCGCATCGGCGTGCCGACCAGCTTGAACTCGCGCTGGAACACTCCGGCGAGGTAGCGCTTGTAGGTCTCCGGAATGTCGCCCAGCGAATTGCCGTGGATGATCACGATGGGCGGGTTCATGCCGCCCTGGTGCGCGAAGCGCAGCTTGGGGCGCGAGTAGCCGCGCTTGGGCGGCGACTGCTTCTCGACCGCCGCGATCACCGCGCGCGTCAGCTTCGGCGTGGAGAGTTTGGCGAACGCCGCCGCGTAGGCGCGGTCCACCGAGCGCATCACATCGCCAAGGCCCTTGGCCTTGGTGGCCGAGATGAACAGCGTCTCGGCGAAGTCCATGAAGCCGATCTTGTAGCGCAGTTCAGCCTTGATGCGGTCGCGCGCCTCCTTGCCGGCGGCGTCCCACTTGTTCACCACCACCACCACCGCCCGGCCGCGCTCGAGGATGTAGCCAGCGACGTGCGCGTCCTGGTCCGAGATGCCCTCGGTGGCGTCGAGCACCAGCACCGAGACGTTCGACTGGTCGATGGCCTGCAGCGTCTTGATGATGGAGAAGCGCTCGACGTCCTCGCCGGACTTGCCGCGCTTGCGCAGGCCCGCGGTGTCGATCAGCGTGTAGGGCTTGCCGGCGCGCTCGAAAGGCACCTCGATCGGGTCGCGCGTGGTGCCGGGCTGGTCGAAGGCGATCACGCGCTCCTCGCCGACCAGCGCGTTCACCAGCGTGGCCTGGCCGACGTTCGGCCGGCCGACGATGCTGACGCGCGGGTGCTTCTCGTCCGGCCCGGGAATCTCGCCCGCCTTGTAGCCGGCAAGCACCAGGTCCATGAGATCGGCGACGCCCTCGCCGTGCGCGGCGGAGATCGGGATCGGATTGCCGAGGCCGAGCTCGTGGAATTCGGCCACCGCCGACTCGGCGGCGCGTCCCTCGGACTTGTTCACCACCAGCCAGACGCGCTTCTTCAGCTTGCGCATGCGCTCGGCGATGGTGCGGTCGTCTGGCGCGAGGCCGTTCCTCGCGTCGGTCATGAAGACGACTTCGTCGGCCTCGGCGATGGCCTCCTCCACCTGGCGCGCCATGTGGGCGAAGATGCCCTCCTTCGCCTCCGGATCGATGCCCCCGGTGTCGATCACCAGGCTCGGGCACGGCCCGATGCGGCCGTCGCCGTAGTGGCGGTCGCGCGTCACGCCGGGAATGTCGACGACGATCGCGTTACGCGTGCGGGTGAGCCGGTTGAAGAGCGTGGACTTGCCGACGTTGGGGCGGCCGACCAGCGCTACGACAGGTTTCACTGCGACGCGCCGAGTACGAACAGGCCGCCGTTCTGCGTCTGCACCGCAAGGCCGCCGCGGGTGCGCACTGGCGACGCAAGGATGCCGCTGCCGTCCGTGGGCAGGTGCGAGACGAAGGCGCCAGATTCGCGCGCCGCGGCGTGCACGTAGCCCATGTAGTCGCCGAACGCCACCTCGGCGCCCAGCGGCAGCGGCAACGACAGGCGCCGGTGCGACAGGCGCTCCTGCTTCCACACCGAGCGGCCGTTCGTGCGGTCGAAGGCGTGCACCGTGCCCTTGTCGTCGCTGACGAAGACATAGCGCGCGTCGATGCTCGCGCCGGTGAGCGTGGAGATGTCCCGCGCCCAGAGCTGGTTGCCGGTCTGCAGGTCGTAGCAGGCGACTCGCCCCTGGAAAGCGGCGGCGCAGATCTCGCGGCCCTGGATCACCGGGTCGCCGGCGATGTCGGTGACGCGCTCGAGTTCCGTGGAACCCTTGGGCGTCGAGACCGTCGCCTCCCATCGCGCGGCGCCGTTCGAGAGCGCGATCGCCACCAGCTTGCCGCCGGAGAAGCCGGCGAAGACGTGGCCACTGGAGACAACCATGCCCGCCGGAGAGCGCACCACCAGCGACGCGGCGGCGCGCTGGTAGACCCAGCGCCGCTTGCCGTCCGTGGCGCCGAACGCGAAGATGCGGCTGTCGGCACTGCGTGCGAGCACCAGGTCGGGACCGAACTCGGGGGGCGCGAGGATCTCGCTGGAGGCCCGCGCGCGCCAGCGCACCTCGCCGTTCTCCGCGCCGAGGACGATCAGCTCGCCCTTGTCGGTGCCGACGGCGACGAGGACGCCGTCCGTGCCCACGCCGCCCGAGAGGTTAGCGCCGACAGAGACGCGCCAACGCGCCGCGCCGGTTGCGGCGTCGAAGCGCGCCACCGTGCCGTTGCGGCCCGCCGCATAGATGCTGTCGCCGATCGCCACGGGGCGGAAGACGAACGACCCGGCGGTGCCGAGGTTGGCCTGCCACAGCACGCGCAGCGCCTGCGGCCCGGTGAGCAAGGGCAGGGGCGCGGGTTTCGGGCCGGTCGGCCCGCTGCCGAACCAGTTCATCGGGTTCATGCTCGGCAGGCTGGAGCAGCCCGCGAGCAGCAGGAGGACGCCGGCGAGCAGCAGGCGGCGCATCGGCTCAGCCCCCCAGCGCGTCGAGGCGCATCTGCACGCTGTCGCGGAAGCCGCCGCCCTTCTTGCCGGCCTTCTCGAGCGCGAGCTTGTAGGCGGCCTTCGCTTCCGCGGCCTGGTTCTTCGCCACCAGCAGGTCGCCCTTGAGCACCGCGTACTGGGCGGCGAAGGCGTCGGCGTGCTTCGCCTCGACCAGCTTGAGCGCCTCGTCGTATGCCTTCTCGTCCATCAGCACGCCGGCGAGGCGCAGCCGAGCGACGTCGCGGAACTCCTCCGATTTGGAACGGTCCAGAACCCACTGCAGCTGCAGCTTTGCGGCCTTCAGGTCGTTGCGGTCGAAGAGGAACTTCGCCGACGCGAGCGCGCCCATCGACGCGTACATCGACCCCGGGTAGCGCTCCAGCAGCGTGCCGGCCGAGTCGCGCACCGCCTTGGCATCGCCCGCAGCGACACCCTTGGCGAGCTGCTCGTACACCGCGCCGGCCTCCACCGCCTGGTTGCGCTGGTACCAGTCCCAGCCGCGCCACCCCGCGACCGCGAGCGCGATCACGATGATGATCATCATCACCTTCGAGCCGTGGTCGTTCCACCACGCCTTCAGGGACGCCATCTGTTCCTGTTCTTCGAGATCGTATGCCATCAGCTGTGCCTCAGTAGCCCCTGCACCGCGGCAGGGTCGTCGAATTGGGCGCGTGCCGCCCGGAACTGCGAACCGTCGGCGCGCAGCGGCTTCACCGTCACCTCGCCCGCCTTGAGCTCGTCCTCGCCGACGATCAGCGCGTAGCGCGCGCCGCTGCCGTCGGCCTTCTTCATCTGCGACTTGAAGCTGCCGCCGCCCGCGTGCTGCACCACGCTGCGTCCCTGCGCGCGCAGCGCCTCGGCGAGCGACAGCGCGAAGGCGTCGGTGCCCTCGCCCATCCAGATCACGTAGGCGTCCGCGGCCGGCGCCGGCGCCGCACGGCCCGCCTCCGTGACCAGCGCGATCAGTCGCTCCACGCCTGCGGCGAAGCCGACGCCCGGCGCGGGCTTGCCGCCGAGCTGCGCGAACAAGCCGTCGTAGCGCCCGCCGCCGCACACCGTACCCTGCGAACCGAGCTTGTCGGAGACCCACTCGAACACGGTGAGGTTGTAGTAGTCGAGGCCGCGCACGAGACGAGGGTTGAGCCTGAACGCGACGCCGGCGGCGCCGAGCAGGCGCTGCAGGCCCTGGAAGTGCGCGAGCGAACCCTCGCCGAGGTAGTCCATGAGGCTCGGCGCGATGGCGACGACCTCCTGCACCAGCGGGTTCTTCGAATCGAGCACCCGCAACGGGTTGCTGTGCAGCCTCCGCTTCGCGTCCGCGTCGAGCCCGTCCTCGTGCTTCTGCAGGTGCGCGATCAGGTCCGCGCGGTAGCGCGCGCGCTCCTCGGCAGAGCCGATGGTGTTCAGCTCCAGCCGGATGCCCTCGAGACCCAGTTCGCGCCACAGCGCGACGCACATCACGATCAGCTCGGCGTCGACGTCCGGCCCGGCGAAGCCGAGCGCCTCGGCGCCGAACTGGTGGAACTGCCGGTCGCGGCCCTTCTGTGGGCGCTCGTGGCGGTACATCGGCCCGGCGTACCAGAGGCGCTTCGGTCCGTCGTAGACCAAGCTGTGCTCGATCGCCGCGCGCACGGTCGAGGCCGTGGCCTCGGGGCGCAGCGTGAGCTGCTCGCCGTTCAGCTCGTCGACGAAGGTGTACATCTCCTTCTCGACGATGTCGGTCACCTCGCCGATGGCGCGGCGGAAGAGGCCCGTCTGCTCCAGCAGCGGCGTGCGGATATTGCGGTAGCCGTAGCGGGCGAACCAGCCACGCACCACGTCCTCGAACCACAGCCACGTCGCCGCCTCGTCGGGCAGCACGTCGTTCATGCCGCGTACGGCCTGGATCGCCTGGGACATCGTGTTCAAGCCGCCTTGATCGGGATGGTGCGGGCGCGGCGGCGCGTCGCGCCGGCCGAGTAGTTGTCGCGGACGTAGGTTTCCACGAGGGCCTGGAACTCCTGCGCGATGCGCTCGCCCTTCAGCGTCACGGTCTTCTCGCCGTCGACGTACACCGGCGCCACCGGCAGTTCGTTGGTGCCCGGCAGGCTGATGCCGATGTCGGCGTGCTTGGATTCGCCCGGGCCGTTGACCACGCAGCCCATCACCGCGACGCGCATGTCCTCGACGCCGGGGTAGTGCTTGCGCCACACGGGCATCTGCGCGCGCAGGTAGCCCTGGATCTGCTCGGCGAGTTCCTGGAACAGCGTGCTGGTGGTGCGCCCGCAGCCCGGGCAGGCGCTGACCATCGGCGTGAACGCGCGCAGGCCCATGGTCTGCAGCAGTTCCTGCGCCACCACCACTTCGCGCGTGCGGTC
>SXGT01219043.1_pt1 | contig 14272 bp, 16 predicted proteins | sample 3176221 | NCBI WGS metagenome assembly SXGT01 (sample SAMN11356862, study PRJNA531348) | freshwater metagenome | isolation source: freshwater sample F1-120 | place: China: Fuxian Lake, Yuxi | collected 2017-12-25 | reverse complement strand
CGGCTCAGCGAGATAACGCTTCCGAGCATGATGCACAGCAGTGTGCAGACAAACGAACCTGCCATAAGTTGCCACGGAAAATACACACTCAGTTCGCTCTCGGCCTGTCGTGTCGCCAGCGTAAACGCCCCCGCAGCCCCGACGCCGATGCCGTATCCCACCAGTGCCACCACCAGCGCCTGCAACATCACCATACCGATCAACCGCGGCGCCGTGACACCCAGCGCTTTCAAAACCGCAAAATGGCGCAGATTCTCAAGCGTAAATTGATAGAAAATCGCCGCCGAAAGCAGTGCGCCCACCACAAATCCCAGTGCAATCGTAATGGCAAAATTCAGACCGATTCCCGTCGCCACAATGATAAATCGAATAGTGCGCTCGGCCATTTCATCATGCGTCATCGCCTTGACATCGCCCAACGCATCGATGCGTTTCTTTAACACATCGATGGAAGTGCCCGCGCTGCCCTTGACCAGAATGAAACTCAGTCGCTTGGTTCCCAGTGGAACAAATCGCAGAGCATTGTCATACGTGGAATAGATAATCGCGTTTGACTCAAACCCCTTCCTCGCCTTGCAGAACGCTACTACCACCGCTCGCTTATCGTTGATCTTCAGCTCGCCGCCAATCTTGATATTTCCCAGCTTTTCGCGGCTGGCCTCTTCCACCACAATCGCATCGGGATTGCGAATATCTTCAATGCTCCCCTCCGTGATCACCGGTGGCCGCCCCACCAGCGTCGAGCGCGGGATTCCCATGATCTGCACTTTCTGAAAATCCCCAGAGATAAGCTCGCAGATGGCCCAGTTTGTCAGAAATGGCTCGGCCCACTCCACACCTTCAACCGACCGCACGCGATCCAGCTTCTGATCCGTCAGCGATCGAAACTCTGCGATCCACTTTGTTCCAGGGTCACTCACCCACAAGTCTGGCTCGTGAATGTTCTGGAGCGGACCAGTTGATTGCTTGAGCAGCCCCATGAAAATGGCAGCCTGCTGATTGATCATCAGCGTCGCAAACGCCAAACCAAACACCAGGGTCAGGTACTTGGTGCGGTCTCCAAAAAGCAATTTCAATGCGACAAATAACACGCATCATCATAGTGACGACCTCGCCGCATACTCTGTGCCGGTGCGAGCAATCCTCATAATCTTCCTCGGTGGCGGCGTGGGATCGGTTCTGCGCTATCTGGTGTCGCTGGGCGCTGTTCAACTCGAACCAAAGTTGAAACTCGGTGGGTTTCCACTTGGAACATTCCTTGTCAACATCGTCGGATGCTTCGCCATCGGCTTTGTCATGACCGCGTTTGCACGAGACCTGCTCAAAGAAGAGCACCGGTTGCTGCTGGCTGTAGGTCTACTCGGCGGATTCACCACATTCTCCAGCTTCGCGTGGGAGTCGATTTCTCTCATGAATCGCGGCGACTGGGTTCTTCCGATCACATACATCCTGCTTTCCAATATCCTTGGAATCGCCGCCGCGTTCCTTGCCGCACGCCTCGCAACCGCAATGCTCGCATAGGAATCGCTCCCCCGCTACTCTCTGGCCTTGTCAACGCCAACTGCACAATCCTGGTCAACTCGACGGCTCATCGCCTGGATGACCGACGCCTTCAAACAAAAAGGCCTTGATCGCCCGCGACTACTCGCAGAAGATCTGCTCGCTCACGTCATTGGCTGCAAGCGACTCAATCTCTACACCGATCAGGACCGCGAGGCCAGCGAAACAGAGCGGGGTAGACTACGCGACCTTGTTCAACGCGCGCTCAAGCACGAACCCGTGCAATACCTGGTAGGCCAGGAACATTTCTTTGGTCTGCAAATGAAGGTTGATCGCCGCGTGCTGATTCCGCGGCCATCAACGCAAACCATCATCGAAGAGGTTCTGCAGCACGCACGGGCACAGCCGGGTTTTGCAACAGGCAAAGGCGCGGGCATTCTCATTGCTGATATCTGCACAGGCTCGGGCTGCATCGCAATCGCACTTCTAAAAAACTTGCCCTTTGCACGAGCAGTTGCAACCGATATTTCCGCCGATGCACTTGAAGTCGCTAAAGACAACGCTGCCGCCCACGGCGTCGCCGATCGCATTGACTTCATGCAAGGCAATCTGCTCGAACCACTCGCATCACATCCACTCGCACGTGTCGATGGCGCAATCACATATCTGGTCTCCAACCCGCCCTACATCCCCGACCATGAGTGGGACGCGATCGAACCAAACGTGAAAGAACACGAGCCACACCTCGCTTTGCGTGGCGGCCCAGATGGCCTCGACCTGATTCGTCCACTATTCGCTGCAGCACCCACCGCACTTTCGAACGATGGATTCATGATCGTCGAAGTAGCGGCAAGTCACGCCGAGGCCGCCGCGGAAATCGCCGCTCAGAGCGAGTTAACCGAAATCACGGTACTAAAAGACTGCGACAACCTGCCGCGAATGGTGCGGGCGCGACGCAAATAAGCTCATTTCTTGTCGAACAACGCTGACGCGGGCGGCCTCGCCCGCACAATCTGTACGCTCGCGACTCCGCAGATAAGCAGCGTACACAGCGGCCGAATCCAGAGACTATCCAGCTTGTGTTGGTACAACTCATGTGCTGCCGCGAACAGGATAATTGCAACCAGCAACGCCGCGGCAGATTTCAGTTTCTTATCGATGAGCAGTGCCCACGCAAACATCACACCGACCATCGGCACAAACATCGGATACGAATTGCCTTCTGTCCGCGGGTTGAACAGCATCAAGTAGCCGGTTCCCAGCAGCAGCAGATAGAGGCTTCCCTGCACAATCCCAAATCGACGCTTGGCAAGAAACGCAAGACCAAGTGTGACCACCGCCGCCACGCCGCGAACGGCGGTCAATATGAAAGGATCAACATTAAGGGGCACCGACTTTCCGGGACCGACAAACGGAAACACCTGGCACATTCCCACAATGTCAGAGAACACGCCCGCCCCCGGCTCACCCGCCGATTTCATTTTGACCAGTGCGGCATGGTATTGCTCAACAACATACGTCCAATTTGGATTGATGAATGGGAGCAGAACCACCGCGAACAGCCCGATCGGCAATCTCCACCACAGCGCGGGAAACAACGCTCCAGCCAACATCACCATCGGAAGCGCAATCGGTTTGACAACCAGCGCAAGACACAGCCACAACGTCGCCCGCCACCACTGCTTCTGTCCAAGATCACAACAAGCAAGTATGAACAACGCAGCTAGCGGCAAATTCATCTGGCCGTTTCGCATGCACCCAGCCGCCAGCGCTATTGACGACAAGGTCAAAATCAAGAACGTCACGCCGCCAAATCGCGGCGATTCGCTCCCCATCGCAATGCGTCCCAGCCGAAACAGGCTGAATGCAAAGAGCGATGTAATCACAATCCGCCACAACACCTCGCCCGCCGCGACCGACGGAATCGCCTCGAAAAGCGAATACAACACTGCACCCTGCGGCGGATACAACCATCCATGCTGCCCCTCTGAATACATCGGCTGCTGATTCCAGAAGGCTTCAGCCGCGACCCGGTAGTTGGTAGTTACTGTGCGTTCAAGCGGCTTTGCCGCGACGCTATAGCATGTGACCGCGAGCGTGATCAACCAGATCAGCCCTGCGGCCGCGATTGACGTGCTTGGGGTGAGAGTCAGAAGTCCGGATCGATCAACAATCCTCTCTAGAAATGTGTCAGGCTGGAGCCTTTGCATGATTTGCCTGGTAGTGATGCGTGAACTCTGAATACGTTGTAAACGTCCCGATCCGTTGGAGCCATTGAATGTACGCTCGCAATTTTCCAATCAGCCGATCTCCATCCACTCTTGCGACTGACGAAGGCAGCGGATACCGCCTCAAGTCGCAAAACTCCCATGGATGGAAATACAGGATCGCCGCACCATCCGACGCCAAACACGCCGCGGTCGCTAATTTCGTCGAGATCAGCGGCATGTTCTTAAACGCCAGCCAAAACAGCGGCCACCTCACAAATGGCGTCGCACTCGCCGGAATCTGCAACAACCGACCCGAAGGAGTCTGCACGTGATACGGCCGCCGCGGCTTAAATAAGTTGTTGTATCGGCCCGGCAACCAGATCGGATTCTCTGAAGAGTTGTAGATATATCCAGCCTGTGCCACCAGCGCGGGATCAAGTGCCGCCATCCGCGCCATGCGATAGCCAACGCATTGTTGCCCCGACAGTTGTTCGAGCAACTCGCGCGATTCGCGCAGGTGCGTAGGTTCAAACGTCGAATGTGACCAGCCATGCGAAGCAATTTCGTGTTGCGCCGCCGCACGCGCTATGAGTTCAGGATGATTGCTGGCAAACACGGCCGTGCAGAACAACGTGGCCCGCGCTCCAGTTTCATCGAGCAAGTCCAGGACTTTACGAAAACCCTCCGCCCCCACATCAAGCTGTTCCGCCAATCGGATCGGGTGGTTGTACTCGCATGGCAAATCAAACTCCTCGACGTCAAACGAAAGGAGAATCTTGCGACTTGGAGTTGTGGTCAACGATTTCACGCGGGATCGTAGTTTAGCAACGCTTACACAACACCCGCCGCTACAGCCCGATTTCCTGCCCACTTGAACCTGGTGCAGGTCCGCCCGGCCGAGTACCGCTGGTGATCCGCATCAGTGTTTCAAATGTGCCTTGCCGCGCCAGCGATTCCGCTCCGTCCTTCTCGTTCGGCATCGCGCGAACATATGAGCCATCAACCTGCAAATCCCACGCACTGCGGCGGTCACTCAACATGATGTCGAAAATTTCCAGCAACCGTCCGCGAGCAATCGGGTCTCGCACCGGCACAATGCACTCCACACGATCATTGAGATTGCGATACATCCAGTCCGCGCTGCCAATCAACCAGTCGCCATCAACCGGATCGGCCTGGCCTGCGCCAAAGTGGAAAATGCGCGAGTGTTCGAGGAATCGACCGACCACCGATCGCACGCGAATGTTCTCTGACAACCCCGGCACCCCCGGCCGCAGACAGCAGAACCCGCGCACCACCAGGTCAATCTTCACACCGGCCTGACTCGCCTTATACAGCCGTTCGGTGATCTTCAGATCTTCCATCGAGTTTATCTTGGCCATAATGCGGCCATTGGGCAGCGAATCCGCGCCATCTTCGCCCTTCTCGAGCGCATCACGCTTGCGAGTTGCAAATTCAATCTCGCGTTCGATCATCGCATTAAAGCGATCGCGCATGTTAAAGGGCGCAATCAACAGGTGTTCATAGCTCTGCGTCACACCCAACCCTGTCAGGTAATTAAACAGATTCACAAGATCGCCGGTAATCGCGGGGTCACACGTCAGCAAACCCAAATCGGTATACAACTGCGCAGTCTTAGGGTGGTAATTGCCTGTACCAATGTGTGCATAGCACCGCAGTCCGTGCTTCTCTTTCCTCACCACCAGCGACGTCTTTGAGTGTGTCTTTAGCCCTAGCACGCCATAGGCCACATGCACGCCGGCACGTTGCAACTGCTTGACAAATTTCACGTTGCGCTGTTCATCGAACCTCGCTCGCACTTCCACCAGACACGCAACCTGCTTTCCGCTTTCCGCAGCCCGAATCAGGCTCTCAACAAAGGGAGAATCTGGACTGGTGCGATAGAGCGTCTGCTTGATCGTCAACACATCCGGATCCGCCGCAGCTTCCGCAATAAAACGCTCCACACTCGCAGAGAAACTCTCGTATGGGTGATGCAGCAAGATGTCCTGCTTGCGGATGCAACCAAAAATGTCGCGTCCGCTGCTTGCCAATCGCTGAGGCGTCACTGGCCGCCAGCGCGACCATTTTTTTCCCGGCAAATCCATCTCCGCAAACTCGGCCAATCCCGCCCAGTCAATGGCGCCACCGCGTTCGTACACATCCGTCGGGTCCATGTTGAGCTTGTCAACCAGTTGTCGCAGCAGCGTGTCGCTCGGGTTAGGCTCACATTCAAGCCGAATCGCGCGTGCAAATTTGCGCTGCTTGAGTTCGTCTTCGATATTCTGGAGCACATCGGGCGTCGCCGGCTGTGTCAATTTGTCATCGCGCTGCAAGCCCGATGACCGAGTCACCCGAAAATGCAACTGTTCTTTAATCGTCACGCCCGGAAAAATGTCATCGAGGTTGTTTCTGACAATCTCCGTCAGTTCAATAAATCGCCTCGGGCCGGAACCTTGCGACGGAACTTCAACATGCCGCTTCACGCCTTGAGGAATCTTCACTCGCGCAAACCGTGTATCACGCGAACCCTTCTCCTGTGCGATGATCGCCAGATTGTCTGAGAGATTTGAGATAAACGGAAACCGGTGCGAGGGGTCAACCGCCAGCGGCGTCAACGCGGGAAAAACATTGACCTTGTACCACTCATCAACCCAGACCTGTTCACTCTTGGATAACTCGGAGTACTTGACACTGACAACGCCCGCCGCCGCCAATTCAGGCACAATCTGCGTTTCGTAAATCTTCGCCTCTAGTGCCTGCAGTTCCTGAACAAGTTCGCGGATCGCGGCCAGGTGCTCACGCGCGGTAAGCCCGTCATGCGACATCACGCCTTGCCCCGCATTGACCCAGCGCCGGACCAGCGCAACTCGCTTCATGAAAAATTCATCGAGGTTGCCCGAAAAAATAACCAGAAACCGCACACGTTCCAGCAGTGGTATCCGTTCATCCGCGGCCTGTTCAAGCACGCGCCGATTGAACTCAAGCCACGAAAGATCACGATTGAAAAACCGAGCTTCCGGTTTGTTCGACTTTTCTTCCGCGCCCCGGCCTTGCAAACGGCGTGAAACGCCTTTGGCTTGTGACCTGCTCGTCCCATTTTTTCCAGCGCGCGATGACATATGTTCCTTCGTTGCAACTCAGAATCAAAAGACTATTCACGGTTCCGGCTACGGTTGGGGCAGGTGTTATCTGCGATACGTCGCAACACAGCCTGGAGCCTCAGTAGTGCTTACCCAGGCCACCCGCGCCAGCCCCCCAAAACGGCCTTCCAGCCGCCCAGCAAGTTCATCGGCGAGATATCGGGCCAAGTTTTCCGCTGATGGGTTCAACCGATCAAATGGAGGTGTCGCATTCAAGTTTGCGTTATGAAAGGGTTCAATAACTTCTTTCAACACGGCCTCAACAAGATGAAAATCGCAAAGCAATCCATCAGAATCCACATTGCTTCCCGCCACACAGGCCACGACCCGGAAGTTATGCCCATGCAAAACCTCCCGCTCGCCGTGAATGATCAGCGAATGTGCAGCGCAAAACTCTGTGGTTACTGTCAACTCGTACATGGTGCAAGGATATGACGAGATTTCCTGAAGGAGCGTTCAATGCCTAAGGCTCGACGCAAACAACACTTTCACGCTTTCACACGCAAAGCGATTCGTGAACTCGACAGGCGTGCGATACAAACATATCGCATACCTGAACAATCACTTATTGAAAATGCAGGTCGTGCTGTCGCCGAAGCCGCATTCGATTTCCTTGGCGATCCGTCACACTTGCCCGGCCTAAAGCGGCCGCTCATTTACGTTCTTTGCGGCAAGGGAAATAATGGCGCTGATGGATACGTGGCAGCACGCCATCTCATCAGTATGGGATTTCTAGTCTGCATCATGCCGGCGCATCGCCCCGATCCGGGTTCGGCAGCCGCGCTGCAGTTTGCGATTTGCAAGAAGTGCTGTCTCGTTCAACGGTCCCTGTACGATGGTGCAGCGCTCATCATTGACGCCCTCTACGGCACTGGTCTTTCCCGCTCGCTCGCGGCAAAAGACATTCGCCTCATCAATCGCATCAACAACCACGCAGCCCCAGTCCTCAGCATCGATATCCCCTCAGGTCTCGATGCCGATACCGGCAACCCGCTTGGGGCGTGCGTACAAGCCGATCTCACCGTCACGTTCGTCGGTCCCAAAATCGGTATGCTCACCCCAATCGGAGCCTCATACTGCGGCGACTTGATCATCGCCGACATCGGAACTCCAGAAATATTGAAACGCCTGGGTGAATTAATCACACTCCCCGCCTGATTGACTTCCACCCGCCGCCTCCAACGATCATCCGCAGAAGCAACCAAAGGAGTCAGTTCGTGGCCGTCCGAATGGAACTATCTCGAATCCTCATCCGTGAACTGGCCGACTACCAGCTCATCGAACTCCACGAAATTGGCGGCGAAGGTCGCAGCTTCCCCATCGTCATCGGTCTCCCCGAAGCTCAAGCCATCGACCGCCGCCTCAAAGGCGTCATCATCAAACGCCCGCAGACTCACGACTTGCTCGCCAATGTCATTTCTGATCTGGGCGGAAAACTCGAATCGATTACCGTCAACGACCTCTCCGAACACACGTTCTTCGCCACGCTTCAGGTCCGCAAGCCCGATGGTGAATTAATTAATATTGACTGCCGCCCAAGCGATGCGATTGCTCTTGGAGTCGCCGCCAGCGTGCCGATTTTCGTCGCCGAACATGTTTTGGAGGGTGCATCGGGCACCGAAGAACCTTGACCGCATCACCGCCCCACTCCGCTACTCCTATGTACCTCACGCAAGAAATCCCCGGCATCGGCGGCATCATCCGCGAACGACCCGAAGATTTCCTGGTCGAAGAACAACCGCTCTTCCACCCATCGGGCAACGGTGAACACATCTTCCTTTTCATCCAGAAAAAGGAAATGACCACCGGCGACATGGTCGATTTTCTCGCCAAACATTTTCGCGCACCCAAGCAAGCGATTGGAGTTGCCGGCCAGAAAGACAAATTCGCCATCACGCGCCAACACGTCTCGCTGCACATCCCCAAAAAAACCATCGCCGACTTCCCGATGATCCAGCATCCGCAGGTCAGCGTCCTCTGGGCTGATCGCCACAATTCTAAACTAAGAACCGGCCAGCTCGAAGGAAATCGCTTTTCGATCAAGATCCGCAGCGTCGCACCCACCAGCGTCCTCGCGGTCGACAAGATCGTCAAAAAGCTCGCGCAGCACGGCGTGCCCAACCGCTTCGGCCCGCAACGTTTTGGTATGACCGGCGCAAACCACATCGTCGGAAAGCACCTGGTACTAGCTCAAGCTCCCGAGGCAATCAAAGCGTTGCTCGCGACTTACCCAGGACTCGGCGATCAACAAACCACTGCCCGCGCACTCTTCGAACAAGGCAAATACGCCGAAGCCGCGGCGGCCCTCAAAGGCTGGGGCGCTGAAAAAACCGTTCTCATGGCCATCTCCAAAAACGTCAAAGCCGCCGAGGCAATCCGCCGCATAGATGCCCGCGATTTGAAAATGTACCTCAACGCCTGGCAATCCGCAATCTTCAACGATGTGCTCGACCGCCGCATCCAGGCCCAAACTCTCGGCACGCTTCACGATGGTGATGTCGCGATTAAGCACGCAAACGATGCGGTCTTCGCGGTAGATGAAACGGTCGCTCAAGACCCGGTGACCGCGCAGCGATTGGCGAACTGGGAAATCAGTCCCTCCGGTCCCATGTGGGCATCCGGCATGTTGCGCGCCAAAGGCGAGACCGACTCCTCCGAACGCACCGCCCTCGAAGCAACCGGCGTCACACTCGAAGACCTCACGCTTTACGCCAAACGCCCACTCGAAGGCATGGCCGGCGAACGCCGCCCCCTGCGTGTTCGCATGAAAGACCCCGAATTCGAAGGCGGCGTCGATGAACACGGCGCGTTTGTCCGTGTCGCGTTTGATCTTCCGAGCGGTGCATTTGCGACCTCGGTGTTGGCAGAGATCATGAAAACCGAGACAAAGCCAGCCGGATGACGGGTTACTGCCGATTTGCATATGATTTCGTATGTCTCACGTCGTGAATGACAAGATCAGTTTGGAACTCGCCAAGACCGTGGCCGTTCAGTTGCCGCAACGGCCAGAGTGGATTGAGATGGCAAGAGCAAATCTTAATCGCTGGATGGAACTGAATAAGGATGCGCCAGGACTGATTCGACTCTACCAAGAGTGGCTTTCTCTCCTCAATCTTCCCGTGGATCAAATCGTGGGAATTCTCCTCGGGACTTCAGACGAATCGCAACGACTCCGTTCTACTTCGCCATTTACTGGGGCACTGACACCTCAACAGGTTTGGGAAATCAAGAGACGTATTCGCCATGACGAAACAGCAGCTTGAGCATGTACTTCGCGCCTCCGCAGCTATTACCGGAGCGCAGGAATTTATTGTAGTTGGATCTCAGTCCATTCTGGGCAGCAATTACAATCCACCCGTTGAGCTCGTGCATTCATATGAAGTAGATGTTTATACGACACGCGATACATTCGATGCCGACCTCATTGAAGGCTCGATAGGTGAAGGGTCTCCGTTTCACACCACCTTTGGATATTGTGCAAACGGCGTAGGTGCTTCTACCGCCGTATTGCCCGATGGCTGGCAATCCCGTCTCGTCAGATTCCAGACTCCCGCAACAAACGGAGCCGTCGGCCTCTGTCTCGAACCCAACGATCTCGCTATCTCAAAGCTCGTGGCAGGCCGAGAAAAAGATATGACGTTCCTCGCGGCTCTCCTCAGACACCAATTCGCTAATGCCGACACAATCAAACAACGCCTGACCGCCACAACACTCGCCCCTGAATTACGCCAAGCTGTCGACACACGCCTCACCATCGCCATCCGCAATTCGCGCACGCCATGACCGCCTCCCCCGAAATCAAAATCGTCGTCTTCGACTGGGGCAACGTCATCCTCAAAATCGTCTCCTCCTGGGAAGAAGCCTGCAAACGCGCCAACCTCCCCTTCCGCCCCGAAGTCTCTTCCCCCACTTCAAAATCCCGCCGCCAGGAACTCGCAAAGCTTCACCAGCTCGGCCACATTCAGTCCCCCGACTTCTTCGAAAAAATCTCGAACTCAATCAAGGGTCTCTACTCCCCGCAGGAATTCCAAATCGTCCACGACGCCTGGCTCATCTCCGAATTCGCTGGCATCTCTCAACTTATCGACGACATTCACGCCAACAACAAGGCCACCACCGGACTGCTCTCCAACACCAACGCCGCCCACTGGCAACGACATCTCGGCACGCCGCAGAATCCGGCAGATTTCCCCACCGTCGCGAAACTCCGCCACAAACACGCCAGCCACCTCATGGGTCTTGCCAAACCCGAAATAGAAATCTACAAAGCCTTCGAAACACTCTCAGGTTTCAAACCTGCGAACATTCTCTTCTTCGATGACCTCGAGGAAAACATCAAAATGGCTCAGTCGCGGGGCTGGACCACAATTCACATTGCCGCCCCCGTCGACGACACCACGGCACAAATCCGCCACGCACTGCAAGATCACGCCGTTCTCTAAGTCCTATTTCTCATCCACCAAATCCACCGGCGCTGCCTTCGCACCCTCATCCTTCACGACCGCCTTCACCACCGCGCCCGGCCCCGACTGCCCTTGCACAAAAACCTGCCATCCATCCGCGAGCTTGCGAAATGCCCCTTGCGAAATCACAACCTTCGACGCAGGTATCTGCCCATCCCGCATCATCTGCCGCTGCGCAGCCACAATCGCCGCATCATGTGCATCCTTCAACGTCGCACCAACTCCCGCCGCACCAACCGATGCCGTGCCATCCGGAGTCTGCGTAAACCCGCCCTTCATAAACGTCAGCGAATCCGCCCCCTTCACCGAATCAACTTGCGTAAACCCTGTCTGCTTCTTGTACTGCTCAATTTCGCGCGCTGCCTTTGACCTCTGTTCGGAATCCAGTGTTGGTAATTCACTCGCCGATCGCGCTGGCGTTGTCGCTTCCACATCCGTCGAGCCCGCGCCCGCAACCACCGATGCCGTAGGCTCTTTCTTCTGCGACTGACAACCTGCCAGCGCAGCGCACATCCCACCTGCAACCACTATCATCAATACACGAGTCCGCATAGTAATTCTCCCAGTCCCATTTTACGCGCACAAAACCAGCGGCACCGCTCCAATCTCCCAACCTACCTTTACATCCCGTGTCCTCCAGCACACCAACCCCCCGCCTCCCCGAGATCCAACCCGCCAAAACGCGCCAGATCGCACTCGCCGGTCTCGTCGTCAACCTCCTCCTCGTCGGCATCAAGCTCGCGGCAGGAATTCTCGGCAATTCCTACGCCCTCATCGCTGATGCCATCGAAAGCCTCGTCGATGTCGCCGGCTCGTTCGTCATCTGGCTCGGCCTCAAAGTCAGCTCTAAACCGCCCGATGAAGATCATCCCTACGGCCACGGCAAGGCCGAATCACTCGCCGCACTCGCCGTCTCTGGCCTCCTCTTCCTCGCTGGCATCGGCATCGCTGTCGAAGCCGTCCGCGAAATCGTTACGCCTCACCACACCCCCGCGTGGTACACGCTCGTCGTCCTGGTCGCCGTCGTCGCGATCAAAGAAGGCCTCTTCCGCATCGCCCGCCGCGCTGCCAATCGCGATGGCTCCACAGCAATGGCCGCCGATGCCATGCATCACCGCACCGATGCTCTCACTTCCATCTTCGCATTCATCGGCATCTCCATCGCCCTCTTTGGCAAACATGTTCTTCATCAGACCGGCTGGGAACCCGCCGACGACTGGGCCGCGCTCGCCGCATCTGCCGTCGTTCTCTACAACGCCGCGCGACTCGGCAGCGAACCACTCCGTGAACTCCTCGACACCGAAAACCCTTCGCTCATCGCCCAGGCCACCGCAATCGCCGCAGCGGTCCCCGGCGTTGTCAACGTCGAAAAACCACGCAGCCGCAAAAGCGGCACCGGCTACTGGCTCGACATGCACATCCGCGTCGACGACGACATGACCGTCCGCGAAGCCCACGTCCTATCCCACAAAGTCAAAGACGAAGTCCGCGCCCAGCTCCCCTTCGTCCGCGATGTCCTGGTCCACATCGAACCCTGCCGCCACCCTGGCGAACGCAAGTCCGACTAGTATCTCGCTACTCGATCTAAGAACTGAACGATGAGCGAATCTGACGACTCCAAACTCGACATTCTCGGCTCCGCCCTGGGCATGCTGGTGATCGGTGCGATCATCGCCGCCATAGGTGGTTGGTGTGTTCTGCTGATTGTCGCATCGTTCCAACTCGCCTATCGACCCGGCAACGCAGTAGCCGCAGTACTGGTGTATGGCGTTGGAGTAGTTGCTGGGCTCGGCTGCGGTTTTTGGCTTGTCTATTGTGGGTTACGTGCAATTGTCAGGCTGCTGCTGGGGAAGCGCAACCCGTAGGAGTGACGCGTAACTCAAAAAAGCGAGTCCTTCGTGAACTTGGATTCAGCGCGGCTCAATCACCGGCTTGCCGTTTGCGTCAAGAGTCACCATCCACCCTGCTGATCCTGATACTTTGTCAAAGACCCGAATGCGAGGCTGTCCGCTGGCGTTGGCGGGTCGCTCCAGTATCAAGGCGGGCTTGCCATCATCTGACGTGAGGGTGATACTGGGAAAGCCCTTTGGCATTACAGACAGGTCAATCGTCCCGCCACCAGCAGAACCGGCAAGTACCACATGAGCGCCGCCGTTTTGCGCCTGCGTGGACAGCGTAATGCTGCCCTCGCCAGCCCCACCGCCAACAATAATCGTCTTCGCAGACAACACTCCCGGCGAGGCCATAGCCACGCGAAGGAGGATGACCGTGACGATCGTGAGAATCCACGACAACCCAACGCTCGCGAGAATGGTTTTTTGAGTGCTCATGTCTACGTTTGTATCCTCGAAATCTTTAGTAGAGTTCAGGGGCATCCTGCAGTATCGGGCTCTGCGAGATTCGGACAGTGTTGCAATTTGAATGCAAGGCAACCGCAATAGCTAGTCCGAGCGTCAACCATGGCATTCTTGAGTTGCTCTTCGCAAACGTGAAGATCGATAAATGTACCGATCACCACGCCGATATTGCAAGCAGCGACGCACGCTGCATAGGCTATTGGGCTACCCGCAAGATACGGGACGCAAAGCGTGAAGCACGCGACGGCCTCTATTGCAACGGGAGGCACCATTCCCTTAGTGCAGCCCACGAATGCAGAAAGCGCTGTAGAGGTGCGCTGCCGAAGGGTGTCGTTACAGAACGTATCGCTTCCACCCGGTGTGCACGGACCGGAGTTGGCCGCAACGGGTGCAATGAGACCTGAAGACATTACCGCAGCGTCATATGTCTCCTGCGTAGCGGGGGCGATCGGCATCACCCAGTGATATGTGACGCTTGCATCGCTACTTGGCACATCGAAAGCAATCGCAAGGCACGGCACGCTTGCACATCCGCCTTTGAGTTCTCCCACAACGAACGCTGCAATCGCCCCGCTAGAAAGCAGCGCTGCGCGGCTGGG
>SXGT01639054.1_pt1 | contig 14277 bp, 10 predicted proteins | sample 3176221 | NCBI WGS metagenome assembly SXGT01 (sample SAMN11356862, study PRJNA531348) | freshwater metagenome | isolation source: freshwater sample F1-120 | place: China: Fuxian Lake, Yuxi | collected 2017-12-25 | reverse complement strand
CGGAAACCAGTGCGCCATGACCCGACGAGATCGCCGAGCGCGAGCCGTTCGGCGTCGACGTCGGCTTCTCGAGCGGTCATGTGTTCGGCGTTGCTCGCCCAGACGTCACCGAGTTCGGCTTGTTGAGGGACGAGGAACCACGCGGCGAGTCCGAAGCCGAGCAGCGCCGTCGCGCCGAGCCACGCCAACGCTCGCCAGTTGCGACGAGCGACTGCGACCGCGGCGATGATCGCGATCCCGAAACCGGTGAGCAGCAGGCTGATCGTGTGCGAGAGCAACAACCCGGCGAGCGAGACGGCGAGGAGCGGGTCGAATCTGACTCGCTCGATCGTCCGCCACGTTCCGTAGAGGACGAGCGGAATCCAGATGAAGGCGTACGACTCGCCGAGCGCGCCGCGGACGTGGACATCGAACAGGTGGTACGGCGCCGCGAGATAGACGAGCGCGGCTCCCGCAGCCAGGCGACGGTCGTGGGTCAACCGAGTGACGACGAATGCCATCGCGAATCCCGAGGCCAACACGCCGACCACGAACGCGAGGTTGACCCCGAGAACGGCGTCGCCGCCCGCCAGCACGGCCAAAGCGGTCGAAACGCCGAACGGCAATGGCGGGTAGTAACGAGGAAATGCGGTGCCGCCGCCCCCGTGCGCGTCGGGGAGGAGTTGGGGCGGAACGTGGCCGGAGCGAGCCTCGACGAGGAGTTGCGCGGTGCGAGAGTAGGGATCGCTGGCCTCGTGCGTGAACACGCCGTGATCGGTCAGCCACGCTCCGTACAGCGCGACGGTCGCGGCGACGATCAGCAAGGTCGGGAGGGCGGCGGGAGCGAGACGGCCGAAATGGGAGCCGATCGGAGCCCGGACGCCGCGCATGTGCCGACGACGCTATCGCTCCCCGTAGTCTCGAACTCCCCATGGACCGCGCGGACACGCGATACCGAGAACTCGATGGTCTGCGTGCCTTGTCGGTTGCAGCGGTGTTCGTGTTCCATGTCGTTCCGGCGACACCCTCGCTGTTCGGCCGAGGATGGAACCCGACGTGGCAGGTCGGCGGTCTCGAGATCGACCCGCCGTTGCAGGTCTACGAGTACGTCTTCCACCTCAACGTCGGTGTGCAGGTGTTCTTCGTGCTGTCCGGGTTCCTCATCACGTCGATGTTCGTTCGACCGTGGCTCGCGGATGGCCTGACGCCGGAGCTTGCGAACTACACCTTGCGCCGAACGGCGAGGATCTTCCCGGCCTATTGGGTCGTGTTGTTCGTCGGGAGTGTGACGTGGTTCGGGCTCGGCGAGATCGACTTTCCGCAGCCGTTCGGAGCGTGGAAGCACGCGACGCTCACCTACTACTTCTTTCGAGAGCGATACTCGCCCGACTTCGGCGGGATCGACTACGGGGGATTGTCGGTCTCGTGGTCGTTGGTCGCCGAGATCACCTTCTACGCGTTCGTGCCGTTGTGGTTCGCCGTCGTCCGTCGGCGCGGCGGCGACGATCGCGCGCGCGTCGCGACGATGGCGGCCGCGGGCTGCATCCCGGTCGGGGTGGTGTGCGTACTCGTGTTCGCGTATCGAACGCCATGGCAGGTCCGAACGATCTTCGGCGGCCTGGTCACGGTGTTCGGTGCTGGTCTGGTGTCGCTCGGCATCGGCATGGTCTTCGCGGTACTCGTCGCCGACCCGAATCGACGCGACCGCCTCCGCTCGGTCGGCGAGCCGGCCGCCCGATGGTGGGGTGCAGCCGGACTGACGTTCGTCGTCCTCGCCTGGCCCGAGTTTCCGTATCTCCAGGCGTCGAGCGGGCAACAGGTCTGGCAGCGACTGGTCCAGCCCGTCATCGCGGCGTTGCTCGTCGCGCCGATGGTGTTCGCACCCGGGGCGGCGTCGCGCGTCCACCGAACCCTGAGGTCGAGACCGCTCATCTGGATCGGGACGATCTCGTACGGCATCTACCTGTGGCACACGCTGATCATCAATCGAGCACTCGAGCGCTGGCCGATGGTGACGCGGGGCGACGACGGTGCCATCGTCGACGTCCGGGGCGCGGCATCGGCGCTCGCGGTCGTGGCGGTCGCGGCGGCGGCGACGCTGATCGTGGCCGCCGCCAGTTGGTACTTGATCGAACGTCCGATTCTGCAGTGTGCCGGTCGTCTCGGACGAGCGAGGCGTCGGCGCCAGGGTTCTACACTCGCTCCTTCGTGAATTCACCGCTCGAAGCCGCCTCGTCGTCGCCCGATCGGGTGGAGCAAATGGCTGCGCTCGCGGCCGAAGCGGGAATCCGAACGATTTCGATTCTGGCGTGGCGCGACCTCGACGACCCCGAAGCCGGTGGCTCCGAGGTGCACGTCGCTCGGATCGCGGAACTGTGGGCGAAGGCGGGCCTCGACATCACGATGCGAACCTCGCATGCGCCCGGCCAGGCCCAGGTCGCGTGGCGCGACGGCTATCGCGTCATCCGCAAGGCGGGTCGCTACCTCGTGTTCCCGCGAGCCGTGTTCAGCGAGATCAAACGGTGGCACGGCAACCGCGATGCGCTCGTCGAGATCTGGAACGGTGTCCCGTGGTTCTCCCCCGTGTGGTGTCGGAGCCCGAAAACGGTGTGGCTGCACCACGTGCACGACACGATGTGGGAGATGTCGCTGCCACCGAAACTCGCGTCGCTCGGTCGTGCGCTCGAATTCAAGATCGCGCCGCCGTTCTATCGATGGACCGATGTGATCACGCTCTCCGAGTCTTCGAAGCTCGAGCTCGAGGAGAAGTTGCGGCTCCGTCCGCATCGGATCCACGTCGTTCCCGTCGGGATCGACGACGTCTACTCGCCCGGTGGCGACAAGTCGCGTGATCCGCTCGTCGTCGCGGTCGGTCGGCTGGTTCCGGTGAAGCGGTTCCACGGTCTCGTCGATGCGCTGGTCGCGGCCAAGCCGCGAGTGCCCGCACTGCGTGCGGTGTTGGTCGGCGATGGCTACGAACGCGACGCCATCGAACACCAGATCGCGGCCGCCAACGCGACCGACTGGATCACGCTGGCCGGTCGCGTTTCGGAAGAGGACAAGATTCGGCTGTACCGAGAGGCGTGGTTGGTCGCGAGCGCTTCCGCGCACGAAGGGTGGGGCATGACGCTCACCGAGGCGGCCGCCTGCGGAACACCCGCGGTCGCCTCGCGTATCGCGGGACACGAAGATGCCGTGGCCGAAGGCCGCAGTGGTCTCCTCGCCGACGACGACCAGGGCCTGGCCGATGCAATGGTGCGGATCCTGAACGATCGAACGCTGCTCGACGAACTGACTCGCGGTGCCACGCACCACGCGCAGCAGTTCACCTGGCCGGCCACCGCGTATTCGACGTTGGCCGTTCTCGCCGCCGACGCGCGCCGCCGACGCGGCTCGTGAAGTCAGCGCTCGCGCCCGCGATGCGCCGGCGCGCGGGTTTTGCGTCCCTCGCGATCCTCGCCTACGTCCCGCCGCTGTTGTCGCACCCGGGTCGCGTGTCAGCCGACACCAAGTCGTACCTCTACCTCGATCCGTCGCGCTTGTTCGAGCGGGCGCCGTCGATGTGGGATCCGAACGTCGGACTCGGCACGGTCACCCACCAGACGATCGGCTATGTGTTCCCCATGGGTCCGTACTACCGGACCTTCGACGCGCTCGGCGTTCCCGATTGGGTCGCGCAGCGCTTGTGGCTGGGGTCGTTGGTGTTCGCCGCGGCGCTCGGCATTCTGACGTTCGCCCGCCAGCTCGGACGCGCCGGACCTGGCGTCGTGGTGAGCGCGCTCGCGTACGCGTGGAGTCCATACCTGTTGCACTATTCGGCGCGGCTCTCCGCGCTGTTGATGCCGTGGGCGGCCCTTGGATTCCTGATGGCATTGACGGTGCGAGCGCTTCGCGAGGGCGGCTGGCGGGCGCCGGTGGCGTTCGCGCTCGTCGTGCAGGTCGTCGGCGGCGTGAATGCGACCTCGCTGGTCTTCGCGGGTCTCGCGCCCGTGCTCTGGATCATCTGGTCGTTGCTCGACGGTCGGGTCTCCGCGCGGGCGGCGCTCGGGGTGGTCACACGCGTCGGATCCGCATCGATCGCGATGTCGCTGTGGTGGATCGCCGGTCTGTCGATCCAGGGTGGTTACGGCATCAACGTGTTGCGGTACTCCGAAACCGTCGCCGTCGTCGCGCGTACCTCGACACCCAACGAGGTCTTGCGATCGCTGGGCTACTGGTTCTTCTACGGCCGTGATCGTCTCGGACCGTGGATCGAGGGCTCGACCCCGTACACGCAGAATCCGGCGCTGATCCTCTCGACGTACGGCCTCGTCGCACTCGCCGTGGCCGCGGCGGTCGTGGTGCGATGGAAAGAACGGGGATTCTTCGTCTGGTTGCTCCTCGTGGGAACGATCATCGCGGCGGGCGCGCATCCGTACGAGTCGCCGAACGTGCTCGGCTCCTTGTTCAAGGCGTTCGCCACGACCTCCACGGCGGGGCTCGCCCTTCGCAGCACTCCGAGGGCGGTGCCGCTCATCACGCTCGCGACGGCGATGCTGCTCGGCGCAGGTGTCGACGCGGTCGTGACCTGGGCACGCGAGCATCGACGACCGAGGCTCGCGGTGGGGGTGCCGATTCTGGCCGGCGCGATCGTCCTGGCTTCGTTTCCTGCGATCTGGACGGGTGCGTACTACGGCGAGAACCTGCTGCGCAACGAAGACATCCCGGCGTACTGGTCCGACGCGGCGCAGGCAATCGACACCGACCGCTCGACCCGCGTGTTCGAAATTCCGGGTGCCGACTTCGCCGCTTACTCCTGGGGCGTCACCGTGGATCCGATCACCCCCGGCCTCATCGACCGTCCGTATGTCGCCCGAGAACTCATTCCGTACGGGTCGGCCCCCAGCGCCGATCTGCTGAACGCGATCGATCGACGTCTGCAAGAGGCGAGCCTGGACCCGAACGGCTTCGTCGAGTTACTGCGCCGACTCGGGGTCGGAACGATCGTCGTCCGAAACGACCTCGAGTGGCAGCGCTACAACCTGATCCGTCCGCGTGAGCTCGCGGCGTTTCTCGAGCGAGTCGACGGTCTCGGCGCGCCGCAGCCGTTCGGCCCGCAACTCGATCGCGCGGCGGAGTACCCGAGCTTCGGAGTCGTCGCCGGCGTCGACGAACGATCGTTGCTCGGGCCGGAAGGACCCATGCCGTCGGCGGTAGCCGTACTCGCCGTCGACGACGCACAGCCGATCGTGCGCGTGTATCCGGTCGACGGTGCCGTCGTGTTGAGCGGCGACGGGGAGGGCTTGGTCGACGCGGCCGAGGTCGATGCGCTCGCGAGCGATCAAGCGGTGTTGTACTCGGCGGGTCTGTCGCCGTCGGGGCTCGACGACGCGGTTGCGCGCGCCAGTCGCCTCGTCGTCACCGACTCGAACCGCAAGCGCGGACGGCGGTGGAGCACCGTTCGTGACAATCTCGGCGAGACGGAGTCGTTGGCGTACGAGCCGATCGAAGACGATCTCACCGACGCTCGGCTACCGGTGTTTCCGGATGGTTCCGACCGCTCGATGAGCGTCGTCGAGTATCTCGATACCGGCGGGCCGCGGATCTCGACCATCGCCGCGACCGGAACCGGCAATCCGATCGCGTACACGCCGGAGGATCGTCCGGCCCGCGCGTTCGACGGCGACCCACTGACTTCGTGGAAGACGTCGGCGTTCGATCGAGCGGTCGGCGATCGAATCGAGTTGACGTTGATCGATCCCATGACGACCGATCGCGTTCGGCTCGTGCAGGTCCGCAACGGACCCGTCGATCGGTTCATCACGCGAGCGCGGTTGCGATTCGACGATCGTGTCACCATCGACGTCGACCTCGACGGCTCGTCGCGTCGCGACGGCGGTCAGGTCGTCGGCTTCGAACGTCGAACGTTCAAACGTTTCTCGATCGAAGTACTGGCGACCAATGTTGCCGACGGTCCTTTGTACAGCGGTCAGTCTGCGGTCGGCTTTGCCGAGATCGACCTCCGCGATTCCGACTCGACCCCGGTCCGAGCCCGCGAGGTCGTGCGCCTGCCGCGTGACCTCACCGACGTGGCCGGGGCCCAGGGCGCTTCGGCGCCGGTCACGTTCGTGATGAGTCGGCTGCGAATCACGCCGGTTCCGCCTCGGTACGACGAAGAACTCTCGCTCGATCGACGTTTCGACGTGCCGCAGTCGGCCGAGTTCAGCCTTCGCGGTGAACTGCGCGTGCAGCCGAACGCCTACGACCGATCAGTGCTCGATTCGGTACTCGGTGTCGAGTACACGTCCGACTACTCGGAGACATCAGCGAGCGATGTGATGCCCGGCTGTGCGACCTGCGGCGCCGCGTTTGCGTTCGACGACGACCCCACGACGGCCTGGCGCCCGCCGATCGGCGAGGTCGTCGGGAGTTGGATCGAGATCTCGGCGAACCAATCGCACGAGTACGAGGGGCTCGAGCTGACCGTGATTGCCGACCGGCGCCACTCGTTGCCGAAGTCATTGAGGATCGACATCGACGGCGACGTCTTCGAGGTCGCCGTCCCTCCGGTGACCGAGTCGACCGTCGAGAACGCCACGGCATCGGTTGCGATCCCGTTCGATTCGCCGAGACGTGGTCGAGTGATGCGCATCACCATCGCCGAGATCGACGCTCGAACCGGGTCGAGCTACTACGACAGCGCGCCGCGGGATCTGCCGGTGGCGATCGCTCGGACAGGGATTGTGGCGACGCACTGGACCGCCGACGACTTCGCGACGGGTTCATGTCGCGATGATCTGATCGAGATCGACGGCAAACCCATCTCGGTGTCGGTGCAGGCGACGCCCGCTGCCGTGATCGATCGCAGTCCGATCACGATGTCCTCGTGCGACGAGCGCCCGCTGCGACTCGCCGCCGGAACCCACACCGTGACCACTGCGCGCGGCGTCGACACCGCGCTCGATGTCGACCGCCTCGTCGTTGAGCAGGCCGTTCCTGTTCGTGCTTCGACCGGTGGCTCCGCATCCGTGCGCATCCTCGACGACTCGCGGACGTCGATGCGCGTCGAGGTTCGAACCGCCGGGCAGGCGACCTGGCTGGTACTCGGTCAAAGCCACAACGAGGGTTGGACCGCCCGGGTGCGCGGTGGCGAGGACCTCGGGTCGCCGACGCTCATCGACGGGTATGCCAACGGCTGGCAGATCGAGCCGTCGGACGAACCGGTCGTCGTCGAACTCGAGTGGACACCACAACGGCGAGTGCGTTGGGCCCTGCTCCTGTCCGGCCTGTCCTGTGCGCTTGGTGTCGCGGCGTTGATCGGTTGTCGAGCGCGTCGAGGTCGGGTCGCATCTGCAGAACCTGTCTCGGTGCGGCTCGGCGGACTCGCGAGCAACGGTTCGGCGCAGGCCTGGCGCCGCGTGTTGATCGTCGGAGTGATGTGCGGCGCGGGAGCGAGTCTCGTCGTGCCGCTCTGGGCCGCAGCCGTCGTCGTCGTTGGAGCGATCGCGGCGCTGCGACGTCGGCGGACGCCGCTCGCGATCACGGCGATCGCGTTGCCGTCACTCGTTGGTGCCTTCATCGCGATCCAGCAGGTGCGGTGGGAGTACCCACCGATCTTCGAGTGGCCGACGCTGTTTCCCCGCACGCGAACCTTCGGCTGGCTCGCGGCCGTGGTGCCGGCAGTTGTCTGGATCGCCGACCGTTTGACCGGTGCTTTCGACGGCGACGAAGCTACCGAGGAGTAGGTTCGCAGGCTTCGCCGGTTCGTCGGTCACGACGCACCGGCACTCGGGGAGGGACCCATGACCGACACACCTTGGCTCGGCGACACATGTTCGTTGGTCGACGCGTTCCGATCGGGCGAACGCAGTCCGCTCGAGGAACTCGATGCGACGCTTGCGGCAGTCGAGCGGAGTTCGTTGAACGCGTTCAGCTTTCTCGACGCGGATCGGGCGCGTGATGCGGCCGCGGTCGCCGACCCGGAGAAGCCGTTCGGCGGTGTGCCGATCGGTGTGAAGGAACTCACGAGCGTGAAGGGTTGGCCTTCGACCGAGGCAAGCCTCGTGTTCAAGGACGACATCGCCGAGCAGTCGAGCACGATGGTCCGTCGGCTCGAGACGGTCGGCGGTGCGGTTCCGTTCGGCCTGACGACGAGCAGCGAGTTCGGGGGAGTGAACCTCACGTTCACGAAGCTCAACGGCGCAACGTCGAATCCCTGGAACTTCGATCACACGCCTGGGGGTTCGAGTGGCGGCGCCGCGTCGGCGGTGGCGGGCGGGCTCTGCACGATCGCGACCGGTGGCGATGGCGGTGGTTCGATCAGAATCCCGGCCGCTTTCACCGGCACGCTCGGTCTCAAGAACACCTACGGCCGAATCCCGAAGGGCCCGAAGATGGTGATGGCATCGCTCACCGCGGTGAGTGGCTGCCTGGCGCGATCGGTACGCGACACGGCTCGTTACCTCGACGTCTGCAACGGATTCGACTCGCGCGACCCGTACTCGCTGCCCCGCGTCGAGGGATGGGAGGCCGGGCTCGGCGCGCACGCCGAGTCGCTACGCGGCAAGCGTGTCGCGATCGCGCCAACGCTCGGCAGCGCGGTCGTACACAGCGACCTCGCCGATCAGGTCGTTGCGGTCGGGGAGTGGCTCGCCACGGAAGTGGGGCTCGAGATCGTCGACGTTCCGATCCAGACGCCGGAGCTGTCGTTCGAGTGGGCGATGTCGGGGTTGTCCGAGATCGTGATGGAACTCGGCGATCGTTACCCCGACTGCGAAGGCGATCTCACGATGGAGATCGCCTTCGGCCTGAAGATCGCGCATCAGATGTACGACATCAAGACGCGTGGGCGTATCGAGGCGCAGCGTGTGGCGATGAACGAGGGAATGGCTGCGATCTTCGACGAAGTCGATTTCGTGTTCGCGTCGACGAACCCCGATGTCGCGTTCTCGAAGTCGGGCCCGTTGCCCCAAGAGGTCGAGGGTAAGCAGGCCGGTCTTGGGAACAACGGCGCGCTGACGATCCCGAGCAACATCTACGGCAACCCCGCAATCTCGATCCCGATCGGAATGTCGCGCGGGCTGCCGATCGGGCTCCAGGTGCTCGCGCCGCACCACCGCGAAGCTTGGCTGCTCGACCTCGCGCTCCTGGTCGAGCGCGAACGCCCCTGGCCCCTCGTCGCGCCCGGTTCGCCGATCTGACCACAGGACGTCTGCGGCGCAGCACGATTGACGATTCGGCGCGTCGACGTTCGGGAGGTCACCCGCGCGAGCGTTGGGATCGATGCTTCGTGATCCGGCTACGGTGCGGCGAACGAAAGGACGGCGATGACGTTCACGATTCTCCACGAAGACGGCGAGGCAACGATCGAGGGGCCGGCGGTTCCGGTTGAGCAGCTTGCGTCGGCGACGGGCTGGCAGCTGAAGGCCGAGGGCCTCTGCCGCGGTGAGGTCTGCGTACCGGTTCGCGACGCGGCGACCTTGGTCACCGACGGCGCCGTCGACATCGAGGCGCTCGCCGAGGCACTCCACCGACCCGTTGTCGTCGACCGCGACGCGGCCGTCGCGGCGCTCGGCGTCGACCCGGTGGTGACCGGTGCAGCGCTGCGAGATCGCCAGGCCGCCGACTTCACGTTGCCGACGTTGAGCGGCGAGCTGTTCTCGTTCTCGAGCCTTGGCCGCAAGAAGAAGGTGTTGATCGCCTGGGCGAGTTGGTGAGGCTGTCGCTATGACCTGCCCGGGTGGCAGGACTTGCACAACGAGCTCGCCGAGCTCGGCTTCAGTGTGGTTGCGGTTGCGCTCGACGAGGCCGAAGCGGCCCGAGAGTGGATCGAAGCTGCGAATCCGACGTACCCGTGTGTGATCGACGTCGACCACGTCGTCGCGGAGCGGTACGGCATCATCAACGTGCCGACGGCGATCTGGATCGACGAGAACGATCAGATCGTTCGACCCCCCGACATGACCCCGGTGAACGATCTCTTCAAGGACTTCACGGGTATCGAGAGCGAAGTGCACCACAACCAACTGCGCGCGTGGGTACGCGACGGCGAGTTGCCGCTGGCGTTGGAGGAAGTCGCGTCGCATCAGAACGTGCCGACCGCCGACGCGCAGCTGGCCCGGTTGCATCGTCGCATCGGCGCCTGGCTGCACCGTGCCGGGCGAGACGACGCCGCGACCGGTCACTTCGAAACCGCGCGATCGCTCGCCCCGTGGGACTGGACCGTCCACCGCGGCTCGATGCCGTTGAGCGGACGTGACCCGTTCGGGCAGGAGTTCTTCGATTACGTCAAGCACTGGTCGGAGTCGGGATCGCCGGGGTACACGTGGGGTAACGCCGCGTTGCGGCGCGACATCGCATCCACCTGAACCGAACGGTGATCCGCTCGTCGCCTACCCTCGAGCTCGATGTCGCGACGCTGTACGCCATCTTGCGGTTGCGCTCGGAAGTGTTCGTCGTCGAGCAGAATTGTGCCTATCTCGACCCTGACGGTCGCGATCTCGAACCGACGACGACGCAGGTCTGGATCGACCGGGACGGGTCGGTGGTCGCGACGCTGCGAATGATGCACGAGGTCGACGGTTCGATCCGAGTCGGGCGGGTCGCCGTTGCCGCGGCGGAGCGCGGGAGCGGTCACGCAGCCGCGCTCATGCGACACGCGATCGCGCTCGCCGGTGATCGTCCGATCGTGCTCGACGCGCAAAGCCATCTCGCCGACTGGTACCAGCGGCTGGGCTTCACCGGCACCGGCGCCGACTATCTCGAAGACGGCATCTCCCACACCCCGATGCGCCGTCCCTGAATCGCCTTGTTCACCCCTCGGGAACCGATCCGGGCGCGGGAAGCGCGAAAACGATTCTGGGTCGTCGTGACGGGGGTCGGGTTCAGTTGATTCGTTGGATGTAGGCGTCGGGTTTGCCGTTGTTGTCGTTGGCGCCCAGGTTCGAGGCCGCGGTGCCGAACACGACGTAGCGACCGTCGCCGGACAAGATTCCTTGCCCGACCCGCTGGTTCGCCAACGTTCCGGTGGGCAGCACGCCGACCCTCGTCGACTCGCCCGTCTCGCGGTCGTACACCCAACTCCCGGCGCCCGCGATGTACCAGGTGACCCCACCCGGCCCAGTGAGCGTCCCCTGACTTCCATCGCCGATGAGGGACATGATCTGGAATCCGATGGCCACGTACCGCCCGCTGTGATCGATCGTGGATCCGTAGGGGAAGCCCTCCTCGGGCACGAAGTCGACGCGCTCGGTCGTGTCGGTGGCCAGATCGCGCACGAAGATGTGTTGTTGGGCGTAACCCGCCGGGACGCCGAGCTCGGGTGCCAACGAAGTGAAGGACACGGCAGTTCCTCCGAACGCGAATTCTGCCCCGTCGACACTGCCCGCAACGCAGCCCGCCGATCCGAGTTGTTGTTCGTCGTCGGTGACGGTCGCTCGTTCGTACTGTCCCGTCGTCAGGTCGAGTACGTACGCGTCGGCGCAGTTGTTCGTGTCTTCCGCCAGCAAGGCTGCGGTTGTGCTGATCATGACCCGCTGTCCGTCGGCCGACAACACGTACTTCGGTCCCCCGGAGCCGATCAAGCGCGGCCCGAGTTCCAGGAGGGCCCCGGTCGACTGGTCGTAGCGGTAGACGGCCGAAGTTCCAGCGGCGAGGTCGTACCCCTCGACGACGAAGTAGTTGCCGTCCGAGCTGAACGAACGCACGTTGGCGAAGGTGAGCGCCGACGACAACGATGCCTGCGCGACGGTCGTTCCCGTCTCGAGGTCACGGAACAGCCAGCCGGATAGTCCGGAGTTGGGAAAGTCGCCAGGCTGGAACCAGGCGACGTAGCGACCGTTGCCCGACATCGAGACGTTCTGGAGGAGGTTCGAACCAGACAGCGCGGCGCGCATCTGGCCACCCGCGGAATCGACGTTGACCCGTTCGGTGATGCCGAGCAGCCGGTCTCGTCGGAAGATGTCGGACACGCCGTTGGTGTCGCCGGAGACGAAGTCGGTTTGGTCGGAGACGAACAACACGTAGCGACCATCGTCGCTCACCGCGGTCTGGGTCACGCCCCATGTTCCGCCCGAGCCGCCACAGCCACCGCCGACGATCCAGTCGGCCCCCTCACTCGCGGCGCTCGCCCGCTCGATGGTGCCGATCGGCGGCGCATCGTCGGTGTCGTAGACGACGACGCCACCCGCATCTTGATTGGCGACGGCGTTGCCGAGCGTCACGGTGATCTCGTTGATCAGCTCTTCGAGCTCTTCACCCGTGACGTCGGCGAGGATCTTGATGCTGATCGACTTCGATTGCTGTCCCACGAGGAACGTCACGTTGCCGCCCGACGGCATCGAGAGTCGGAGCCGAGTGTCGCGGTGCTGCACGTGGCCGCGAACCGGACCACCGTCTTCTCGGTCGCAGGCTTGGACAGCGTCACGGGAATTCTCGCGGTGTGGATGCCGCCATCGGCCTCGGTGATCTCGATGGTTCCGATGTTCGCCTCGGGTACCGACGACACCCCGTCGACGTCGTCGTCGACGATGACGACATCGGCCGAACCATCGGCGATCGTCGCTCCGGTCGGGAGGCTCAACCCGATGTTGAACAACTCGTCGGATTCGGTAGCCGTGTCGGGATAGATGACCGCCGTGATGAGCTTCGACGATGTCCCGGCGGCGAACGTCACGGTTCCGGACTTGCTCTGGAAGTCGGTGCCTGCCGTTGCCGATGATCCGGTGATGGCGTAACGGACGGTGGCGGTCGCGGTGGCCGTGGTCGACAGGTCGATGGGTACCGAGATCTTCGTCGACCCGCTGTCACCTTCGATGACGGTGACGTCGCCGACCGAGATCGTCGGGCCGATCGCTCCGGCGCTGGTCGATTGCGTCACGATCGCGGCGGTGCAACAAGCACCGGCCAACAGCGCGGCGAGCGCGGTCCGCGTGCGGCTGTTCATGGACGATCCCCCCATTCATCGTCGGGAGTGCGACGACGAAAAGTATTGCAAGATCCCAGGCGCGGAGGGGCGAAGGTTCCTCGGACCGGTTCGCGGTCCTTCCCGAGACCGAGGTGTCCAGCCGACTACAACGTGAACGAGGCGGTGGCGTCGTCGCGTGCGTTGACCCGCAGGACCAGGCGGCAGTCGCCCTCGGGCCAGCGGGGTCCGGCGTGGCGGGGGAGTCGGTGTGCTCGTCGGATTCGCGCATCCGACAGCGGGTCGAGCTCTCGCATCAGCAGTCGTCCGCCGGTGTGACGCCACTCGCCGTCGGCATTGCGATGCTCGATTCGGTACTCGACGAGCGCCGGCACGGGATGCATCTCGTTCGACACGACACGCGCTTCGAACCGCAAGGTCTCGCCGAACATCGGCGGCGGGTCGAGGTCGATCGACAGGTCGACGATCCGAACCGCTGCGCTCGGCGAGTAGCCCGCGAGGCGCAACGCGGCGTCGTCGCGTGCGTCGACCAACGGCTTCAAGCCGCGCCGCACGATCGACTCGGTGTGTTCGCCGCCCTCCACCAGCCATCGCTTCGCCGTCAGCAACGCCAACGTGGGCTGTGCGCGTGCCAGCTCGGCGAGCCGTTGGCTGACCCGACGGCGAACGACGGCCGATTCGTCGTGGCGAAGGCGATCGAGCTCGAGGATCGTGGCGGTGGGGTCGGAGGAGGATGTCATCGGCGACCGCAACGCTCGGTCACGCCCGAAACATTTCGTCCCGAGTTCGGCGGTCGAGTCGCGCGACCATGGTGGGTGCTTCAGGTGCGCGAACTCTCGGTCGAGGTGGGTGGTCGGCTCACGCTCGTCAGCGGGTCGTTCTCGTTGCGCGCCGGCGACAAGGTCGGCCTGGTCGGCCGGAATGGGGCCGGCAAGACGACGATGTTGAAGACACTTGCCGGCGAGCGGCCCGCGGCCGGCGGGGTGGTTGCTCGTCCGAAGGCCTTCGGGTACCTCCCGCAAGACCCCATGCCGCGTGGTGCCGGCGTCGAGTCGACCGGACTCAGCCACGTGCTGTCGGGTCGCGGGCTCGACGTGTTGACGCAACGGATCGAGAAGATCCAGGCCGAGGTCGCCGAAGACCCAACGGATCGGAACATCCGTCGACTCGCAAACGCGCAGGACGAATTCGAACGGCTCGACGGGTATGCCGCCGAGGCGGAGGTACGGCGAATCGCGGCTGGTCTCGGGCTCGCCAAGGACCGACTCGACCTGCCGATCGAGGCGCTCAGCGGGGGCGAACGGCGGCGGGTCGAGCTGGCTCGAATCCTCTTCGCGGGTAGTGACGCGCTCATGCTCGACGGGCCGACGAACCACCTCGACATCGACGCACGCGAT
>SXGT01545520.1_pt1 | contig 14277 bp, 12 predicted proteins | sample 3176221 | NCBI WGS metagenome assembly SXGT01 (sample SAMN11356862, study PRJNA531348) | freshwater metagenome | isolation source: freshwater sample F1-120 | place: China: Fuxian Lake, Yuxi | collected 2017-12-25 | reverse complement strand
GTCGTCCCAGGCGGCGGCGGCGCGGGCGTGGCTGCGGGCGGCCAGCTCGTCCTGGGCGGCGCGCGCGACCGCGGCGCTCTTGCCCATGGCCTCGGCGTGTTCGCCCATGGTCAGGCCGGTCGAGCGCTCGACCAGGCTGGGCGGCTCGACCCGCAGATCGCCGGTCGACAGCGACGCGAACGCGCGCACGCGATCACCGAGGCCGCGGGCGCGGCGGTTGGCGACCAGCGCCCGGGCCAGCGGCTTCGAGACCGCGATGGGCACGTCGGACACCGAATCGGTGCCGCCGCAGATGCCGGCGTCGATGTCGCCGGCGGCGATGGCGCGGGCCAGCTCGATCGCCGCGACGTAGCTGGTGGTGCAGGCCCGCGATACGGAGTGGGCGTCGACGGTGGGCGGCAGCCCGGCATCGAGCAGGAGCTCGCGCGCCACGTTGGGCGCCTGCAGCGACGGCACCACCTGGCCGAAGACCACGCGCTCGATCTCACGGGCCAGGCCGGTGCGCGCCACCAGCTCGCGCACGCACGCGACGCCGAGCTCGAGCGCGCTGCGCTGGGCCAGGCCGCCGCCGCGCCGGCCGAACGGCGTGCGCACGCCGGCGATGATGGCGACGCGCACGCTCAACGGGTCATGGCTCCAGGCCGACCCAGGCCGCGCTCTGGTCCCACAGGGCGCGGGCCATGGCCTCGTCGTCGGCGGCCCGGTTGGGCCGCTTCTCCTTGCAGTCGGCGTAGTAGCGGCCGGTGTGGTTGGCCACGTCGCCCGCGGTCGCGCAGTAGACCGACGTCTTCGCGCCGTCGATGGTGTTGCGCATGAACAGGCGCGGTACGAACGAGAGGAAGCGCGGCACGCGCCGCTGCCAGATGTCGCTGGCCACCACGCCGGGGTGGAGCGCATACGCGGTCACCGTCTCGGCCGGTAGGCGACGGGCGAGCTCCTTGGTGAAGAGCACGTTGGCCAGCTTGGAGACCTCGTACTCGTGGAGGCCGGTGACCGACTTGCTGGTCTGCCGCACGGCCTCGAAGTCGATGCGCTCGGCGCTGTAGTGCGAGTGGCTCGACACGTTGACGATGCGCGCCGGCTGCCCGGGCGTCGCGCTCCGCTTGACGCGATCGAGGAGCAGCCGGGTCAGGAGGTAGTGACCGAGGTGGTTGGTCCCGAAGGCCAGCTCGAAGCCGTCCTTGGTCTGGCCGCGCACGCTGGCCAGGCCGGCATTGTTGAGCAAGACGTGGATCGGGTGGTCGCGGCGGAGGAGCTCGGCAGCGCAGGTGCGCACCGAGGCCAGGTCACCGAGGTCGAGGGCGACGAAGTCGAGCTTGGCGCGCGGGCTCTGGGTCTTGAGCTCGTCCATGACCGGACGGGTCTTGTCCTCGGAGCGGCAGGCCAGGACCACGTGCGCGCCGCGCTGGGCCAGCGCGCGCGCCGTCTCCTTGCCAATGCCGGTGTTGGCGCCCGTGACGACGAAGGTCTTGCCTGCCAGATCCGACATGCGCCGAGCGTGGCCGACGCCGGCCCCGGTGGCAACCGTGTCGTTCCGCTGGATCGGCTGGCCCGGGTGTAGGATCGCGGCGTGGGCGCCCGACTGATGGTCACTTCTGGTCCCGACAAGGGGCGCGAATTCGCCATTCCTGCCGAGGGGGGGCTCGTCGGCCGCGGCGAGGGTTGCGCCATGCGGCTGGAGGACGCGGCGGTGAGCCGCCAGCAGTTCCGCATCGGCGTGCGCGACGGTCGACCGCTGTTGATCGACATGGGCTCGACCAACAAGACCAAGGTCAACGGCGAGCCCGTCGACATGCGGCCGCTGTCGCCCGGCGACCGCATCGAGATCGGCAACTCGGTGCTGCAGGTGGTCGGTGAGGGCGACGTCATGTGCGTCGGCGAGGAGGGGGTGATCTCGCACGAGGTCGACACCGAGCGCACCGCACGTCCGGTCGGCAGTGGCAGCGGCGTGATCGAGGTGGCCGGGTTCCTGACCGCGATGGCGCGCCTGGCGGCGTCGCTGTTCGCCACCGACGGCGTCAACGCGGCCTGTGGCCACCTCGGAGGCGCGGTCTCGGCCGAGCGGGTGCAGCTGGTGTCGGTCGACGGTGGCATTCGCCTCCTCGCCGGTCGCGGCGGCGCGCAGGGCACGGTTCCGGTCGATCGGGCGCGGCTGGAGAAGGTGGCCCGCAGCGGCAAGGCCGTCTGCATGCGCGGCAACGAGCACGAGATCATGATGTCGCCGGTGCTGGGCGAGGGCGTGCTGGTGGTCGATCGCGTGGCCGGCCACGCCTGGGACCGGGGCACGCTCGAGCTGGTGGCCGCCGCCTCGCAGGTGTTCGCGGCGGCGATGGGGGCGAGCTCGGAGCGCAGCCGCCGCGAGCGCGCCGCCGCTGATCTGTCCGACGACGGCGAGCTCGACGGCGACAGCGCCGTCGCCGCCCGCCTGCGCGACTGGGTGGCGTGGGCGGCGCCCAAGCCGTTCGCGCTGCTCCTGGGCGAGACCGGCGTGGGCAAGCAGCGCATCGCCGCCGCCATCCACGACAAGGGCCCGCGCTCGACCGGCCCCTTCGTGGTCGTGCACTGCGTGGCGATGTCGGAGGCGTGGCTCGAGGCCGACGTCTTCGGTCACGAGGACCCGAGCGGCACCCGCCGCCCCGGCAAGCTCGAGGCCGCCCACGGCGGCGTCATCTTCTTCGACGAGCTGGCCGCCTTGCCGCCGCGTTGCCAGAAGAAGCTGATGCAGGTGATCGAGCGGCGCGCCGTCAAGCGCAAGGACGGCACGCTGGTCCCCGCCGACGTCCATGTGATCGCCGCCTCCTGCCACGACGTCGCCAGCATGGTCAACGTGCAGGCCGTCCGCCCCGATCTCTACGAGCGTCTGGCCCAGGCCGTGGTCGTGGTGCCGCCCCTGCGCGAGCGCCGCGCCGACCTGGTCACCATCGCCGAGAAGATGCTCTACCGTCTCGCCGCCGACGCCAGCCAGCGCCGCACCGGCTTCGCCGCCGACGCCGCCGCCCGTCTCGCCTCCGCCGAGTGGCCGGGGAACCTGCGCGAGCTCAGGAACGTCGTCGAGCGCCTGCTGCTCCAGCCGGGCGAGGATCCGGTGAGTGCCGCCGACGTCGACCGCGCGATGACGCGGAGGTGTTGAGCCACGACCGACCATGACACCCGTGTCAGGTCCGGTGCCCCTGCAGCGGGGTGCCCATCAGTTTTGTGATGCAGACCCGAGTACAGTCACGTACCTACGCGGGCACACCGCGTGCTACCTGGGCAACCATGCGCTGGCTCCTCGCGTGCCTCATGTTCTCCGCTTGCGGTGACAACGTCGACCCGGCCGAGTACGAGCCCTGGGTCCTCGACGAGCTGACCCCGGCCCAAGGCATCTCGATCCGCACGCCGGAGTTCGAGGTCCCCGCCGGCACCGAGATCCAGGATTGCTACTTCTTCCCGGTGCCCGATGTCGCGGACGGCGCGGACGTCATGATCGATCGTGTCGCGCTCGCCCTGAACACCGGCAGTCACCACATGAACGTCTTCCGCGTGAAGACGATCAGGAATCTCGTTCCGGCCGCGGGTGTCGCGATCGATCTCGGCGGCGTGCAAGGCACGGTCATCTACGGCACCGACGCCAACACCGAGTGCTGGAAGTCGGCGAACTGGTCCGACTGGCCGCTGGTCTCGAACTCGCAGCAGTCCGCGGCCGCGCAGCACATCGTGGACTGGCGGCTGCCCGATGACGTCGCCATGCGCCTCGTGCCCGGCGAGATGCTGATGCTGCAGATCCACTACGTCAACGCGAGCGAGCAGGTGACGCCGTTCGTGGGTCGGGGTGGCGTCAACTTCTATCGCTCCGTCGACGGCGACACACAGGAGCTCGGCACGCTGTTCGCGACCCAGCAGAGCATCCGGGTCTGCCGCTCGACGCCGCGGCCCAGCTATTCCGGCGCCTGCACCATGCCCGCCGGATCGCACACCGTCGCCGCGGCGAACGGTCACTTCCACTCGCGCGGCCGGCGCTTCCGCATCTTCAGCTGGGACGGCGTGTCGACGGATCGCCCCGGCGACGCCGCGATGTTCTACGACTCCACGGACTGGTCCGAACCCGACATGAAGACGGACCTCGAGATCGAGCTCCCCGACCCCGGCGGCGTCTGGTGGACGTGCGACTACCAGTGGGTCGAGCCCGCGGGCGGCTGCGCCGCGGTCGATGCGCGCGATCCGCAGGGGGCGAACGACTGCTGCTACACGTTCGGCCCGCTCGTCGAGACCAGCGAGCACTGCAACGTGTTCCTCTACTACTACCCCAAGGTCACGGAGAGCGTCACGTGCTTCTGACTCGCGCCATCGCCGCGTTCGCCGCGGCCTGCGCTGCCGGCTGTCCGCTGTTCGAGAAGGCGGCCGAGCCGTGCGCGATCGACGGGACCACCGAGCTCGGCATCGTGATCGCCGATCAGAACGGCAACCTCACTGCCCTCGCCGAGATGGGCGAGGTCCCGCTGATCGCCGCGCCGCAGGGCGGACACATCCTGCTCGCTGCGCCGCGGATCAAGATGACCACCGCGACCTGCGAGGTCCAGGTCACGGCCTCGCTGCGCGACCTGTCGACGAACATCGTGATCGGCCTCGAGCAACGGCCGATCAGGGTCCACCAGCGCGCCGACGGGTGGGCCACCCCACCGGATCCGGCCGACCTCTCGGACCTGGCCAACGTCGCGGTGTGCCCGTCGTCGGTGAGCATGGTGGCGGGCATCCCGGCGCGCCTCGAGGTCAAGATCGTCGATCCGGACGGTTCGGCCACCGTGACGACGGCGCTCGACGCGATCCCCACCTGCGGCGACAGCCAGTACTGTGTCTACGAGTGCAACGGCGCGAACTGAGGCCCGCGTCGAGGGGGGGGCGATCGACCGGCGGTGGGTGCGACGCGACCGTCGTGCGGTTCGTCTGTCGCTGACGATCAGCGACAGGTCCAGGCGTGGCGCAGCGACGGTATGGCATCGTCGCTGCGATAGATGACGCGACCGCGGCCAGCTCCTCGGCGTTGAGCATGCCAGGCTCGGCCTGGAGCACCTTTACGCCACGATCCGACTTGCTGATGCGGTACGCGGCGAAGGCGAACACCCCAGCGAGCTCACGCCGAGCGCGATCGCGACCGCGGCCATGACGCGGCGCCGTCGGCCCGACGCGCTTCGAACCTCTCGAGATCGTCGTCGCAGCTCATGTCACGTCCGAGCGGTCGGCGGCGAGAGGGAGGGCAGCTGGCTGCGGCGGAGCACCTGCCACTGGTCGGGGCCGGCCTCGACCAGCTGCGACCACCGCGCGACGTGCTCGCGGATCAGCGCGGCCTTGTCGTCGTTGAGGCTGAACCGGTGCCGCTCGCCGTCGACCATCGCGCCGTGGTCGTGGTGCCGCCCCTGCGCGAGCGCCGCGCCGATCTGGTGACCATCGCCGAGAAGATGCTCTACCGCCTCGCCGCCGACGCCAGCCAGCGCGCACCGGCTTCGCGGCCGACGCCGCCGCCCGCCTCGCGTCCTACGAGTGGCCCGGCAACCTGCGCGAGCTCAAGAACGTCGTCGAGCGCCTGCTGCTCCAGCCCGGCGAGGACCCGGTGAGTGCCGCTGACGTCGATCGCGGGATGACGCGGCGGTACTGAGCGATGGCGCGGGCGGGTCGTTGAGCGTCGCGAGTGCTCGAAGCCACGGTGGTTGGCGGCCCTTGAACAGGGCTTGGCCGCGAGGGCTCACCCGACAGGGGTGATGGACCCTGCCGAGGACCACCCATATTCTCGACCAGATGCGGTGATCTAGCTCGTTTCAACTCACCCCTGGTCGATTTCGAAGCAACCGTACGCGCCGACGCCGACAGGACCTGCCAGAACGCGATGGCCCACGACCAACACCACGAGCCCGAGCATTGGGAGCAAGGTGCTGCGCCCGACGTGGTCCCGGGCAAGACAAGTCGCACGCAACGACTGGCAGGCGACGGAGCGGCGTCCGCGCGATCGCCGGACTCCGAGCGAGCGAGCGGTGGCGGCGAGGCGTACAAGTTCTACCTCGACTGGGACGCCAGGGACGAGGGTGGTGGCGTGGTGGGGGCGAAGCCTGATGGCGGCGACGATCCGTTCACCCTCCACATCGACGCCAAAAAATGGAGGCGCTGTTGCTGAGACGGTCGCAACGCCGATGGACGCCACAGACGGCGGCCACGCCGGCGGCGAGGCAGCACCGGCGAAAACAGCAGCGAGGTCTGCTTTGCCCGTGGAGAGTGGTCACGCGGCCGACTCCGACCTCGCGGGTCACAGTTCGTCGGACAGCGCCATCGGGCAGGAACAGGGCGCGCGCCGGCAGACGACCAACACGCCACGGGCGCAGGCGTTCACGCCGTCGACTTGGTCGCCGATGCACCCCACTCCGACGTGCAGCCGATGGGGGCCGAGTCAGCACATGCCGGCGACCCGACGCCCGCTGTCCACGCGCCAGCCGGAGAGAATGGAGCTGCCGACGGCGTCGGGGCGACGGTCACCCAGATCCAGGCTCAGACCGAGTACCCAGCACGCGATCAGCGCGATCGGGCAGCGCGAGGCGCTCCTGCGCGGGACGCTGGCCCAGCACCGCGCCGCCATCGGCACGGTCGCCGCCTCCCAAGCAGCGCTGGCCCGCTCACCAAGGTGCATCTGTCTCACCGAGAGCTTGCTAAACTACATCAGGAAGTCGGGGAAGAACTACAAGCGCATCCGCCTCGTCTCGTGCTGGACCGGCAAGCACGCCCAAGGTACGTCGAGCGCCACGATGTGCAACTGCCCGACGAGTTCGAGCGCCACATGGAGCGGGCGGGCTGGCGCATTCCCGATGCGCTCGACACCTCCACTCTTCAACCTCCTTGGGTGAACGAATGAAGCCGTGGATTCCGATGCCCCACGAAGATGCACCGAATCACCCGAGGGAGAACCCGGAGAGATCCATGACGATTGACCGACACAAGCACCCGATCGAACGAGTCCGCGGCACACACCGGATAGGCGTCCCGCCGCTCTTCCTCGCGACTACGTCATGCACATCCCTCGCCGTGGCCCTCATCCTCGCCGGCTGCAAGTTTCCCGAGTTGCCCGATATTGAGGATGCCCCGATCGACGATGGAGCAATCGATGGCTCTGTCAGCATCGATTCGGCGACGGACTCAGCGACCGATTCGACTCCACGCGGTCCGCTCGTTTCCAACAATCAACCCGCCGATATCGTGTACGGCCAACCGAACTTCACGTCGAACACGATTCGCGGGGTCACTAGCAACGGAATCACATACCCGAAGGTCGCCGCGGCTGGTGGTGCCAGCATCTGGGTCACGGACTCCGACAACAGTCGGGTCCTCGCGTTCTCCAGCGCACCACCAGGTGTCGACCCGGATGCGACACTGGTTCTTGGTCGTACTAGCTTCACCGACGCTTCCACGGTCACGACGCCGACTGCGTCCGTCATCAAAGGGCCGTTTGGCGCGGCCATCGCTGGGGCAATGCTGGTCGTGTCGGACTTCGGATTCAACCGTGTCTTGATCTGGAACGGGATCCCGTCCGCAAACGGCGCCCCGGCGTCGCTCGTCCTTGGCCAGCAGTCGTTCTCGACTTCCGCGAGCGGTACCTCGGCAGCAGAAATGAGCTCTCCGACCCACGTGTGGACGGACGGTACGCGTCTCGTTGTGGCCGACCCTTTCAATCACCGCGTCCTCGTCTGGACATCGTTTCCAACGGCCAACGGTCAGGCGGCGGACCTGGTACTCGGGCAGGCAGCGTTCGGCGACAGCAGTCAGCCAGCGTCGCCGACCGCGTCACGGGTAAAGTCGCCGGGAGCCATTGCCTGGGATGGCGCACGTCTCTACATCGCGGACGGCGGTCACAACCGAGTTCTCGTTTGGAATGGATTTCCGGCCCAGAGCGGCGAGGCGGCCGACGCCGTCATCGGGCAACCCGATTTCGTGACGCAGGGAGGCGAGGGTTCGGGTCCCCAGCGCTTCAACAGCCCAGGGGGCCTTCTGGTCGTTGACGGGGCGCTCCTCGTAAGCGACTCAGGCAACCACAGGATCCTTGTGTTCGATCCCGCACCCGTCGCCTCGCGCACTGACGTTTCGTCAGCTACCCAAGTGCTTGGCCAGCCGGACACGCTCACGACCGGGGCACAAACTCCGTCTCAGACCTCCTTGTTGTCTTGCAGGGGGCTCTCGCTCCGTGGCGACGATCTATTCGTCACCGACGGCAGCAACCATCGCGTCCTTCGCTTCGATCTCGCCCTGCCCTGACGCCCGCGTTCAGGGCGGGCCGGTGCAGATCGCGCTGTTGGTCGCGACGTGGCCGCAATGCGTGTTCGCGTCCACTGACGCGGCAGTCGCGTGATAGAGCCGACACGCAAAGTTGTTGCCCTGCGCATTGGCGACGTAGAGACGCGTGCTATTGAACGCGCCGCACTCGGTCATGCACGTCGACATGCTGCCGCCGTACTGCTCGTTGTTACCGGTGCACGAACCCAGCACGATCGTGCAGAAGCCCTCGCAGTTGGAGCCGCACAGGCCGTCGCCGCCGGGACCGCCGTGGCGGCAGTGGGTGTTGGCGTTGCCAACGCTGCCGGCGGCGGCGCCGGCGTGGTAGAGGCGGCAGCCGGCGGTGTTGCCGCTCATCATGCCGACCGTGCCGGGCGTGAACCGGCCGCAGGTGGCCATACATTCGCCGGTGCTGGCGTACATGAGGTTGGCGGCCGTGCAGTTGGCGGCGATGGTGGTGCAGTAGTCGGTGCAGCTCGGGGCCACGGGAGCGTCGGAGATGGGGCCGTCGGAGCCGGGCGCGTCGATGGTGGGCCCGTCGATGCTCGGCGCGTCGATGACGCTATTGCCGCCGTCGTCGCCGCAAGCGGCGAGCCAGGCGACCGAGCCAAGGACGAGCGCGACGAAGGCGAAGCGAGACGAGCGAGCAGGCATGGAGGCCCCCTTTCGAGGCCGTGATCCTACTCCAGGTGCGGCCGCGGGCGCACTTTCTGCTGCGGCGCCGAGGACAGCGGTGGGGCACGTGTGCGACGTCGCACCCGGGGACCGAGCGCCTCGTCCGGTGACCGGTTGACGGTGGTCCGCGCTCGTCGCTAGCAGGGCGCTGGTCACACTGGACGGTGATGCCCGCGAGCGCGCTCCTGCTCCTGGCCGCGTTGCCGATCGTCAACGGTAACGCCGCCACCGCCGGCCAGTTCCCGACCGTGGTCGCGGTGCAGAACACAGGCCTGTGTGCGGGCACGCTGGTCGCGCCCGACGTGGTGCTCACCGCGGCGCGCTGCCTGCACCCGGGCACGCTCGGCCTGGCCGACCAGGACGAGGTCACCGCGCGCACCCGGGTGGTCCTCGACACCATCGACGTCAGCGACGGATCCACCGGCGGCGGCCGCGTCATCGCGGCGCGCGCCACCGTCGCCATCGGGTGGTTCGGGCTCTCGCACGATCCCGACGTCGGGCTGGTGTTCCTGGGCGAGGCGGTGACCGATCGCGCGCCGACGCCGATCAACCTGGCGCCCGCCGATGCGCTGACCGGCGTGGCCGTCACCATGATCGGGTTCGGGCGCGGCGCCGGCGGCAACCCCGGGCACCTCCTGTACACGGCGCCCAAGGCATCGGTGAGCTGCGCGGCATTCACGCTCAACAACGCGCTCTTCCTCTGCTTCGACCAGCGCCTCGGACCCGGTCTGTGCGACGGCGACGCCGGTGGCCCGGCCCTGGCCGAGATCGACGGCGTCACCCGCGTGGTCGGCATCGCCTCGTTCGCCGACGACGACTGCGCCGAGGTCGGGGTCTACATGCGCACGGATGCGCTCGTCACCCGCGATTTCCTGGCCGCGCAGGTGCCCGAGCTGGTGCCGGTGCCGCAGCCGGCGCCGCCCGTGGCGCTCGAGCCCGAGGACGGCTGCAACGCCGGAGGCGGCGGGCTCGGTGGCGGGCTCGCGCTGGGAGTGCTGGCGCTGTTGCGCCGGAGATCCTTCAGGTCCAGGTCCAGGTCCTACGACTACGACTACGATGATGCAGACCAGTCGACGAGGAACCTGACCAGGGCGCGAGTGCGCTGGGCCAGGGTGGGCAGCTCGATGTACTCGTCGTGGGTGTGGAAACCCTTGCCGCGCGGGCCGAGCGCGTCGATGGCGGGCACCCCCACGGCGCTGACGGTGTTGGCGTCGGAGCCGCCGCCCTGGAGCGGGGCCTCGCCGCCGGCCAGGCCCTCGGCCAGGGCGCAGGTCTCGTAGCGACGCAGGAGGGCGAGCGAGGCGTCGTTGCGCTCGAGCGGCGCGCGCCGGATGCCGCCGCAGATGGCGAAGCGGGCGCCCGAGTCAGCAGCGATGCCGCGGGCCAGGTGATCGAACGCGCCCATGAGCTCGACGCCGTCGAGCTGGCGGACGTAGCGGAAGTCGAGCTGGCAGCTGGCGCGCTCGGGCACGGTGTTGGCGCTCGAGCCGCCCTGGACCAGGCCGACGTTGACGGTCACGCCCCGATCCCAGTCGGTGAGCTGCTGGGCGCCGTCGATGAAGCGGGCCAGCGCCCACACCGCGTTGACGCCGTCCTTGAGGTTGTTGCCGGCGTGGGCGGCCTTGCCGGTGACGTCGACGGTCACCTTGCCGGTGCCCTTGCGCTGGGTGACCACCGCGTCGCTGGCGCGGCCGCTCTCGAACACCAGCGCCGCCCGGGCGCCGCGGGCCAGGTCTTCGAGCATCGTCCGTGATTCGGACGAACCGGTCTCCTCGTCCGCGACCGTGACCACGGCCAGGGGTAGGCCGGCCAGCGCGCCCTCGTCGGCGAGCGCGGCCAGGGCGGTGCGGATGGTGGCGAGGCCGCCCTTCATGTCGAGCACGCCGGGCCCCCGCAAGCGGTGGCCGTCCTCCTCCCACACCTCGAAGGTGCCGGGCGGGAACACGGTGTCGTGGTGGCCGACCAGCACCACCCGGCGATCGGGCGCGGTCTCCCACGCCGGCGTGCGCCAGATCAGGTGGTCGCCGCAGCCGGTGCCGGGCACGCGCTCGGCGGTCAGCCCGGGTAGCGCGAAGCTCTCGAGCAGCAGGTCGGCGACGCGATTACAGCCGTCGATGTTGCCGGTGTAGGAGTTGACCTCGACCCAGCGGCGCAGCGCTGGTAAAAGCTCCGAGGCGCGGCGGTCGGCCGCGGCCAGCGCACGATCGACGAGCGACATGGGCTCGAACCTACAACAGAACGTCTACAGAACCCTTGGCTAGATCGGAAGGCCACATGAGCGGACGCAGGTACAAGGCGGCGATCATCGGCGGAAGCGGCTACGGAGCCGGCGAGATGCTGCGGCGGTTGCTGATCCATCCCGAGGTCGAGGTGGTGCGGGTCGCGTCGATCGATCACGTCGGCAAGCCGGTGTGGCACGCCCATCCCCATCTGACCGGGTTGACCGATCTGGTGTTCGAGGATATCGCGCCGCGCGAGGCGGCCGCCGGTTGCGACGTCGCGCTCCTGGCGCTGCCCCACAAGGTGACCGCGGCCAAGGTGCCCGAGCTGGTCGAGCTGGGCGTGAAGATCGTCGACATGTCGGGGGACTTCCGGCTCACCGACGCCGCCGCGTACCAGAAGTACTACGGCAACGCCCACCCGGTGCCGCACCTGCTCGGGACGTTCGTGTACGGGCTGCCCGAGCTCAACCGCGAGCGCATCAAGGCCTCGAAGTACGTGGCGTCGCCGGGCTGCTTCGCGACGACGATCGAGCTCGCGCTCTTGCCGCTGGCCCGCGCCGGGCTGCTCGACGGCACCACCGCCCACGTGGTCGGCATCACCGGCTCGTCGGGCTCGGGCGCCGCGCCCCAGGAAGGCACGCACCATCCGGTGCGCGCGGTGAACCTCAAGACCTACAAGCCGCTGGTCCACCAGCACACGCCCGAGATCCTCGAGACCCTGGCCGCCGCGGGTGCGAAGGACATCGAGCTGCGGTTCACGCCGGTGTCGGCGCCGCTCTCGCGCGGCATCTTCGTGACCGTGTACCTGGAGCTGCCGGCCGACGCGATCGACGACAAGCGGATGGCGGCGCTCTACGACGAAGCCTACGCCAGGGAGCCGTTCGTGCGACGCCCGACCACGCGCCTGCCCGAGGTGGCGGCGGTGTCGGGGTCGAACTACCTCGAAGTCGGATTCGCGGTCGGCGACGCAGTGTCCGGGAAACGGACGGTCGTGTGCTTCAGCGCGTCGGACAACCTGATCAAGGGCGGCGCCGGCCAGGCCATCCAGAACATGAACCTGGTGCTCGGCCTCGACGAGCGGCTGTCTCTCCAGGATCCGGGAGGCTGGCCATGAGCGAGCGAGGCTGCGAGCGAGCGACCTCCGTACAGGTGGGCCCATGAGCCGGGCGGCGACGCTCGAGGTCAAGCGGCCGATCGTGGTCAAGCTGGGCGGCGAGATCGTGGGCGGTCCGGTCGGCGCCGCGGTCGCCGCCGACGTGGCCGGGCTCGTCGGCTACGGCGCCAGCGTGGTGGTGGTGCATGGCGGCGGGCCGCAGGCGACGGCCTTGCAGAAGGCGCTCGGCATCGAACCCAAGATCGTCGGCGGTCGCCGCATCACCGACGCCGCGACGCTCGACGTGATGAAGATGGCGGTGGCCGGCAAGGTCAACGTCGAGCTGTGTAGCCAGCTCCTGGCCGCCGGCGCCAGGCCGGTCGGTCTGCACGGCGCGTCGAGTGGTGTGGTGCGCGGCGTCAAGCGACCGCCGCGCGTGGTCTCGGGCGGCGGGCCTGATCCCATCGACTTCGGGCTGGTCGGCGACATCACCGGCTTCAACCGCGAGCTGCTCGATCTGCTGGCCTTCGCCGGCTACGTGCCGGTGGTGGCCTGTCTGGCCGCCGACGCCAGCGGTCAGGTGCTCAACGTCAACGCCGACATCGTCGCCAACCAGCTCGCCAGCGCGCTCGAGGCGGCCCACTTGTTCCTGGTGACCTCGACGCCCGGCGTGCTGCGCGACGTGAAGGATCCGACGTCGCGCCTGCGCACGCTGACCGTGGCCGAGGCCAAGGCGGCCATAACCGGCGGCGTGGTCACCGGAGGCATGATCCCCAAGCTCGAGGAGTCGATGGCGGCCCTGGCCGACGGCCGGGTCGGTGCCATCCACATCGTGGGGGAGGTCGCCGCCGGCGATCTCCGCCGCGAGCTGACCGAGCCGGGCGCGGTCGGAACAACGCTGTATCCCTGAGCTTTCCCCACGGCGAACGTCAGTTTCTTGGACCTCCGTCCGCAGGCGCGTAGCGTGGTCGGTATGGTGCACGCGACGCTCCTCGATACCGCCTCGGACGAGCCGTTGCCGCTGCCGCCGCCGCCGCGCCGGGCCCGCTTCGCCCGGGGCTCGCTGGCGCCGCCGCCGTTCTTCGATCCCGAGATCCTCGGCATCCGCGTCGTCGAGGACGCGTCGTCGGCGGAGTGGGGACCGATCGAGCGGATCTCGCTGCGCGATCACGTCGATCGGATCGCGTTGTCGGTGGTGTGCGCGCTGGGGACCGTCGCCGCGCTGCTCGGCGTGGCGCTCTTCACCTGATCCGCTCGGTTCCGCGACCTCTCGGGCGGGTCAGCCCCAGCAGGAGCGCGACGTTGAGCAGTGCCACGGCGCTGATCGCCGCGCCCAGCCAGAAGCCGGGCGGGGTGTAGCGGAAGACGATCACGCGGGCGCCCGGTGCTACCCGCACCGCGCGCGCGATCAGATCGGCTCGTTCGACGAGCGTGTCCCTGTCGTCGACGGAGGCGCTCCAGCCCGGCGCCCAGGCGTCGAGGACGACGACGTAACCCGGCGCCGTGACCTCGCAGACCAGGCGCACCACTCGGCCGGTTGGACGCGCGAGGCTGCACGGCCGCGGCGCCGCCAGCGCGTCGCCCCCACGGTCGCCCGCGCCGGCCAGCAGCACGGTGCCCAGCGGCTCGGCGGTGGCGCCGACCGGGGGGGCCAGCGCGATGAGCGCGTCGGCGTCGCTGACGTGGCGCCAGGCTGACGCCCAGAACGCCGGTGGACGGCGCGCGTCGACGACCACCAGCGCCTCGTCGCCGGCGGCGGCGAGCTGCCGCATGCCCGAGGCGGCCACGATCGACGACGGCACGATGGCGTGAGCGATGGCGTAGCGATCGAGCAGGCGGGCCGCGGCGTTCGCGGTCACCGCCGGCAGGCGATCCTCGGCGGCGAGGCGGCCGACACTGGTGCCGGGCACCGCCGCGATGCCGAGGGGGGCGGCGCTGGCGGCGGTGGCGCGGCCGAGGTGCTGGACGAGCGGATCGCGCGGCGCCGCGGCGGGATCGCGC
>SXGT01015992.1_pt1 | contig 14277 bp, 5 predicted proteins | sample 3176221 | NCBI WGS metagenome assembly SXGT01 (sample SAMN11356862, study PRJNA531348) | freshwater metagenome | isolation source: freshwater sample F1-120 | place: China: Fuxian Lake, Yuxi | collected 2017-12-25 | reverse complement strand
GTCGCCTGGCTCGAGCGCTTCCTGCACGACTACACCGGCACGGTCGTCGCGGTGACGCACGATCGGTACTTCCTCGACACCGTGGCGGGGTGGATCCTGGAGCTCGACCGCGGGCGCGGCTACCCCTTCAAGGGCAACTACACCGGGTGGCTCGACCAGAAGTCCGCCCGCCTCGAGAAGGAGGAGAAGGCCGAGAGCGCGCGTACGCGCAAGCTGAAGGCCGAGCTCGAGTGGGTGCGCGCCTCGCCGCGCGCGCGGCAGGCGAAGAGCAAGGCTCGCCTCGACGCCTACGAGGCGCTCATGGCCGCCGCGCAGAAGGGGCCGGCCGACCCGACCGAGATCTCGATCCCGCCCGGGCCCCGGCTGGGCGAGCTCGTGGTGGAGGCGAAGGGGATCACCAAGGCGTTCGGCGACAAGCTCCTGTTCGAAGACTTCGAGTTCCTCCTCCCGCGAAGCGGCATCGGCGGCGTCATCGGCCCGACCGGCGCGGGCAAGACGACTCTCTTCAGGATGATCGTGGGGCAGGAGAAGCCCGACCGGGGAGAGCTGCGCCTCGGGGAGACGGTGAAGGTCTCGTACGTCGACCAGTCGCTCGACGCGCTCGCGGGGGACAAGACGGTGTGGGAGCTGGTGTCGGACGGCGCGCAGAGCATCGTCCTCGGCAAGCGCGAGGTGCCGAGCCGCGCCTACTGCTCCTGGTTCAACTTCAAGGGGTCCGATCAGCAGAAGAAGGTGAAGGACCTCTCCGGCGGGGAGCGCAACCGTGTGCACCTGGCGCGCCTCCTCAAGGAGGGCGGGAACCTCCTCCTCCTCGACGAGCCCACCAACGATCTCGACGTCGAGACGCTGCAGGCGCTCGAGAACGCGCTCCTCGGCTTTCCTGGATGCGTCGTCGTGATCAGCCACGACCGGTGGTTCCTCGACAGGATCGCCACGCACATCATCGCGTTCGAGGGCGAGAGCCGCGTCACCTTCTTCGGTGGCAACTACCAGGCCTACGAGGAGGACCGGAAGAAGCGCCTCGGCAGCGACGCGCGGCCCACGCGCGTCAAGTACCGCAAGCTGCACGGATAGGTGTATTCTACACCCACCCGTGGAGCGCGCGGCCCTTGAGGCCCAGGGCGTCGACGCGGCGCGAGACGGCGGGATCCTCCACGAGCGGCGGCGCGTGGTGGGGCTTCGCGCGCGCGTCGATCACGAGCGATCCGCGGCAGCCCCACGCCTTGTGCTCCGTGAAGGCGCGCGTGCCCGAGACGTCCACGGCGGGGTTCGAGCGGGTGAAGGTCACCCAGAGGAAGTCGTCGAGCGTCCGCGAGGTCGCCGCGCTGTCGTCCACCAGCACGACGAGCGGAAGCTCGGGCGGGACGAGCGCGGCCTGAGAGAAGCCCGCGAGCGACGCGGCGTCGCCCGTGGCCCCGGTGAAGGGAGGCGCCCGGACGACGACGACGCCGGGCATCGCGATCGCCGGATCGCCGTAGCCATCCGGCAGGCGGAGCCCGCCGAGATGCGTCCCGAGGCGGCGGCGCGGCTCCCCTACCCCGGCCACGACCAGCTTCGAGCCGAGGTTGAGGCCGGTGCCCGAGTAGTCCAGCGTGTCCATCGTCGTGTTGACGTGGAAGTGGAGGTCGCGCGCGAGATCGACCCGCGCGAGCACGTGCTCGAGGAACCCGCGCACGTCGCGCACGTCGAGAGCCGGCGCGTCCTCGCGGGCAGCGATGAAGAGGTACTTCGCCAGCGACAGCTGGCCCGTGCCCAGGATGGCGTTCGACTGGGTCAGAACCTCCATGGGCCGGCGGGTGGGTTCGTACGGCACGTACCGCTCGCTGCCGACCGCGAGGAGGAGTGGGTGAACGCCGGTCGCGTCCACGGCGTGCACCGCCGACACGCCGGCGATGACCTCGGGCACGAGCGGCGCAGTGAGCTCGTGGATCAGCTCGCCAAGGATCGTGTCCTCCTGCGGGGGGCGGCCCACGGTGGTGAAGGGCCAGATGGCCCCCTCGCGGTGGTGGACGGACTCGACCTCCAGCACCGGGAAGTCGTGACGGCCGGAGTAGTAGCCGAGGTGGTCGCCGAAGGGCCCTTCGGGCTTCGTCGCCGCGGCGATGCGGCCCTGGATGCAGAAGTCGGCGTCGGCGTGGACGAGCGGGCCCGGGCCCCGGCGGACCATGCGGATGGCGCGGCGATTCAGCGCGCCGGCAAAGGCCACCTCGGGCAGGCCCTCCGGGAGCGGCATCACCGCGGCCAGCGTCATCGCGGGGGGCCCCCCCACGAAGACGTTCACGCGAAGCGCCTCGCCTCGCCGCATCGCGGCCGCGTGGTGCACACCGAGCCCGCGGTGGATCTGGTAGTGGAGCCCCACCTCGCGATCGGGCAGGTAGGCGTTGCCCGCGAGCTGCACGCGGTACATGCCGAGGTTCGAGCGACGCACGCCGGGGCGATCGGGATCCTCGGAGTAGACCTGCGGGAGGGTCACGAAGGGGCCGCCGTCGTCGGGCCAGGAGACGATCTGTGGCAGGCGCGAGAGGGACGTCTCGTGGGCCAGCACCGGGACGCGCGACGAGGGCCGCGGCGCGAGGTCGAGCGCCGCTCGCGGAAGAGCGAGGAGGGAGCGGGGATCGCGGAGGACGGCCGCGGGATCGACCCTCGCGCGGACCAGCGCGTGTACCGCCTCGAGCGCGCCGCGGAAGATGAAGCGGGTCCGGGCTCGCGTGCCGAAGAGGTTGCAAACTGCACGGAATGGCGTGCCCTTCACCCGCTCGAAGAGCACCGCCGGGCCGCCGGCCCGGAACACGCGCCGGTGGATCTCGCTCATCTCGAGGCGCGGATCGACGAGATCGGGGACCCGGACGAGATGGCCGTTCCGATCGAGATCGCCCAGACACTCAGCGAGCGAGCGGTGGCCCATGCGGCGCCGAACATAGGCGCCGCGTGGGCCGGAGGGAAGCGCGCTGGTGGGCTACTTCTTCGGGGCGACGAACTCGAACGGCGTCTTCGCGCCCTTCGCGCCGACCTCGATCTCGCCCTTCACCCTCGTCCCAGGGAGAATCTTCTCGACGCCCGAGACGCGCGCCGCGGACGAGCAGCTGCCCTTCGTGACGGCGGCGCCCATCGAGACGAAGAGCCGGTCGAGCTGCTCGGGGATGTCGGCGCTGGCGTACGCGGCGGAGGTGTCGCTCGCCAGCTCGCGGAGAACCTTGACGGCCGTGTCGTTCGCGCCCTTGTCGCCCTCCGCCGCCGGGCCCAGACCGACGGTGTAGACGGGGATCTGCGCGGCCTTCGCGGCGCTGTGGCACGCGTCGCGCTGGGTCATCGAGTTGGGCTGGCCGTCGGAGAGGAGGAGCACGGCGCGACGGCCGGACTTCACGCCGTCCATGACCTCGAGCATCTGCACGCACGACTCGAACAGCGGCGTGCCGCCCGACGCCCGGATGAGATCGGCCGCCTTCTCGAGCGCGGCGCGATCGCTCGTGAAGCCCTGCGCGGAGACGGCGCAGCTCCCGCCGCCGCTGCTGGCGCAGACGAGATCGCGGAGGGGCTTGCCCGTCGACGAGCTCTGGCCGTAGTCGGTGAGGAGCACCGCGTCCTTGTCGCGGAGCGTCTTCAGGAACGAGAGCACCGCGTCCTTGCGCTTGCGGCTCGGATCGCTCGACGACATCGAGCCGGAGTCGTCGATGATGACGCCGACGTTGACGGACGAGCCCGGGTCGGGCGTGTTGCACTCGGTCTTGTCGACGGACACCGTGACGCCGGCCGGAGACGACACCCGGATGTTCACCGCGAGGTTGTTCGAGAGCACCGCGGAGCCATCGCCCTTGGTCGGGATGGTCCGCACACCGAAGGCGCCCGCGCTGTACAGCTCGCTCGTGACGGACGTGCCGACGAGGGTGACGGCGTCGACCTGGGCGTTGGGGTCGTCCGAGGAGATGGTGCAGGCGGCGAGCGAAGCGATGGAGACGGCGGCCCCGAGAACACGGATCACGTTCATGAAGAATCCTCCCTGACAGGCGCGGGGTTGTGGAATCGCGCAGCGGGAGAGACGGGGCCGATCGAAAACATTTTCGTCGCCCACAGTGGGGATGGTCCATTGATCCACCCCCCCGTGAACGCTGGTTCACGCGCCCCGCGCGCGCTCCTGCCGGAGCCCGTATTCCGAGTGGAAACGAGGGCTTACCGCACGGAGATCTGGGCCCGCGCGAGCCGCGCCGAGACGCGACCATCCACGGGCCGGACCTCGAGATCGTGATCGCCTCTCCCGATCGGCACGAGCCCCTCCCGCCGGTCGGCGAGCCGGAGCACGACGTCCCCGTCGACGAGGACCTCGAGGGGCGTGCGATCGGGGAGGCCCTCGGTCATCGCGACGACCTTGACGACGTCGGGGTCCGCGCGACCCGCCTCGCCCGCGCGCTCGTCGGCGTGGAACACGGAACCCGTGCGCGGACTCACGAGGACGACGCGCGGCTGCGCCTCGGCGGCGGCGCCGCAGCCGGGGACACGCGAGGCGAGGTACCAGGCGTGGCCGTTCGGATCGACGCCGGGGGCGCCCGGCGGTCGCTCTCCGAGGAAGCGCGCGTAGGCGTCGGGGAGCACGGCGATGGTGATCGAGCCCGTCAGCTCGCACGCGACACCCGGCTCGCCCGCGGGGGCCTCGCGGGCGCGGGCGTGTCTGTGCACCGTGCACACCTCGTGAGAAGCGTGTCCGCGCGCGAAGCTCCGCTTCACGCGAGCGGGGCACGCGAGCCCGGGGACGCCCCCCGACAGGGGGCAGACCTCGGCCTCCTCGAGGAGCGAGGCGTCGAAGAGAGCGGCGCGCGTCGCGACGTCGCGCATGGCGCGCTTCATCACGTCGAGGAAGATGGGGCCCGCGGCGACGGCGCCGGTGAGCTTGTCGGTCGGCGCGCCGCTCGCGTTGCCAGCCCACACGACGACGGTCCGCTCCCGCGTGTACCCCGCGGTCCACGCGTCGCGGTAGCCGGTGCTGGTGCCCGTCTTGAGCGCGACGGCGTACGGGAACTCGAAGGGCCCACGCGAGCGTAGGCCGCGGATCCGCGCGACGGGATCAGCGAGCGTCTCCGCGATCTGGGCGGCGGCCACGGCGTCGAAGACGCGCGCGGGCTCGCGGGCCGGCGCCCCCGCGCGATCGACGAGGGCGATGTGCTCGCCGCCGCGGGCCAGCGTCGTGTAGGCGGTCGCGAGCTCCCATGGCGAGACCTCCGCGCTGCCGAGCGCGACGGACAGGCCGTACCGCTCCTGACCGCCGGGAAGCTCGAGGCCGCTCCGTCTCAGCACGCGGACAACCTCGGCTGGGCCGAGCTCCGCCGCGAGACGCACGGCGGGGACGTTCAGACTTCCCGCGAGGGCTTCCCGCGCGGAGATCGGGCCGACGAAGGCCCCGTCGAAGTTGTCGGGGGCGTACACCGCGCCCGTGCGCCCGAGCTCGGTGGGGACGTCGGCCAGCATGTCCATCGGACCTCGGCCGCGCTCGAAGGCGCGGGCGTAGACGAAAGGCTTGAGCGTCGAGCCCGCCTGACGCTTCCTTCGCACGAGGTCCACCGCGCCCGAGATGCTCCGATCGAAGTAGCCCGCGCTGCCGACCTCGGCCAGGACCTCGCCGGTGGCGTTGTCGACGACGACGACCGCCGTGTTGGTCGCGCTGCGCGCGCGAAGGGGGCCAAGGTGTCCGAGGACGATCGCCTCGGCGTCCTTCTGGAGATCGAAATCGAGGGTCGTCCGGACGTCGCCCACGTCCGTCCGCGACGCCGCGAGCACGACGTGAGGCGCGAACAGGTGGCGCGAGCGGTCGGGATGCACCAGGGCGAGCGGCTCGGCCAGCGCGCGGTCGAGATCGGCACCCGAGATCTTCCCCTGATGCTTCATGGCGCGGAGCAGCGCGTCCCTCCGCTTCAGGCCGCGCTCCGGGTGCCTGTAGGGATCGAGCGCCGTCGGCGCGCGCGGGAGCACGGCCAGGAAGGCGGCCTGCGCGAGGGAGACGTCCTTCGCCGAGACGCCGAAGTATCCCTCGGCGGCCGCGGCGGGCCCGGCGAGCCCGTGGCCGTAGTCGAGGGCGTTGAGGTAGGCCTCGAGGATCGTCCGCTTGTCGACCTCGGCCTCGAGGTTCTGCGCGCGCGCCACCTCGCGGATCTTGACGGGCATCGTGCGCCCGTGGGGCTCGCCCCGATGATCGATCCGCTTGACGAGCTGCTGCGTGACGGTGCTGCCCCCGGACACGGCGCGCCCGCGCCGCACGTTGAGGAGCGCGGCGCGCAGGATGGCGAGCCGATCGACGCCGTCGTGAGAGAAGAACGCGCGATCCTCGCTCGCGAGGGTCGCGTCGACGAGGCGCGGGCTCACCTCGCCGAGGCGCGTGTGGCGACCCCGGAGCCCCGACGCGGAGCGGCGCTCGCCGAGGACCCGCCCGTCCCGGGCGAGGACGCGCGTGCCCTCCGTCCACTGGAGGCCGAGCTCCTTGGCAGGGCTGCCGGCGGCGACGCGCACGCCCCTCCACGCCGCCCACAGGACGACGCCCGCGAGGATGATCTTGAGGAGGGCTCGGCGCCGCGGGGTCATGGCGTGACCACGACCTTGCCCGACTCGGAGTAGCCCTCGCTCCCAGGCTCGTACATGAGCTCTCCCTTCGCGCACGGGAGCACGTACTCGCCGGGCGTCGTCGCGCGCAGGAGGTAGGTGGCGTACACGGTCGCGTGCCCGTATACGTGATCGAAGTAGACGTTGACGCGGTCTGTGCGGAGGTCGAGGTGGCTTGGCCCGCTGTGGCCCCCCCCGGCGAGGCCGTCGTGGAAGGGGTGGTCCCGGGAGATCTCCGGCGCCTGGGCCACGGTCGCGAGATCCGGGTTCACCGGCTCGAAGCCCGCGGGGAAGCGGTCGGTGAGGGCGAAGTAGCGCTGCCGCCAGTCGGCGACGCCCGAGAGATCCGCCCGGAGCGCGACGCGCACGACGTCGCCAGCCTTCACGTGCCCGGGGTCGATCGCTCTTCCGAAGGGGTCCGTGTACACGCGATACACGCTCGGGCCCTTCGCCTCACGCCGGGCGTGCTTCGGCGCCGTCGCGTACGGGCGCGTGTATCGGGCCTCCATCGCGAACGCGCTCGGCGTCGCCCTGTCGCCCTCGAGGCGGAGCGTGACGCGTTTGCCGCGTAGGGCCGAGAGCGGAATCCGGACCTCCTTGTTCTCGCCACCGAGCTTGCGGTTCACGTCGAACAGGATTCCCGGGAGCACCACCGAGACGTCGACCGTGCCGCGAGGCTTCTCGCTGCCCACGAAGTCGGCGAAGCCCATGAGCGACCATGCGACGGACTGCGTCGCGTACGTCTCCACCCGCTGGCTGATCTGCCGCGCGAACCGCGCGACGAGGGGCGAGCCCCGGCGGAGCTTCGAGAGGGCGATCAGGGCCTGCGCGCGATCGCGGTCGTTCGAGCCCCAGTAGTGGTAGTCGCCCTTGCCGTGGGGGACCTTCGACGCGCCGCGCTCGTCGAACGAGTCCTCGAGCTTGTCGAGGAGGGCGGCCACGCGGTCGTCCTGCTTCGGCAGGGTCGAGAGCGCGAGGGCAAGGCTCGCGAGCCCGAAGGCGTCGAGCCGGTCGCGTGTATCATACAGGTTATCCGCCGAGGCTTCGGGGAGCTTGCCCGCCTGCGCGAGGACCTCGGCGATGGACACCTTGATGACCGGATCGTTCTCCTTCTTCAGGCGATCGCGCAGGAACTCGAGCGCCCCTGTCAGGAGCCCCGCCTCCTCGACCCCGAGCTCCTTCGCGCGGATGAGCGCGCGTGTCGCGTAGACCGTCCCGTAGACGTGCGGCTCCGTGCCGCCCGGCCAGTACGCGAGCGCCCCCGAGTCGGTCCGCATGCTCGCGAGGCGCTTCACCCCGGCCTTGATCCGCTTCTGGATCTCGTCGTCGGAGAGAGGCTCGGCGCCCGTCCACGGCAGGATCTTCCGCGCCGCAAGGAGCGGGAGCGTGCCGCTCGTCGTCTGCTCCACGCAGCCGTGGGGGTAGTCGAGGAGGTAGGCGAGGCGGTGACCGAGCTCCGGGTAGAGCGCGGAGCCGGTCTTCAGCACGAGCTTCGCGTCGGGGGGGAAGACGGCGTCCCCGGGGATCGCGAGGTCGATCACCTGGAGGTCCCGGAAGACGCCCGAGAGCGTCGGGTGCTCGGCGGAGCCGGGCGCCTGCACGTCCAGACCGCGCTCCACGCGATCCACCAGCTTGCCGTCGACCTCGAGCGAGAAGGAAAGCTTGCGCGATACGTCCGCGACCAGCGGCGCCACGACCTTCGCGCGGGATCGCGCGGGGACGGGCACGTCGTTCGTCTGGTCGACGACCCTCACGCGCGCCACGATCGGGCGGTCGGTGTTGTTGTGGACCATCGCGGCGATCTCCAGACGATCGCCCGCCAGCGCGAACCCGGGCATCACCGGATCGAGGAGGAAGGGACGAGCGACCACGAACCCGTTCTCGGCCACGCCCGCGCCCCCCGACGCGTCGACGACCGTCGCCATCATGCGGAACTCGGTGAGGTTGTCCTTCAGCTTCACGCGCGCGGTGGCGCGCCCGCTCGCGTCGGTCGTCAGCGCGGGGAGCCACGCAAGGGTCTCCACGAAGTCCTTGCGCGTGTCGACGAGGTCCGCCTCCTCGCTCGAGCCACCACCGGCGACGTGCGCCTTCTCGCGGCGGCGGAAGAGGAGCTCGCGGCTGTCCACGGCGCTGAAGCCGAGCGGACGCGGCGGATGGAGCGCCTCGGTCGGGTCCTTCGCGTGGTGGTTGGTGAGGCGGAGGATCGCCTCGTCGACGATGGCGAGGGTAAGGTCCGCGCCGCGGACGGGCTCCTGGCCGCGCTTGACCTCGACGGTGACGTCGACGCTCTCGCCGGCGTCGTACATCTTCTTCGCCGACACCACCGACACGGCCAGGCGCGTCTCGTCGAGCCCCACGGGGATCCGCACCGCGCCGACACGGTAGCCGGGCTCCTGCGCGCCGATCGGCAGGAGCGTCACCTCCGCGTGCGAGAACGGGGCGTTCGCGAGGGTCAGCGGGACGTCGAACGTGGTTGCGCCGCCCCTGACGCGTCGGACTTCGTGGCGGAGGAGCGCGCCCTGCTGGACGGCGAGGATCGCGGTGGCGTCGGCGAAGGGGTTCTGGACGAGGATCCTCGCGGTGTCGCCCGGGCGGTAGGACTTGCGGTCGGTCCGCACCGGCACCTTCTTGCCCGCGGAGGGGACGGCGGCCGCGTCGCCGCCGCCGCCGTAAGCGTAGAAGGTCACGCTGCCATCGTCGTGACCGTCTACGCGCGCCGTGACCCGGTAGCTACCCCCGCGCTTCACGTCGATCGCGCAGCGACGGGGCCCGGTGTCGCTCGTCACGGCGCACGTTCCTGCCGGGGTAGGCATCGCCCTGTAGGACTCCAGCACGGCGCCGCTCTCGCCGCGCGCCGCCTCGCGCTTCCACTCGATTCGGTCGAGGCGCGCCTCGACGTTCGCGCCCACCACGGCCTTCCCCGTCGTGTCGACCACGCCGAGATCCACGTTCAGGGGCCCGAGGTCGCCCCACTGGCGCTCGAGCTTCAGGCCCCCGTAGCGCGTGTGAGGGTGCTTGATCGTCTCCGTCCGGTTGGCCACGTGGCGGTACGAGGCGTCGGTCACGTCGGCCTCCAGCACGACGAGGGTCGGGCCCTTCGCGAGCGGCCCGAGGACCGTGGAGACGTCGAGGGCGCCGTCCGGGCCGAGCTTGCCCTCCCCCGTCACCGGCTTGAGCTCGTCCTTCGGCGGGGGCGCGCCCCAGCCGTCGTACTCCGTCGATTCGGCGCCGACCGCGAGGCCCGCGGCGCCGAGCGGCCCCCCCTTCACAGGGGCGGCCCTCTTCCTCAACGACCAGCGCACGTCCGCGCCGGACATCGGGGCGCCGAAGAAGTAGCGACCGACGATGCGGGCCTGGAGGCGATCGACCGCGCCGTCACGCGGCTCGACGTCGACCTTGAAGCGAGGTGTCTCGAACTCGGCGACGCGGACGATCTCGTCGTAGAGGAGCGTGCGCGGCCTCGCGTCCGTCTCGAGCCGCACGTGGTAGCGGCCGGTCCGTGCACCTGCTGCGAGCGGGATCTCCCGCGCGACCGTCCCGGCGTCCGAGGTCGTGAGCGCCTCGTCGATCACGTCGCCACCGGACGCGTCGGTGACGTGAAGGCGCACGGGGACGCGCTTCACGGCGACGACGCCCTGGCCGTCGCCGCGCCGCACGATCCCCTTCGCCTGGATCACGCTGCCCGGGCGGTAGATCCCCTTGTCCGTGATCACGAAGCCCACTGCGCGCAGATCCGCGGGTGCGTCGCCCTCGCCCGCCCCCGGATCGTCGCGGGGGATCGCCACGAGCTCGGGGTAGAGCGAGCGCGCGTCCGTCCGGGTCTTGTCGGTGAACGGGAGCAGCGTCTCGATGGCGCCGTCCTTGATCACCAGCGCGCCGTCCCCGCTCGCCGCTCCCCGCGCACCATCGTCCGCGCGCGGCTTCCCCAGGTCCAGCAGCGCGGTGCCGGCGGCGTCGGTGGTGGCACGCGCGGCGCCCAGGACGAGCGAGACACCCGCCGCCGGCTCGCCCGTGCCCATCCGGTAGGCCTGCACGATGGCGCGGTCCGCGACCGCGTGGACGTGGGCGCCGACAGCGTCCTTGCGCGCCATGAACAAGAGCGGCACCGACGGCAGGAAGGTCGTGTAGCCCGATCCGGACGCGACCGGCGCGCCGTAGGCACCCTCGACCGTGCGCGCCCTGGCGAGGTACGCCCGCCCCGGCTCCAGCTTGCGCGTGAGATCGATCCGCGTCTCGACGTAGACGTTCGGCGTCGGGTTGCCGTCGAACGGGATTTCCAGGTTCGGGCTGGACGGCACCTCGTTCCTTCGCGACAGACGCAGGGCCGCCTCGAGGGCGTCCGAGCCGGGCTCCACGGGCCACACGTCGATCATGCCCTTCTTCACGTTGCGCGTCGTCACGAAGAAGTCGCGCGCGTGCGCCTCGTCGAGCATCTGGACGCCGTCGCGCATCACCGTGTTCGCCGCCCGCGGGAGCACCTGGAAAATCGCCTGGACGGGCGGGAGCGCAAACCCGAAGCGGTCCGTGGCGCCCGAGATCGAGATCGCGTACGTCGCGCCCGCCGCCCAGCTCCCGTGGACGCCGAGGCGCTGGCCCTCTCCGCTCGCCGAGAAGTTCGGGGGGGTGGGCGTCACCCGCACGAACTTCTTCATGTCATGCCACCCGAGGGAGTTCGTGAACTCGAAGCCGACGCCCCAGTTGCTCGAGGGCCCCTTGGCGAGGTTGCCCTTCACCTGGCACTCGTTGCACTCCATCCCCTTGTACAGCGGCAGATCCGGGATCTTGAACGCGCGGGTCGCCGCCTCGTCGCCATCCTTCCTGCCCTTCGCTGCGAACCGGAGGGCCGTCCCGGACCTCGGCGGCGACGCCATGCGCGCGAGGACGAGGACGCGCGGGTCCACCTTGATGCCCTCGAACGTGTCGCCGGTGGGGTGCCGGAGCGCGAGGGGGACCTTGCGGTCCTTGTCGTCCGTCATCGTGAGCAAGGGCTGCGCGACCGCGAGGTCGATCGGCTGGTCGTAGATGACGACGAGCTCGTGTCCGGGGCCGATGTCGGAGTCCTCACCGGGGCGCACGTAGACGACGCGCGGGACGCCGGGCTGCGGAAGGTAGTGGATGGTCTTGCCCGCGATCTCGACGACCGGCTTCGCCTTGAACGTCCCCTCGAAGCCGCCGACCAGCGTCTTCTTCGAGGGCGCGACGATCTCGGGCAACCGGACCGTGTACTCGGTCGCGGGATCGAACGGCCGATCGGCGCGGAGCTCGACCGTGCTCCTCGAGGTCCACACCGTGCGGCCCGGCACCGCGGGCGTCACCGCGACGAGCGGCAGCTTCGTGTCCTTCGGATCCCCGACGGCGTCGTCGTCGAGCTCGATGCGAACGACCTGGCCGGTGACCTCGAAGTGCTTCCTCGCGTCGAGCACGGGCTCCCGCACGCGCAGGGCGTTGGAGGCGTTCCAGAAGCCGCCGTGGCCGTCGCCGAGCGCTGCCCGCGGCTCCCAGCCACCGTCGGGGGGGGGAAACACCAGCGTCCCTGCAGGCCTCTCCGGCAGCTCCAGGGGTATCGGCGGGGGCCCGCCCACGCCGCGACAGCCGAGGCTCGGCGAGAAGAGCACGCCCCCCACGAGACACACCAGCCCGACCCACGCGTGCTTGTTCGCCATTCTCCCTCTCTCCGCTTCCACGAAAAAACGCCAGGGCCGGGACCGCGATTCCACACGCGATGCACCCGACCCTCGTCCCGTCGCGTCGAGAGAGGGGCCTACTCGAGCTGGGGAAGCCGCTCGCGCAGCCGCGCGGCGAGCTGCTGGAAGTCGTATCGCTCGGGCTTGCCCCCGCCGGGCAGGCACGCGATGTCGTACGCTGCGGCCGCCGCCCGCTTGCGGAGGGGGTCGGCGAGCCCGAGCGCGTCGCCGAGCTCGGCCATCGTCGTGGCCTCGCTCGTCGAGACGACGCCGTCGAGCTGCGCGAACCACGCCGCGAGCGCGTACGTGAGGACCTGCTCCCACGTGCTCATCCCGGAGACGTCGATCGACGCGAGCTCGACCTTCGTCTTCGTCGCCTTCTCGACCTCGGCGAGATCTTCCGGCGACAGCGCGGCCTCGCACGCCGCGCGCATGAGGCCGGCAGCCTCGATCCGCTGCAGGGATCCGTCGACCCAGCCGATGGCCGCGAGCGCGAGGAACGATTGCCTGGGAAGCTTCATCACCACAGTCCCTTCTCTTCCTGGATTCTACTTCTGGTCGGGCTTGTCCGTCTTCAGCGTCTTCTGCAGGAGGTCGGCAAACGTACCGAATTTCGCCTCGCGTTTCACCTGCGCGCGGTACTGCTGGTAGGCGTTGCGCTCCGTGTCCTGGCTCACGGCCTTGAGGGAGAGCTTCACCTCGCCACGCCTCGGATCGATGTCGATGACCTTGGCCTCGAGCTCCTTGCCGATCGGGAAGAGCTTGCGCAGATCGGCGCCCTTGAGCGTGCCGGTCGCCGCGGCGGTGATGTAGCCGCGCGAGCTTCGCCCGACGGCTCCCAGGACGCGGACGTGGAGGCCCTGCAGCTCGGTCGAGACCACCGCCACCTTCACGACCTTGTGGAGCGCGACACGCTGCGGGATCTCCCCTGCGGCGTCGCCCGTCGGGGCCGGGAAGAGGGCGATACGGTGAGCCGCCGCGTCCACGCTCGTCACCACGACCTCGATGGAGTCGCCGACCTTGAGGACCTCGCTCGGGTGCTCGATGCGCTTGAGCGAGAGATCCTCGGTGTGGACGAGTCCATCGACCGCGGGCTCGAGCTCGATGAAGGCGCCGAACGGCTGCAGGCGGGCGACCTTGCCCGTGTGGCGACTGTTCACCGCGTACCTTGCGGCGACGCCCGCCCAGGGATCCGGGATGGCGGCCTTGCGCGACAGCCAGAGCTTACCCTTCTCGTCGAGGCGGAGCACCTTGACCTGGACGGTCTCGTGGACCTTGAAGACGTCGTGCGGGTGATCGCCGCGGTCGTGGCTCATCTCCGACAAGGGGACGAGGCCCTCGACACCGCCGAGGTCGATGAACGCGCCGAACTGCACGACGGACCGGACGACGCCCTCCACCACGGAGCCCATCTCCAGCCTCGCTAGCGCCGCCTCCCGGAGCTGCTTCGCCTCGACCTCGAGCATCGCGCGGCGGGAGAGGACGACGTCACGGCCTCGCTTGCCGTACTGCGTGACGTGGAAAGCGAAGCGCTTGCCGACGTACGCGGCGAGGGGCGCGCCCAGGTGAAGGTCCATGTGCGAGCCGGGCACGAAGGCCCGTAGCCCGTCGATGTCCACCTCGACGCCGCCCTTGATGGCGCCCGTGACGAGGCCGACGACCTCGCCCTTGTCGCGGAGCGCCGCCGCGACGATGGGCTTCGAGCGCGACACGCGCTTGGGGTGGTGCGTCAGGACCACGCAACCTCCCCGACCGCCATCGTTGTGGACGACCCCGACGAACGGCGCGCCGGGCTCGAGGATGACGCGTGGCCGGATCGGCTCCCGCGCCGCTCCCGCCGCGGGAGGAGCGACCTCCGTCGGCGCGCCCTCCTCGGTCGACGCGCTCGTCTCGCTCGACGCGTGCTCCTCGGTCGACGCGCTCTCGCCGGTAGACGACGCCACCTCGACGCCCGCAGGCGCCACAGCCCCCGACGCCAGCGCCTCGGGCTCGGGCTCGGGCTCGGGCTCGG
>SXGT01334434.1_pt1 | contig 14278 bp, 14 predicted proteins | sample 3176221 | NCBI WGS metagenome assembly SXGT01 (sample SAMN11356862, study PRJNA531348) | freshwater metagenome | isolation source: freshwater sample F1-120 | place: China: Fuxian Lake, Yuxi | collected 2017-12-25 | reverse complement strand
CTCGCCCCTGCTCTCGCGGCTGCGCGTGCTGCGCCTGGAAGCGCTGGATGACGCGGCCCTCGCGGCGCTGGTCGAGCGCGCGCTGGCCGACCCCGTGCGGGGGCTGGGTGGGGAGAACGTGCGGCTCGAAGGCGAGGCCCGCGACCGGATCGTCGCCCGCGGCCGGGGTGACGCGCGAGCAACCCTCGGCATTCTCGAAGTGGCCACACGGCTCGCCCGCACTACCGGACGTGACGCGATCGACGCGGCATTGGTGGACGAAGCCGCCCAGGAGCGCTGGATCCGGCACGATCGCGCCGGCGATCAGCACTACGATGTCGTCTCGGCCTTCATCAAGAGCCTCCGCGGCAGTGATCCTGATGCTGCGCTCTACTGGCTTGCCCGCATGGTCGAGGCCGGCGAGGATCCTCTGTTCATCGCGCGCCGAATGGTCATCTTTGCCAGCGAGGACGTGGGCAATGCAGACCCCGGGGCACTGTCGCTCGCGATCGCCGTCAAGGATGCGGTCCAGGTCGTCGGCTGGCCCGAAGCCCGGATCGCTCTGGCGCAAGGCGTGACCCATCTCGCCTGCGCGCCGACATCGAACGCGAGCTACGCCGCGCTGGAGCGCGCACTCGCGGAAGTGCGCGCGAGCGGCCCCCTCGAGGTGCCACTCCACCTGCGCAACGCGCCGACTGCGCTCGCGCGCTCAATGGGACACGGCGCGGGGTACGTCTCCCCCCACGATCACCCAGGCCAGCCTGCCGCCCAGAGTCATCTGCCGGAGCCGCTCGTCGGGCAGCGCTTCTTCGAGCCGGGCAACCAGGGCGCCGAGATCGAGCAAAGTGTCCGACTGCGCGAGTGGCGCACGCGCCAGAACGCCGCGCCCGCCGATGCCGCCCCGGGCAAGCACCGCACTTCGGTCCCGTAGCCGGGCCCGGGCCCGCATCTCAGCCCACGGCTTCGGCCAACTCCGCGAGCGCTCCCGGATCGATCCGGCCACGGAACGAGGCCTCGGCTTCGTCGCGCAGAAGATCGCCTCGTCCCTGGTAGCGGGGCGAATAGTGAAAGACCTTCAGGCGCCGCACCTTCGCCAGGCGACCAATCGCTCCCGCCTCGGCCGCGGTGAGATGGTAGCGACGCGCGGCCTGATCCCGGTCGCTGTCGAGAAAGGGCGACTCGCAGAAGAGAACGTCGGCCCGGTGCAGCACGGGAAGGAGCACCGCCAGGTTCTCGGGCATGAACCGGGTGTCGACGACGTAACCGAGTTTCTGCCCGGTGGTGATGCGGACCAAGGTGCGCAACTCACCGAGTCCCATCTGCACCGTCGATCCGTCGAGGCATGTGGTTGCGATCGTCCTCTCGTCCGGTGCCTCGTCGCGGATGAGCCGCTTGAGCTCCTGCAACCAGCGCCCGGGCTGCAAACCACGTTCGCGCAGGACCACGGGATCGACGTTGAGATGGGTCGGCTCCTCGATCGTGAACGAGAGACAGGGAATTCGATGATTGGTGATCGCACACCGAACCCGGAAGCTGCCCTCGTCGCAGAGGACCGGGGTGCGGCGGGGATCCCCGCCGTCATCGACCGGGGCTGCCACGACGGGCTCGACCTCCTCGCGTTGGAACCCCGTGGCGGCCCGGAATATCCAGCGCCGCAGACCCGTCTCGGCGACCTCGGTCACATCGAAGCTGAAGGAATAGCTCTCCGTCAGATTCCAGACGTAACCCCGCAATTTGCCTTCGACGCAATCGCCGATACCAGTCGGCCCCCACAACCGGACCGTTTCATCCCGGCTCAGAAAAAGCCGCAGCAGCCGATCGAAACCGACGAAGTGGTCCATGTGGGTATGCGAGACAAAGACGTACCGGACACGGAGGAGGTCTCCCGCGGGCACACCATCGTTGCGACCGAGATCGAAGAGCACGCCCGTCCCTTGCCAGCGCATGTCGACCAGCACACCCGGATCCCCGAAGGGCCCGTTGATCATTCTCGAAACGAACGATGCAGACATGGTGATGGCGTCTTCCGCTGGAGGTTCGGGCGGGGCCCCGCTCACGAGCGTCGCTGCAACTCCAGCATGACCAGAGCGCCGACTTCGCTGACAGTCTCGGCGAGCACCCGCTGCATCGGAAGAGCCCGGTCCTCGAGCCGCTGGACAAGCTTGGCCATGGTGCCAAAGTACCGCTCGAGAGTCTCGGGCTCCAGTTCACCGAGGCGGCGCTGCATGGCCGCAACGAAGCGGTCGTGAGTCACCTCGACATCGGCTTCGAGCGCCGCACGAACCGCCGCATCCACCGGGTCGTGCCTGCCACGCGCCCTGCGGTCCCGCAAGCCGCTCAGCCAGCGCGCTCCCGCCCGAGCAGAGCGAGCATCTCGCCATGCGCCTGCCACCAGAGGGTGTGGATCGAGTCGCTCGCCAGACCCGCGAGGGCCGAGCGATCCCCTGCGACCAAACGGCCATGCGCCGCGAGCAGGCGCCCACGGTAGCGAGCAAAGCGCGGCCACCACTCGGCCGCCCGCCCGAACCACGCCAACGCATCGGGCAACCACGCCGCGAGATCCGCCTGCACCTGGGCGTCATGGACAGGATCCCGGTGGTCGTTGGGCACCTCAACGCCACTGCTGGAGCGACACTGCCAGGCATGGACACAGCCCTTCAACACCCGATCGAGACCCTCAAAAGCAGCAATTGAGGTGCGCGGCGCGGGCCCCGCTGCCGCTCCCGCCGCAGACGCGGCGGCTCTGGCGGCGAGCCGACCGGGGGCAGTGAGCCGCACGCCACGGCGTGTTGGCTCGACCCAACCCGCGCCGGCCAGCACCTCGCGCGCTTCGGCCGAGACAGCGTCGGCATCGCCGACCAGGAACGCGACCAGAGCCGCGCCGGACGGATCAGGCGCCGACATGCGCGCGCAGCAGGCTCACGCCTGCTCCAGTTCCTCCCGGGAGTACACGCGGATGTTCAACACCATGCTGCACGTCGGGCAGACGGCCTGCTGGATCACGGGAAAGCTCAGGTAGTTGAGACGAATGGTCTCGAGAACCTGCGCCCGTGTCCTCCGGCAGCAGTCGTACTCTTCCGTCCGGATCCCCTTGCGCTCACTCGCCTTTGCCATCTCGCTCCCCCAGGCCTCCTAGAGATCGGGCACGGTGTCCCGACGACGGCGCGCGCCCGAGCGCTCGCGCATCGTGTCAACCATCTGTGCAGCATCGGCACCATCGCCGCGGGCGAGTGCCCCCTCGAAGCGCGCAGCAACCGCGCGCATCATCTGCCCTTCGCTCCCGCCGAGCACATCCCCCAGTTCCGCCAGCTGGCGAATCGCCTGGATGACGCTCTCGAGCGCACGCGCGGTGTCCCCATCGGCCCGGGCCGCGATGGCGAGATCCAGCGTGGTCCCGATGGCCGCCAGCCGTCCCCGATGCTCCGGCCCAAGCGCCGGCACGAGGCCGCCCAACGCGGTCCGCAAAGCCTCGAGTCCCTCGGGGGCAAGGAGCAGATCTTCCCGTGCCACAAGCAGGTTCCTACGATCCGACGCGCGCCAGCGCGACCCCCGGCGAGTGCGCCTCTGGTCGTGGCCATCCGCCCCGAGTTCGGACCGCGCCCCGCTGCCGTGGTTCCGACCGTCGCAAGCTCAGCCCCCCCGCTCGGCGGCAATCGCTACTTCCGTGGCACCGGCCTGGCGAGCTTCGTCGAGAATATGCACCACCTCGCCGAGGACCATTTTGCGGTCGCCCTCCAGCACGAGGCGTTTGGCAGCACTGCCCGCGATCGCGCCGCGCAGAACTCCGGCGAGTTCGGCCGGAGGGACTTCCTTGCCCTCGAGAAAGATCCGCCCCTCCGAATCGACCGTCACGACCACACCCTGACTCTCGGCCGTCGTCTCGGCCGCTTCGGGCAGACGCACGCGGGGACCCGCTTCGACCAGAGCGGTGCTGGTCAGCATGAAGATGATCAGCAGCACGAGGAAAATGTCGGTGAGCGGGGTGATGTTGATCTCGGCGACGATCCCATCGTCGTCCTCCCCCCCCGCTTCAGGCAGCCGACCGACCGCCACGCGCGATACTCCGATGGGCTGCCACGCCGTCAAGGAAACGAACCACGGCCACGCGCAGCGCGGTCGTCAGTTCCCCGAGACGAACCTGGAGGTAGTTGTAGAGGGCAACGGCCACGATCGCGACGGCCAGTCCGAGCGCGGTCGCCACCAGCGCCTCCGAGATTCCCGCGGCGACCACCGCGAACCCGCCCGTGCCCGCGACAGCCATGTCATGAAAAGCACGCATGATACCGACGACGGTCCCGAAGAGTCCGATGAAGGGTGCCGCGCTGCCGATCGTACCGAGCAACCAGACGCCCCGCCGCAGCCTTCGCATCGCATCCATGCGCAGGCCATCGGCCAGCAGGTGCAGTTCGTCGATCCCGGCCAACCGGGCGCGCTCGACCAACGGCGTCAGCACCAACCCGAGGGGATCGCGTTCATCGCTCGCCAGCAGGGTTGCGACCGCATCAAGATCGCCCCGGCCCGCCAGGTAGGCGACTTGACGGGCCACCGACTCGGTCCGGCCCTGGACGCCACGCAACGACCACAGGCGCTCGGCGGCCACCGCGATCGCCAGCACCGAGCACAGGAGCAGCGGCAGGGTCGCGTAGTAGCCCTGCCAGAGCAGGTCGAGGAGGGTGATGCCGTTCATCGGCCGCCCCTCTAGCGAACCACCGCTGGTCTCGAAACCGGCCCCCGCCGCCAACGCGGCATCGCGACCGACCTCCGGGGGGGATGGCGTCCCGGCGCTCTGTGCTAGGCGGGGGAGGACGTGGCCCGGTCGAGAGCGATGCCGCGGCTGGCCGCAGCCTCTCTCGCTGTGCTCGCCGCCTGCAGCCCGCCGCTGGCGGATCCGGCCCCGACCCCGCGCCGCCTCGCGGGGCTGGTCCGAGAGATCGATCTCGGAGCGAAGCGCGTAGTGCTCCTCGATGGCGCTCGCCGGACCACCATCCGCTGGCAAGCAACGACGCGCTTCCGGCGCGGCGATTCGATCATCGGGCCGGACGACCTCCGCCCCGGCGAGGGCGTGCTGATCGTGCTGGAGCCGGGCAACCCCCTGCGGGCCCGCTCGGTTGCGGCCCCCGCCCAGACCCCGTCAGGAGAGACCGACAAGCCATGACAACACCGCACGACGATCTGCCGCCGCTCGACCGCAAGGACCGCCGCGCCCGACTCCTTGACGCGCTGGGCGACGGGCTGCTCGTGCTCCGCGCCCCGGCGCTCCGGGTTCACGCCAACGACGTCGAGGCGCCACACCGGCCAAACGCCGACGTCCACTACCTCACCGGCTTCCCGGAGCCGGATGCCGTCGTGCTCTTCGACGGCAGTGCCACGCGCGAGCGCTTCGTGCTCTTCGTCCAGCCGCGCGATCCCGAGCACGAGACCTGGACCGGCCCGCGCGCCGGCGTGGAGGGCGCGGTCGAGCGCTTTGGCGCGGACGCCGCTTACCCGGTGAGCGAGCTCGACACCCGCCTGAGCGAGCGGATCGCCCAGGGTGGTGCGCTACATTATTCGCTGGGCCGCGACCACGAGTTCGATCGCCGTCTGCTCGCGCTGGCCACTTCGGGCTGGGAGCGACGGCTGCGCAACCAGAGTGGGCGCGCCCGCTCCATCCTCGACCCGAGGCCGTTGATCCACGAGATGCGACTGCGAAAATCCGACGCCGAGATCGAGTGGCTCCGGCGCTCGGCCGCGATCGGGGCGGCGGCGCACTGTCGTGCCATGGCCGCGACGCGGCCGGGTGGCTGGGAACACGAGATCGAGGCCCTGCTCGACTACGAGTTCCGCCGCGCCGGGACGCGGGGCTGGGCCTATCCTTCTATTGTCGCCGGGGGCGTCCATGCCACGGTGCTGCACTACACGGCAAACGATGGCCGGCTCGATGGTGCCGATTTATTGCTGGTCGATGCGGGCTGCGATCTCGACCTCTACTGTTCCGACATCACGCGCACCTGGCCGATCGGACGCGAACCCTCGCGCCTCCAGCAGCGGGTCCACACCGCCGTGCTCGAGTCCCAGCTCGCGGGCATCGCGGCCGTGCGTCCCGGGGGGACGATCGAGGAGGTACATCACCGGGCTCTCGAGGTCCTGTGCGAACACCTGCTCTCGCTCGGCTGCGTTCAGGGAACGGTCGAGTCGGTGATCTCCGCGGGCACCTACAAGCCGTTCTACATGCATCGCACGAGCCACTGGCTCGGACTCGACGTCCACGACGTCGGGGCCTACGAGATCGACGGGCAACCGCGTCCGCTCGAACCGGGAATGGTTCTGACGGTCGAGCCCGGCCTCTACTTCGGGGCTGGCGCGACCAACGCACCGCCGGGGCTGGCCGGGATCGGCGTACGCATTGAAGACGATGTGGTGGTCACCGCCACCGGCTGCGAGGTTCTCACCGCTGCCGCCCCGAAGGACCTCGACTCGATGCTTTCGCTGCGCGAGGCGAGCTGAGGCCGGCACCCGTCGCCGGGCGCCGGCGTCGATTGGCCGCGCGCTCGGCCAGGGCGATCAGCGTCCGTACCCCGAAGCCCGCAGCTCCACGGGGCGTGCCCGTCCGCGCCTTGTCGGCCCAGGCCACTCCGGCAATATCGAGATGAGCCCAGGGCAAACCGCCGGTGAATTCGCGCAGGAAGAGGCCACCGAAGATCGTGCCCGCACCGCCATCGCCCACGTTCTTCAGATCGGCGATGTCACTGCGCAAACCCGGCAGATATTCGTCGACCAGGGGCAGCTCCCACGAGCGTTCGTCGGTCTCGCGCCCGATCTCGAGCAGGTCCTCGACCAGGCCGCGATCGGTCCCCAGAAGCGCCGCCACCTCGCGTCCCAGAGCGATCGACACCGCCCCAGTGAGAGTCGCAAGGTCGACCACGAAACGGGGTTTCTCGGGATCACCCGCGCCCGCCGCTGCCCAGGCAAGGGCATCGGCCAGCACCAGACGTCCCTCGGCGTCCGTATTTCTGACCTCGACCGTCTTTCCGCCAAAGATGGTCAGGATATCGCCGGGACGGTAGGCGCGCCCGTCGGGCATATTTTCAGCAGCGGGGATGAGGCCGCGAACGTCGAGCGGCAGACCAAGCCGGGCAATCGCGACCATTGCTCCGAGCACCGCCGCCCCCCCGGCCATGTCGCGCTTCTGGATTTCCATCCCCGACGGCGTCTTGAGCGAGAGCCCGCCGGAATCGAAGGTGATCCCCTTGCCGACGAACGCCAGGTGCCGCGCCCCGAGCGGACGACGCCGCTTGCCCCCGCCGCGGTAGATGAGCTCGATGAGACAAGGGGGGTGCTCACTGCCGCGCCCCACGGCAAGGATCGCATTCATGCCGAGGCGGCGCAGTTCCGGTTCGCCATGGATGCGGACTTCGAGTCCGACCGGCTTTCCCGCCGCCTGTGCTCGCCGGGCGAATTCTGCCGGCGGCAGCTCGCTCGCCGGCATCGAGATCAGCTCTCGTGCGAGCCAGGTGGACTCGCCCACGACGCGCGCCCGCTCGAGGACACGCTCCACCGCCGGGCCGTGTCCAACGCCCACCAGCAGCAGTTCCTCAGGTCCAGTCGGCTCGGGCTTCGAGCGCCGCGAACGCACCCCCGCGAGTCCGAGCAGAACCCCCTCGGCCACAGCACCCGCCGCGTTCGTGCGCGGGACGCCGCTGGGCGCCACGGCCAGCGAGACGGCGACGCGGCTCAGGCGATGGCTGCGTGCCAACGTCGTGGCCTGCCCACCGAGACGGCGCCAGGTCGGCGCGGCAGTCGGATCGTCATTCCCTGTGCCGACGAGCGCGACTGCTTCGGCGGCGAGCAGTCCGTGGCCCTGGAAGACAAAAACGGAGCCGCGCCGGGTCGGGTCGTCTGTGCGCTGGCGCGCCTCGGCGAGGAGTCGCCCACCGCTGGCCTGGTCCACTGCGACGACATCTGGCGGGGGCTCTCCCGCCGGCAAGGCCAGCACGAGCAACCCGGTCTGGACGCGGTGGGCGGGAATCCGTTCGGTCAAAATCTTCACAAGCAAACCTCCTCGCGACCTCAGCCGGCATGGCGCTGCAGATACCCCAGGATCTCACTGCGACGGTCTCCCACCAGCGGCGCCAGACCACGCAGGCGGCGGATCTCGTCCATGCGGCTGACCTGCACCTGCCACATCGCGGCCGTGAGGAGCCCCGGCGAGTACGGCGCATGGCAACCGCCGCATTCCTGAACGTAGGCGCGTGCGTCGGAAGACGTGGCGTCCGGCAAGGGTTGCGCGCAGGCCGCGGCCCACGCGAGTGCCAGCCCCCACGGGAGGATCCACAGTGCTCGAACCGCATGGCCAGGGCAGGCACGCGAGGGCGAATCACTCTGCGGGGACCATGCGGCCCCCTGGTCACGCCTGCCCTCCCGCTTCAAATCCTCTGCTCCCGCACCCGACCGCGCTCTTCAACCACATGCGTCTTGGGTCGCAATCCATGGCGACCTTGGAAGCCCTGCGACATCGGCCTCTACTTTCGGCGGAGACGAGACGAAAGAGAAGTAGGAGAATCAGGGGACGCAGCCCGCGTCGACCGCGACGCGCTCCGCGTCGGCCGATTCAGACCGCGTCCAGCGCAGGCAGCCTCGGACTCCGGGGAGACGTCGAATGGCGGGCGATAGAGAAACCTTCGCGCAGCTGATCGCGGACGACCGAGCCGCGCACCAATCGGGCGACTGGCACGGCACCCTGCCTGCTGCGCGACAGGGGGGGGCCACCGGATCCGTGGGCCTCCCTCCACCCGCCCCGCCCGGCCGTCCTGCCCGATCTCCAGCGTAACCCGCCGACTCGGGTGGACGATCTGCTACTCTTTGTGTGCGACAACAACCCCTACCTCTCCGAGTAGGAGCAGGATCTCCTCACGGTGGTGGACGCGCAGGCGCGCTACTTCCAGCCCCAGATCGACACCAGGATCATGGAGGTGCGGCGCGCAGATGTTGCTGCGACGGGACGCCGAGGGATTCAGCGCCGCTCCGACCTGAGAGCCGACACGCCGCTTGATGAATCCGCGGCCGGCGCGACGTCGCGCGAGAGTCGCGTCGCACGCGCCAGATCGAGCCGACGCACGACCTCCGGCCCGAGCCACTCGGCCACCCAGGCCGCGTCAGCCCGGCGAAAATGAAGTCCGTCCGCCCGGAAATTGGTGCGTCCCGCCAGTTCCGAGCTGAAACGCCCCCCCGGACAGACCAGCTCGGCGAGCGGCAACAGAGCCGAATCCTCCGGCCGGGCGGCAATCACCCGCGGCAGGATCCGGGCGTTGAGGTGATCGATCGTCCGGGGCGCAAGGGCGGCACTTTCCGCGAGGAGTCCGGGCCAGTCCTGTTCCCGCGGGCAGGGAAAGGTGAGCCAGAGAACCAGCCGCCCGCCGCCGGCGAAGCGCTCGGACACCGCCCCGTATTCGGCCACCAACCATTCATCAAATAAATGTTCACCCGGAGCGAGAACACCCTCGTGCCCGCTCAACCTGCGCTCCACCAGATCCCAGACACTGGGCAGCAGAATCACGACATCGGGCCGCTCGCGATCGAGCTGCTCCTGCCACAGCGCTATCCGATCCTCCGATCTGGCCGGGACCTGAATGTTCCCGGCAAAGCGGCGGTCCTCGGCGGGGGCGAGACCGTTCCCGACAAAGGCCCCATTCACGACGCGCAGGCCGCGCCCGGCGCCCCAGGTCGCCAGTCCCCGCGCCAGATTCCGCGCCACCGAGTCGCCAACGACGAGTACCGTGCGCTCTCCCCGGAGAGCCGGTGCCGCCTCGGGAATCGGCTCGTCGCCCGCATCGAGGCCAGGTCGCGCGAAGAATGCGGCCACCAGCACATGAAGCACGGCCACCGCGGCGACACCTGCGAGAGCCGCCCGCACGAAGTGTGCCCCGGCGAACCAGACGCGCCGCCGCACGGGCCCCTCGATCATCCGCAGCGAGAGCCCTGCAACGACCCCGGTCGCCAACAAACGAATACCGAGGAGCGAGCCACCCGAGAGACCCGTGCGGGACTCGTCGAGCCAGAGAAACAACGGCCAGTGGAAAACGTACAGGCCATACGAGGCGCGCCCGACCGCACGCAGAGGTGCCCATGCGAGGCACCGGCCGAGCGGGCCCGGCTCGATCGCCTCGCGCAGGAGACAGACAGTGGCCAGCGAATAGACGATCTGGCCGCCGCGGAAGAAGCCGCCCGCCCCCTCCGGGATGGAGAACCAGGCCAGCATCGAGACGCTGAGCGCGAGCAGTCCGACAACCGGCGACCCTCGCGCAGCCCGAGCCCCCACCACCGCGGTGCCATGCCTCCGCCCCGGCGCGGTCTCGTCGAATTCAGGTTCACTCCTCCGCGCCAGCCACACCCCGAGCATCGCGCCCACGAGGAGTTCGGCCGCGCGTGTGTCGGTCCCGTAGTACGCGCGGCTGAATCCCTCCGGTGAATCGAGAAGCCAGGCCGCAAGCCCTGCCGACACGAGCACCAGAGCACCGAATGCACCCATCAGACGTCGCGTCGATCCGCAGCCGAGACGAACCAGAAGGAGCAGCAGCAGCGGGAAGCAGACATAAAACTGCATCTCGACGCCAAGGCTCCAGAAGTGCTGCAGGGGCGAAGGTGCGGTGAGGATGCGCAGGTAGGACAGCTCGCTGGCGACGAAGCGCCAGTTGGCGAGCCAGAGCAGCGTGGCCAGAGCATCGTCGCGCAGGGCGGGGAGTGAACTCGGCTCGGCCGTCAGGGCGGCGAGCAGCCCGCTCAGGGCCAGCGCCAGCAGGGCGGCTGGCAGCAGGCGCCGCAGTCGCCTCGACCAGAATTCGCCGAGCGAGATCCTTCCTGTGACGTCGAGTTCTCGCACCAGCAGGGCAGAGATCAGGAACCCCGAGAGGGTGAAGAAGGTCGAGATCCCGAGGTACCCACCGCGCATCCAGGGGACACCCCCGTGGAAGAGCAGGACCGCGCCGACAGCGAGTGCCCGCACCCCGTCCAGCGCCGGCATATGCGCGAGTCCCCGGCCACCTCTCACCCCGTGGCCGCCCTCCGGCGTCGGACTCGGGTCCGCAGCAGGTGGACCGCTACTCAACACCGGCGCCGAACCCAGGCTGCCACGCCTCCACCGGCCGGAGCCAGAGAGCGTCGAGCACGTCTCCAGCGACAACGCGCGAGCGGCCTGGCGGAACCACGGCCAGCGCGTCGGCCGCAGCGAGCACCGAGAGAGCGCCGGAGCTTTGCGTGCCCGCGGGGACGAGCGTGCGCTGAGAGCCCATCCGTTCGTGCCGGCAGCGGACAAATTCGCAGATCCCCGGCCGACTCTCGAAGCCGACGCCCATCACGGCAGGGCTCGACGGCAGGAACAGATCGGTACGCCCCGCCAGCCGGCGCAAGGCCGGTGCAACGTAAAGGAGAAAACAGACCACGGCCGATACCGGATTGCCGGGCAAGCCAAAGACAAGAGTGTTCTCGCGAACGCCAAACCAGAGAGGCTTGCCCGGCTTCTGGGCAACTCCCCAGAATATAGGCTCGACCCCGAGGGACTCGAGGACCGGCCGGACCAGGTCGCGATCGCCCACCGAGACACCTCCGGTGGTGAGCAGGACGTCACAGGCCAGCCCGTGCCGGAGCGCGGCCTCGGTCGCGGCGGGATCGTCGCGGACGATGCCCCCCGCGACCGGCACAGCACCGTGTTCCGCCACGAGACCGCGCAGGACCCAGGCATTGGAGTCGTGGACCTGCCCGCGGACGAGCGGCGTGCCGACGGGGACCAGCTCGTCTCCCGTGGTGACCACGGTGACGCGAGGCCGGGCGCGAATCACGAGCGATTCGGCGCCGAGCGACGCCAGAAGGCCCATTTCCAGGGGACCGAGCACGGTGCCCGCACTCAGGACCGGGGCGCCCCGTCGGAGATCTTCGTCGCCACGACGGACGTATTCTCCGGGCCGTGGTTCGTGCCCGATCCAGACGGTGCTGCCCTCGCCTTCGCCCTCGAGCCGGCAGACCTCCTGCATCACGACCGCGTCGGCACCCGCCGGCAGGACAGCTCCGGTGAAGACCCGCACGGCTCCCCCTGGCGGAAGCGTGGGGAGGTCCTGCTCGCCGCCTGCTGCGACGCGGCCTTTCACGCGCAAGGGGCGCGGCTCCCCTGCGTAGGCCCCTACCAGATCCTCGGCTCGCACCGCCCAGCCATCCATCTGGGCGTTGATGAAGCCCGGCACGTCGCGGCTCGCGACCAGCGGCTCGGCCAGCACGCGCCCCCCTGCGTCGGCCAGAGCAAGCGTCTCGGCGGCAAGCGGCCTGGCCCGGGCAAGAACACTGCGGAGGGCCTCGCCAACTCCGATCATCGAGGAACCATCGCGGCTCGGATGAGTGTGGTCAAGGCCTCGGTCTTGCTCTGATAGGTCCGAGAGAGCCCGAATTTGCCCACTAATCTGGCAACTCGGACTTCGTCGTGCTCAAGAGTTGATCAGATGCCCGATTCTTCAACTGAACGTCGCTTCCCTCTCTGGCGGCAGACGCGGCTCAGCGGATATCGCGGCAGCGCCATGGAGATAGCGGGATGACCCCCGCCCCGGTTCAGGATTGGGGCGCGGTCATCGAGAGCCTCGACGATGCTCTGCTCACGGTGGACGCCGCGCTCGCCCTGACCTTCGCCAACGAAGCCGCGTCCGAATTGTTCGGACACTCTCGCACTTTGACTCCCGGGACCCCGCTCGCGACGATCGTCCACCCCGATGCCTGGATCCTCGATCTCGTCGAGGCGACCCACACCGGGGGGCTCCGTCGGGCACGCCGCGAGGACACCCTGCACCGGCGAGGGCGCGACCCGCTGGCCATTCTGGCGAGCGCCAGTGTGCTGCGTGACTCGGCCCATCGCCCCAATGGAGCGGTGGTTCTGCTGCAAGACGTGTCGCCGCTGCGCGAACTCGGCGGTCGGGCCGCCGAACTCACCCGGCTCTCGCACCTCGAAACTCTGGTGGCAGGGCTCGCGCACGAGATCAAGAATCCACTCTCGGGAATGCGGGGTGCCGCCCAGTTGCTCGCCGATCGCACCGAGCCGGGGCCGCGGCTCAACGAGTGCAGCCGCATCATCATCGACGAAATTGATCGCCTCAATGGTCTCCTCGGTCAGCTCCTCGACCTCAGCGGCCCCCCCCGGCTCGATGTCGAGGCCGTCAATATCCATGAGATCCTTGACCGCGTGCTGGCGATCGAGTCAACCGGCCCCCGACCCGACCTCCGCGTCCGACGCGCCTTCGATCCGAGTCTGCCCGCGGTACCGGGCGATCCCGCGCGGCTCACCCAGCTCCTGCTCAACCTGATCCGCAACGCGATCGAAGCCTCCCCCGAACGTGGCGAGATTGCCGTCACGACGCGGCTCGAAACCAGCTATCGCAGTTCAGCACGCAGCCGGGGCCGCCACCTCGCGATCGAAGTGACGGATCAGGGTCCCGGCGTCGGTGCGCAGGATGTCGATCGCATCTTCGAACCCTTCTTCACAACCAAGCGCACCGGCACCGGGCTCGGGCTCGCCGTTGCACGCCGTATCGTCGCCGACCATGGCGGCAGTCTGCGCGTCCGGCCCGCCCAGCCGCACGGGTCCGTGTTCGTCGTGACTCTACCCCTGGAGAGAAACGCCGATGACTTCTGAAGTCGCGCCGCAGCGTATTCTGGTCGTCGATGACGAGGCCTCGATCCGCTGGGTCCTGCGCGAGGCCTTCACCAGCGATGGTCACGTCGTCGACGAGGCCGAGAGCGCGGCCCTTGCCCTCGACAAGCTGGCCACCGGGGCCTACTCCGTGGCCTTCGTCGACGTCCGCCTGCCCGACGCGAGCGGGCTCGACCTCGTCGACCAGGCACGCAAGATCGCACCCGACACCACGATTGTCGTGATGACCGCGCAGACCACGATGGCCAACGCGGTCGAGGCCATGAAGCGCGGGGCCTACGACTATCTGACCAAGCCCTTCGATCTCGACGTGGTGCGCTTGCTGGTGCGTCGCGTCGGTGATGCGCGTCGTCTCTCGGCCGACGTCACCACGCTCAAGGGTGAGCTGCGCCGGCGCTACGAGATCGGGGTCGATCTCGTCGGCACCTCGGCGGTGATGCAGGAGATCTACAAGCTGATTGGCCGCATCGCGCGCAGCCAGGCAACGGTCCTGGTCCAGGGCGAGAGCGGCACGGGCAAGGAGCTCATCGCGAAGGCGATCCACTACCACTCGCCGCGCTGGCAGGGGCCCTTCGTTGCCGTCAACTGCTCGGCCATCCCCAAGGAACTCCTCGAGAGTGAACTCTTCGGACACGAACG